>Ga0209023_10008700_pt1 | contig 10129 bp, 13 predicted proteins | sample LakOneMetagenome_FD_187468 | JGI IMG/M metagenome (GOLD analysis project Ga0209023, IMG submission 187468) | Freshwater and sediment microbial communities from Lake Erie, Canada (SPAdes) (version 2) | ecosystem: Environmental > Aquatic > Freshwater > Lentic | place: Lake Erie, Canada...
GTGCACCTGACCAACCTCCCAGCTCCATGCTCCAAGCAATGCCGAGATGAACAACCAATCCTCCCCAGATACTTTTTGTATTATAACTTACGATCCCCAGCAGCAATCCTCCCCAAAAACTGCTTATTGCTTCACCCATTGGTTTACCAAAGTGAATGGTACAATAAAAACAGGCTACGGGTACGATGCAATGTTGTCCGCATATTTTCCATAAAGCAAGAATGAGGAAGCCACGAAAGAAAAATTCGATGCTTATAAAATCAAAACCATAGCACAGCTCAAACAAAACATAGTACCAACCCTTTGAAGATAAGGTTAATTGTTCAATAACTTTTGCCCGGGGATACATTTGTAAAAAATCCTTTTGTGTGCTTGCCAGTGCGATCAGTGGCAGCATAATTAAAAGCAACAGCAGGTAAGGTTTAATGTCGGGCATTGACCTGCTTCCATAAAAGGGCTGATCTTTCCTGTCTTTAAAATACCAGACCATGTATACCGGGATGAGTACCACAAAGACCCTCACCACCCAGTTTGAGCAGAACAGCCAGAACCGCTGCTCATCTCCTGTCCATGTATTTTGTATGAAGGATTGATGAAGGCTGAAATTGACCCGGAGGGAAAAAAAGGCCGGTGCCAGGAACAGGATCACCCAAAACCAGGGTTTTTTATAATAAGCGCAATCTTTATAAAATAATAATTGCAGGAAAAAAGCAAGGGCAAAAGGAGTGAAGTACAGTAAATAATAGCCTGCAAAACTGCGGGCTGCGGTTTTACCAACTACATACTGTGATTCTAAAGCATGCCCGTAGTTAAGCCAGATGAGTGTGCCGATGAGGATCAGTACCAGGGAAAAATAAAAAACATTGAACTCTTTGTGATAATACTCCCGTATGTATTTAAAAACAGGAAACAAGTTTTTTTATAAAGATAACGGATAGCCGGAATAAAAACAGCTCCTGCAACAACAGGAGCTGTAGCGTAAAAAATATTGCAGACTTATTTGTAACCGATCCATTTGCGTTCCTGTATATTGAACAGCCAGTAAATATCGTTTGCATAAGCAAAGTTGAATGCAGACTCAACCGGTGCATCATCGGGCAGTTTTATTTTTTGTGTCATGAACCCGGTAAGGAGGTCGTATAATTCTATTTGTTTTTTCTCGGTGTTTAAAAATCCCAGCTCCGCATTCTTAATGCCGGTATAAACAACAGACGTATTGTTGTAGGCGGACGGCGTTTCTTCCGATGGTTCTTCATCAGATTTTCCTTCTGATTTCTTTCTGCCCCAGTTGATATCAACGGCTTCATCAGAACTGCCGGTGCTGATGGAATAAAGCGACACGGTGCTTCCCTTCAGGAACATGACCTCTTTCCGTACCGGGTTGTAGGAGCCCACGCTCTGCACATCCGGCTGGTGCGAACCTTCAAATATAGTGCTGGCTGAATCGGGTATGCCTTTCTTATTCAGTACGTATTTAAACCATCCCGTTTCATCATAACCGTTTCCGTTTATTTCTTTTTTCACCGGGTCGTACCAAAGCCCCCTGCTGTCTTTCATAGCGGGAAGATCATCATCCGATATTCGTTTACCTGCCATATCAAATACGGCCAGCGGGTATTCGGCATTGCCGGCCATAACAGCATAATATTTCTTTTGCAAAGGATGCCACACTACAGAAGCGCCCCGGGTGCCGGGCATATCGTCATCAGCAGTCTTTGGCATTTTAAGTTCCATTACTTTTTTGGGTACGGTTTTAAGCTGTGCCTGTAATGCGGCGGTTCCTGTAAAAAGAACAGCGGCCAATAGAATGACTCTTTTCATGTTTTAGTTTCCTGCAAGAACGAAATAAAATGTAAAAATTGCAATACCAACTGGTGGGTATTTTACGTTTCGGGATTCAGTGTTTGCCAAAGCAGGTCTTTCAGTTCGGTAAGGCCCTGCCCGGTAACGGAGGAGATAAAAATATGCGGAACAGTTGCCGGCAATTCTTTTTTTATGGCTGCTTTTAACTCATCGTCGAGCATATCGCTTTTGCTGATGGCGATCACAAAATCCTTCTGCAGCATCTCGGGGTTATATTGTTCCAGTTCGTTGTGTAAGATGTCAAATTCTTCCTTGTGATTCTTACTGTCGGCAGGAATCAAAAACAATAAGATCGAGTTGCGCTCAATATGCCGCAGAAAACGATGCCCCAATCCTTTTCCTTCAGCAGCGCCTTCAATGATGCCCGGCAGATCGGCTATGCAAAAACTTTTTCCGCCGCGGTATTCAACCATGCCTAACTGCGGAACCAGTGTAGTGAACGCATAGTCGGCAATTTTTGGTTTTGCCGCGGTAATGCATGAAAGCAAGGTTGATTTTCCTGCATTGGGAAAACCCACGAGGCCCACATCGGCCAGCACTTTCAGTTCAAGCACTTTCCAGCCTTCCACGCCGGGCTCACCGGGTTGGGCATATTCGGGCGCCTGGTTGGTGGCGGTTTTAAAATTACTGTTGCCTAATCCGCCCCGGCCACCCTTCATTAAGATAGCTTCCTGCCCGTCTTCCAGGATCTCAACTTCCTTTTCACCTGTTTCCTCATCCCGTGCAATGGTGCCAAGCGGTACTTCTATGATGATGTCTTTGCCGAACCGACCGGTTGAATTGTTCTTGCTGCCATTCTCACCGTTCTCTGCCAGTATATTTTTATAATAACGCAGGTGGAGCAAGGTCCACAACTGTGCATTTCCTTTTAAGATGATGTGAGCACCCCGGCCACCATCACCGCCGTCGGGCCCACCCATTGCGGTTAATTTATTGCGCATGAAATGTTTGCTGCCTGCACCACCATGGCCGCTGCGGCAAAAGATCCTGATCTGGTCAACAAAATTCGATTTTTCCATCTGGGCGCAAAGGTCTGTAAAATTTAAGGATTAATGACGGGTTAACTTCATTTATGACTTTATTGTTCAATTACACATGCAAATCATAGTACATTTGCAGCAGGCAAAATAAAATACAAAATGATCAGACTGTTTTTAATTCCCGTTATTGTTGTATTGAGTTGCGGCTCTGCAAAGAAAAATCAATCCACCACTAGTAAGGATACTTTACACGAAACTCCATTGACTGAACAAACCGGAAAAGATTCCATCCCTCCCTGCGTAAGAAAAAAGATCGATTCTTTTAAGCTGAAGCAACAGCATGAACAGCCGCAACGTGTGATCGAATACAGCTACAAAGGCAAAAAGGTTTATTACGTTGCCATGCCCTGCTGCGATTTCTTTAATGAGGTTTATGATGATAAGTGCAACCTGCTGGGTTCACCGGATGGTGGCTTTAGCGGAAGGGGAGATGGCAAGTTGCCTGATTTTGCCAAAGAAGCAAAGAATGAAAAGATCATCTGGGAGGCCAGGCACTGATCATTTGTTCTCATTCCATGTTTTATAAGAAGCGGCTTGCAGTTTCCTGTCTGCAGGAATTGTTCGTAATGGCTCACATTCTTTCCAGGTTTCAAACAGTTGTTTTGGCAGTTGCTGGTATAAGGCCGTGCCTTCGGTTTTCCATTTGATCATTTCATCGGTTACTTCCCTGATCCTTTTTGCAGGATTGCCTACAATGAGGCTCCTGTTTTCAAACAGTTCATCGGCTTTAATGAAACTGAGAGCACCCACAATGCATTCATCGCCCAGCATCACGTTATCCATAATTACGGCATTCATTCCTACCAGGCAATTCTTTCCAATGGTTGCGCCGTGAATGATGGCACCATGACCGATATGAGCTCCCTGCTTTAATAATACGGTTACGCCGGGAAACATGTGAATGGTACAGTTCTCCTGTACATTGCATCCGTCTTCAATAATGACCTGCCCCCAATCGCCACGGATGGCGGCCCCCGGCCCAACGTAAACATCTTTGCCAATGATCACATTGCCTGTAACGGCTGCAAGCGGATGAATGAAGGATGATTCGTGAATTACGGGAATGAAATTGTTGAAGGAGCATATCATATGTGAGAGAATAAGGTATGTAAAGTAAATAAGTATATAAAGATTATGGCTCAGGTTTTTTCTTTTCCTCATCTCTTTTCTTTCTTAGGTAAATAAGATAGCCATTTAAGAGACGCTCAAGTTCTTTTGCTTTGGTTTTTAAAAATGTAAGTTGTTCCTGGGTAATGTATGCTTCGTCATATGCGTCTATTAAGTGATTTACAGTTTCGGTAAGCGAACCTCTTGACTGAACGCAAAAATGGATCTGATCCGGGTAAGTAAATCTTCCATGTCCTTCTGATATAAGTGCGTTAATAGATATTGTGCTTCTGATTAATTGATCTGTAAGTTTGAATTTTTCTTCTGCAGGGAATGTTTTAGTGAGCACCCTGATTTCGCTTTTAAACAAACGGGCCTTTTTCCAAAGCTCAAGTTCTTCAAAACCAAAAATTATATTCTCCATAGTAAATATGGGTTAATTGTGTTTTCGGATAGTGTCAGAATTGGAAGATACTTTTAAACTTTTTCTACTTTATTTACTAATTAGTTTCTTATCTGTTCGGAAACAGGTTCCCTTGAAAACAGCAACCACATGATCTTTCTGATTGCTGATGCTGATATGATAAAGCCCCGTGCTTTTCCCGTTGTGCATTTCTTTTGCTTCGGCAGTTAATATATCCCCTACATGAACGGGCTTTAAAAAATTGATCGCAGTATCCAGTGCCACTGATAAAACATTGCGGTTGTTGCAGGCAAATGCAAAAGCGCTGTCGGCTAAAGAGAATGCAATGCCGCCATGCACAATGCCAAAGCCATTTATCATCTCGCTGCGGACAGTCATTTTAATTTTGCTGTAGCCTTCCCGTACGTCCAGCACTTCAATGCCCAGCCATTGGCTGAAGAGATCGTTCTCCATCATGTGGGCTACCACTTCCTTTGCAAACTTGTCTTTTTCGGGGTTCATTTTATTTTCCTTTAAAAACGGGATTTCTTTTTTCTAAGAAAGCATTGATGCCTTCCTGGTAATCTTCAGTTTCAGCCGATCTTTGCTGGTATTCATCTTCCAGTAGTAATTGTTCTTCCCAGTTGTTGTGGAAGGAATTATTCAACGCATGTTTTGTATAGGCCAGCCCCCTGGTTGGCATCTGAGAAAGCGTTGTTGCAATTTTTTTGCTTTCTTCTTCAAACATTTCATTTTCAAAAACCTTGTAGATCATTCCCAATTTCTCTGCTTCAACTGCAGAAACCTTATCTCCCGTCATCATCAAGGCACTTGCTTTTTGCCAGCCGATCAGGCGGGGTAATGTAAAAGTTCCGCCGCTGTCGGGGATCAGGCCGATCTTACTGAATGCCTGGATAAAAGAAGCCGATGATGCCGCAACCACCACATCGCAGCACAACGCAATATTTGCTCCGGCACCCGCTGCCACCCCGTTAATGGCTGCCACCACAGGCTTTGGCAAATTTCTTATCCTGCGCACAATAGGATTGTAGTGTTCAGAAAGGATCTGTTTTATTTCGATCCTGTTCTCACCAACCAGTTCACTGATATCCTGCCCGGCACAAAAGGCCTTGCCGGCACCGGTGATGTATACACAGCGTACTTCATGCAGCGAAGCGGCTTCATCCAGTTTTGCCTGCATGAGCAAGGCCATTTCCCGGTTAAAGGAATTGAATTTCTCCGGGCGGTTGAGGGTTATAAATGCGATCCCGTTCTTTATTTCAAATAAGATGGAAGACATCGTAATGATTTTTTTACATGATTCAGTTAAACATCAAAACTCTTTACTTCTTTATGGCTCATTAAGAATTGATTTACCAGGTCGTAGTTCCTGTCGGGCGAACTGATGCGGTAAAGATAAATAGCATCGTTGTTTTCTTTCAGCGATTTCATGCAACGGAACGTAAGGTCGTGTGAATTGAAAAAATTCTCCAGTTCTGACTGGAAGCCTTTTCCAAGATCGCCGGTGCGTATCTTATAATCTTTAACCCGGTGCAGTTTATTAATGAAACGCTGAACTGGTTCTAAAACAAACAAGGCGATCACCACCATGATGGCTACTACAATTGCCAGCGGGTAATTATGATACCCGATCGCCATGCCGAGTGCAGCTGTTATCCAGATGAGGGCTGCCGTTGTTAAACCATTCACGGTAATGCCTTCCTTGAAAATGACGCCGGCGCCAATAAAACCAATGCCCGTGACGATATTACTCGCTATCCGATCGGTGCTGCCAATGGCAGCTTCTTTGGAAAGAATGGTATACAAACAGGAACCCACACAAATGAGGATCATGGTCCTGAACCCCGCAGGCTTGCTCCGGAATTCCCGCTCTAATCCAATGATGGCGCCAATGATGAAGGCGATGGAAACCTGGGCAGCCTCTTCAAAATAGATGGCAATATTCATGAAAAGAAAATTGAAGTAAGATAAAGTTAAGAAGTTTAATGGCACTTAAAATAATCAAATGGCTCTTTGCAGTCGTTACATTGGTATAAAGCCTTGCAGGCGGTGCTGCCAAATTCGCTGATGAGCCTTGTATTGGCTGAATGGCATTGCGGGCATTCTACGCCATCTTTTGGAATGGAAATTTTTTTATCGGGAGCAGCAATGCCGTATTCTTTTAATTTTTGTTTTCCTTCTACGGTCATCCAGTCTGTTGTCCAGGCAGGAGAAAGTACAGAAGTAACTTTTACATGTTTATAACCTTGTTCCAGTAATGCCATTTTTATGTTCATGCTGATCATATCCATGGCCGGGCAACCATTGTACGTGGGCGTGATGATCACTTCAACTTCATCGCCATTTATTTTTATGTCCCGTATGATGCCCAGGTCGGCAATGGTGAGTACGGGTATCTCGGGGTCGGTAACGCTGTCAAGTATTTGCCGGATATTATTTATATCTATGGTGGAAGAAATTACCATTGGCTGTTGGGATAAGTTCGTTGCATGTACTGCAGCTCGACAAGGATATAACCGAGCTGTTCGGTATGCCTTCCTTGCTTTCCCCCACTCTGCATAAATACTTTTTCAGGGAACGATAAAGAGGCTTCTTCAAAAACAGCTTTTGTTTTTTCGTCCCAGTCGTTCTTAATGGATAAGAGATCAATGCCGAAAGCAACCTCATACTCTGCCGGCACGAACATCTCGCCTGTATATGGCCATAATTCGATGATGGCTTTCTGCATCCGGCTGTGACTTTCTTCCGTTCCATCGCCTAAGCGTATCACCCATTCGCTGCTCCAGCGAAGATGGTATTTGGTTTCCTTCAGCGATTTTGCGGCGATGGCGGTTAGTTGCTCGTCGTTGCTTTGCTGTAATTTTTCGAACAGCAGGTATTGGAACTGGCTGAATAAATACTGGCGTAAAATTGTTTGTCCCCAATCGCCATTCTGTTGTTCAACGAGCAACAAATTTTTAAATTCTCTTTCTTTTCGCAAGTAAGCAAGTTTGTCTTCAGTTACCTCACCCCCAACCCCCTCTCCTTGAGGAGAGGGGGCCTTGGCACCCTGCAGCCTTTTGGAGTCATTAATTAACTGTGCGGCATACTGATAAAAATTTCTCGATTGTCCCAGCAGGTCGAGAGAGATATTAGTAATAGCAATATCCTGTTCCAGTATGGGGCCGTGGCCGCACCATTCGCTGTTTCGTTGCGAAAGAATTAATGTCGTGTCGGCAAGATGCAGGATATAATCAATGAGGTTGTTTGTCATGGTAAGGGATTACATGTGGTTTACTTCATCTGGCAGTTGGTAAAAAGTGGGATGGCGATAAATTTTATCTGCCGCCGGTTCATACAGTTCGCCGGCTTCTTCCGGGTTAGAAGCAGTGATGTATTTACTTTCCACCACCCAGATGCTTATTCCTTCCTGCCGGCGTGTATATACATCCCGGGCGTTTTCAATGGCCATGGTGGCATCGGCTGCATGAAGGCTGCCTACGTGTTTGTGATCCAGGCCCTGCTTGCTGCGGATAAAAATTTCCCAAAGCGGCCAACCCGGGCTTGATACGGGACTGCTGTCTGTGGCTGAACCGCCGGTGTTGTCTTCCGGTATATCGCCGTAATAAAATTTTCTGATCTGTATATTCATTTTGATAAAGTTGACCTGTTAATTGATTATGCGGCTTTTGTTTTAGCGGAGTTTTTCCTGTTGGCATAAACGGAAGCCGCTTCTCTTACCCAGGCACCATCTTCGTGCGCTTTACGCCTCGCTTCCAGTCGTTGCTTATTGCAGGGGCCGTTTCCTTTTACCACCTGCCAGAATTCATCCCAGTTTATTTCGCCAAAATCGTAATGCTTTCTTTCCCCGTTCCATTTTAATTTATCATCGGGCAGTTTCATACCCAATACTTTTACCTGTTCAGCGATCATATCTACAAACTGCTGGCGGAGTTCATCATTTGTTTTTCTTTTTATCTTCCATTTCATGCTCTGGTCGCTGTTGGTGCTTTCGCTGTCCTTGGGGCCAAACATCATTAATGATGGCCACCACCAGCGGTTGATGGCATCCTGGCACATCGCTTTCTGTTCATCTGTTCCCCTGCTTAACACGAGCAATGACTCAAAGCCCTGGCGCTGGTGAAAACTTTCTTCCTTGCAGATACGCACCATGGCTCTTGCATAAGGACCATAAGATGTACGGCATAGCATCACCTGGTTTAAAATGGCGGCGCCGTCAACGAGCCATCCCACTGCGCCCATATCGGCCCATGTTAATGTAGGATAGTTGAAGATGGAAGAATATTTTGCCTTGCCGCTGTGCAGGTCATTGATCATTTCATCCCGGTTCATGCCCAGTGTTTCGGCAGCGGAGTATAAATACAAACCATGCCCTGCTTCGTCCTGCACTTTTGCAAGCAGGATAGCTTTACGCTTTAATGAAGGTGCTCTTGATATCCAGTTCCCTTCCGGAAGCATCCCAACAATTTCACTATGGGCGTGCTGGCTTATCTGGCGAAGATTTGTTTTGCGATATGCATCCGGCATCCAGTCTTTGGGCTCGATCTTTATTTCCTGATCGATCTTGCCCTGGAATATTTTTTCAAAATCGGGTATTGCCATATTGATTGGTTTAACGGGTATTGCCATATTGATTGGTTTAAGCTGTAAAAATAATACAAAAAACTAACAAGCGTTAGTGTGGGCAAAGAAATAAAACCGGCGACTGGATCCTGATCCCGAATCCATTTTATTTCAACCCCATAGGCTGAAGCAGTTTACAGGGGGGTACTACAAATTGAGTATAGGAAATGAAAGGATGCTGGTTGATTTTTACAAGGTAGAAATCGGGAAGAATGGGGTAAAAAAAGAGGGGAAAATTTACATTTTAGATTTAATATTATTACTTTTAAGAGATAGCCAAAATGTATAACTGCTCCCTCTTTCTGCAAGAAATTGCCCCTTGCCTCATAAGAAAGGTTGCCAACTGTGTAAGTGATGTATTAATGCGCATTCCCGGTTTCTGGTAAGATTACAAACGTACCTGCTCAAAAAATTCTGATCTCCTTTGTGGAAGCCATTGCGGTTTGCCGTAACCCTGGTTGCCTGGAATAAACAACTATTTAATAATAAACTCAAAAACAATCACCATGAGCACTACAATTGAACGGTATGTTATCAGGCATATTTCGGGTACCAAAGCAAACCAGGTTGAAGAATTCGACTTTAATAAAAGTGAACTATCCATTGGCCGCACTTCGGGCAGCGACATACAGTTTGATCCCGAGCAGGAAGTTATTGTAAGCCGGGAACATGGGAAAATAGTTAAGATCAGTTCCGATCCTCCAAAATTTTCGATCAATGACAACAACAGCCGCAACGGCATTTTTGTAAATAAGATCCGTGTAAAAGGCTCGGCCACGCTCAATCCAGGTGATGAGGTACAGTTGGGAAGCAATGGGCCGGTTTTCTCTTTTGATATTTATCCAAGGCCCCAAAACCTGATGATGGAAACAAAAGTGATGGATATTCCAACATCCATTAAGGCTACAACTATTTCTGAGGTTTCACCAGGTGCAGCTGCTTCCGCATCTGCTGAACCTGTAAAAACCGGCTTAGGAAAACAAACAGTGGAAAGAATGCTGGTAGCAGAAAGAAAAAAGTCATATAGCAGCATGGCGTATATCCTGGGTGGGCTGATCATTGTACTGGCAGG
>Ga0209023_10008701_pt1 | contig 10128 bp, 8 predicted proteins | sample LakOneMetagenome_FD_187468 | JGI IMG/M metagenome (GOLD analysis project Ga0209023, IMG submission 187468) | Freshwater and sediment microbial communities from Lake Erie, Canada (SPAdes) (version 2) | ecosystem: Environmental > Aquatic > Freshwater > Lentic | place: Lake Erie, Canada | collected...
ACGCCGGCCAGCGGGCCCAGCGTCTCGCCGGCAGCCCGGCGGGCGTCGATCGCGCGGGCGGCGGCCAGGGCGCCGTCGGTGTCGACGTGCAGGAAGGCGTGGATGCGCTCGTCAACGGCGGCGATCCGGTCCAGGTGGGCGCGGGTGACTTCCTCAGCGGAGGTCTCGCCGGCGGCGATGGACGTGCCGAGCGCGGCCGCGGTGGCTGTGGTGAGGTCCATGCTCACGCCTCCTCGTCGAGAATGCGGGGAACGCGGAAGCGTCCGTCCTGGGCGTCGGGGGCGCCGGCGAGCGCGTCGTCGCGCTGCAGGCCGGGCCGGACGACGTCCTCACGCAGCACGTTGGTCAGCGGGACCGAGTGCGACGTGGGCGGGATGTCGTCGGCGGCAACCTCACCGATGCGGGCTACCGAGTTGAGGATGACGTCCAGTTGGCCGGCGAAGCGGTCCAGTTCATCCTCGGTGACGGCGAGCCGCGACAGTCGCGCCAGGTGGGCGACTTCCTCGCGGGAGATGGCGGCCATCGGGTCCCCCTAGTAACGCGGTGGACAGCGGCGGCGGCGCCGCTGCTGGAATGGGTCGGTTGAGTCTATTGGCCCCGGCGCCGTCCGGACGCCGCCGGGGTATGCCGCGCCGCGGTGGCGTCGAGAACCTCTGCCGTACTGGCGGCATCGCTGTGACCGGAGCGCGCCGACGGGGGCGGCTCCACCGCATTGGCGGTGTCACCGCGGCCGGAGCGTGGCGCCGGCGGCGGCTCGACCGCAGCGGTCACCGGCAGCGGGGCCGGGGCCAGCGGCCGGTAGCGGGCCAGCCAGTTGGCCAGGTCGGCGGCGGGCATCGGCCGGGCGTGGAACCAGCCCTGGGCGACGTCGCAGCCGGCGGCGTGCAGCGCCCGCCAGATCGGCTCGTCCTCCACCCCTTCGGCGACGACCCGCAGGCCGAGCGCTCCGGACAGCTCGATGATCGACCGTACGATCGCGGCGTCGTCGGGGTCGCTGGCCATCCCGAGGACGAACGAGCGGTCGATTTTCACCTCGGTCAGGGGCAGTCGGCGCAGGTGCTGCATCGACGAGTAGCCGGTGCCGAAGTCGTCCAGCGCAATGGCCAGGCCGATCTTGTCGAGGCGCCCGATCGTGGCCAGCACCCGGTGCGGGTCGGCCATCAACGCACCCTCGGTGATCTCCAGCTGGATCAGGTGGGCCGGTACGTCGTGCTTGGCCAGCAGCGCCACGATGTCATCGGCGATGTCGCCGCTGTGCAGGTCACGGACGCTGACGTTGACCGAGGCGCGCAGCCGCAGCCCGGTCTGCGCCCACCGGCCGACCTGGGCGACGACGTCGGCGACGACCCGGCGGGTGAGCAGCGACATCACTGCGGTCTGCTCGGCGACCCGGATCAGTTCCTCGGGGTCGACCAGGCCGCGTTGCGGGTGCCGCCACCGCAGCAGCGCCTCCACCCCGACCACTTCGCCGCTGGCGATGTCCACCTGCGGTTGGTAGTAGAGCGCGATCTCGTCGCAGTGCGGCAGTTCCAGGGCTTTGCGCAGGTCGGCGAGCAGGGCCAGGCGTTCGGCGGAGTGGTGGTCGGACTCGGGGGCGTAGACGGCGACGGTGCAGCTGGTGAGCTTCGCCTCGTACATGGCGACGTCGGCGTGGCGCAGCAGCGCGGCGAAGTCCGGTCCGTGCTGGGGGTGCAGCGCGATGCCCATCGATGCGTCCACGTCCAGCGGCAGTCCGTCCAGGACGACGGGGGCGCGCAGCGCGGTGGCGAGCCGGGCGGCGAGGGCGCGGGCGCTGTCGACGTCACCGGCGGCGCTGGACAGTACGGCGTACTCGTCGCCGCCCAGCCGGGCCACCACGTCGTCGGGGCCGACCGCGCCGGCCAGCCGCCGACCGACCTCGATCAGCAGCCGGTCGCCGACGGTATGGCCGAGGGCGTCGTTGACGTGCTGGAACCGGTCCAGGTCCAGCAGGATCAGTGACATCGCCGCCGTACGCCCGCCGGTGGCGGCCCGTTCGGCGACTTCGGCGACGAGGGCTTTGCGGCTGGCCAGGCCGGTCAGGGAGTCGAGGCGGGCAAGTTCGTCCTGCTCGGCGGTGAGCCGGGTCATCCGGTACACCGCGTACATCGGGACCAGGGTGAGCGGGATGAGCGCCCAGGTGGTGTGCGCTGCGGCCAACATGATCGGGCTGAGCAGCAACAGCGCCCCGCTGGACAGCCCTTCGACGGCGAGGCCGTCGCGGAACCGGGGCGACCATCGGCCACCGAAGCGCAGGTAGACCGCGCAGGAGACCGCCCCGTAGGTGACCACGAACCAGGCCAGCGCCGCGGCACTGATGATCAGCACGTCGGCAAGGCCGGTGGGCGTGCGCGGCGGCGGCCGGTGGGCGAGCCGCATGACCAGGTCGGCGGCGGCCAGGGCCAGCGTGTACTGCCCGCTGTTGAAGGCGATCCGGATCGGATTCTGGCGCTGTCGCAGGCCGGCGATGATGACGGCGGCGGCCTGGACGGCGACGGCCGCGCCGAGTCCCCATTCGAGCAGGATGGCGAAGGTGAAGCAGACCGACGGGAAGATCGCCTGGCTGTTGCGCCGTCCGGGCGGGGTGAACGGGCGCGCGTCGCTGAGCACGGCCAGTACGGCCAGCAGCCAGAACGATGTCTGACTCAGTGGCGGCAGATGTCGGGACAGCCGCATCACCGGGACCGCGCAGACCGCGATCGCCGCCAGCACCGTCACTGTGGCAAAGCCGTAGAACGGTACGGCCCGGTCGCGGGGAACGGAGTTCCGCGATGCTTCCGGCTCCATGCGAACCTCCGACGCCGTTAACCGGCTGTTACCACCACCGGTAGCCGGACTATCACCCTCACGCTACGGAGTACCGGACACTAGTGGACGAATCAGGCAAACATCGTGATCAAGGTGCAATCTGCTACGCCTCGGCCCGCTGCGCTACCGTCGCCGCCTCCTCCGGACCCCGCTCCAACAGGACAGCGAAGCCGTCCTCGTCCAGAACCGGAACGCCGAGCGTCATCGCCTTGTCGTACTTGCTGCCGGGGTTGTCGCCAACCACCACGAAACTCGTCTTCTTCGACACCGAGCCGCTGACCTTGCCGCCGCGGCTCGTCACCGCCTCAGCCGCCTGGTCCCGCGAAAAGCCCCCGAGCGTGCCGGTCACCACCACGGTGAGCCCGGCGAGCGGCTTGGGTCCATCATCGACCTGCTCCTCGACCAGACGCACGCCAGCGGCCTGCCATTTGGCGACCACCTCGCGGTGCCAGTCCACAGCAAACCATTGCTGGACGCTTTCCGCGATAGTCGAACCGACTCCTTCTACCGCGGCGAGTGCCGTGAACTCCGCCGATTGGATTGCCCATACAGAGCCAAACTCACGAGCGAGCGCCTGCGCGGCCGTCGGTCCGACGTGTCGGATCGACAACGCCACCAGTACCCGCCAGAGCGGGCGTACCTTGGCCTGTTCGAGGTTGTCGAGCAGTTTGGTCGCGTTGCTGCCGAGGCTGCCGTCCTTGTTGACGAAGAAGTCGCAGCGGGCCAGCGCGTCGGCGTCCAGTCCGAACAGGTCGCCCTCGTCGGTGATGACTCCCGATGCCAGTAGGGCGTTCGCCGCCTTGTAGCCCAGCACTTCAATGTCGAACGCACCGCGGCCGGCCAGGTGGAAGACACGTTCGCGCAGCTGGGCCGGGCAGGAGCGGTTGTTGGGGCAGCGGATGTCGATGTCGCCCTCTTTGGCCGGCGCCAGCGGCGTCCCGCAGGACGGGCAGTCGGTCGGCATGACGAACGCCCGCGCATCCGCCGGCCGCTGCTCCACCACCGGTCCGAGCACCTCCGGGATGACATCGCCGGCCTTGCGGATGACGACGACATCACCGATCAGTACGCCCTTGCGCGCCACCTCCTGCGCGTTGTGCAGGGTGGCCATCGAGACCGTCGAGCCAGCCACCTTCACCGGCTCCAGCACCGCGAACGGGGTGACCCGACCGGTCCGGCCGACGTTCACCTCGATGCCGCGCAGGACGGTGGTGACCTCCTCCGGCGGGTACTTGTAGGCGATCGCCCAGCGGGGTGCGCGGGAGGTGGAGCCCAGCCGGCCCTGGAGGGCGACAGCGTCCACCTTGACCACGACGCCGTCGATCTCGTGGCTGACGTCGTGCCGGTGCTCGGCGTAGTAGGCGATGTACTCGCGCACCGCGGCCAGGTTGTCGGCGGTCCGCCACAGGTCGCTGACCGGCATCCCCCACGTCTTCAGGATCTCGTACGCCTGTGACTGGGCTACCGGCCGGAAGCCGTCGCGGGCACCCATGCCGTGCACCACCATCCGCAGCGGACGGGTCGCGGTGACCCGCGGATCCTTCTGCCGCAGGCTGCCGGCGGCCGCGTTGCGCGGGTTGGCGAACGGCGCCTTGCCCTGCTCGACAAGTGCCGCGTTGAGCTCGGCGAATGCTGCCACCGGGAAGTAGATCTCACCCCGGATCTCGATCACGTCCGGCAGGTTGGTGCCGGTCAGCGTGGCCGGGATGTCGGCGATGGTGCGCACGTTGGCGGTGACGTCCTCGCCGGTACGGCCGTCGCCGCGGGTGGCCGCCCGCACCAGCCGCCCGTGCTGGTAGGTGAGGCTGATGGCGAGCCCGTCCACCTTGACCTCGCACAGGTAGCGGACGGACTCGCCGGCGTCGCGCTCGACCCGCTCGGCCCAGGCCGCCAACTCGGCGTCGTCGAACGCGTTGTCCAGCGAGAACATCCGCTCGGCGTGGCTGACCGGGGCGAAGTCGGTGGAGAAGGTGCCGCCCACCCGCTGGGTTGGCGAGTCCGGGGTGCGCAGCTGCGGGTACTTCTCCTCCATCGCTTCCAGCTCGCGCAGCAACCGGTCAAACTCGGCGTCGGTCACCGTGGGTCGATCCAGTACGTAGTACCGGAACTGGTGCTCGGTTACCTCCACGGCGAGCGCCGCATGCTTGACGCTGATCTCGGCAGGCGGGTTGACGTGCGCAGACACCGGTAAGACCTCCATGATCGCGGCAGGTCAGGCGATAGTGCCGCACCACGCAGGGTAAGCACTGGCTATGACACGCCGCGAACGCGGAGGTGGTGCTACTTCTCCCAGGCGCTGGCGAGGGCGGCGAGCTGGTCGGCGTACTCGATCCGGTCCGCCCAGTCCGCCGGCCAGATCTCCATCCCGTACGCCGTGCCGAGAAACGCGCCGGTGAGGCTGGCGATGGAGTCGGAGTCGCCGGAGGTGCTGGCGGCGCGGGCGAGCGCGTCAACGGGCTGGTCGGCGTGGCGCACTGCGCAGTACAGCGCGGTGGCCAGTGCCTCTTCGGCGACCCAGCCGGCGCCGGTGAGCGCGCTGGCGTCGCCGCCGTCGTCCGGGCCGGCCAGGGCGTGGATGAGTCGGTCCAGTGCGGTGGCGCACTCGTCCCAGCCGCGGGTCGCAAATGCAGCGGGACTGGCGTCGCCGGCCTGCTGCCATATGTCGCCGAGCCAGTCGCCGTGGTAGGTCTCGCGCTGGGTGTCGCAGCGTTCGCGCAGGACGCGGGGTAGGTCAGCCAGGGCGATGTCGTGGCGGAGCAGCCAGACGGCACTGGCGGTGAGGTCGGCGGCGGCCAGGGCGGTGGGGTGGCCGTGGGTCATCGCCGCCTGCAGTTGGGCCATGGCGGCGACCAGGTCGAGGTCGATGCCGGGGACGAGGCCGACCGGGGTGGCCCGCATGTTGGCGCCGCAGCCCTTGGAGGTAGGCACGGTGGCTTCGACGACGGGTAGTCCGGCAGCCAGGGATGCGCAGGCGCGCATGCAGGTGGCGCCGGGTGAGCGATTGTTGTCGGGGCTCAGTGACCAGTCGACGAAGCGCTGCCGGAACGACGGTTCGAGCAGTTCGGGGGTGGGGCCGTCGGCGTCGTAGAGGGCCCAGCCGACGGCGAGGGCCATCTGGGTGTCGTCGGTGACGGTGGCCGGTTGGCCGACGAGTTCGCGCGGCCCGGCCGGGCCGTACCGCTGCTGGATCTGTTCCACGCTGAGGAACTCGGTGGGTGCGCCGAGGGCGTCACCGTAGGCGAGTCCAAACAGCGATCCTGTCACCCGCTGCACTAGCGCTCCCATATCTGACAGAAGGGGTAACCGACCGTATCCGGACAGAGAACGGAAAGTACGGTGGGAAAGCCGGCAAGTGCGCGTGGTCCGGGGAAATCAAGCACTATCGAGTGCAAGCGACCAATCACCGCAACTCCCTCCATAGATGGTCGTCAACGATAGCTTCCGTCGTGATCTAGACGCCAATCCGCTCACGCAGTTCCCGCGCCGCCTGATAACACGCGGTAACGACTGATCTGGTTCGACGCTGGCTGGCACCAGCTAATCCGCAGGCCGGCGTGATCACTACCTGGGCACTGAGCTGCTCAACAGGGAAGCCCAGCGCTCGCCAGATACCGGCAACCCGGTGAGCGGCCACCTGGGGATCGGGATCGACATCACTCAACGTAGGGATGACGCCGGCGAAGATACCTAGACCCTCGTCGATCTGTTCACCGAGGATGTCCAGATCCTTGAGCAGAGATAGATCAATCGATACGCCGGTAGCACCACTGTCCCGCAGCAGACCAAGCGGAGCATCCGGCGCGCAGCAGTGCACGACGACCGGCGCACCGACAGCGTCGATGACCATCCGCAGGGCGTCCCGCGCCCGTTCGTCGCTGACCGCGCGCAGGGTGCCCCAGCCACTGGCGGTCGGCACCCGGCCGGAGCGGACCGCCGGCAGCGACGGCTCGTCCAGCTGCAGCAGCACCTGCGCACCCGGCAGCCGACGGCGGACTGCCGCCACATGATCTTTGAGGCCCTGGGCCAGCGAAGCAGCCAGATCCCGGGCGGCGCCGTGATCGCGCAGTAGCGGCCCGCCCTGCGCCAGCTCGATGCTTGCCGACAGCGTCCACGGCCCCACCGCTTGGATCTTGATGGTGCCGGTGAAGCCGGCCGCCTGCTCGGCCAGCTGATCCAGATCCCGTTCCAGCAGGTCAGCAGTTCGGCGCAGATCCCGACCGGGCCGGTGGGCGACCTGCCAACGGCCGGTATACAGCTCCACCGGCAGCTCCGGCAGGAAGCCGGCGCTGCGGCCGATCATGTCTGCGCCGGGACCGCGGTCGGGCAGCTCCGGCAGGTGCGGCAGGTCCGGCAACTCGCCCAGAATCAGCTTCTGCGCCTCGGCGATGTCGGTACCGGGCAGCGAACCGATCCCGGTGGCGGAGCCCACCGGCCACGGCCAGCGGCGGGGTGTGGCGGATCCGGACGATGCGGATGGGGCATTCATGAGCGGCACGTTACCGGCCGCACCGCCGGCAGAGCCGGTCAGTCGATGGTGGCGGCGCCCAACACCACGTCGCCGGCCGGATCCGGCCGGTAGACCACGACAGCCTGACCTGCGGCGACACCCCGGACCGGCTGGTGCAGCGTCGCACTCAGCACATCGCCCAGCACCGTCACCGTGGCCGGCACCGGCTCGCCATGAGCCCGCAACTGGACCTCACACTCGATCGGCGCGGTCGGCGGATCGCCCGCGCTCCACACCACCCGCGAGGCCGTCAACGCGTCGCGCTCCAACGCCTGCGCCGGCCCAACCGTGACCGTGTTGGTCACCGGTGTGATCGACAGGACGTAACGCGGCTGCCCATCAGCGGCCGGCTGCCCCAGGTGCAGCCCCTTGCGCTGCCCCACCGTGTAGCCGTACGCCCCGGCATGGGTGCCGACCACCGCGCCGGTCTCGCCGTCGACGATGTCGCCTGGCTCCTCGCCGAGTCGCTGGGCCAGGAAGCCGCGGGTATTGCCGTCAGCGATGAAACAAATGTCGTGCGAGTCCGGCTTCTCCGCCACCGCCAACCCCCGCTCGGCGGCCTCGATCCGGATGTCAGCCTTGGCCGTGTCACCGAGCGGGAACACCGAGCGGTCCAGCTGGGCCCGGGTCAACACCGCCAGCACGTACGACTGGTCCTTGGCGGGGTCGACGGCGCGACGCAGCAGGCCGTCGTCGCCGAGGCGGGCGTAGTGGCCGGTGACCACAGCGTCGAAGCCCAGCGCCACCGCCCGGTCCAGCACCGCCTCGAACTTGATCTTCTCGTTGCAGCGCAGGCACGGGTTCGGTGTCCGGCCCGCGGCGTACTCGGCCACGAAGTCGTCCACCACGTCCTGGGCGAACTCCTCGGCCAGGTCCCACACGTAGAACGGGATACCCAGCACATCGGCGGCCCGGCGGGCGTCGCGGGCGTCCTCCAGGGTGCAGCAGCCGCGCGCCCCCGACCGGTACGTCTGCGGGTTCTTCGCCAGGGCGAGGTGGACGCCGGTGACGTCGTGCCCGGCCGCCACGGCACGGGCGGCGGCCACCGCTGAGTCGACTCCGCCGGACATGGCAGCCAGGATTCTCACCGCGCAACGGTAACAAGACCGACTGGACATGTGGATCTGTCATGTGTAAGTTTTTCCTGACACATGAAAGGTGGCTCTGTGACTGATCAGGTTGAGCGATCAGGTGACGACCTGCTCGCCGCGATCGCCGCACTGGCCAACCCCATCCGACTGCGCATCATCGCCACACTCACCGAACACCGCCAATACGTCAGCCAACTTGCCCGTGACCTCGGCATCAGCCGGCCCCTGCTGCACATGCACCTACAGCGGCTAGAGGCCGCCGGACTCGTCAGCACCGACCTGGAACTGTCAGACAGCGGCAAAGCGGTCCGCTATGTCGAAGTGAGATCGTTCCGGCTCGAGCTGACGCCGGCCGCCATCAGCAGGGCGGTACCCACCATCACCGATGGCCTGCCATCAGCCAACCCCAAGGACAAATCATGAACTCCGTACACCCCTGGCAGCTGGTCGTGCTCCTGTTCGTCGGCGCCATCATCAGCTGTGCCGTCATCGTCCTGCTACTGATCCGAGCCGCTGTACGTCGACGCGGCGGCGACAGCACCCACACCGCGATGCTCGCCCTCGGTCAGAGCATCGACGAACACCTGGCCAGCGCGAAGACCCAGGACAAGGCAACACACGAGGAACTGGCCCAGATCCGCGCCCGGCTGGAGCGCATCGAAGAGCTACTGCGCACTGTCGACTGACGACACCGGGATCAACGGGTCCGTAGTGTCCCGGCCCGGCGGGCGCGCTCCACGGCGTTCGGCAGGGCGGCGAGCACAGCATCGACATCCGCTGCCGTCGACGTGTGTCCCAGGGTGAAGCGCAGCGACGAACGGGCCCGGACCGGATCGTCACCCATCGCCAGCAGCACATGCGATGGCTGGGCCACCCCCGCGGAGCAGGCCGAACCGGTCGAGCAGGCGATGCCCTGCGCGTCCAGCAGCAGCAGCAGCGCGTCGCCTTCGCAGCCGGGGAAGGAGAAGTGGGCGTTGCCGGGCAGCCGCTCGTCCGGATCCCCGTTCAGGATCGTGCCCGGGATCGCCGCCAGCACCCGGTCAACCAGGTCGGCGCGCAGCGCACCGACCCGGGCGGCGTACTCGTTCTGGCCTTTCACCGCCGCCTCGACCGCCACCGCGAAGGCCACGATGCCGGGGACATCCAGCGTGCCCGAGCGCACGTCGCGCTCCTGCCCACCGCCGTGCAGCAGCGGCGTACAGGCCACGTCCCGGGTCAGCAGCAAAGCGCCCACTCCGGCGGGACCGCCCAGCTTGTGGCCGGTCACCGTCAGCGCGCTGACGCCGCTGGCGGCGAAGTCGACCGGAATCTGACCGACCGCCTGAATGGCGTCGGTATGCATAGGTATGCCGGCCGCCCGCGCGGCGGCAGCCAGCTCGGCGATCGGCTGGACCGTACCGACCTCGTTGTTGGCCCACATGCAGGTGATCACGGCCAGCTCGTCGCCGTACGTCTCGATCAGCTCGGCCAGCTGCGCCGGCTGGACCCGGCCCACCGCGTCCACCGGCAGCCAGCTCACCTCGGCGCCGGACTCGCTGGCCAGCCAACCGACCGCGTCCAGGACCGCGTGGTGCTCGATCGCCGCGGCGACAATGCGATTGCGGCGCTGGTCAGCGGCGCGGCGGGCCCAGTAGATGCCCTTGGTGGCCAGGTTGTCGCTCTCCGTCCCGCCACCGGTGAAGATCACCTCGGACGGGCGGGCGC
>Ga0209023_10008702_pt1 | contig 10128 bp, 7 predicted proteins | sample LakOneMetagenome_FD_187468 | JGI IMG/M metagenome (GOLD analysis project Ga0209023, IMG submission 187468) | Freshwater and sediment microbial communities from Lake Erie, Canada (SPAdes) (version 2) | ecosystem: Environmental > Aquatic > Freshwater > Lentic | place: Lake Erie, Canada | collected...
ACTGGTTAACTGGCGAAGAGGTGTAATATCATCCAGTATCCAGAAGCTTCTTCCATGGGTGCCAATGACGAGATCATCATCTTTGATCACGAGGTCTCTTATTGATGTTGCGGGCATATTCAGGCGCAATGATTGCCAGTTTGCCCCGTCATCAAACGATACATATACTGCCCTTTCACTTCCGGCAAACAACAATCCTTTGCGTAAAGGGTCTTCTTTTACCACGTTGATGGGGTCGTTGGGCAGTCCGTTTACAATTTTGCTCCATGTTTTTCCGCCGTCGGTTGTTTTAAAGATATAAGGGTGCATATCATCGAGGCGGATCCTGTTCACGGCTGCATAGGCCGTATTCGCATCCGTATGACTTGCATCCATCAGTGAAACCTTGCTCCAGGATGTGATTTCAGGGGGAGTAACATTTGTCCATGTTTTACCGCCGTTGCGGGTAAGCTGTATCAACCCGTCGTCTGTGCCGCACCAGATGGTATTGCTGTCGATGTAGGAAGGCGCAACCGTATAAATAACGCCCCGCCTTGGCATTTTCTTCATGTCCTCATTTTTGTAAATGCCTACGTTTGCGGGAATGTCCCAGCTTTCGCGGGTGAGGTCAGGGCTGATGATCTGCCATTTATTTCCGCCGTCCTTTGTTTTGAACAATACATTGCCGGCATAGTACAGTGTTTTTTTATCGATCGGGTTGAAGAGTACCGGGGCTGTTCTTATAAAACGGTACTTGCCGCTGCGTACAGCTTCGGGTGATATGTTCTGCGATTGCCCGTTGCGTTTATCATACCTCGATATCTTACCGCCGTAGATGATATTGTTGTCGAGCGGGTCGGCCACCACGTAGCCATATTCCTCGGCTGCCACAGGGTGCCATTCGCGGAAGGTAATCTGTCCGTCGTTTCCCCTTGATGCAATGCTTACGCTTCCGCTTTCCTGCTGGCCGCTGTATACATTATAAGGGAAGGAATTATCAGCACTTACATGATAGAATTGTGCGGTAGGCTGGTTGTACCAGCTTGAAAAGGTTTCGCCGCCATTCACGGTGATGATGGCGCCCTGGTCGCTGGCAATTAAAATAATCTTCGGGTTATCGGGGTTGATCCAGATGCGGTGGTAATCATCGCCGCCCGGGGCTCCACGGAATGCTTTCCATGTTTTTCCGGCATCCATACTTTTCCAGACCACCACATCGGCGGTATATACGATGTCTGCATTCAACGGGTCTGCTTTTACTTCTGCAAAATCGCTGCCCCTGCCCCAGAGGCGTTCATCTGCATTGATATTAATCCAGGATTCACCTGCATCATCGCTGCGGTAAATGCCTCCAAACTTTCCGGCATCAACGGTAGCGTATAAACGATTTGAATTGGAAGGTGCAATACAAAACCCGATCCTTCCCAGTCCCTGTTCGGTAGTGGGTAAACCGGTTGTAAGTTTTTTCCAGGTGCTTCCGCCATCGGTTGATTTATAAAGGCCGCTTTCTTTTCCGTTCCAGGCGCCGTTTTCCCAGGGCCCCTGCCTGCCTGCCCACATGTCAGCATAGATGATGTTTGAATTGTTGGGGTCGATGGTAACCTGTATGGCCCCGGTATTTTCGTCTTTGTACAGCACCCTTTCCCAGTTCTTACCGCCATCAAGTGTACGGTATATCCCGCGCTCCTGGTTGGGTCCGTATGGATGCCCCAATGCCGCGGCAAAAACCCGGTTCTCATTTTTTGGGTCAATGGCCAGTCCGCCGATCTGTTGTGCTTCCCTCAAACCTGTATTGGCCCATGTCTTTCCTCCATCGGTTGATTTATAGATCCCGTCTCCCACAGAAAGGTCGGGGCGTTGCAAACCCTCGCCACTGCCTGCATAGAGCACATCGGGATTGGAAGGGGCCACTACCACGTCACCGATAGAGCCGGTGGGCTGCTCATCAAAAATGGGTTTCCATGTTCTTCCAAAATCGGTTGTTTTCCATACCCCGCCATTGTTTACCCCGATGTAAAATACATTGGGTTGTGAAGGCACGCCTATGGCACCCACGGTTCTTCCCCCGCGGTGCGGACCGATCATGCGCCATTGCATGCTGTTGAAATACTTTGCATCGAAGGGCTGGCAATGAGCTGCTGTTATAGAAAAAAATACAACTGCTATGAGCCCGTTCAACCGTTTGAGGTTTTGCATATCTGTTTTGTTGGAGTCGTTGAAATTACAAATAAAGAAGCATATTGAAGATGGCTAAAAATCAGGCATGATCAGCGGAAGCAAGAGCCAACTGAACAGGGTGATGAGGATTACACAAATGATGTTGAGCACAAAACCTGTTTTCAGCATCTGGTTCAGTTTGATATGGCCGCTTGCAAAAACGATCGCATTCGGTGGAGTGCCCATGGGCAACATGCTTGCGCAACTGGCTCCCAGGGTCATCGGAATGCCAAGCAACAGGGGGTTAATGTGCATGGCATCTGCTACGGCCGATATCACAGGGGCCATTACGATCACCTGTGCGATATTGCTCATCACTTCACTGAGGAAAACCGAAACCAGGGTAACAATAAAAATGAGCAGAAGGATATTGCTTGTAGAATAACCGGCGATGTATTGCCCGAGGCTTTCCATGATCTTTGCATCTTCAAGTGATTTTGCCAGGGCGATGCCGCCGCCAAACAGCAAGAGGATTCCCCAGGCCATTTTTTTAGTGTCGCCCCATTCCAGGAGCCGCTCTTCAGGGTCTTCCTTGCTTCTTCCGCTGGGAACAATGAATAAGCTGATGGCCCCGATCAATGCAATGATGGAATCATCCAGCTGAAATAATGTTTGCCGGGCATTGATGATGTCTTTTGTGATCCAGAGGAAAGCTGTGCTGCAAAAAACGAAGAGTACTCTTTTTTCCTGTTTTGAAAGCGGTCCCATCTCCTTTAATTCGGTTTCAATGAACAATTTACCATCCACACTGTGTGTAATGTGATTCGGGTAAAGCCATTTTACCATCACCAGGTAAAGTGAGACCAGCAGCAATATGGCCAGGGGCATGCAGAGCATCATCCATTTTGCAAAATCGATCCCGTGCTTGTAATGTTCATTGAGATGCCTTACATAGGCCACGTTCGGCGGAGTACCAATAATGGTTGCGATTCCTCCGAAATTGCTGGCATAGGCGATGGCCATCATGAGCGTTAAGGAAAAGTGTTTGACATTGCCGCCTGGGTTTGCGTGTAAACCGATCACATGGATGACCGATGCCGCAATGGGCAGCATCATCATGGTGGTGGCGGTATTGCTGAGCCACATGCTGATAAAACCTGTAGACAAAATAAACCCGAGTATGATATTGTTGCCGTTGGTGCCGGTAAATTTTATGATGCGCAGGGCAATGCGTTTATGCAGGTGCCATTTTTCAATGGCAAGGCCCAGGAAGAAACCACCCATGAAGAGATAGATGATGGAGTCTGAATAAGCTTTTGAAGTTTCCTTGATGGAATTGATGTTCAGCAATGGAAATAAAACAAGCGGCAGTAAGGCTACCACCGGAAGGGGCATAGCATCAAGTACCCACCAACTGATCATCAGTGCTGCAACCGACAGAACCAGTTTTGCTTTAAAAACCAGCCCGAACGGGTTTACAAAAAAGAAGGACAGGCAAAGCAGTACGCCGGCAAGCAGGGCTGTCTCTTTTTTATAAATTTTGATAAAATTAAACATGGGCAGTTATTATCCGGTTGCCAAATTAAAGCAGTTTCGTTAAATAAGTAATGCTGCGTAAAACTAACTTTGTATTTCATTAATAAAACCAGTTATGAGCAACTTAGTAAAAGAATTCAACGATTATCGTTCAAAAATGAACGAAGTTATTTTAAGCAAGGATAACCTTGTGATAAAACGCTTATGGAATCTGGATACCAATACCTATGCTGAAGGGGAGCTTGATGTAAAAACAAAGGAGATGCTGGGCCTGGTGGCGAGCATGGTTTTGCGGTGCGATGATTGTATAAAATATCATCTTGGCAAATCACATGAGTTGGGGATCAGTACCGGCCAGGTGTATGAAGTTTTTGCGGTAGCCAATATAGTGGGGGGCACCATTGTGATACCACATACCAGGAGGGCGGCGGAATACTGGGAGGAACTGACGAATATCAGTCAGTGATTATTGAATATTTAATTTCAGTAACTTTACTGATAATATCTTTTTATGTCAGACACAACAACCATTCCAACCCCCGCCCCGCTTACCGCTAAGGATTTTGTAACCGACCAGGAAGTGCGCTGGTGCCCCGGCTGCGGCGATTATTCCATTCTGGCACAGGTTCAGAAAGTGATGCCTACGCTGGGTATTCCCAGGGAAAACATTGTGATCGTATCCGGTATCGGGTGCAGCAGCCGTTTTCCTTATTATATGAATACCTATGGCATGCACAGTATCCATGGCCGGGCTACCGCCGTGGCCAGCGGATTAAAGGCGGCAAGGCCCGAACTGAGTGTATGGGTCGTTACGGGCGATGGAGACGGACTCAGCATTGGTGGAAATCATACCATTCACCTGCTGCGTAGAAATTTTGATATCAATATTTTGTTGTTCAATAACCAGATCTATGGACTTACCAAAGGGCAGTATTCGCCTACTTCGGAAGAACATAAGATCACCAAATCTACCCCGTTCGGAAGCATCGACCATCCCTTCAATCCCCTGGCGCTGGCTATGGGTGCCGACGCCAGCTTTATTGCCCGGACCATGGACCGCGATCCCAAGCACCTGCAGGCCATGCTGATCAGGGCGCAGGCACACAGGGGCGCTTCATTCCTCGAGATCTATCAAAACTGTAATATTTTTAATGATGGTGCTTTTGAGGTATTCACAGAAAAAAGCAGCAAGCCCGACGAAGTACTGTTTTTGGAACAGGGTAAACCGCTTGTTTTCGGTGCCACACAGAATAAGGGAATTAAGCTGGATGGTTTCAAGCCGGTGATCGTTGACCTGGCAGCAGGCGCTTCAACAGATGACCTTTGGATACATGATGACAGGGATTTTTATAAAGCGCAGATATTGATCCGCATGTTTGATGATCCTGCGATGCAGGGACACCTGCCAAGGCCTTTTGGGGTATTCTACGAAACAGAAAGGGCATGCTATGAAGATTCGATGACCATGCAGATCGAAGAAGTGATCGCCAAAAAAGGAAAAGGTGATCTTGATAAATTATTGAGAGGGAGTGAGACCTGGGTGATCAATTAAAAGATTTTATTACACTAATTATTACGAATTACACGAATTCATTCTGAATGAATGATGATGATTTAATTAGTGTAATTCGTTTGAATTCGTGTAATCCCCTACAGCATATTCTTTTCTACCAGATACTCCGCGATCTGTACCGCATTGGTTGCAGCACCTTTCCGAAGGTTATCGCTTACGATCCAGCAATTCAATGTCTTTGCCTGTGTTTCATCCCTGCGGATTCTGCCCACAAAGGTATCATCCTTGTCGTAAGCGGTAAGGGGCATGGGATAGATGAAATTGGTCACATCGTCTTTAACCACAACGCCTGCGCTCCTGCCCAGCAGTTCCCTGACCTCGCCGAGGTCGAAATCATTTTCAAACTCTATGTTTACACTTTCGCTGTGCCCGCCCATGGTTGGAATGCGTACGCAGGTAGCCGTTACTTTTACCGAATCATCGCCGAGGATCTTTTTTGTTTCCAATACCATTTTCATTTCTTCCTTGGTATAGCCATTCTCCTGGAATACGTCGATATGGGGAATGGCATTGAGGTCGATGGGATATTTATAAGCCATTTCACCTTCAATGCCTTTTCTTTCATTCATCAATTGGGTAACGGCTTTTACCCCGGTGCCCGTAACACTCTGGTAGGTACTCACCACAACTCTTTTTATTTTGTACTTATCGTGAAGTGGTTTCAGCACCACTACCATTTGTATGGTGGAGCAGTTGGGGTTTGCAATGATCTTGTCTTCCCGGGTAAGTATCGCTGCGTTCACTTCAGGCACTACCAGTTTTTTTGAAGGATCCATCCGCCAGGCCGAAGAATTATCGATCACCGTGATCCCGGCTTCGGCAAACTTCGGAGCCAGTTCAAGTGAAGTGCTCCCTCCAGCAGAGAACAATGCCAGGTGGGGCTTTGCTGCAATGGCATCTGCAGCGCTTACAATGGGGTAACGCCTGCCTTTGAATTCGATCTCCTTGCCAACCGATCTTTCCGAGGCAACGGGTATCAGTTCATCCACAGGAAAATTCCTTTCTTCCAAAACCTGCAACATTTTGCTGCCAACCAGGCCGGTAGCACCAACTACAGCTACTTTCATCTTATATTTTTAACAATAAACAAATTTTTTTTATGGCCATCGCCATTTGATGCGAAGATAAAAATAATGACCTCATAAAACGGGGAGTGCTATAAATAATAATGTAAAAAGATCGTCAGAGCCGGCAAACCTGCATTTTCACAGGCGCCAGGCTGTTAAAACAACGGTTTTTTCTGTGCTGATCCTCTCCGGATTTATATTTTGGTTTTTTAATTTAACGGGTAATTAATCTTCCCGGTTATGAAAACTATGATCATCCCTGTATTGCTGTGCCTGCTGCTTTGTAAAGAAGGAGCTGCTCAAACGATCAATCGTTACGATATTGTGATCGACGAACTGATGGCTGACCCTACTCCACAGGTAGCACTGCCCAACAATGAATGGATAGAACTGCGCAATGTTTCGCCCGGCGCTATTAATTTACTGGGCTGGAAGATCGGCGATGCTACCAGCCAGAGCGGGGCAATGCCGGCCTATATTTTAAAACCCGACAGCCTTGTCATCATATGTTCGGCCGGATCACTTGCAGCTATGCAGGCTTATGGTCCGGCTATTTCAGTTACCGGCTTCCCTTCGCTCGATAATGGCGGCGACCAGGTCTTCCTTCGCTCGGCCCAGAATAAGATCATCCACAGTGTAACCTATACCGATCAGTGGTATGGCAATGAACTTAAAAAGGACGGAGGCTGGACATTGGAAATGACAGACACCAAAAATCCCTGCCAGGGATCTGCAAACTGGAAGGCCGCCACAGACGTCAAAGGCGGAACGCCGGGCAGGAAAAATTCGACAGACGGCAGCAATCCCGACAAAACGGGGCCGCGCCTTCTTCGTGCATACGCAACAGATAGTATAAGCATCACGCTTGTCTTTGATGAACCCCTCGACAGCCTCCGGGCTTCTGTAAACACCAATTTCAACATCAGCGATGGCATCGGAACTCCGCAAAATGTACAGGTAACAGCCCCTGCTTTTGACAGGGTAATCCTTAAAACGGCTATTCCGCTGCAAAAGAACAAATTGTATATGGTGACTGCGGTAAGCCTGGCCGATTGTGCAGGTAACCTGATCGAATCGAAAAAAGCAGTAAAGGCCGGACTTGCTTCAAATGCCGATTCTTTTGATGTGGTGATCAATGAGATCCTTTTCAATCCGAGAGACAATGGCGCAGATTATGTAGAATTGTACAACCGCTCAAAAAAGATCATTGACCTGAAGAACATGTACATCGCCAACCGGAATTCTGCAGGACAGATCAGTAGCATTACCCGGCTTAGTGCAGAGAATTACCTGCTCTTTCCGGAAGAGTTCATCGTGGTCACTTCCGATATCCCTGTGGTGAAAAGGGATTTTATTGCGCTGGCCCCGGAAGCTTTTACAGAAGTCAGCAGTATGCCCTCTTATAATGATGATAAGGGAGATGCCATTGTGTTGAATGAACAGGGAAAAATAATTGATGAGCTGGCTTACAGCGATAAGTGGCATTTCAAACTGATTGATACTCCGGAAGGTGTTTCGCTGGAAAGAATAGAATACAATGCAGCTACACAGGATGCAGAAAACTGGCATTCGGCCTCCACATCAGCAGGATATGGAACGCCTACCTATAAGAACTCGCAGTACCATACCGGTGGCACCCCCGAGGGAATGGTTACCCTAAGCCCGGAAATCGTTTCTCCGGATAACGACGGTGTGGACGATTTTGCCTCGATCGGATACAGCTTCCCATCACCAGGCTATGTGGCCAATATCATTATTTTTGATGCGGGTGGAAGGGTAGTAAGGTACCTGCAACGCAATGCCCTTTGCGGTACCCGGGGAAATTACCGGTGGGATGGGCTTGGCGAAAAGAACCAGAGATTGCCTACGGGTATCTATATTTTTTTTACAGAAGTCTTTAACCTGGAAGGAAAGAAAAAGCAGTTTAAGAATGTGATTGTTCTTGCAAGGAGGAATAATTAACCGGCCCTGTTTACAAGCGTTAAGAGTTGTTGTTTTGGTAAAGAGAAATTATTGATGATATTTCATAAAAAAAATTAACTTTCAGTAAAATTTAAACCCAAAACAAATAACCATGAAAGCATTAAGACTGATCTTAGGAATTGTTTCATTTTCTTTAATGAGTTTATCGTCTTCCTCCTCTGTTCCTGCCTCAAAATTTTCAATAACGCCATCAGTACTCACCGGTGTTGTACCCACCCTTTCAAAAAAGGAACAGAAACGTGCATTCATGAAGTGGTTTGTAAAACTGAGTCCTGCAGAATACGGAAAAATGCGGGGTAAAAAACTCAATTTCTTTGAAAAGGTGTCTTTTAAGCTTACCCAATACAGGATGAAACAGCAACTGAAAGCATGGGATGGCAACAGTAGTGAAGGGCCTAACTGGGGTGGTTTTGCACTGGGGTTGTTCCTGGGGCTGATCGGTGTGGTAGGCGCTTATGCTTTTTCCAAAGACAAGAATTTTATAAAATGGACCTGGATCGGTTGTGGTGTATGGGCTGTGCTGGCCCTGATCATCTTCTTTTAATGAATTTTGTCCGAAAAAAAAGGCTGCGTTTTACGCAGCCTTTTTTTAATTAGTTTTTTACATCCTGCATGTCTTGCCCGATATAATTAATATCATCTTCAGCATCCGGGCGTTTTGAAAGTGAGTACCTCAATATAAAGAAACTGGCTACGGCTGAACCCAATCCCAAAAGTATGGCGGGCAGAATTCCTTCCTCTCCGAACATTGCCATCCCCAGGACCACGCCAACTATTTCACAGCCAAACCAAAGCAAGACAGTGTATAATTTCCAGGTTCCGGGTTTTAAACCTTTCTGTATTGCCAAACTTCCGATGTTCTTGGTTAAAAAGACGAGTGCGATGATTTCGAGCATAGTTTTTTTTTGAAAAATATAAATAAATCTCTGGATTAAAAATTTAATTTATCAGTTCACCGTGGGGCTATTACCTGCCATAGTCTTCCAATGCCAGTTTTACAGCCTCATAAGCATTGATGATCTTGCCGCTTTTACAAAGTTTCTTCATGGAGGTTTTCTTCCCGGTACCCGGTACGGTTACTTCCTCTTTGACCGGTGTACCCGATCTGTCAAGCAGGTCGATCAGTTGTTGGGGAGTAAGGCCCGGGAAATAGGATATCAGCAGCGCTGCGATACCTGCGGCTACCGGGCTTGCCATGCTTGTACCGTCATAGGCATCATATGCATTGTTGGGAATGGTAGAATTGATGTACACGCCTGGAGCAAACAGATCAACTAATTTACTGCTGTAATTTGAAAAGGGCGCCACCAGCCCATCGGTACTGTAATCTCCACTGGCACCAACAGTAAGCATATTGGTTGCCTTGCTGCCATCCAGGAAAACGGGGTTCGGATAAAATGGATTTTCATCCAGGTCCTGCCCTTCGTTGCCCGAACCATGTACCAGTAAAACATTTTTTGAAGCTGCATAACGGATGGCCTCATCTACAAAATACTTGTAGGGCGATACCGGTTTCCCGAAACTCATATTGATGACACTTGCCCCGTTGTCTACAGCATAACGGATGGCAAGCGCCACATCTTTATCGTGTTCATCGCCACCCGGAACGGCCCTGATCATCATGATCCGCACATTATCTGCAATACCGTCTACTCCAATATTGTTATTGCGCACGGCACCTATGATACCACTTACATGCGTACCGTGGTTTCCGCTGGATGTCTGCAGGTTGTTGTTGCCGTAAACACTGTCTTTGATATTTTCATAATCATCCTTCGTAAGCGCTCCCCTGAAATCGACGGGAAGATCTTCTTTTCTTTTCCGGTTATTGAG
>Ga0209023_10008703_pt1 | contig 10127 bp, 11 predicted proteins | sample LakOneMetagenome_FD_187468 | JGI IMG/M metagenome (GOLD analysis project Ga0209023, IMG submission 187468) | Freshwater and sediment microbial communities from Lake Erie, Canada (SPAdes) (version 2) | ecosystem: Environmental > Aquatic > Freshwater > Lentic | place: Lake Erie, Canada...
TCCAGAATTCTGTAATGTTGAATACTGCCATGATCAATGCCAATAAGGAATTTGAAAGTGAATACTACCCTGACAAAGCGCATGGTATATCAGGCGGCAATACCCGTTACCATTTGTATAACAGGATGACGAAGTTTATACTGGAAAACCTGTAAAGACGGCATCCAAAAGCGGCGTCTAAACCCTTAAAGTGCTTACTTTTGCGCTACTAATGGCGAAAGGGCAAGTAAACATTTATAAAATTCCTATGGTGCGTAATCTTTTTAAGAGAGCGCACGGGGTGATATTGCCGGGAGTAAATGGCGCTTCGCTTTATGAAGTAGGTAAGTTTTTCATGGCTGAATTGAAGACATTGAAGCTGCAGGAACGTGCGGCCGCCGTTACCTACAATTTTTTAATGGCCATGGCACCTACATTTCTTATCCTGTTCTCTGTTTTGCCTTATCTGCCGTTCAATAATGTAGATAAGACGATATTTAATGTACTGAAGCTTGTTACCCCAAACAGGAACGTTTACCAAAGTGTACATACCATACTGGTCGATTTTATGTCGCAGTCGAAACAAAATGTCGGGGCACTTTCCTATGGTATCATACTTGTGTTATTCTTCTCGTCCAATGGTGTAATGGGGTTATTGCGCTGCTTTGATAAAAGCCAGATATATGAGCCAAGAACAGGTATGCAACGTCGCTGGACCGCTGTAAAAATAACGATGATGCTGATCGGGGTCATAGTCGTTACACTTGCAGTCCTTATCGTTCAGAGCCGTGACCTAAACCCTTATGTGCTGCATATCTTTCACAATTTTGTCGCAGTAAAAATATTGAGCTCTATTATATTGATGCTGCTGGTGTTCATTACCATCTCGCTCATCTATACCTATGGGCCTTCGCTTTCCCAAAAGTTCCGATTTGTTTCTGCAGGATCTGTGCTGGCGACATTGCTTTCAATTATTACTACCTCAGTTTTTTTCTTCCTGGTCAATAACTTCCTATATTATAATAAGCTGTATGGTTCTATTGGGACAATGATCGCATTTATGGTATGGGTGTGGCTGAATACTATTATCATACTGCTGGGGTATGAGTTGAACGTAAGTATATTGTTGGGTAAACTGTATCATGAAGAGGATTATGATGATGAACAGGATTAGGCTTTTGTTTGCGGGTTTTGCCTGTATGCTGGTATACAATTCCTGCAACAGCAGCGACCGTATTCCTGATACGGTAACCTTTACTGAACATGTGGCGCCGATATTGTATAACAACTGCACCATCTGCCACCGGCCCGGCGGTAATGCACATTTTTCGCTTGTTACTTATGAGGAAGCGAAAAGAACAGCAGGTGCGCTTGCCTATGTAACCAAGGAACGGATCATGCCACCATGGCCAGCTGACCCGCACTATACGGAATTTGTTGGCCAGCGGATAATGAGTGAGCGTGACATAAATATACTGGACAAGTGGGCGAAAGATGGCGGACTAAAAGGCGCTGATGATAAGATGCCCCCATTGCCTGCATACCCGGTTGGTTCCACCATAGGTACACCTGACATGAGGATAGCAGTTCAACCTTATCTATTAAAGAGTAACAGCTTCGATCAGTTCCTGCTCGTGAAAGTGCCATACGAGCTGCCGGCGGACACCTTTGCTGCCATTGTTGAATTCATACCGGGTAGAAGTAATGTTGTACACCATGTAAACGGAGATATGGTGAAATACGATTTCGATAAGAAGAAAGATGTATTTGCAGGGGAGCGGATCATGAATATGGCGGAAGACACAGCTACGTTATTGCAGGCATATATGAAACTGGGTCTGCCTAATGATGATGGTAGCTATCCTGTTTTGCAAAAGTCGGTTGTTAATTACTTACCGGGCGCAGCCGGACAAAGATACCCCGATGGGGTAGGGGGTTATTTGCTGCCACGCAAGGGAGCTTTCCTGCTCAATGACCTCCACTATGGTTTTACTAATAAGGAAGATATACTGGACAGTTCGTACATCAACATCTTCTTTGCAAAGGTGCCGCCGAAAAGACCTGTCAGGGAGTTCCAGATAGGCACTTTAAGTTCTTTTGGTAATGCGCCTGTGCTGCCTGACCTGATCATACAGCCCAATACGGTGAAGCCGGTTTATAGCAAGTACACAATACCTGACGATATCTCGATACTCACTGTGAACCCACATATGCACCTGCTGGGTAAAAGCTTTAAGGCATATGCTGTGAAGCCCGATGGAGATACGATAAGGCTGATCTCTATTCCGCGTTGGGATTTTAACTGGCAGTATTTTTATACATTCAAAAAGATGGTGAAAGTGCCTAAGGGCAGCACCATGATAGCCGAGGGCGTTTATGACAATACTCGCCAAAATCTGAACAATCCATTTACACCACCACGCCTGGTGCGTGATCAGAATGGCAGTATGAAAGCAACCGACGAGATGTTCCAGTTCATAGTTACTTACCTGCCCTATGAACAGGGCGATGAAAATATAAGCCTGGAAAGCAAGTGATTAAGACCGGCTTATATTTTTAAGTTTTTATAACAGTGCGTTTCCCTATTTTTACAAAAACAACTAACATGAAAGCAACCATACTGGCTATAGCCACACTGTTTATTACGTCAATGTCGGCAACATCAGCCTTAGCACAGGCAGGTGATAAAATGAACCCGGGAGATGATCTGCCTGCGGTCAGTACTACATTGCAGAATGCCAATGGCAGCAGCACTACACTAAATGGTGCAGCAAAAGAAAATGGTTTGCTGGTAATGTTCTCCTGCAACACCTGCCCGTTTGTGGTGAAGAACGAACCGATCATTAAGAAGGTAATGTCCTATGCAACTGCGCATAAGATAGGTATGGTTGTCATCAACTCCAACGAAGCAAAGAGAGGCGACGATGATTCTTATGAGGCAATGAAGAAGTATGCTAAGGCTCAGGGCTATACTGTACCTTATGTAGTAGATGAAAATTCAAAGCTGGCTGATGTTTTTGGCGCTAATCATACCCCGGAGATATTCCTGTTCAATAACAAGGGCAAACTTGTATACAAGGGGGCTATGAATGATAATCCAGGCAATCCGGAAAACTACAAGAAAATGTATGCCGAAGATGCTATCAACGCAATGATAGCCGGAAAGGAAGTGGATCCGAAGACAACCAGATCTATAGGTTGTAGCATCAAAAGGAAAGCCTAATTATCTCCGGTCTAAAAGTGTAAACGCCCTGCTATAAGCGGGGCGTTCTTTTTGTTATTTACTGAGTATTCTTATTTCTACTCTGCGGTTTTTTATCTGGTCTTCCGTAGACTTTTCAGGATATACAAGCATACCATAACTACCCAGGCCTATGTATTTAAGTCTTGATTTTTCAATGCCATTTTCCAGCAGGTAGTCATATACTGCTTTAGCGCGCGTCCATGAAACAGGTTTGCCTCCGTTTACATCCGGACCGTCATTGTGTTTGTCGGGCGGCATGCAGCAAATGTGGCCTTCTATCTGTATGCTCACAGTTTTATTTTGTTCCATAAAGTCATACAATCTTTTCAGTTCCGGTTCTGATTCTTCCAGTACTACATGTGAGTTGTTTTCAAACAATATATTTAACCGATAAGTGGTATCCGTTTTTATGGCTGCCGCAGGTATAAACTCAGCTTCTGTTTTGGGTGTCGGTTTGGGAGTGGGTATTGGTTTTGGTACAGCAGTTTTTACTATTGGCTTAGGTGGTGCATGAAATTCTTTATCTATGATTATCTGTACCTTTCTGTCCTTTTCATAGCCTTCTTTGCCACCTGCATTTGCGCGGTCTATTTTACCCTTCCCTATACATAGTTTGATATCCTTCTGCTCCAGGCCTCCCGATGTGACCAGGTAATCCTGTACATTCTTTGCCCGTTTTGCAGAGAGTGACTCGTTGTAGGCATTATCGCCTACATAGTCTGTATAGCCCAGTACAATCAGTTTTTGGCCGTGTATCAGTTTGTCGTTGAAAATGAGATTGTCAAGGTATGTGCTTGATTGTTTGCTTAGTTTGGTCTCATTAGTTGAGAAGTACACTTGGAATGTATCACCCTTCTGTGCATATGAATAATCACCACAAAATAATAGTAAAATGGAAATCACGATTCTGTTCATACAATACCCGTTGCAAACAAAGCTAATTGTAAGAACGGGATTATGAAAGAGGCTGAGTATTTATACTTGCATTTTACATGATTTTTAATTAAATTTATGAAAACTATTCTTATGAAATACCGGTTTGCTGTTGTTGCATTATTGGCTACCATCTGTTCATATGCGCAGAGCAGCAGGGTAGAGTCACCTTATGTGTGGAAGAAGGTAGTGAGCCGTGAAATTGAGTTTGGAGGAAGTGACACTAAAGAGAAGGATAAAAGCGGCAAAGTAAGGAAGCCGGTTACATTAGCGAAAATGATGGCGGATGCCATCGGGAGCGGTAAAGCGATCGGGTACTCCAACCTGGATATGACACTTGCCACCAGGCTAACTGACTATGAGCTGGATGACATACTTGGCAGACGAGAAGAAAGGATAGAAATAGTTGATCCTATCACCGGTAAAGAGGTCGTTAAGGTCATAAAGCGCGATGTTGACTATTCCTTCATTGATCGGTACAGAATATTGGAAGAGTGGACATTTGATCCTTTAACCTGTAAGGCTCAAGTGAAGATGCTAGGTCTAGCACCCGTAAGGAATATATATGGAGATGATGGCGTTTTTCGTGGTGTACAAGGCATGTTCTGGCTACACTATGGTGATGCAAAGGAGGTACTCGATAAATATGATATACTCCATCCGGACAAGACCGTAAGCTATGCAATATGGGGTGATAATTTTTCGAAACCAGTAAGGCAGGCGGGCAATGAGCGGCAGTGTTTTGCAACCAGGATATTGGACATGCAGCCCGGAAAGGAAGATGATGTCAAGCGCCATTATAAAGAGCAAATGTCTCTGGAGTCCTTATCAGGACTGCTGTACAAGGCAAAATATGAAGGTAAGATAATTGGCTGGGCTGAATTTATTAAAGACTTTACTACCATGCTTGATAGGCGAGATCTTAGCGATAAGTCTTTCCTAATAGTTGATACAATTATTATTACTGATCCGGTAACGAATCAGGAGCAAGTGAAAGTTATCAGCCGGTTTTATGATCCGAAAGAATATAAAGTTAAAGTAGTTCAACAATGGGTATATGACAGACAATTGGGAAAAACCGAAATTGAAATTGTTGGGCTAGCTCCATTAGTAGAACAAACTAATACACAGGGCATAACTAAACAAATTCCTGCTTTCTGGGTAAAATACAGCGATGTGCAGGACATTATCGCAAAAAATGATGAGTATGCTCCAGCCAACAGCCTGGCGATGAATTTATGGAATAGTTATTTTCTATCGGATGTAAAGCCTGAAATGATGAAATAAGGCGGTGGCACAAATTTGGTTCATTTGTTGAAAACCATTGGTCATGACAGAACAAGACAAAGATGCCAGCTGCAAAACGGATGAGAAGTATAACGATGCTACGCTAAACAGGCCTGCAGGTGACCGGCCTATCGATGCGCCAAGCCTTAAGATTGATATTGATGCGTTTACCCGCCAGATCAGGAGCGAGGAAGCATGGAAGAAGAATGACCGCAATAGTATCACTGTATTTAAAACAGGTGATATGCGTATAGTACTGGGTGGATTACACAAAGATGCAGAGATGCGGCCGCACAGGGCTGAAGGCATTACTTGCATACAGGTAATGGATGGCATACTGGAAGTAACAACAGACGAACTGGATGAAGTATTGCGGAAAGGGCAAATGATCGCTATTCATAAGGGTTGCAATTACAGGGTCGTGGCCCGGGATGAGTCATTTTACCTGCTGACCATGAGTAATGTTGGTTAATGCATGAATGTTACTCAAATGCCATGTTTTAGAGCCTTCGCCGTTAAATTTGTATCTTGGCAGCAATATTTACTTATAATATGGTCAAGGTTGGAGAGTACAACACATTAAAAGTTATAAAGGAAGTTGATTTCGGGATGTACCTGGATGGGGGCACAGATGAGATACTGTTGCCTAAACGGTACGTGCCTGCAGGGCTGAAAATTGATGATGAGATCAATGTTTTTATCTATCATGATAATGACGGCAGGTTAATTGCTACTACAGCGAAGCCTTTTGCTGTGGTAGGCGAGATAGCTATGATGGAAGTAGGGGATACCAACCCATCAGGCGCCTTCCTTAAGTGGGGAGTGATGAAGGATGTATTTGTGCCTATTTCTCACCAGGAGGCACGAATGAAAAAAGGCGATAAACGACTGGTTCGCTTATTCATAGATGAAAAGACAGGCCGTGTAACGGGGACCGAGAAGATAGATAAGTACCTGAGCAACTACGAGCTTACAGTAGCGGAACATGAGGCCGTGAACCTGGTAGTATTCCAAAAAACTGATATTGGCTATAAAGTAATTATCAACAGCAAGCATATGGGCCTGCTGCACTTTAACGAGGTATTTAAGGAACTGGCGGTAGGCGATCAGCTGAAAGGGTTCATCAAGCACATACGTCCTGATAATAAAATTGATGTTTCACCAGGTGCTATGGGGTATACCCGTGTGCAAACCGAAGAGGAGCGCGTACTGAGCCTGCTGAAAGAAAATAATGGTTATCTGCCTTATAATGACAAAAGCGATCCTGAGGCTATACATGCATTCTTTGGCATGAGTAAGAAGACCTTTAAAATGACTATGGGCGCACTCTATAAGAAGCACCTGATCACGTTTACACAGACTGGTACCAGGCTTGAAGAGTTGGATTAAGGTCATTTATACAAATAAGGGAAAAATATTTTTGTCATATTGTCCAATTTCATTCGGCCCGTTCGTTATATGGGCTAACCATAAAAAATTAATAACATGAACGAGTTTAGTTTGATCTTCAGAAGCAACCCGAATTTAATTCCAAGTGCTGACAGACCGGCATCTCCGGAGCAAATGCAAGCCATGATGAAAAAATGGCAGGACTGGATGGGTGGTATAGCTGCACAAAACAAGCTGGCTAACCCGGGCAACAGGCTTGGATCAGAAGGTAAGGTACTTAAAGCAGGTAATGTAGTTACTGATGGCCCTTATGCAGAGATCAAGGAAATGATCAGCGGGTACATAGTAATTAAGGCTGCTTCGATAGCTGAAGCAACTGAAATAGCAAAGGGCTGCCCGATACTGGAAATGAACGGGAGTGTGGAAGTTAGGAACGTGATCCCAATGAACATGTAATGCAACAGCACCTCTTTCATCCAATATTCGTGGATGAAAGAGGTGTTTTCTTTTTATGCAACCTGCAACCGAGCTGATACCGCACTTATTCAGAACAGAGCACCGGAAGATAATCGCGGTGCTTTGTAAGTTGTTTGGTATAGAGCATATAGAGCTGGCAGAAGATATAGCCAGCGAAACTTTCCTTTCTGCCGCCGAAACATGGGGCCTTAAAGGCCTTCCGGCAAATCCCGTAGCCTGGTTATATGCTGTAGCAAAGAACAGCGCCCGTGATCACTTCAGACGTGACTCTATTTTTAGAGGTAAAATTGCTAAGGACATTCGTCACAGTTCAAATTCAATTCAGGAAATAGAGGTCGATCTGTCTGATGAGAATATCAATGACAGCCAGCTGCAAATGATGTTTGCTGTTTGTCATCCGTCTATTCCACAAGAGGCACAAATAGGATTAGCATTGAATATACTTTGCGGCTTTGGTGCAGAAGAGATAGCGGATGCTTTTCTTACAAACAAAGAAACTATTTATAAGAGACTGGCAAGAGCAAAGGAAAAGCTAAAGACCGCACAAATAAAGATAGAACTGTCAGACAGCGCAGCTATCAATGACCGGTTGCAAACGGTATTGTCTGCCTTATATCTTTTGTTCAATGAAGGTTATTACTCCCGCTCACAGAACGAGCACCTGCGCAAAGATCTTTGCCTGGAAGCAATGCGGCTCAACTACCTGCTTGTAGGCAACAAAAGCACAGACACTTCAGCTGCAAATGCATTACTTGCACTGATGTGTTTTCATGCCTCGCGTTTTGATGCGCGTATCGATGCTGATGGCCAGCTGATACTTTATGAGGACCAGGACATCAGCCTTTGGAATGAGGAACTGATGCAAAAGGGAGAATATTACCTGAATATGGCCGCAAAAGGTGATAAGCTTTCTAAGTACCATCTTGAGGCAGCCATAGCGTGGTGGCATACACAGAAGGAGGATACTCATGAGAAATGGGTGGAGATATTGAAGCTCTATAATCAACTGCTGATCATTGCTTATTCACCGGCGGCGGCGCTTAACAGGACCTATGCACTTGCAAAAGCACATGGTAAGGAGCAGGCGATAATTGAGGCTGAAAAGCTGGGTATTGGAGAGAACTACCATTATTATTCTTTGCTGGGTTATTTGTACACCGGGATAGATGATGCGAAAACAAAACATTATCTCCAGTTGTCGCTATCACTGGCAAGATCAGTCCAGGAGATGGATGTGATCAAAAAGAAACTTGCTGTTTTGGCCTGATCGTTTACAATCCGGAATAATAGTCATATCCTTTCTCTGCCCAGTAGTCGGCAGGTTTTTCATTGCTAAAGAACATTGTACCAATACGCTTCAGGTGCTTGATGCCATACTTTACGGGAATGATAAGGCGCAGCGGGTATCCCTGGTTCTGTGGTAGTGGTTTCCCATTCAACTCATAGCAGAGCAGGGTCTGCGGCTGCAGCATACTCGGCATATCGTTGCCTACATAGTAGGTGCCGTCGGGCGTTGTCATTCCTACATAGTGCTTGCAGGACTGAGCTACGAGGTTGTATTTTTTGAGAAAATCGCTGAAGCGCACGCCGCCCCAGTAAGTTACCTGGCTCCAGCCTTCCACACATTTAAAATCAAATACCACTTCTGTTTTAGGTAATGCTTTCAGGTCATTCAGGGTGAGTATCAGTGTATCTCCCGGGTTTCGCACCACCTTGAGTCGCCAGATTACAGTATCCAGTGTTCCCTCCATACCTACACCTCCATTCACCCGTGCTTTAATTGCCACGTCTGATTTTTTGAATGTCTTTGCCAGGCGCGTTTTGCTATAGAACAGGCTGAATAACTTTTCATTGGCAACAAGAACCTTGCGCAAAGTAGGCTGCACCTTATCGGCACTTTGAGGCTCACTATATAACCGGGAGAAAAGGTAGATTCCACTGGCAATGCAGATGAAGAAAATGGTGAACGAAACGATAGTTCGTCGCGTTATTTCACGCTGCACCGGGTCAGTATGTTCAGGTGCTTTGTTCATGCTTCAGATGTTTCATTTGTTTCATTTGTTTCAGTTTCACTGTTGCTTGTAACGACAAATTCAACTTCTTTTATTTGCTCTACTTCAACACCGGTTACCATCGCCTGGAAGTTATTCCAGCCAGCCAGTATCACCTGCCCTACATGTACCAGGAAAAATAATGCATAACCTATGGTCAATGCAAAATGTTCTATGCGTGCGGCTTCATAACCACCGCAGAGTGCACACAGCCAATTGAACTGAACGGGCTTATATATGGCGATGCCGGTAATTATTGATCCCATACCCATAAATATGATAGCGGAATAAGCAATGCGCTGGGCGGCATTATACTTGCCTTGCAGAGGTTTATCTTTTCGTATGTGCAGGTCATGCAGCACTACCTGCCATGCTTCTTTAAATGAATGCTTATTTGGTAACAGCATCCGCCATTCACCGGAAAAGATAGTATACAGCACATACAGTATGCCATTGAAAAAGAACAACCACATGAAGAGGAAATGGAAAGCCATACCCGAAGCAAGGTGAAATGGAATATTCAACGTTTCATAAAACGACTTCGGAAAAAACTTTATCAGCGTTTTATCTCCCCATCCGAGCTTGTATACACCATTGGCCCAGTAGATGAGCAGGCCACTCCAGATCATAACAGCTAACACGGGGAAATTGATCCAGTGAAACCACCTTATGGCAAGAGGGTGTTTTTTTACAATTCGCTTCAACGACAGATAAATGTGTTTCTATAAATGTAGCGAAAATGAGGACTTGTTTGCTAAGAATAATAG
>Ga0209023_10008704_pt1 | contig 10125 bp, 7 predicted proteins | sample LakOneMetagenome_FD_187468 | JGI IMG/M metagenome (GOLD analysis project Ga0209023, IMG submission 187468) | Freshwater and sediment microbial communities from Lake Erie, Canada (SPAdes) (version 2) | ecosystem: Environmental > Aquatic > Freshwater > Lentic | place: Lake Erie, Canada | collected...
GGTCCGACAGGTGCACCAGGCCGTCGATGTTGCCCGGCAGGCCGATGAACACGCCGAAGTCGGTGATCGACTTGATCGAACCCTTGACCTTGTCGCCCTTCTTGTGGGTCATGCCGAAGTCGTCCCAAGGATTAGCCTTGCACTGCTTCATGCCCAGCGAGATACGACGACGCTCTTCGTCGATTTCCAGGACCATGACTTCGACTTCGTCGCCCAGCTGGACAACCTTGTTCGGAGCCACGTTCTTGTTGGTCCAGTCCATTTCCGAGACGTGCACCAGGCCTTCGATGCCCTGCTCGACTTCCACGAACGCGCCGTAGTCGGTCAGGTTGGTGACCTTGCCGAACAGACGGGTGCCTTGCGGGTAGCGACGCGACAGACCGGTCCACGGATCGTCGCCCAGTTGCTTGACGCCCAGCGAGACGCGGTTCTTCTCTTGATCGTACTTGAGGACCTTGGCGGTGATTTCCTGGCCAACCGACAGCACTTCCGACGGGTGACGCACGCGACGCCATGCCAGGTCGGTGATGTGCAGCAGGCCGTCGATGCCGCCCAGGTCGACGAACGCACCGTAGTCGGTGATGTTCTTGACGACGCCGGTAACCACGGTGCCTTCTTTCAGGGTTTCCATCAGCTTGGCGCGCTCTTCGCCCATCGATGCTTCGATGACGGCGCGACGCGACAGGACGACGTTGTTACGCTTGCGGTCCAGCTTGATGACCTTGAATTCCAGGGTCTTGCCTTCGAACGGGGTGGTGTCCTTGACCGGACGGGTGTCGACCAGCGAACCCGGCAGGAATGCGCGGATGCCGTTGGTCAGGACGGTCAGGCCGCCCTTGACTTTACCGTTGACGGTACCGGTGACGATCTCGCCCGATTCCATTGCTTTTTCCAGAGCCAGCCACGATGCCAGGCGCTTGGCCTTGTCGCGCGACAGGATGGTGTCGCCGAAACCGTTTTCCAGCGACTCGATAGCCACGGAAACGAAATCGCCGATTTGAACTTCCAGTTCGCCCTGGTCGTTCTTGAATTCTTCGACCGGAATGAAGGCTTCCGACTTCAGGCCGGCGTTGACGATCACGAAGTTGTGATCCAGGCGCACGACTTCAGCCGAAATGACTTCGCCCGAACGCATGTCTTGACGCGACAGCGATTCTTCGAAAAGGGCGGCGAAGCTTTCCATGCCGGTATCTTGATTGGTTGCAGTAGACATAAAGGATATTACTCAGGTTAGCCCAGCAGGCCGGCGATAGTGCGGACTGAACTGGGGTTAGGTTGAAACACACCTGCAGCGACAGGATTGTCGCCGCAGGCACCAACAGGACAACGAACAGTGGCAAGTGTCATTCTGACCACCCCCTCCCGCCCGTCGTCCCCGCGAAGGCGGGGACCCAATTTTCGCAGCGCAGTCGCCACGGCGATGACTCGAGCCAACGGCGACTCACCGAAATTGGATTCCCGCCTGCGCGGGAAGTCTTCACTGCCAGTGGCAGTGAAGACAATTTGCGAAGGTATTAGTACTCTTCAAAACCTCAACCATGCGCATACCAGGCCAACACCTGTTCGACCGCTTCCGCAGCCGACATGTTCGAGGTATCGAGCAAGTGCGCATCCTCTGCCGGGACCAGGGGAGCGATGGCGCGCTTGGTGTCGCGCTCGTCTCGTTCCTTCAAATCCTTCAGCAGATCGTCCATATTAGCAGAAAATCCTTTGTCAATCAATTGCTTATACCGGCGTTGCGCCCGCGCCTCGACGCTTGCGGTCAAGAAAACCTTTAACTTCGCGCCGGGAAAGATCACGGTGCCCATGTCCCGCCCATCGGCAACCAAACCGGGGGTCTCGCGAAAGCCCAGCTGCAGCGCGTACAAGGCCTGGCGTACGCTCGGCAGCGCGGCGATTTTCGAAGCCATGTTGCCGACCTCTTCCGCCCGGATCGCCGCCGTCACGTTCTCGTTGTTGAGAAAAATATCCCCGCCCACGAAGCGGGCCGGCAGGTGTTCGGCCAGCTTGGCGATGCCGTGCTCGTCGCGCAGCTCGATCCCGCGGCGCAGCGCCTGCAGCGCGGTCAGGCGGTACAGGGCGCCCGAGTCGAGGAGGTGAAAGCCCAGGCGTTCGGCGACCTTGGCTGCGACCGTGCCCTTGCCGGAAGCGGTGGGGCCGTCGATGGCAATGACTGGTATTGGATTATTCGGCATAGTATAGGGTGGGCGGCTCGTGATCTGATCCACTGGACCAGATCACCCCCCGCGTTCAAATTCATCAAAACAGCTCGTTGCGAGCGATGCCCGCGAAGGCCTCGAAGTATTCAGGGAAGGTCTTGGCGACACACTTCGGATCGTTGATGCGCATCGCGTTACCGCGCCGCGCCTTGCCGTCGAGCGAGGCCAGCGAGAAGCACATCGCCATCCGGTGGTCGTCGTAAGTGTCGATAGTAGCCGGTCTCAAGAGTTCGGGCGGCGTGATACGGATGTAGTCCGGGCCCTCCTCCACTTCCGCGCCGACCTTGCGCAGTTCGGTCGCCATCGCGGCCAGGCGGTCGGTCTCCTTCACGCGCCAGCTGGCGATGTTGCGCAGGGTGCTCGGTCCGTCCGCATACAGCGCGGCCACGGCGATGGTCATCGCGGCATCGGGAATGTGGTTGAAGTCGGCGTCGATGGCCTTGAGTACGCCGTTGGAGCGCGCCTCGATCCAGTTCTCGCCGCGCGTCACGATGGCGCCCATGCGCTCGAGCGCGTCGGCAAAGCGCACGTCGCCCTGGATGCTGTTCTCGCCCACGCCCTCGACCCGCACCGGCCCGCCGGCGATCGCGCCGGCCGCCAGGAAGTAGGAGGCCGACGAGGCGTCGCCCTCGACGTGGATGCTGCCGGGCGACGTATAGCGCTGGCCCGGATGCACGGTAAACGAAGACCAGCCGTTCTGCTCGACCGTCACGCCGAAACGGCGCATCAGGTTCAGGGTGATCTCGATGTAGGGCTTGGAGATCAGCTCGCCGACCACGTCGATCGACACCGCATGCGTGGTGGCCATCAGCGGCGCGGCCATCAGGAGCGCCGTCAGGAACTGGCTCGACACGTTGCCGCGCACCGCCATGCGGTTGGCTGCAATGCGCCCGCGGCGGATGCGCAGCGGCGGGTAGCCCTGCTCTCCCGTGTACTCGATCTGGGCGCCGACTTCGTTGAGGGCGTCGACCAGGTCGCCGATCGGGCGCTCGTGCATGCGCGAGACGCCGTGCAGGGTGTAGTCGCCGCCGATAACGGCCAGCGCGGCGGTGAGCGGACGGATCGCGGTGCCGGCATTGCCCATGAAGAGGTCGGCCTCGTGGGTCGGCAGCACGCCGCCGTTGCCGTGGACGATGACGGTGCGCTCGTCGACCTCGTCCCATTTGATGCCGAGTGAGCGCAGCGCGCCCAGCATCACCATGGTGTCGTCCGAGGCCAGCAGGTCATGGATCGTGGTCGTCCCTTCGGACAGGGCGGCCAGCAGCAGCGTGCGGTTCGAGATGCTCTTCGAACCCGGCAGGCGCACCGTGCCTTCCACATGGATGACGGGTTCGAGGTCGATGTGCTGCGGGTAGTGCTTCTGGTTCGGTTTGGACTGCATCATTCTGTATCCCGGTTCTGCGGGGGCGGCGGCGAGCCGGCTTCGATCGCTTCGAGCCATGCACGCCTTGCGCGCTGCGCGTTGGCGAACACGGCTTCCAGGGCGTGGCCGTCGGCGGCGACCAGGGCCGCCCGCAATGAATTCAATTGTGCCAGATATGCATCCAGCTCGGTGAGCAGGGCGTCGCGGTTGGCCAGGCTGATGTCGCGCCACATCTCGGGCGAGGAGCCGGCAATCCGCGTGAAATCGCGAAAGCCGCTGGCGGCGTACTGAAACAGCAGGTCGGCATGCGGCTTGGCGGCGATGTCGTCCACCAGCGCGTAGGCGAGCAGGTGCGGCAGGTGGCTGACGGCGGCGAACACGCGGTCGTGGTCCTGGGGGCTCAGGGTATGGATGAGCGACCCGCAGGCGCGCCAGGCGCCGGCCACGCGTTCCACCATTGCCGGATTGTTCTCTGGCAATGGCGTCAGCACGGTCTTTTTGCCGCGGTAGAGTTCCGCGCGCGCGGCATCCGGCCCGTTCGACTCGCTGCCGGCGATCGGATGGCCGGGCACGAACTGCCCTACCCGCGCACCCAGCGCCTCACGCGCGGCCTGGACCACGTCGCATTTGGTGCTGCCGGTGTCGGTGACGATTGTGTGCGGTTCCAGGTGAGGCAGCAGCGAAGCGAGGATGGGGCCGGTCTGGCCCACGGGCGCGGCCAGCAGCACCAGGTCGGCGCCGCGCAGCGCCTGCTGCGGGTTGTCGCAGACTTCGTCGACGATGCCCAGCTCCAGCGCACGGGCCATCGCCTGCGGATCGCGTCCGAGGCCGGCCACATGACGGACCGCGCCGGCCGCTTTCAAGGCCAGCGCAAACGAACCGCCGATCAGGCCGACGCCGACGACGACGAGCCGTTCGATCATCCGGCGATAACCTTCTTCAGGGCCGCGATGAAGGCCGCGTTCTCGTCAGGCAGGCCGATCGAGATGCGCAGCCACTGAGGCAGCCCGTAGTTGCCGACCGGGCGCACGATCACGCCCTGCTCCAGCAGCGCCAGGTTCACGCGCGCGCCGGCCTGGTCGTCGTCACCGACTTTCACGAGGACGAAGTTGCCGAACGACGGCACATACTGCAGGCCAAGTTCCTCGAAAGCGGCGGTCAGCTGTTTATAACCTTCCGCGTTGTTCTGCGCACCCTTCTCCAGGAAAGGCTTGTCGTTGAGGGCGGCAATCGCCGCGGCCTGGGCCAGCGAGTTGACGTTGAAGGGCTGGCGGATGCGGTTCATCAGGTCGGTCACTGCCGGCTGGGCGATGGCGAAGCCCACGCGCAGGCCGGCCAGGCCGTAGGCCTTGGAGAAGGTGCGCGAGACGATCAGGTTCGGGTACTTGCGCACCCACTGGCTCGACTCGAACTGGTGTTCCGGCGCCAGGTATTCGTTGTAGGCCTCGTCCAGCACCACGACCACGTTCGATGGCACCTTCTGCAGGAAGGCTTCGATTTGCGCGGCCGGGATGAAGGTGCCGGTCGGATTGTTCGGGTTGGCGACGTAGACCAGGCGCGTATCCGCATCGATGGCGGCGGCCATGGCGTCGAGGTCATGGCCATAGTCCTTCGCCGGGACCACGATCGCGCGCCCGCCGACGCCCTGGGTTGCCAGCGCGTACACGGCGAACGAATACTGCGAGTACACCACGGCTTCGCCCTTCTGCACGAAGGCGTGCGCGGCGATTTCCAGGATGTCGTTGCTGCCGTTGCCCAGCGTGATCCAGTCGGCCGGCACGTCGTAACGGCTCGAGAGCGCGGCCTTCAGCTCGAAGCCGTTGGCGTCCGGATAGCGACCGAGGTCGGCGGCCGCCTGCGCCATCGCGGCGCGGCTCGACTCCGGCACGCCGAACGGGTTTTCGTTCGAGGCGAGTTTGACGATCTTGGCTTCGTCGAGGCCGAACTCGCGGGCGACTTCAGCGATGGGTTTGCCGGCCTGGTAAGGGGCGATGGCGCGGACGTAATCTGGACCGAATTGCGACATGGGATTCTCGAAAAAAGATGGATGGTTATAGACTTTGCGGGTAGGAGCCGAGCACTTTGAAGAAGGCGGCATTGTCCTTCAGCTCAGCGAGCGCGCGGGCGACGGCGGGATCAACGACATGGCCCTCGATGTCGACATAGAAGTAGTACTCCCAGGTGCCGATGCGGGCCGGGCGCGACTCGAAGCGCGTCATCGACACGTCGTGCCTGGCCAGCGGCGCCAGCAGGTTGTAGACCGCGCCCGCCTTGTTCGGCACGGCGAGGACGATCGAAGTATGGTCGCGGCCCGACGGGCCGGTCTCCAGGCTGCCGATGACGGCGAAGCGAGTGCGGTTGTGCGGGTCGTCCTGGATGTGGGCCTGCACCACGCCAAGCCCGTACTGCTCGCCCGCCATCTCGCTCGCGATCGCCGCCACCGTCGGGTCCTGGCTGGCCATGATCGCGGCTTCCGCGTTGGAAGCCACGGCGCGGCGCTCGATGCCCGGGTGGTGCAGGTTGAGCCAGACCTGGCACTGGGCCAGGGCCTGTGAGTGGGCGCAGACGACGCTGACGCCACCCATGGAACCGGTCCTGGTCATCAGGCTGTGGTGCACCGGGATCGAGATCTCGCCGCTGATCACGGTGGTGGTGGCCAGCATCAGGTCGAGGGTGCGGTTGATCGCGCCCTCGGACGAGTTCTCCACCGGGACCACGCCGAAGTCGGCGGTGCCGGCCTCGGTGGCGCGGAACACTTCGTCGATCGAGACGCAGGGCAGCGTCTCGATGGCGGTGCCGAACTGCTGGAACACGGCCTGCTCGCTGAAGGTGCCGGACGGGCCGAGATAGGCCACCGTGACGCGCTTTTCCAGCGCGCGGCAGGACGACATGATCTCGCGGAAGATGGTCTGGACGTCGCGGTCCTTGAGCGGGCCGGGATTGCGCTCGGCCACGCCGCGCAGCACCTGCGCTTCGCGCTCGGGGCGGAACACCGGGGCGTTGGTTTCGGCCTTGACGTGGCCGACTTCCTGGGCGAGCTTGCCGCGCCGGCTCAGGAGGTCCAGGATTTGCGCGTCGATCGCGTCGATCTGCTCGCGCAGGGGGAGGAGTTTATCGTTCATCGTTAGCTCGTATTATTCCGTAGGGTGGGCGGGTCCCCCGCCCACGCGTCCAACGGACCGTCGACGGGACGCACATTTCGCGTATCACCGCGTGGGCGGACAAGCCGCCCACCCTACGAACATCGGGGACCTCTACTTTACCGGCCCGCGAATTCGTTCAAATAATCGACGAGGGCCTGCACACCCTCGAGCGGCATCGCGTTGTAGATCGATGCGCGCATGCCGCCGACGGACTTGTGGCCCTTCAGTTGCAGCAGCCCGCGCGCCTTCGCGCCGGCCAGGAATTTGTCGTTCAGGGATTCGTCGCGCAGGAAGAACGGTACGTTCATGCGCGAGCGGTATGCGGGTGCGACGCGGTTCTGGTAGAAGTCGTCGGCATCCAGCGCCTCGTACAGCAGGCGCGCTTTCTCGATGTTGATGCTTTCCATGGCCGCCACGCCGCCCATCCGCTTGAGGTGGGCGAACACCAGCCCGGCGATGTAGATCGCGTAGGTCGGCGGGGTGTTGAACATGGAGTCATGCTCGGCCACGGTGCGCCAGTGGAAGGCCGAGGGGCAGATCGGCAGCGCGTCGTCCAGCAGGTCGTCGCGCACGATCACGATGGTCAGGCCGGCCGGGCCGATGTTCTTTTGCGCCCCGGCGAAGATCACGCCGTACTTCGACACGTCGATTTGTCGCGACAGGATGTGCGAGGACATGTCGGCGACGATCGGCACCTTCGGCTTCGACTCGGGCACGAAGTTGTACTCGACCCCGTCGATGGTCTCGTTGGTGCAGATGTGCAGGTAGGCCGCGTGGCTGGTGAGGTTCCAGGTGTCCTGCGGCGGCACCCCGGTAAAGCCGCTGGCCTCGCTCGATGCCGCGATGTTGACGTGGGCGTAGCGCTTGGCTTCCTTGATCGACTTGCCGGACCACGAACCGGTATGGACGAAATCGATGGTCGCCGGCTGCGGACAGCAGCCCACCATGTTGAGCGGGATGATGGCGTTCTGGCCCAGTCCCCCGCCCTGCATGAACAGGATCTTGTAGTTGCTCGGCACCGCCAGCAGCTCGCGCAGGTCGCTTTCCGTCTGCTTGTAGATCGAGATGAATTCCGGACCGCGGTGGCTCATCTCCATGACCGACATGCCGCTGCCGTGCCAGTCGAGCATCTCGCTCGCCGCCTGCTGCAGCACTTCCTTCGGGAGGACGGCCGGGCCGGCCGAGAAGTTGAATACCTGGTTCGTCATGCGGTCCTTTCTGTGCGCTTACGGTTTCTGGACTTCCTTGGCCATATCCTGCATCACCTTGCCGATGCGGGGCATCATGATGCGCTGGCCGGCCATCATGCCTTCCGACGTCAGCCGCGGCGTCAGTGCCATCATCTTGCGGCCGACCGGGCTCTGATAGAAGGCGGTGAGCTGCTTGATCTCGGCGACCGTGTAATTCTCGGCGTACAGCGGCACCATCGCATCGATCATCTCGTCGACCAGGGCCGGATCGCTGAACACCTTGCCCAGGGTCTGGCTCATGCCGGGCAGCTCCTTCTCGAGCTTGGCCAGCGCTTCGCTCTTCTTCTCCGGGCTCATCTTGGGATCGGCCTGGATGGCGGCGGTCATTTGCTGGCGCATCATGGCGGGCATGGTCTGCTGCATCTGCGCATTCATCTGCGTCATGTTCTTGCGCATCTCCATGGCATCGAACATGGCCTTCACGGCGGCGGTGGCTTGCGGATCGACGCCGGGCGCGGCCAGGGCGAGCGAGGGAAAGGCCGCGAAGGCGGCGACGGCGCTAAGGGCAAGAACGAACTTTTTCATTGTTTTCTAGTTGTGGGTGCTACGAAAAAAACGGGCCGCGCAAAGGCGGCCCATGGTCAGGATGTCATTCCGGCGCCTGTTCGACCTCGACCTCTTCGAGGTCGGTTTCGACGATGCGCTGCAGGCCGGACAGCTTGGTGCCGTCCTCCACCGCGATCAGGGTCACGCCCTGGGTCGCGCGGCCCATCTCGCGGATCTCGGCCACACGGGTGCGGATCAGGACGCCGCCGGTGGTGATCAGCATGATCTCGTCGTTGGCGTCGACCAGGGTCGCGGCCACCACCTTGCCGTTACGTTCGGACTGCTGGATCGCGATCATGCCCTTGGTGCCGCGGCCGTGACGGGTGTATTCAAGGATCGGGGTACGCTTGCCATAGCCGTTCTCGGTGGCCGTGAGCACCGACTGCTGCTCGTTCTCGGCCACCAGCAGCGCGATGACCTGCTGGCCTTCTTCCAGGTTCATGCCGCGCACGCCGCGCGCGGTACGGCCCATCGGACGCACGTCGTTCTCGTCGAAGCGCACCGCCTTGCCGCCGTCCGAGAACAGCATCACGTCGTGCTGGCCGTCGGTCAGCGCGGCGCCTACCAGCACGTCGCCCTCGTCGAGGTCGACGGCGATGATGCCGGCCTTGCGCGGATTGGAGAAATCGCGCAGCGGGGTCTTCTTGACGGTGCCCAGCGAGGTCGCCATGAACACGTAATGGTCTTCCGGGAAGGTCCGGTTCTCGCCCGACAGCGGCAGCACCACGGTGATCTTCTCGCCGTCCTGCAGCGGGAACATGTTGACGATCGGCTTGCCGCGCGAGTTGCGCGAACCCTGCGGCACTTCCCACACCTTCAGCCAGTACATCCGGCCGCGGTTCGAGAAGCACAGGATGTAGTCGTGGGTGTTGGCGATGAACAGCTGGTCGATCCAGTCTTCGTCCTTGGTCGCCGCCGCCTGCTTGCCGCGGCCGCCGCGCTTCTGGGCGCGGTATTCGGAGATCGGCTGCGCCTTCATGTAGCCCGAGTGCGAGAGCGTGACCACCATATCCTGCGGGGTGATCAGGTCTTCGGTCTCGAGGTCGCTGGCGTTGTGCTCGATGGCCGAGCGGCGCCCGTCCTTGCCGTTTTCGGTGTAATCAAGCTTGATCTGCGCCATCTCGTCGCTGATGATGGTCGTGACGCGTTCCGGGCGGGCCAGGATGTCGAGCAGGTCGGCGATGTGGTCCATCACCTCCTTGTACTCGTTGACGATCTTGTCCTGCTCCAGGCCGGTCAGGCGCTGCAGGCGCATCTGCAGGATTTCCTGGGCCTGCTCATCGGACAGCTTGTACAGGCCGTCCTGCTGCATGCCGTAGTGCTTCGGCAGGTGCTCCGGACGGAAGGCTTCGATGCCGCCGGAGGCGCCCAGCTCGGTACGGGTCAGCATTTCGCGCACCAGCGACGAATCCCAGGCGCGCTGCATCAGCTCTACTTTTGCTACCGGCGGCGTCGGCGCGGCCTTGATGATCGCGATGAAGTCGTCGATGTTGGCCAGCGCCACCGCCAGGCCTTCCAGCATGTGGCCGCGCTCGCGCGCCTTGCGCAGCTCGAACACGGTGCGGCGGGTGACCACTTCGCGGCGGTGCGACAGGAAGCACTCG
>Ga0209023_10008706_pt1 | contig 10121 bp, 8 predicted proteins | sample LakOneMetagenome_FD_187468 | JGI IMG/M metagenome (GOLD analysis project Ga0209023, IMG submission 187468) | Freshwater and sediment microbial communities from Lake Erie, Canada (SPAdes) (version 2) | ecosystem: Environmental > Aquatic > Freshwater > Lentic | place: Lake Erie, Canada | collected...
GATTGCCTCGCCCTCCGATGCGCTCAACGTCCATGCCACCGCGCTCGACGCGGTGATGGTGGAGCGCGCCGATGGCGGTGCCGGGCTGGCCAAGGCGCTCAAAGACCGTCGCCGCAACGCCGTGCTCATGGGGCCGGGGCTGGGTGTGGGCGATACCAGCGCTACCCTCGTTCGCGTCGCGCTTTCTCCTGACAATGGTTCAGGACGGGACAGATCTTTCGTTTTCGACGCCGACGCATTGACGGCTTTTTCAGGAAATCCCGTTAGTTTCTTCCAAGCGATCAGAACCAGCGGGGCAGAGGTTGCGCTTACCCCGCACGATGGTGAATTTGCGCGCCTGTTCAAAGGCTTGCGCTACAATCTTGAATCAAATTCGCAAGAACTTGAATCATTTTCTGAGACACTTGAATCAGAAGCCCAGTCGCTTGAATCACTTCTCCATGGCGTTGAATCAAACTCTAAGCTTCAGCGCGCAAGGGATTCTGCGCGCTTGGCAAATGCCGTTGTGATCCTCAAAGGCGCGGACACGATTGTCGCTGCACCCGATGGAAGGGCGGCGATTTCTTATGATGGCCCACCATGGCTCGCCACCGCTGGCTCGGGGGATGTTTTGGCCGGCATTCTCACCGGACTCTTGGCGCAGGGCATGCCGATGTTTGAGGCTGCCTGCGCCGCCGTGTGGATGCATGGCGCTGCCGCTCGCAGCTTCGGGCCGGGCCTCATCGCGGAAGACTTGCCCGAAACCCTGCCAAAAGTTCTGGCCGGACTTTACCCGCCGCTGGACGATCTCTTCCTCTAGCCGCAGCGTTTCAAACCCGCTGTGCTGTGGCGAATGGCGTGAGCTTTCGAGAACCGGAGCGCAGCGGACTTGCTGTCCGTGAGCACCGGAAGCGGAGAAAGCCGCGTCAGGCGCCCAGCGCAGTCAGGGTTTGCGTCGTCACACCACCTCAAACCAGGTGACAAACTCCGCCCCCGCGCCACCAAGCACCTGGCAGGAAATCGCCCATTTGCCGGGATTATCGGCCAGAAACGCCACGCGTTTGGTTCGTGTCGCCGGAACCAGCACGGAATCGCGCCAATAGGGCTCCCAGCCGTCATCCATATCGTGCAGCAGCCGCATATGATGGCCGTGGACATGAAACTGCGTGTGAAGACTGAGCTTGTTGGTAAAGCCCATCGAGACCCCGGTGCCGCGCTTCACTGTGAACAACGGCTTGTCACCAAGACCGGCCGCCTTGGTCATACCAATCATCAGCCCCTTCGCCACTTCGCCCGCGCCATCCAGCACCAGATCGAGCTTTTTCGCTTCCTGCAATTTGATCGCGGGCGGCAGCGCCGGGTTGAGGCCGAGAGTCACAATCGGCCCGCGCGCCGCCTTGGGCTCGCCCTCCGTCTTGAACGTGACCAGCATCGTATCCGGCTCGCCGCGCAGCACGAGCGAGACCACCGCGCCTTTTTCCATCGGCAGATCGAGCTGAAGATCAAAGCGTGAGCCCGGACCCATCGGAATCGTCTGGCGCACCGGCTCAAACGGATCGCACGGCTGGCCATCAATGGCGCAAATGAAGGGTTTCACCCCGACAAAACTCACCACCATCGCTCGCGCTTGCGCAACGGAGGCGAGGCGCAACCGCACACGCGCACCGGGTTGAAGAACCTCCACACGCGGCACCATCTGCGATGTCACGGTCAAAACCGATTTCGCGCCAGCAGCGCGGGGCAGGGCGGACGACACCGCGCCCTTGTCATCCAAAAACCAGTCGTCGAGCAGAACCACCATGTCCTTATCGACCTGCGGCGGCTCGGCTTCATCCACGATCAGCAGGCCATAGAGCCCGCGCTCCACCTGCTCCTGCGCGCCCGCAAAAGACACGGGGCGATACATGAACAGCCCGGAATCAGGCGGCGTGAAGCGATAGTCAAAGCTCATCCCCGGCGAAACCGGCTGTTGCGTCAGCCCCGGCACACCATCAAACGCGTTGGCGTTGCGCACACCTTGCCAGTGAATCGCGGTCGGCTTGTCGAGTTGATTGGTGAGGCGAATTTTGACCTCTTCACCTTTTTTATAGCGCAGCAAAGGGCCGGGAATCTGCCCGTCATAGCCGATGGCTTTCAGATCCGCGCCAGCGCCGGGCAGATTGAGCGTGCCCGCTTTGGCCACGAGCACTTTCATCCCATCCGCATTGGGCGCGGGTTGCGCCGAAGCCCCAAGCGGAAGCGTGAAAACGCTGGCAACAGCAGACCCAACAAACTGGCGGCGATCCATCGACATAAGGCATTCCATGAAATTTCTGAGGAGTCTCTTCTACCCCACCCGCGAGGATTCGTAAAAAGGGCGTCGGAGGAGCGATGGGAAAATGGCTCCATCCTTCCCACATCCCCGGAAGCCCGAAGGGCTATCCGGGGTCCATAAATGAATTTGAGATGTCGCCTCAGCCTTCCTTGATAGTGCGGTCCTTGGCTACTTTCCAAAGCGTCCCTTTTTTTGAAATTTTGCCATCTTTATCGCTGCGAGCCACCCTCATGAACTGACCCGGGTCAATGTCGAGTTTGATATAAAGCGGTTTCCCGCCTGGGAATATCCAAGAAGGAATGTCGCTCAGATCGGGTGTGTTGTCGATTGACGTCAAAATCAAATGCAGCTGAACAGGGGCATCACTACCTGAGTTCGGGACTTTTCCATCGCCAGACAATTTAGCAAGCCGACTGAGTTTTTCTTCAAGTCGTTTCGGGTCCCAGTCCCCAAAAGCCTTGGCTTCGATCAGGATGATGCGTTCTTTATCCGCGATTATGAAGTCAAAATCTTCAATGGAGTGGGTTATGCGAGCATCGTCGTTTGTCATTGATTTTTGTGTCGTTAGCTCATCCACAGTCCAGCCATTTCTGAACGCATGAAGCGCCGCAACAAGCCAGTCGATATGGTAATCCATTCCCCACCAAACAGTGGATGAGCATGGCGCTGTTAAATCCAACTCCTTGTAGACTCTGTTCAGAAAACCCTGATCCAAAGCAGCAGGCTTCAACGCCATGCGTACGAGCCATGCGCGCTCCTTACGGTCGAAAGCTTTGAGCAGCTCTACGATTCCAGACATGTCAGCCCCCATTAAAATGTGCCGCTTCTGAAACGAACCGAGCCAAAATCCCGCTGGGCCACGCCTCATTCCATCCGTAAGACTTCTATCCTAGTGGCGACGATTCGTAAAAATCCACCCAAATCTCGGCAGGCCGCCGCAAATGTTCGGCCTTGGCGATTGATTGCCTGCGCAACCAAGGTTCGGCGCAGACCTCAACCCTTGCCCACGAGCTTCGCCAAAGGCGCAAGCCCGATGGGCGGGGTGGATTGCCACGGCAGCAGAAACACGCGCTTGGCCAAGCCGTTGCGCACGCGCTGAACCTGCGCGCTTTCTCCCAGCAATCGCGCGGCAAGAACGCGGTCGTGCGTGCCAGAACCCAGCAGACTGCGATTGATCACCCATGCATAGGGCTCGATTTTTGCGCGGCGCAAATCCTCCTGAAGCGCGGCGGCCTCGGAAACCGGCGTCGTTTCCGGCAGACTCACCAGAATGATTTTGGTGTAATCCGGGTCCTGCAACCGCATCAAAGGCGTCAGAATGCGGCCATGCGGCCCACTGGGGATATCGCGCGAAATCTGGCGGTGGTAAGCGCCCGTCGCATCCATCAGCAAAAGCGTGTGGCCGGTCGGCGCGGTATCCAGCACCACAAAGGCGCTGCGCGCTTCAGCGACAATGCGCGAAAACGCATGAAACACCGCCACTTCCTCGGTGCAGGGGGAGTTCAAATCCTCTTTCAGCAAATCCATGCCCGCTGCATCGAGATCAGCGGCGCGAGCATTCAGAATCTTCGCAATATATTTGGCGGTTTCGGCCTTGGGGTCGATGCGGTCCACCAGCAATCCCGCCATGTCGGAATCAACGGTAGCGGCAATATTCGCCGCCGGATCCGTGGTGCTGAGATGAACGCTGTGGCCACGCGCCACCAGCCCCACGGCCAGCGCCGCCGCCACGGTGGTTTTGCCAACGCCGCCCTTGCCCATCACCATGATGAGACCATGCCCCGAGGTCGCCAACTCATCGGCCAGTCTGCCAATATCCGGCAGGTCGGAGGCGTCAATCATCACGGGGGCCGGGCCGGGTTTGGGCGGCACAGCATCGCCGTTCAGCAGCGCGCGCAGGGCCGGGAGGCCCACCATATCGAATGTGCGCAGCGGGCATTGATCCTGCGGCAGTTTCTTCAAATTCTCCGGCATGTCGCGCAAGGCTTTTTGGCCGAGGTCTTCAATCGCCCGCGCCACGGAATCCGCCGGGTCGGAGGCATGAAACACGCCATTCACCGCAAGCCGCTGATTGGCAAGGCCAAGCGCGTGAAGCTCCTCGCAGGTGCGCGAGGCTTCGCGGATGGGGCCGCGATCCGCCCGCGTCACCAACACGATGGTCGTCAGAGCCGGATCACCCAAGGCAGCCAGCGCGGCCTGAAAGCGCTTTTCCTGCATTTTCAGGCCAGAATGCGGCCCCAGACACGAGGCGCCGCGATCATTGTCTTTCAAAAAGCCCGTCCACGCCTTTGGCAGGCTGAGTAGCCGCAACGTGTGGCCGGTCGGCGCTGTGTCGAACACCACGTGGTCATAGGCGTCCGCATCGCCCGCCAACAGGCCGACGAATTCATCGAAGGAGGCGATTTCCGTCGTGCATGAGCCGGAAAGCTGCTCACGCACGGTGGAGCGCTCCGTGTCGGTGGCTTTTGCGCCCATCTGCTCGATCACGCGCGCCCTATAGGCTTCCGCTGCGGCTTCGGGGTCAATATTCATCGCGGAAAGGCGCGGTGCACCGGGCACCGGTTTGGGCTGATCGGTCAAGGTAAGGCCGAGCATCTCATCGAGATTGGAGGCCGGATCGGTGCTCACCAGCAGCACGTTCTTGCCGCCATCGGACAGGCTCAGCGCTACGGCGCAGGCCAGCGAGGTTTTGCCAACGCCGCCCTTGCCAGTGAAAAACAAATTGCGGGTGGGGTGGGTCAGCAGATCCAGCGAAGCCGCTTCAGATGTCGCGTTCATTCAACACTCGTCCTCATTGCATGCCCCTGAAGGCCACCCTAGACCCTCATGCGCCCATTCCCTAGTGCGGCAGAGGCCGACGCGCCCCGACTTTGATCTCAATCAGTTCGCGCCCGATCTCATGAGGTGGCCAGATATTTTGATGCATCAAGAAATTCGGAAGATTTAGATGCAATTCTTGCCGTGTTGACCGTGGTGCAAGCCATACGGCTCGATTGGTTTAACCGTGGTCTGATGCGATTGCTGGGTAGCTCTGATGTGGACAGGAACGTGACATATGAAACGAGGTAGAGACATGGTCCGCACATTGATATTGGGGTTGCTGATGCTGGTGCCGGGCTCGGTTTATGCCCAACCAACAGCCCCAGCGGAACCGCAGATGAAATGCGAAGTCGGCCCAATCAATCGCATGTTCGGTGGCACACCGTGGCTGGTCTACAGTTGCGATGATCAGTCTTCCATGGTCGTTGTTTCGGCACCGGGAAATCCGGCCATGCCATTTTACTTTTTTCTGAAAATCGATTCTGGAGCCTACAAGATCATCGGCGAGGGGGCCGGGGTTAAGAGCAAAAGTGATGCAGCGGCTCGTGATATTCAAAAGCTCCAACAGCCGGATTTTGCGGCTTTGTTAGCCGAAACACGCAGGTTGAGCCCCTCCGCACGTTGATCTCTCGGTAAGGAGCGCCTTGAACGCGCCTCTGTCATCGACCTGTCACATATTTCGATGTATCTGGATTTATGGAAAAGACAGATGCGATTCTCGCCCTATCGGCTTTGGCCCAATCCACCCGGCTGGAGTGTTTCAGCCGCCTGGTGAAGGCGTTGCCCGAAGCGATCACCGCTGGCGATCTCGCCACCGCGCTGGGCGTGCCGCAAAACACGCTCTCCACCCATCTGGCGCTGCTGGCGCAGGCAGGACTGGTTAGCAGTGAACGGCAGGGCCGGTCCATCCTGTATCGAGCTGAAATTCAAGGGCTGCAAAGCCTCGTGGGCTTCCTGCTGCAAGATTGCTGCGCAGGCCGCCCGGACATCTGCGCGCCGGTTCTGGCCGCGCTCACCCCCTGCGAACCAAAAGGAACGTGCTCATGAATCCGCGTCCGCTCAATGTCTTGTTTCTCTGCACCGGCAACACGGCGCGCTCCGTGCTGGCCGAAAGCATTCTGCGCCAAGATGGCGCAGGCCGCTTTCAGGCGTTTTCTGCCGGAAGCCAGCCCAAGGGCGTGATCAACCCCTATTCCCTGCGCGTGCTGGAAAAAGCGGGCTATCCGACCGAGGGTTTCCGCTCGAAAAGCTGGGATGAATTCGCCGTCGAGGGCGGTCCGAAAATGGACTTCATCTTCACCGTTTGCGACAGCGCGGCGGGTGAGGCCTGCCCCCTGTGGCTCGGCCATCCGGCCACCGCGCATTGGGGCATCGAAGACCCCGCAGCGGTGGAAGGCACGGATTTGGAAAAAGAAGCCGCCTTCGTAAAGGCCTTCAAATTCATGAAAAACCGCATCGCGGCCTTCACCGCTTTGCCGTTCGACAAGCTGTCGGCAATGGCCATGGCGCAGGAACTGAAAACCATCGGCGCCATGCCGGGCGCAACCGACGGCACGGGCAACTGACATGAACACGTTTGAACGCTATCTCACCGTCTGGGTGTTTCTGTGCATTCTGGTTGGCATCGCGCTGGGCCATGTATTTCCAGCTGCGTTTCAACTCATCGGTGCGGCGGAAGTCGCCAAGGTGAACCTGCCCGTTGCCGTGCTCATCTGGCTGATGGTCATCCCGATGCTGCTGAAAATCGACTTCCGCGCTTTGGCGCAAGTCAAGGATCATTGGCGCGGCATCGGCGTGACCCTGTTCATCAACTGGGCGGTGAAACCCTTCTCGATGGCTTTGCTCGGCTGGCTGTTTATCGGCACGTTGTTTCGTGGGTATCTGCCCGCCGATCAGATCAATTCCTACATCGCGGGCCTGATCATTCTTGCCGCTGCGCCGTGCACGGCGATGGTGTTTGTCTGGAGCCATCTCACCAAGGGCGAACCGCATTTCACTCTGTCGCAAGTGGCGCTGAATGACGCGATCATGGTCGTGGCCTTTGCGCCGATTGTCGGCCTGTTGCTTGGCCTGTCGGCCATTACCGTGCCATGGGCGACTTTGGTTCTGTCGGTTGTGCTATACATCGTCATCCCCGTGATTATCGCGCAAATCCTGCGCAAATATCTACTGAGCACGGGCGGGGAGGCGGCGCTGGCCAAGGTGCTGGCGAAACTCGGCCCCGTCTCGCTGGTGTCGCTGCTGGCGACGCTGGTTCTGCTGTTTGGTTTTCAGGGCAAACAGATCATCAATCAGCCGATGGTGATTGCCCTGCTGGCGGTGCCGATCCTCATTCAGGTCTATTTCAACGCCGGACTGGCCTATATCCTCAACCGCGTTCTGGGCGAGAAACATTGCGTCGCCGGGCCATCGGCCCTGATCGGCGCGAGCAATTTCTTCGAGCTGGCAGTGGCGGCAGCGATCAGCCTGTTCGGCTTTGAATCCGGCGCAGCACTGGCGACGGTGGTCGGCGTGCTGATCGAAGTCCCGGTGATGCTCACGGTGGTGTGGATCGTCAACCGCTCACAAGGCTGGTACGAACGCGGGCTGAAGGCTTAAAAAGCGTGGGGGTTTCGGCCCCACGCCCCAAAACTCACGGCAGATCGAACACCAGAATTTCCGCGTCGCTTGAAGCTTTCACAGCCACGGAAGCCTCATCGCTCAGCGCCACGCCATCACCAACCTGAGCCGCAACGCCGTTGACCTCGACGCGGCCACGCACCACCTGAACCCACGCGCGACGGCCCGGTTTCAGAACGTGTGCCACACTCTCAGCCTCCGCCAGAAGCGCGGCATAAAGATCCGCATCCTGATGGATCACCAGTGATCCCTCGCGCCCATCGTGAGAGGCGACCAGCCGCAAGCGTCCGCGCTTTTCGGCGTCCGCAAAAACCTTCTGGTCGTAGCGCGGTTTCAGCCCACCACGTTCGGGCAAAATCCAGATTTGCAGGAAGTGCACAAGCTCGTTGGCCGAGTGGTTGAATTCGCTGTGGCGAATGCCCGAACCCGCTGACATCACCTGCACTTCGCCGGGGCGGATCACCGAGCCGGTGCCAATCGAATCCTTATGTTCCAGCGCGCCTTCGATCACATAGGAGATGATCTCCATATCGCGATGGCCATGCGTGCCAAAGCCCATGCGCGGCTGCACCCGATCCTCATTGATCACGCGCAACGGGCCAAAACCCATATGCGCGTCATCGTGATAATCGCCGAAGGAAAACGTGTGGAAACTGTCAAGCCAGCCGTGGTTGGCATGGCCGCGCTCAGCAGCGGATCGCACAACAATCGACATAAAAGCCTCCTACCTAATGAAGCGGCACGTCAAAAGCGCCAATGTTCATGAGTGCAATGTAGGAGCGGTGGTGCCGAAGAACAATTTGTTTAATTGCAAGGATGGATTGCGCAATAGGGCTGCACCAAACCCCTCACCCTGAGGTGCGCTCCAACGGAGTGAGTCTCGAAGGGCGAGGGAGGGCTAAACCATCTTCGCTCGCACTTTTGGGATTTTCTATGTGCCCGCTTCGTCACCGATCCCTAGAGAGACATTTTGACAAAAATAAGAAAACAGTCCTAATTTAGCACTCTATTGTGTTGTAAATCGAAATCACACTTGTATTCACCGAATTGAGCTGGATCAAAATGTGCAATATAAATCAATTGTATTCGTTTTCTATTATGAAGCGAGGCGCTAACTTCTGTTGAATTATGTTAAACGTAATAACTATGATCAGTTGGGACTGAGAAATGAGTGTCACAATAAAAGAAATTTATATTGAAAATTTCCGATCAATCCGGAAGCTGGCAATAGTAACTGATCATTTATCAGTTTTTGTTGGGAAAAATGATTGCGGAAAGTCAAACATCCTTAGGGCGCTAAACCTGTTTTTCAACGGAGTCACGAACCCAGGGCAACAATTCTCATTCGAAGAAGACTACAATCTTTTCGCGCCCGAGCGATCAAAAGTGGCTAAGGAGACCATAGTCAGAATCTACTTCGAAATTCCGCAATCCTACTGGGCAACCAATGGGCAGCGTATTTGCTGGGAAAAACGCTGGAGATCGGGAGGCTTAAATTATGAAGAGTATTGGGGGGTTCGCCTTTCGAAAACGGCGCGGAAGGGCGAATCAAAAGAATACATTACAATTCCTGAACGCTCTAATGCTCACGCATTATTGCGTCAGATCGAATTTGAATATGTTCCAGCTATAAAAGATGCGCATTTTTTCGATGCTCTTCGGGGACGAATTTATAGCACCATTGCTCAAGTGGCGAAGCAGACCTTTCGTACTTCAAGTACTGCATTCGAGGCATCTATAGGTGAGCACCTTAAGGATCTTACGAAGAGAATCGGAGGCTCTCTCGGCTTCCAAACACAGCTCGCTCTGCCTCGTGATTTAAGTCATATTTTTGAGCGACTTGATTTCCTAAGTGGGGAAAAAGCCATTTCGCTAGATCATCGTGGAGATGGCATTAAAGTGCGTCATATCCCATTGATACTAGAGTTTATGGCGCAGAAGAAACTGTCATTACAGGTTCGCGGTGCAATGCCTTACAGTTTCATATGGGCTTATGAGGAACCAGAGAATAATCTCGAATTCACAAGTGCAGTGCACCTTGCAGACGAATTATGTCGGTATGCTAAAAAAGGAATGGCGCAAGTTCTTCTAACAACGCATTCACCCGTATTCTATGACCTAGGCAATGGAAAGAATGAGAACATTTCTAGGTCACATGTATACAAGGATGATGATATATATGGTACTTTGATTAGTTCCGATGCCAATCTTGATGAAAAGATGGGGACTCTAGCGTTGTTGGCTCCTCGCGTCGAAGATCTCATTCAAGATGAACGTAATCGGATCATTGCCCAAAATGAAGCAGAAAAACTCGCTCAACAGAATCGATGCAAAATTTTTATTGAAGGTGAGAGTGACAGGGTCATCCTAGGGCGAGTTTTTCTGCTTC
>Ga0209023_10008707_pt1 | contig 10121 bp, 7 predicted proteins | sample LakOneMetagenome_FD_187468 | JGI IMG/M metagenome (GOLD analysis project Ga0209023, IMG submission 187468) | Freshwater and sediment microbial communities from Lake Erie, Canada (SPAdes) (version 2) | ecosystem: Environmental > Aquatic > Freshwater > Lentic | place: Lake Erie, Canada | collected...
CCGGCGCCGACCGTGCGGTCGCGGCGCACCAGGACGACGTCCTCGGCGCGCTCGAGCTGCCGCAGGCGCCCGTCGGCGATGAGCCGCTCGTCGACCGCGCCGAGCTTCCCCTCGAAGGTGGTGAAGACCGGGGTGCCGAGCGCGACCGCCTCACGGTTCATCGTGCCGCCCGCGCTGACGACGAGGTCGGCGAAGGCCACCAGCGACGGCCCGTCGATCGCCCGCTCGGGGATCACGAAGCCGCCCTCGCGCCGCAGCTCCACCCGCTGCTCGTCGGTGCGCGGCAGCACGACGACCTGCCCCTGCTCGCGCAGGCGGTGCAGGACGGCGGCGAACACGTCGTTCTCGAAACGGTGGTAGAGCGACACGGCCGGCGGCGTGCGCACGACGGCCAGCGGCGCCGCCGGATCCAGGCCCAGCTCGTCCAGCACGGCCGGGTCGGGCTCCAGGTCGGCGAGGTAGTACTCCTCCTTGAGCCCCTCGTACCCCCGGATCTTGTGCTCGGCGCAGTAGCGGGTGAGGCGGTCGTGGGGGATCACGTCGGGCACCACCACGGCGCGGGCGAGCCGGCCGTTGATGGTGTGCTGCACGGTGGCGAACTCGTAGTCGAACATCGTGGCCGACGGGATCCGCAGCAGCGCGGCGGCGACCGAGATGTCGTTGGACCCGTGGCCGATGGCCAGGTCGAAGGGGCCGTGGCGCCGCGCCCACCGCACCAGGGCGCCGGAGCGCTGGGCCAGGCCGACCGCCTTGGCCGCCACGTGGCCGCCCCGGTGGTGGCCGATGACGGTCGCCTCGATCCCCATCCGCTCGCACAGGCCAACCGTCTGGGCGAAGTCGCGCGCGGTCACCCGGACCTCGTCGCCGCGCGCCCGCAGATGCTCGATCACGGGGCGCAGGACCAGGACGTGCGGGCTGTTGGTCAGGTCGATCCAGACGCGCATGGACGGCGCAACGCTACCCTTCCCCGTCTCCATGCCCATTCTCGCCTCCATCACACAGCCACTCGTCGACTGGGCCACCGGGGTCGTCGGCGACCTGGGCCTCCCCGGGATCTTCCTGCTCATGGCGCCGGAGAGCGCCGGCATCCCGATCCCGTCCGAAGCGACGATGCTGTTCGCCGGATTCAACGTCTACAAGGGCGAGTACAGCCTGTTCGCGGCCGTCGCGACGGGCACGATCGCCAACGTCGTGGGCTCGTGGATCCTCTACGCGGTGGGCTACTACGGCCGCACCGAGGTGCTGCTCAAGCACGGCCGCAAGATCCACATCACGCCCGAGCGGATCGCCCAGGCGGACCGCTGGTTCGAGAAGTACGGCAGCTGGGCCGTCTTCTTCTCCCGGATGCTGCCGATCGTGCGCACGTTCATCTCCCTGCCGGCCGGCGTGGCCCGCATGCCGTTCTGGAAGTTCACGATCTTCACCTTCCTCGGCTGCCTGCCCTGGATCCTCATGCTGACGCTGATCGGGCGCGAGGCGGGCGCCAACTGGGAGGACTGGCAGAGCAAGCTCCACTACGTGGACTACGCCGCCATCGTCCTGATCGTCGGCACCGTCGCCTACTTCGCCATCCGCTGGTTCAAGAACCGCAACACCCCCACGGCCGCCATCGGCCAGGCGGGCGGCAGCGAGGCCGACGCGCCCGGTGCGCCGCCCCTCCCGTAGCCGCACCACGCGCACGCCGGCGTCGGCGCTCCCCCTCGGGCACGCCGCGCTCCTGGGGCTCCTGCATGGACCGGCGGAGTTGCTGCCGATCTCGTCGTCCGGCCACACCGAGCTGGTGCCGTGGCTGCTGGACTGGCCCTATGCCGAGCTGGACCCCGAGCTGCGCAAGGCCTTCGGCGTGGCCCTGCACGCCGGCACCGCCGCCGGGCTGCTCATCGCCCTGCGCGGGGAGGTGGGCGAGGCCGCGCGCGACCTGGACCGCCGGCGCGTCACGCTGATCGCCCTCTCGTTCCTGCCGCCCGCCGTGATGGGCCTGCGCTTCGAGCGCACCATCGAGGAGAGGCTCGGCACCCCCGGGTCGATCGCCGCCGGGCTCGTGCTCGGCTCCGTGCTGATGGTGGTGGCCGACCGGGTGGGCCCGCAGGAGCGCACCCGCGACGAGGCGGGCGCGGCCGACGCGCTGGCCCTCGGCCTGGGCCAGGCCGCCGCGCTCATCCCCGGCGTGTCGCGCAACGGCGCCTCGCTGGCCGCCGTGCGCCTGCGCGGCTTCAAGCGCACCGACGCCAACGCGCTCTCGCGGCACGTGGCCCTGCCGGTCATCGTCGGCGCCAGCCTGCTCAAGGGCACCCGCCTGGCCCGCCGCGGCCTGCCGCCCGGGATCGCCGCCGCCTTCGCGGTCGGCACCGCCGCCTCGTTCGCCTCGACGCTCGCCTCGGCCTGGATCGTGCGCAAGGTCGAGCGGGACCGCTCCCCGGCGCCCTACGCGCTCTACCGGGTGGCGCTGGCCGGGGTGGTCGCGGCCCGCCTTCGCCGCCGCCGCTGAGCATCCCGGCGCCCCTGCGGCCTGCGGTCGGCCGACGGGCCTGTCAGCATGGGGCGCGTGAGTGACGCATACGCCGCCGCGGGTGTCGATACCGCCCGCGCCGCCCAATCCATCGACGGGCTGGTCGCCGTCCTGCAGTCCATCCAGACCGGCGCGCCGAGCCGCTCCGTGCTGCCGTCCGGCCACTACGCCGCCGTGCTGCGCATCGCGCCCAACCTCGGCATCGCCCTGGCGACCGACAGCGTGGGCTCCAAGCTCATCCTCGCCGAGCAGACCCAGCGCTTCGACACCATCGGCATCGACTGCATGGCGATGAACGTCAACGACCTCATCTGCGTCGGCGCCGAGCCGATCGCGCTGCTCGACTACATCGCGGTCGAGGAGGTGGACTCCCAGATGCTCACCGACATCGCCATCGGCCTGAAGGAGGGCGCCGAGCAGGCGGGCGTGGAGATCCCCGGAGGCGAGGTCTGCCAGATCCCCGAGCTGCTCCAGGGCCACCCGTCCCCCTACGGCTTCGACCTCGTGGGCGCCGCCATCGGCACCGTCTCCCTCGACGCGATCGTCACCGGCGCCGACTGCGTGCCCGGCGACGCCGTCATCGGCCTGCCCGCCAGCGGCCTGCACTCCAACGGCTACACGCTGGCCCGCCACGCCCTCCTCGACGACGGGCCGCTCACCCTGGACGCCACCCCGCCCGAGCTGGGCGGCGCCAGCGTCGCCGACGCGCTGCTGGAGCCCACCGTCATCTACGTGCGCGCCGCGCTGGACCTCCTGCGCTCGGACGTGCCCGTCCACGGCCTGGCCCACATCACCGGCGACGGCCTGTGCAACCTCCTGCGCCTCACCGGGGACCGCGCCGGGTTCTCCGTCGAGGCGCCGCTGCCCTCCCAGCCCATCTTCGAGCTCATCGCCCGCCACGGCAACGTCTCCGTCGCCGACATGTGGGAGGTCTTCAACATGGGCTGCGGCTTCGTGTGCGTCGTCCCCCCGGAGCGCGAGGCGGACGCGATCGCCCTGCTGTCGGAGCGCCATCCCGGCACCGCCCGGATCGGCACGGTGACCGACGCCGGGGGCACGATCGTGGCCCCGTCGCTGGGGATCGCGGGCGACCGCGGATCGCTCCACACCGTCTGACGCGCGCGCCGACGCCTGACGGTCGTACCATCGGTGCGGTGAAACTCCCCTGCCAAACCGGCGTCCGCGTAGGTGAACGGCCCCGGCACGGCGAACTGGACACGAAGGGGCCCGGTCCCGGGCCCCACGTCGGACGAGCAGAATACGGACAGTGAGCGCAACCGTCGGCACCCTCCTCTCGGGTCGTTACCGCCTCGACCAACAGGTCGGGGCGGGAGGCATGTCCACGGTCTATCGCGGGTTCGACACCACGCTGGAGCGCCAGATCGCCGTGAAGGTGATGCACCGCGACGTGGCCGAGCAGTCCGAGCAGCTCGAGCGCTTCCGCCGTGAGGCCCGCGCCGTGGCCCAGCTCAGCTTCCCCTACATCGTCGGCGTCATCGACGCGGGCGAGGACAACGGGACGCCGTACATCGTCCTGGAGTTCGTCGAGGGCGAGACGCTGAAGGAGACGATCCGCCGCAACGGCCGCCTCTCCCCCTCCGAGGCGGTGGCCTACGCCATCGAGATCGCCCGCGCCCTGGGCTACGCCCACGACCGCGGCATCGTGCACCGCGACGTGAAGCCCCAGAACGTCCTCGTGGATGTCGAGGGCGCCGCCAAGGTGACCGACTTCGGCATCGCCCGGTCGCTGGACCAGGAGGGCCTCACCGCCGACGGGCGCGTCCTGGGCACCACCGACTACGTCTCCCCCGAGCAGGCGCTCGGCCACCCCGTCACCGGCCAGTCGGACCTCTACTCGCTGGGCATCGTCCTCTTCGAGATGCTCACCGGCGACGTCCCCTTCAAGGGCGACAACCAGGTCGCGGTGGCGATGAAGCACGTGCGGGAGGAGATCCCGGACGTGCAGGTGCGCCGCCCGGAGATCTCCACGGCGCTGGCCACCGTGGTGGACCGGGCCACCGCCAAGGACCTCAGCGAGCGCTACCTCGATGCCGAGGCGATGATCGCCGAGCTCGAGGACGTGCTGGTGGTGGAGGCGGCCCGCTCGGGCCAGGCGACCGGCGAGGCCACCGCGGTCATCCGCACGCTGCCCCCCAAGACGCGGGGCCGCATCCCCCTGCGCCTGCGCCACTCCGTGGCCTTCTTCCTCGTCCTGGCCGCCGTCGCGGTCGGGGTCCTGGCCCTGCTCGGCGTGTTCGCCACCGACAACACCACCCGCGGCACCGGGGTCACGAAGTCCTCCCCGCCGGTGGCCGGGCTGGTCTCCGACTCGCTGGCCTCCGACGCCGCGCACGACTTCGACCCGCCGCCGGGCGACGGCGCCGAGCACTCCGACGAGACGCCGTTCGTCCTGGACCGCGACCCCAACACCACGTGGTCGACCGAGACGTACACCGACAAGGCGATGCCCAAGCCCGGCGTCGGCATCTACCTCGACGCCAAGCCGGGGGTCGAGGCCCGCTCGATGCGGATCAAGACGACCACGCCGGGGTGGAACGGCAAGGTCTACGTCGCCAAGACCGGGCCGCCCAAGGACCTCGCCGGCTGGGGGACGCCGGTCGGCTCGATCACCTCGGCCAAGAGCACCACCAACGTGCCGCTCGACACGGCCGGCAACACCTACCGGTACTACCTGCTGTGGATCGAGAAGCTCCCGCCCGGCGGGGAGCGCGTCGAGATCTCCGAGCTCGAGCTGTTCGTGCCGCGCACCACGCGGCGCTAGCCCCCCCGGGGCTAGAAGCGGTAGGCGCGCTCGCGGGCGTGGCGCTCGACGGCGAGCGTGACGAGCTGGTCGACGAGGTCGGGATAGGGCAGGCCGGAAGCGGCCCACAGCTTGCCGTAGACGCTCGTCTGGGTGAAGCCGGGCATGGTGTTGAGCTCGTTGAGCAGCACCGTCTCGCCCTCGACGAAGAAGTCGGCGCGGGCCAGGCCGCTGCAGCCCGACAGCGTGAACGACTCGCACGCCAGCGCCTTGACCCGCTCGCGCGCGGTGTCGCTGATCTCGGCCGGGGTGCGCAGCTCCATCCCGCCGGGCGTGTACTTGGCCTCGAAGTCGTACCAGTCGGCGTCGATCACGATCTGCCCGGGCTCGCTGGCCCGCGGCGCGTCGGTGTGCCCCAGGACCGAGCACTCGATCTCCAGCCCGGCGCAGCCCGCCTCGACGATGACCCGCGGGTCGTGGGCGAAGGCGACGTCCAGGGCGGCGGGCAACTCGTGCGCGGCGCTGACCTTGCCGATGCCCACGGACGAGCCCAGCCGGGCCGGCTTGACGAACACGGGCAGGCCCAGCGCGGCGAGGCGCTCCAGGACGGCGCCCGAGTCGGCCGCCCATTCGTGGGCGAGCACCGCGGCGTAGTCCACCTGCGGGACGCCCCCGGCCGCCATCAGGTCCTTGGCCACCAGCTTGTCCATGCACGCGGCCGAGGCGAGCACGCCCGACCCCACGTAGGGCACGTCGAGCAGCTCGAGCAGCCCCTGGACGGTGCCGTCCTCCCCGAACGGCCCGTGCAGGACGGGGAACACGACGTCGACGCCCAGCAGCCCGTGGCCGGCGCGCAGCTCCACGTCGGCCCCGCTGGCGTCGAGCCAGCGGCCGTCCCGGGTGACCTCCACGTCGACCGGCTCGTGGCCGGACAGGGCCAGCCCCTCGCGGACGGAGGCCGCGCTGGCCCGGGAGATGTCGTGCTCGCTGGAGCGTCCGCCTCCGAGGACGGCGACGCGCATCAGGGCGCCCCAGCGCCGCCGCTGGGCGTGGTGGGCGTCGTGATGGGCGCGCCGGTGCGCCCGACGAGGATCGTCACCTGGCTGCCCTTCTTGGCCTTGCTCCCGCCGGAGGGCGACTGCGACTGCACGATGCCCTCCTGCGACGGGGTGTCGACGTCCTCGTCGGTCACCTTGACGGTGAAGCCGGCGCCCTCCAGCGTGTTGGTCGCGCCCGCCTCGTCGTCACCGGTGACGTCGGGCACGGTGACCTGGTCGGAGGCCTTGGCCACCACGAGCGAGATCGTCGCGCCGGGTGCGGCCGTGGCCCCGCCCGCCGGATCCTGGGACAGCACCGTCCCCGGCTCCTGGTCGGAGACCTGCTGGGTGGTGGATGCGCCGAAGCCCTTGGCCGAGAGCTGGCTGCGGGCGTCGTCGATCTGCGAGCCGACGACGTTGGGCACGGCCACCTGCTGGGGCCCGGTGGACACGATGAGCTGCACCGTGGAGCCCGCGTTGACCTTCGTCCCCGCCTTGGGATCGGTGGCGATCACGCGGTTCTTGCTCACGGTGTCGCTCGTCTGGGTGGTCTTCGTCACCTTGAAGCCGGCGTCCTCGAGCGTCTGCTGCGCCGCGTTCTGGCCCTGGCCCGCGACGTCGGGTATCGCCTTCTTCCCCGGCCCGCGGGACACGGTGAGGGTGATGGTCGAGCCCTCGTCGGCCTTCTCCAGCGCGGCGGGGTCCTGGGCCAGGACGGTCCCGACCTTCTTGCTGGACGTCTTCTCCTTGGTGTCGGTGGAGAAGCCCTTGGCCTCCAGCGTCTTCTGGGCGCTCGCCTCGGTGAGCCCGACCACGTCGGGCACGGCCACCTGCTTGGGCGAGCTGTCGCTGGTGAGGACGATGGCCAGCACGATGGCGGCGATGAGCAGCGCGGCCAGGCCGCCCCACAGCCACCACTTCTTGCGGTTGTCGTCCTCCTCGGCGGGCGGGTAGGCCTCCTCCGCCACGGGCGCGACGGCCACGTAGGCGTTGGAGTACGTGCCCGGCGGCGGGAGGTTGACCTTGGCCTGCTCCAGCGCGGCGATGAACTGGTCGTCGTCCTGGTAGCGGTCCGCCGGGTTCTTGTTGAGCGCGATCAGCGTGACCTGCTCGAGCTCCGGCGTGACCATCGTGTTGAACTGCGACGGCGGGATCGGCGCCTCGCTCACCTGCTTGAGGGCGATAGTCACCGCGCTCTCCCCGTCGAACGGCACCCGGCCGGCGAGAAGCTCGTAGAGGATGATCCCGATCGAGTAGATGTCCGACGTCGGCCCGACCGCGTGCCCCTGGGCCTGCTCCGGGGACAGGTACTGCGCGGTGCCCATGATCGAGCCGGTCTGCGTCATGTCCGACGCGCCGGCCCGGGCGATGCCGAAGTCGGTGACCTTGACGCGGTCCTCGGCGTCGACGATGACGTTCTGCGGCTTGAAGTCGCGGTGGATGATCCCCCGCGAGTGGGCGAACTTGGCGGCCCGGAGGATCTGGAGGGTGTAGGCGATGGCCCGCGCGGGGTCCATCGGGGACTCCTCGTGGACGATCTGCTTGAGGGACCGGCCCTCCAGGTACTCCATGGCGATGTAGTACGTGCCGTCGTAGGCGCCGCGGTCGTACACCGCCACCACGTTGGGGTGCTGCAGCCCGGCCGCGCTGGAGGCCTCGCGGCGGAACCGCTCGACGAACTCCTCGTCCGCGGCGAACCGGCGGTAGAGGACCTTCAGGGCGACCTTGCGGCCCAGCTGCTGGTCCTCTGCGCAGTAGACGTCGGCCATGCCGCCGGAGCCCACGCGGTAGAGGACGCGGTAGCGCCCGTCGACGATGGTGTCGGCTTCGAGTCGTTCGGTCATCTCAGGAGGGTCTCCATCACGTCTCTGGCGATGGGGGCGGCGACGGTACCGCCTTGCCCCCCGTCGCTGCGTTCCACGGTCACGGCGATCGCGACCTTGGGGTTGTCCACCGGTGCGAAGGCGATGAACCAGGGTTGGGTGGTGCCGTTGTCGATGTCGATCTGTGCCGTGCCGGTCTTGCCCGCCACAGCGATGCCGTTCAGCGCCGCGGCGGTACCCGTTCCCTCATCCACGACGCGCGCCATCATCTCAGTGACCTCACGTGCCGATTTCGCGGACATGACCCGCGATTCCTCCTGTGGGTCGATGCTGTCACGCACCCGTCCGTCGGGATCGACGACCTTGTCGCCCAGTCGCGGCTGCATGAGCACGCCGTCGTTGGCCACCGACGAGGCGACCATGGCCATCTGCATGGGGGTGACGAGCAGCTTGTCCTGACCGATCGCCATACGGCCCAGGTCCACGCGCCGGTCGGTCGCCGACACCCGCCTGCGCCCGCGGTCCACGTACAGCCCGCTGGGGCGCATCTGGTCGTCGGGATAGTCCATCGGCGGATCCTTGCCGAAGCCGAGGCGGTCCATGTACTTCGCCATCGTGGGCGCCCCGAGCTTCAGCGCGACCTGCGCCCACACGGTGTTGACCGAGTTGGTCAGCGCGGTCGTCAGGTCGATGTCGCCGAACTGCTCGCCGGAGTCGTTGGCCAGCGGCGTGCCGGAGACCTCCAGCGGGCTCTTGCCGCTGAGGACCGAGTCCGGCGTGAACTTGCCGCTGTCCATCGCCGCGATCGCGGTGACGACCTTGAAGGTGGATCCGGGCGGGTACAGGCCCTGGGTGGTGCGGTTGAGCGTCGGGGAGCCCTCGGCAGTGTTCAGCTCGGCCAGGCCGCCGCGGGTGCCCATGAGGTTCTGGTCGAAGCCCGGGTCCGAGGCCATCACCTTGACCGCGCCGCTGCGCGGGTCGAGCGCCACGACCGCACCGCGCCGGCCCGCCAGCCCGTCGAGCGCGACGCGCTGGGCCACGGGGTCGAGCTGGGTGACGAGCTCGTCGCCCACCGGCTTGTCCCCGGTGAGCTGGTCGAGGATCGTCTTGAACTCCCCGTGCTGGCCGGTGAGCGGGTCGTTGTACTCGCGCTCCAGCCCGGCCCGGCCCGGGGTGGTGTACGAGTAGCCGACGGCCTGGGAGAAGAGGCTGTTGGGGTAGCGCCGGGTGTACGTGCCGCCGCCCGCCGGCACGCTGCGGGCCAGCGTCGTCCCGTCGGCGGCGAGGATCTTGCCGCGGTGGATCTTCTGCTGGGCCAGGACCGCGCGCTGGTTGCGCTGGTTGTTGCGCAGGGCGTCGGCAGTGAACACCGTCGACTTCGAGGTGAAGTAGACGAGGACCCCGAAGAGCACGACGATCAGCGCGAACAGGCGCAGGATGGGCGCGTTCATGCCGGCCTTCGCGATCGGTCGGAGACCATGAGCAGCAGGGCGAGCAGGACGAAGTTGGCCACGATGGACGAGCCACCGTACGACACGAACGGCAGCGTCACGCCGGTCAGCGGGATCGTCTTGGTGACGCCGCCGACGATCACGAAGACCTGCAGGGCGAAGACGGCGGTGAGGCCGGCCGCCAGGAGCTTGGAGAACGAGTCACGGGCGAGGATCGCCGTCTTGAACCCCCGCTCGGCGAACAGGAGGTAGATGACGAGCAGCCCGCAGGCGCCGGCGAGCCCCAGCTCGTTGGTGATCACCGAGTAGATGAGGTCGGTCTGGGGCGCCGGCAGGATCGAGCTGCCGCTGGGCTGCTTGAGCAGCGCCTGGCCGATCCCGGTGCCGAACAGGCCGCCGTCGGCCTGGGCGAACAGGGACTGGGCGAGCTGGTAGCTGCCCCCCGGCTCGTCGTAGAGCTTGCCGAACGGCTCCTTCCACGCGTCGATGCGGTCCTGCACGTGCGCGGTGTGCGAGCCGATGAACCACGCGCCGAGGGCG
>Ga0209023_10008708_pt1 | contig 10121 bp, 8 predicted proteins | sample LakOneMetagenome_FD_187468 | JGI IMG/M metagenome (GOLD analysis project Ga0209023, IMG submission 187468) | Freshwater and sediment microbial communities from Lake Erie, Canada (SPAdes) (version 2) | ecosystem: Environmental > Aquatic > Freshwater > Lentic | place: Lake Erie, Canada | collected...
TCGGCGGTGCCAGCCTGTTCGTGCTCTCCGGTCGCCCGGCCGCAGATTACAAGGGCGTGGCCAAGTTCTTCACCTTCCTGTCAGTGCCGGAGCGTCAGGCGCTGTGGCATCAGGCCACGGGCTATCTGCCGATCACCACGGCGGCGTACGAAGTCACCAAGAAATCCGGTTTCTACGAGAAGAATCCCGGCACTGACGTATCGGTGAAGCAGATGATCGAAAAGAACGCCACGCCGACTTCACGCGGCCTGCGTCTCGGTAACTTCGTGCAGATTCGCGCCATCATCGACGAGGAACTCGAAGGCGTGTGGTCCGGCAAACAAGGCGCACAGGCAGCGCTTGATAACGCCGTCAAACGCAGCAATGAGCAGCTCGAGAAATTCCAGAAAGCAAACAAGTAGTTTTCGTCTGGATCGCGGCGTGCAACACCCGTTGCGCGCCGCAAGTGCAATACCCACTTTCGCTTCAATAACTCGACTAAGGCCCCTTGGAAAAGCGCGTCCGGTTTGACTCAAAGCTGTTGCCGTATCTGCTGATCGCACCGCAGATCGTCATCACCATGGTGTTTTTCTTCTGGCCGGCGGCAGTTGCGCTTTACCAGTCGTTTCAGGTGCAGGACGCGTTCGGCACCACTGTAACCTTCGTCTGGTTCGAAAACTTCACGGCGCTGTTCAATGACAGCAACTACCTTGAGTCATTCAAGGTCACCGCCATTTTCTCGGTGGCCGTCAGCGTGCTCGGCCTGTCGCTGTCGCTGTTTCTGGCGACACAGGCGGATCGCGTGATCAAGGGCACGTCCTTCTATCGCACGATCCTGATTGCGCCCTACGCCGTGGCACCCGCCATCGTCGGCGTACTGTGGATTTTCCTGTTGAGTCCAGCGCTCGGCCTTGTGACGCACTGGCTGCTCGCCGTGGGCGTGGTCTGGGATCACAACCTCAATGAAAATCAGGCGCTGATTCTGGTCGTGGTTGCCGCTGTCTGGAAGCAGATCAGCTACAACTTCATCTTCTTTCTTGCGGGCCTGCAGTCGATTCCGAAATCGCTGATCGAAGCCGCGTCCATCGATGGCGCTGGCCGCACACGCCGCTTTTGGGACATCATCTTTCCACTGCTGTCGCCGACGACATTTTTCCTGTTCGTGGTGAACATGGTCTACGCGTTCTTCGACACGTTCGCCATCATCGACGCCTCAACCAAAGGCGGGCCAGGCCGCGCCACCGAAATCCTCGTTTACAAGGTTTATCACGACGGCTTCAAAGGCCTGGATCTCGGCTCCAGCGCCGCACAGAGCGTGATTCTGATGGCAATTGTGGTCGGACTCACCGTGTTGCAGTTCCGCTTCGTTGAGCGCAAGGTGCAATACTGATGGGACGCCAAAATGATTGAGAAGCGCCCGCTTTCCACCTTCTTTGCACACCTGATTCTGTGCATTGGCGCAGCCATTGTGGCCCTGCCGCTATACGTGACCTTTGTAGCTTCGACGCTCACCGCCGAACAGGCACTGCTGTCGCCCATCCAGTTGTGGCCCGGTGACCAGATGCTCAACAACTACGGCAAGGTACTGTTCGACAGCAGCAGCGGCCAAGGCGCGCAGGTCGGTCGCATGATGTTCAACAGCCTCATCACGGCCCTGGTGATTGCGGTCGGCAAGATCACGATTTCGATGCTTTCCGCGTTCGCGATCGTGTACTTCCGCTTCCCCGGTCGTACGCTGGCGTTCTGGCTGATTTTCATCACGCTGATGCTGCCGGTTGAAGTACGCATCCTGCCGACGTATCAGGTGATTTCTGATCTCAAGATGCTGGATTCGTATTTTGGGCTGACGGTGCCGTTGATCGCGTCGGCCACCGCGACCTTTCTGTTCCGGCAATTCTTTTTGACCGTTCCCGACGAGCTGGTTGAAGCCGCGCGGATTGACGGCGCCGGGCCGATGCGCTTCTTCAAGGACATCCTGTTTCCGCTGTCGAAGACGAATATCGCGGCGCTGTTTGTGATCCTGTTCATTTACGGCTGGAATCAGTATCTGTGGCCGCTTCTAGTTACCACGCAGGAGAGCATGTACACGGTCGTGATCGGTATCAAGCGCATGATCTCCGGTGGAGATGCTGGCACCGAGTGGAATCTGGTCATGGCCACTGCGATGCTCGCGCTGCTGCCGCCGGTGCTGGTGGTGATATTCATGCAAAAGTGGTTCGTCAAGGGCCTGGTCGACAGCGAGAAATAGAGAAAACGATGGCACAAGTCGAATTCAGGGACGTCAAGAAATCCTACGGCAACGTGAACGTAATTCACGGCGTCAACCTCACCATTGGCGATGGCGAATTTGTGGTGATCGTCGGCCCGTCGGGCTGCGGCAAGTCCACACTGCTGCGCATGGTCGCAGGACTGGAACCCATCACCGGCGGCGAAATCTGGATTGACGGCAAGGTGGTGAATGATCTGGAGCCGAAAGATCGCGACATCGCGATGGTGTTCCAGAATTACGCGCTCTACCCGCACATGAACGTGCGCGAGAACATGTCCTATGGCCTCAAGATCCGCAAAATGCCTGAGAGCGAGATCAGCGCTCGCATCAGCAAGGCGGCGGAAATTCTGGAGCTCTCACATCTGCTTGATCGCAAGCCGAAAGAACTCTCCGGCGGACAGCGTCAGCGTGTTGCGATGGGTCGTGCCATCGTACGCGATCCAAAAGTATTTTTGTTTGACGAGCCGCTGTCAAACCTCGACGCCAAACTGCGCGTCGACATGCGTCTCGAAATCCAGAAACTGCATCATGAACTAAAGGTCACGAGCCTCTACGTCACCCACGATCAGATTGAAGCGATGACGCTTTCAGATCGTATGCTGGTCATGAATAGCGGCATCATCGAGCAGGTCGGCTCGCCCAAGGAGGTTTACGAACGACCCGCATCGTTGTTCGTGGCGAACTTCATCGGCACGCCCGCGATGAATCAACTCTGGGGCGTACGCGCTGGGCAGTCGCTCAAGACCGATCAGGGCGACATGTTTCACGTCGGCGAGTTTCCGTCGACGATTGCCAACGGTGATCGCGTGGCGCTTGGCGTACGGCCAGAGCATTTGCAACTGGTGCCTCAGGCGCAGGCGCGCTTCTCGATTGCCGTGCAGATGATTGAGTGGGTTGGTGCGGATGCCTACGCGTATGGGCAGTTCGCAAATTTCCGCGTGATTTGCCGCCTCGACAACGCGACGAATGTTCGCGTTGGTGACCGGCTACCGCTGTCATTCGATCCGATGCGCGTGCACTGGTTCAACGCGGAGACCGGGAAGCGGATTTGAGGTTGGCTTGTGTGGCCGTTCGTGGTGAACGTGGCGAACGATGAACGGGACACTATCCCCGATTGATCCGCTCTGCCAGCACCACCGACGTCGTCGTCTTGCTCACGCCTTCCGTTTCGCCAATTTCATCCAGCAACCGATCCAGCGCATTCGGTGAATCGGCGCGAATCCACGCCACATAGTCGAACTCTCCGCTGACGCTGCATACCAGCTTGATCTCCGGCATCTTCGCGAGGCGCTTCAACACGTCACGGCCCGCGCGTGGTTGCACGGACAAGCCCACATAAGCCTGCAGCGACTTCTCCAGCGTCGCCTGATTGAGCCGCACGCTGTAACCAGTAATTACGCCGCTTTTCTGCAAACGTTCCATACGCGCGATCACGGTCGTGCGCGCGACGCCCAACCGCTTGCTCAGCGTGGTCACGCTTTCGCGGGCGTTCGCCTGCAACAGCGCGAGCAGTTCGCGGTCCGTTGCATCAAGGGCGAAACCTTCAGCCAGGGTCGCAGGCGATGATGCTTTTCGTGCAGTGACATCCATGAAATCTCCGGATTCATACAAAACGGCATTTACTTGCTACAAATTGTCTCATTTAGCACTTCATACCGCTGTTTTTGCACCTATTAATCGTCATCACTGCTCCCTAGAATTTTGCGATTACCGCAACATGCAGTGTCAACAAAATCATGAAAATCGCCCTCCTCGGCGCCGGTCACATCGGCCACACCATCGCCCATCTGCTGGTCAACACAGGTGACTACGCCCTGACCGTTATCGACCAGTCACAGGCCTCGCTCGACAAACTGGTACACCTCAAAGTCAAAACAACAGTCGTCGATACCAACAAAGCGGACGCACTGGAGGCGGTACTCAAGGGTCACGATGCGGTCATCAACGCACTGCCTTATCACCTCGCCGTCAAGATCGCCACCGCCGCCAAGAATGCCGGCTGTCACTATTTCGACCTCACCGAAGACGTCGCCGCGACCAAGGCCATCATGGGGCTGGCGCAAGGCGCAAAGACGGCCTTCATGCCTCAATGTGGCCTGGCCCCAGGCTTCATCGGCATCGTCGCGCACCACCTCGCGCAGGGCTTTGACAGTCTCGACGAAATCAAGATGCGCGTCGGCGCGCTGCCCGCCTTTCCGACCAACGCGCTCAAGTACAACCTGACCTGGAGCGTCGATGGTCTGATCAATGAGTATTGCCATCCGTGCGAGGCCATTCATGAAGGCTCGATCACCGCGATGCTGCCGCTCGAAGGGCTGGAGCATTTCTCGCTCGACGGCGTGGAATACGAAGCGTTCAATACCTCCGGTGGCCTTGGCACGCTGTGCGAGACGCTGGACGGCAAGGTGCGCAATCTTGATTACAAGAGTGTGCGTTACCCGGGCCATCGCGCGTTGATGCAGTTCCTGCTGTCCGAATTGCGCCTGGTCGACGATCAGGAAGCGCTCAAGGACATCATGCGCAAATCGGTGCCGACGACGATGCAGGACGTGGTGCTGGTCTTTGTGACCGTGAGCGGCATGCGCAAGGGCGCTTATGTGCAGGAGGTTTTTGCGCGCAAGATCTTTGCCCAGCGCGCCACGAGCAGCGACGAGGCGGTGTCTGCAATCCAGATCACGACCGCTGCCGGTATCTGCGCAGCCGTTGATCTGTTCCGCGCCGGCAAACTGCCGAAAAGTGGTTTCATCCGCCAGGAACAGGTCGCGCTGCCCGATTTTCTGGCGAACCGCTTTGGTATCGCCTACGAGCAGTCGCGCCGCATTGAATCAATTTCGTAGTTTCCTCCTGCCGCGCGATCTCTCCTCCGGGCGGCAGGAGATTTGTTTCTCACAGGATTCACCATGAAACAAACCGCTCTCGACCTTTGCAAGCAACTAGGCGTTGTGCTGCCGGTCACCATCGCCGGCAACGCCATCACGGCGCGGACACCGATCACCGGCGACAATATCAGCACGCTGCCCTGTGCATCATCGGGTGACATCGAGCGCACAGTTGCGGCGAGCCGCGATGCTTTCCTCACCTGGCGGACGGTACCAGCGCCCGCGCGTGGCGAACTCGTTCGACTGCTCGGCGAGCAGCTTCGCCTGAACAAGCACGCACTCGGCAAGCTTGTCTCCATCGAGGCTGGCAAGATCCTTCAGGAAGGTCTCGGCGAAGTGCAGGAAATGATCGACATCTGCGACTTCGCGGTCGGTCTTTCGCGCCAGCTATACGGCCTCACCATTGCATCCGAACGCGCCGAACATCGCATGATGGAAACCTGGCATCCACTCGGTCCGACGCTCATCATCAGTGCGTTCAACTTTCCGGTCGCGGTATGGGCGTGGAACGCGGCACTGGCACTCGTCTGCGGCAACAGCACGATCTGGAAGCCATCCGACAAGACGCCGCTCACTGCACTCGCGACGCAGGCGATTTTCGAACGCGCCGTGAAGCGCTATCGCGAAGAAGGTCACACGGCGCCGGAGGGATTGTCGGCCGTGTTGATCGGGCGCGCCGATGTTGGCGCCACGCTGACTGCGGACGCGCGCATCCCGCTCATCTCCGCGACCGGGTCCACGCGCATGGGCCGAATGGTCGCTGAGGCGGCGGCCAAACGTTTCGCCCGCAGCATTCTCGAACTCGGTGGCAACAACGCCGCGATCATTGCGCCGAGTGCCACGCTTGAAATGGTCGAGCGCGCCGTCACGTTCGCCGCCGTCGGCACTGCGGGTCAGCGCTGCACCACGCTGCGCCGCCTCATCGTGCACGCGAGCGTCTATGACGCACTGGTGCCACGACTGAAGATGATTTACAGCAAACTGCGTGTTGGCAGCCCGCTCAACGAAACTACGCTGGTCGGACCGCTGATCGACCGGGCCGCGTTCAACGCCATGCAGGCGGCGCTGGTCGAGGCGCGCGATGTCGGCGGGCGCGTGAGCGGCGGCGAGCGCGTCCACCACTCGTTTGGCACCGACGCGTATTACGTGGAGCCCGCGATCATTGAAATGCCAGCGCAATCGGGCGTCATGTGTCAGGAAACCTTCGCGCCGATTCTCTACATCGTCAAATACGAAGGCGAGATCGAACAGGCCATCGCGCTCAACAATGCCGTCGCGCACGGCCTGTCGTCCTGCATCTTCACCAATGACCTGCGCGAGATGGAACGCTTCCTGGGTGTTGCGGGTAGTGACTGCGGCATAGCGAACGTCAACATCGGCACCAGTGGCGCCGAGATCGGCGGCGCGTTCGGTGGAGAAAAGGAAACCGGCGGCGGTCGTGAATCAGGCTCCGACAGCTGGAAGGCCTACATGCGGCGTGCGACGAACACGATCAACTACGGAACGAAGTTGCCGCTGGCGCAAGGGATCAGGTTCGATCTGTAGGAGCGGTGCTGCCGCGACTGTTGGCGCGAGATCGAGGTCGCGGCAAAGCCGCGCCACATCGCTAAACTTCCGCCATGAACCTCCCCGCCTGGCCGTACCCCAAAACCATCGCCCATCGCGGCGCCGGCAAGTTGGCGCCTGAGAACACGCTCGCCGCGATCCGGCACGGCGTTTCTTTCGGCTACCGCGCCACCGAAATCGACGTCAAACTCTCTGGAGACGGCACACTGTTGCTCATGCACGACGACACCACGAACCGTTGTTCCGACGGACGCGGGCGTGTCGCCGCGAAAACATGGCATCAACTGGCGCTGCTCGACGCCGGTTCATGGCACTCTCCCGCCTACGCAGGCGAACCGATCCCGACGTACTGGCGCGTCGCGAAATACTGCATCGCCAATAGCGTGCAACTGAACACCGAGATCAAACCCTGCATCGGTCGCGAGCGCGAAACCGGCGCGGCCGTCGCACTGGAGACGCAGGCGTTGTTCTCCGACCCGGCACTTGCTGCACTGAAGCCCCTGCTTTCATCCTTCTCCACCGAATCGCTAATCGCCGCACGTGACGCCGCACCGGAATTTGACCGTGCGCATCTGTTCGAGAATCCGTTGCCTGCTGACTGGCTCGCGCGCTGCAAGGCGGTCGGTGCGATTGCGATGGACGCCAACTGGCGCACGCTGACCAAAGAAATCTTGCAAGAGGCTCGTGCTAACGGCCTGCGCGTTGCCTGCTACACCTGCAACGATCTGGCTGACGCAGAGAAACTCTGGAGTTGGGGCGTCGACACGGTAATCACCGACGCCGTGGACAAGATACCGTTTCGCGTGGCGTGACCACGGGACGTCGCCTGCGCATGTCCACGGGTGATCAGCGACGCGTCCTGGCTCACCGCTTACAAACCGCGAATTCCGCGGCGTTAATGCGCTAACGTCACCGCATGTTTCAAGGCCTGTCACCCGCCTACTGGTTCACGCTGCACGGATTGATTTCCGCGCTGGCCGTGCTGACGTATGTCATCGCATCGCACGTGATGCATCAGCGTCGCCACCCGACCGCGGCCATCGCGTGGGTGCTGTTCATTCTACTAATGCCATATGTCGCGTTGCCGGCATTCCTGCTGTTCGGTTCGCGCAAGCGGGCGCGGGCGCGCGCCTTCCCGTTCCCGCGCGTTTCCCTGGCGTCCGCAGGCGCGAGCTGGCCGGTGCAAACCATCGTGGCCCTGGGTCAGCCGGAGCCCGCTTCCTACTGCGATTTCGCGTTGCACACCGATGGCAAGCAGGCATTGGCCGCGCTGTGGGATGTGCTCGACGGCGCACAGCACACGATTGATCTGTGTACCTTCATTCTCGGACGTGACGACGTCGGCGAAGCGGTGATTGCAAAACTGTGTGCCAAGGCAAAGTCGGGGGTGAAGGTTCGCCTGTTGCTTGACGGCCTCGGCAGCCTGATGGCGGGTCGACCTCGCATGCGCGAGCTGACTGATTGCGGCGGCGAATTTCAGTTGTTTGTGCCGCCGCTGCATTCGCCATTGAAAGGCCGCACCAATCTGCGTGATCACCGCAAGATACTGGTGATCGACGCCGCACACGACAATCGTCGACTATGGTGCGGTGGCCGCAATCTGGCCAGCGAATATTTTGCAGGCAGTGCCGAAACGCCCGCATGGCGTGACCTCAGCTTCGATTTGCGCGGCCCGCTCGTCTTGCAGGCGCATGCGCTGTTCGAGCACGACTGGGCGTTTGCGCGCGGACGCCGCTACACCGCGCTGCCCCCGCCCGCGACGTGGCTGCCAGCCTTGGATGCCCCGTCCGCGCAGCTCATCGCATCGGGCCCCGATCAGGTCGACGACACTGTTTACTCCGTGCTGGTCACCGCCGCTTATCGGGCGCAAACGCGCATCGCGCTGGTCACACCGTACTTCGTGCCCGATTCGGCGCTGCTGGCGGCGCTGTGCCTGGCAGCGCGACGCGGCGTCGTCGTCGACTTGTTGTTGCCCGCCAAATCGAATCACCGCATGTCCGACGTCGCGCGCAATCGCGCGTTGCGCTCGCTGGCCAATGCTGGCGCGCGAATCTGGCTGGCGCCGCACATGGTGCACGCCAAGCTCGCGGTGATTGACGACGTGCTCGCACTCGCCGGATCAGCCAACCTCGACAGTCGCAGCCTGTTCCTCAACTACGAACTCATGTTCGCGTTCAACAACGCGCCGGACATTGCGCGCTTTCGCGACTGGTTCGACGCCGAGCGTGAATCAGCCGCTATCTACGTCACCGACCAGCCCGGTTTGCTACGCGACGTCGCAGAAGGTGCGGTGCTCTGGCTGGGGTTTCAGCTGTAGCCGGGTTCGCTTGCTGAGGCGATTCGGCACTTCCACGGCACCTTAGACCATACAGCTTTTTGGTGAAAGCCCCGTTACAAAAGGGTAATCGCGTGATTTCCTCAATAATCGCGAAGTGGTCATTTGGCCGTTAAGCCCTTATCCGTTAAGGCTTTCCACAAAAAGCTGCTTCGCGAGAATTCTGTTTTTTCGGCATGCTGCAAGCTCGCACTCGGCCGCGTGTCAGCGCGCAAATCACGCGGCTTCCAACTCAGATAACCAACTCAATCAGGAACGGCCCATCCTGTCGAAAGCTTTGCTTCATCAAATCCGCGCACTCTTCCAAAGTGGTCGCTCGCGCAGCTTCAACCCCCATGCCATTTGCCAGTTTCACCCAATCGATATTCGGGTTGCCGAGGTCGAGCATGCTCATGGCAATTGGCCCAGGCGTTGCGCCGACAGCTTTGTATTCGCCAATCAGGATGCCGTATTTGCGGTTGTTAAGCAGGATCGTGGTGACGGGCAAACGTTCGCGCGCTTGCGTCCATAGCGCTTGCAACGAATACATGGCCGACCCGTCGGCCTGCAGATTAATCACGCGGCGCTGACCGCCAGCGCCGATGGCGGCACCCGTTGCCATCGGCAGGCCAGCGCCAATCGCGCCGCCGACCAGGTGCAGCCAGTCATGCGCCGGTGCGGCGTGAGTGTTCTTGTAGAAGTCGCGGCCATAGGACACGCTTTCGTCCGACACGATGGCGTTGTCCGGCATCACGGCTGCGAGCGTTTGCGCCAGGCCTTCGGGCGTCGGCGCGCCGGTCACGGCATCAGGTCGCGGGCCGGGGTCGGGGATCGCAGCGCTCGGCGCGTTGAGTTCATCGACCAGCGCCTGCAACGCGGCTTCACCGTCCTGATCGTCGCGCGCGAGCATGTGCAGTTGCGCACGCTCGGGATACTGCTTTGACGGTTTGCCGGGATAGGCGAAGAAGCCGACTGGCGGCTTGGCGCGGACGAGAATAATGTGCTCGAAGCGGCTCAGCGCCTGCACCGCCAGGTCCGTGTTGTACGGCACGCGCTTCAACTGCAAACGACCGCGTCCGCGCTGCATGTGACCGGTCACGTAGTCGGCCATGAG
>Ga0209023_10008709_pt1 | contig 10120 bp, 11 predicted proteins | sample LakOneMetagenome_FD_187468 | JGI IMG/M metagenome (GOLD analysis project Ga0209023, IMG submission 187468) | Freshwater and sediment microbial communities from Lake Erie, Canada (SPAdes) (version 2) | ecosystem: Environmental > Aquatic > Freshwater > Lentic | place: Lake Erie, Canada...
TCGACGACGGCGGCCTCCCCGCCTCGACCTGCTGACGTCGCCGCTCGGTGCAGGGCCCGCCGCGGCTCGACGAGCGTCAGCGCGGCGTGGACTGGAGCCGGAGGCCGGCGAGCAGGAGGTCGAGACCGGCGAGGAACTGGTCGGCGTCGACGTGGGTGGCGAACTCGTCGACGATCTGGTGGACGAACGGGAACTCGTCGGGGTCGAGGTCGCGCCACTGCTGTGCGGCGTCGGCGAGGAAGGCCTCGCGGGTCACGCTCCCCTGGACGACGGCCTCCGGCGGCTCCTGCCCGAGATCGGTCGCGCTGCCGATGACGTAGCCGATGAACGCCGAGACCGCATGGAACCTCTGCCGCGTCGTGAGGTCGAGCCGAAGCGTCTGCTGGCCGAGGTGCTCGTAGATGGCCAGCGACGTCGGCTGGACCGAGGAGTTGCGCAGGAAGTACGCCGCGAGCCAGGGGCGGTCCACCACACCGTCGAACAGCGCCACGGCGATGCTGCGGATGTCGGCGATGGGGTCGTCGGTCGTCGGGAGCGCCCGGATGCTCGTCAGGATCCCCTCGACGACGTGGTCGGTCGCGCGGTCGAGCAGCTCGTCGCGGCTCGCGACGTACCAGTAGATGCTCGCCACCCCGCCGCCGAGACGACCGGCCAGCGCGCGGAACGTGAGCGCCTCCTCGCCGGCCTCGTCGAGGAGGGCGACGGCCTCGGTCAGCACCGCGTCCATGGAGTGCGACGTCCGGCGCCGACCCGTGCGGGCAGCGGCTCGAGGCTGGCTCATCGTCGGCGTCCCTCCCTGGGTCCAGGAACCGGTTTGCATCTTATCGAACGTTGTTCCATGATGGATCGAACAGCGTTCGATGTCCGAACGGTGTTCGAGATCCGAGGAGGTGCTCGATGAGCTCCCCAGCCACGACCCCGACGATGCCCGCGCGCACCTACCCCTCGCTGCGCGCGGCCGCGATCCCCCTCGGCGCGCTGTGCCTGGCCTTCTTCGTGGAGATGGTCGACAACACCCTGATGAGCATCGCGCTGCCCACGATCGGCCGCGATCTCGGCGGCGGCACGCTGTCGCTGCAGTGGGTGACCGCGGCCTACTCCGTCACCTTCGGCGGCCTGCTCCTCACCGCCGGCTCGGCGGCCGACCGGCTCGGGCGACGGCGCGTGCTGCTGGTCGGCCTCGCGGTCTTCGGCGTCGTCAGCCTCGGGGTCATCGCCGTGACCTCGACGGGCCAGCTCATCGGGCTGCGCGCGCTCCTCGGGATCGCCGCCGCGATGATGGCGCCGGTGACCAACTCGCTGGTGTTCCGGCTCTTCGCCGACGACGTGCTGCGCCGCAAGGCGTTCACCGTGATGATCACCGTCGGCCTGACCGGTTTCATCCTCGGTCCGGTGCTGGGTGGCACGGCGCTCGCCCACGTGCCGTGGCAGTGGTTGCTGATCATCAACGCACCGATCGCGCTGATCGCGTGGATCGGCGTACGCCGCGGTGTGCCCGCCGACCATCCCGAGGACCTCACGCACGATCGGCTCGACCTCCCCGCGGCGCTGCTGAGCACCGTCGCGATCGGCCTGGGCTGCTACACGTTCACCAGCGGTGTCCTCTTCGGCTGGACGTCGTGGCAGACCCTCGGGTCCGCGGCGGCGGCGCTCCTCGCGCTCGCGGCCCTCGTGGTCCGCGAGCGGCGTACGTCGGAACCGATGCTCGACCTCAGGCTGCTGCATCGCGGCACCGTCCGCGGCGCGCTCCTCGCCCAGCTCGCGACCGCGGTCGCGATGGCTGCGGTGATGTTCGGTCTGATCCTGCAGTTCCAGTACGCCTACGGGTGGAGCCCCGTGAAGGCGGGACTGGCGAACCTGCCCCTGATCGTGACGATGCTCGCGGCCTCACCGCTGGCGGAGTCGCTCGTGACCCGCGTCGGACACCGCATCGCCTGCCTGATCGGCAGCGTGCTGCTGGCTGCGTCGCTCGCCGGCATGGCGCTCGCGGTCGAGCACGGCTACCTCGCGATCGCGGTCTGCATGGTGACGTTCACGATCGGGCTGCGCGTCGTCATGACGACGTGCGCGGTCGCGCTCGTCGACGCGATGCCGGAGAACCGCACCTCGCTGGGCACGTCGCTCAACGACACCGCGCAGGAGGTCGGGACGAGCGTCGGCACCGCGTTCATCGGCACGATCATCGCCGTCCTCGTCACGACCGTGCTGCCCGACGGCACCTGGAGCGACTCGCTCGTGTCGTCGTACTTCCACGGCGAGCGGGTCGCCTTCCTCGTCCTCGCGGTGGCCGTCGGCGTGATCGCCGGGTGGGGGTCGCTCACCCTCACCGACTCGCACTCGACCGAGGAGCACTAGCCCCGAGCAACTGCGCCGCACGCACGAACGCCCGGCCCCATGCAGGGACCGGGCGCATCGTGGAGCCGCCTATCGGAATCGAACCGATGACCTACGCATTACGAGAGCGTCGCACGCGGACGTGACGCTCGCCGCTACCTGCCAGATCACCACGGTACGAGCACAAACGGGCCGTTCAGTGTCGACGTGTGGCGGTTGCTCGGGGACGAGACGGGGACGAGCAGAAATCCATGCTGCGCGAAGCCTCGGGCTACCTTCCTCCACCGCGACGAGTCGGCCGCCGGTGATGCTCATGCCTCGTGGTAAAGATCGGCTGGGCGTCCTACCGCCCGCGCAGTGCCGGAACTCGTCCGCCACCTCCGGCCGGATTCGGAACGGCTAACGTCCACCGCCGTACAGGCATCGTCGAACACGATCGGTGTGGACGAGCGAGTCAAGCAAGTAGAGGTAGGCAAGCAAACCAATGTCATGCGGGACGTCGCCGTCGTGGTGCGCCAGCAAGGCTGACGTCTGGCCCGCAGTCCGGCCCTGACCGCCGTGCCCATGCGTAGCGTCTCGCAACAGCTTCATGTATTGCGCCGCCGCCTGTTCGACGCTTAGTCGTTTCGTTCGGTCGCCAAGCAGCAACTCCACCTCCTCCGATCCAAGCTGCCTCCTTAGGAAGAAGCCAGCCTGCATGCCGCGAAGGGAGCCGACCGCCCGCCGTGCCATGGGCAGCAGGATCTCCCCCTCCGGACCACCTAGCGAATCCTCGAGCTCGGCCAGGACGGATTCGGCGTGGCTAGCGCTGAACATGGTGATCAGATCCCAACCGTTCAAACGCTGGATGGAATCAAGCACCGAGAACATGAGGGTCAGGCGCCCGTTTGAGTCTCTATGCGCGAGTTGCATGGATGCCGTCCGACGAAACACCTGCTCAACGGTCAGGAGCGCCTGAAGATGCTTGTCAGCCTTGTAGTCGCCGTCAGAATTCGTGAACACGGAGAGATCACTCAGTACTCCGAAGAGACGGTTGAGCCGCTCGGCCCACCAACGTATCGCCGTACCACTCGCTGCCGGATGAAGGTCTGGCACCGTGGATGGCCGATCCGCCCCAGGCCCCGACAGAAGCTGCAGGAACTCACTTGCGTCCCCCTGCGATCCAGCGATCCCACGACCGAAAGTGAAGATGAGCGGCCCGAAGGTCCGTACTACGCTGAATCCCCAGACCGCAGGCGCCAAAGCCCCCAGCAAGGGCGCCACGTACGCGTCCAGCATGTAGACGCCGCTGTAGAGGCCGGCCGCCGAGACGAAGGCCGGCTTTGATAGCCCGTCTCCGACAACGTGTGACAAGTCCCCAGACTGAAGCCGCTGGTCGTGTTCGAGCCGCACCCAAACCGAGGGGATCTTCAGCCGGTGAATGAGGGCCGGATCTACCTCAACGGCGTGCACCCCTGCCGCCGAGAAGGGCGTGACGCCGCTGTCGTTATCGAGCTCACTGCCCGCAAGGAGCCCCTGAACATGCCTAGCGCGGGCTGGCAGTTCGTCTACGCCAGTGGCGTACAGGGCAAGTCGCTCGAAGTTGATGACGTCTAGCAAGTCGCCCGTCTCTTCGGCACGAGTCAGCCGGCGGTCAAGGACCTCCTGAAGTTCCGCCGGCTGCGGGGGCGGAATCCGCTCCTGGAACTCGGCCAAGCGCTCAAAGCGCGGCTCCCGGACGAAAGGCCCGGCGATGTCGAAAGCCCGAACGAGATCTGGTGCGCGCTGTAGGTAGGCCTCCTCCGGCTGCACCTGCCGCGCATCACCATCCACCCAAAACCGGTAGCGACACTCGGCTAGCAGCCGCGTCGGATCACCGCCCCAGACCCAGGGCGGCAGGGTCAATCGCGCACGGCTTGGTTGGCTGGGTGGCACGTCACCAAGGTAGACGCACTCACGACACCCATCGCTGCCATCCGGAGCAACTCGCGGCTTCCGCGGCCTTCACCAGTTGCGAGCCGGGCGAGGCCAGCTGATGAGGCATGCGCGAGCGTTGGCTCTCGCAACTGAGGTCGCAGCAAGGGAACCTGGAGTTGTCACCGAAGGGGGCCGCTCGGTATCGACTCACGTCGCAAAATCCCAAGCTGACAGTGCGGGTTCGATTCCCGTCACCCGCTCCACGGGAATCCGTTGTCAGGCAAGCGATTCTGCCTGTCGGCGACACCTCCGAAGTGACCATCGCGGCCCCTGATTCGCTTTGGCTGGCCTCCGCTTAGCCCACGTTTAGCCCACGGCGCCGAGGGACGGGTCGTCACCGCCCGCACTCGAGATCGACGTGTGGCGCGCCCGCGCTGTCCACCGCCGCGTCAGTCGGCCCCCGGTGCCGCAGCGGGCTCGGCGGCGGTCTCGGCCGCGGCGCGCAGGAGGCTCTCGTGCACCCAGCGGTAGTAGCCGGCCCTGGTGTCGGGGTCTGTGTAGGCGACGAGGCCGAAGCCCCCTTCGGCGTCGCGCCGGGTGGCCATCAGCGTCGCCGCCATCCAGCGGCCCTCGTGGCACACCTCGACCGGATGCATCATCGACCCATCGTCCGCCCCCGGGCCCGGGCGCGGAACCCATCGAAGAGAACCCACACACACGCGCACCCGTGCCGTGAGGACGCCCGTGCGCGGCGGCGTCGGGCGGGGTGCCTGTGCGCCGGTTCAGGTCGGGGGACAACGCGCGGCGGATGATCTTGTGGGTTCCGTGCACGACGTGCGGCCGCGGGTCTCGGCAGGTTGAGGCACGTTCTCGCCCAATCGTGTTGGAGGTCCTCGAGGTGTCCCGCCCTAGTTCTGCCCGCGACGTCGCCCTGGTCGCCGTGTATGCCGGCGTAATCGCCGCCCTAGGCATCGTGCCCGCCATCTCCCTGCCCGGGTTCCCGGTCCCGATCACGCTGCAGTCGTTGGGCGTCGTGCTGGCCGGTGCTGTCCTGGGCTCGCGCCGCGGGTTCGCGTCCGTGGTGCTGTTCCTCGCACTCGTCGCCCTCGGGCTGCCGCTGCTGGCCGGCGGCCGCGGCGGGCTGGCTGTGTTCGCCACCGCTAGCGTCGGGTTCCTGCTCGCGTGGCCGTTCGCCGCAGCGGTGGTCGGGTGGCTCACCGAGCGGCGCGGCGCCCCGTATCAGGTCCGATGGGGGATCCCGATCAACATCGCCGGCGGCATCGTGCTGATGTACGTCGGCGGCTGGGCCGGGATGGTCGCCGTCGGCGGGCTCACCCTGCCCGCAGCGGTCGCCGCCACCGCGATCTTCGTCCCCGGGGACCTGCTCAAGATGATCGCCGCCGCGTTCATCGCCCGCGCCGTGCACACCGCCCAGCCCCAGCTCTTGCCCGCCCGAAGCCTCGGGCCCGTGCTCGACCCCGCCGGATAGCCGGGCCTGCGCCGAGGCGGCGGCCCGGCCGGGGCCGGCCGCCCGCCCGGTACCGGCGCTGTGTTGACTGCAGGTGCGCGCCAGGCATGGGCCGGTGCAGCCGGAGGAGGAGCTCGTGCACAGGACCCTGCTGTCGTCCAAGATCCACCGCGCGGTCGTGACCGACGCGAACCTGCACTACGTCGGATCCCTCACCGTCGACGCGGACCTGATGGCCCGCGCCGGGATGCGCGAGTTCGAGCAGGTGCACGTGGTCGACGTCGAGTCCGGCAGCCGGTTCGTCACCTACCTCATCGAGGGCGAGGCCGGCAGCGGGGTGCTGTGCGCGAACGGCGCCGCCGCGCGCCTGGTGCAGCCCGGCGACCACGTCATCGTCCTCGCCTACGGCCTGTACGACGAGGCCGAGGCCACCGCGCGCGAACCGGTGGTGCTGCACGTCGACGAGACGAACCAGGTCTGCGAGCCCGCCCACGCCTGAGACCCTCGCCGCCGGCCGGCGTAGCGCCCAAGGCCCCAGGCCGCCAAGGCGCCGCACCGGAGGGCGGGCGGTCGCGGCGCTGCCGTCTGTTGCTAGGGGAGCAGGCTTACCGACGAGGCGCACGCCCCTGCCGGGAAGCGCCGCATGACCGACTCCACGGACGAGGTGCCGTGGCAGCAGATGCTCGGCGGGACACCGACGGCCCTCGACCTGCGTGACCCGCTCAATCGTTGAGACTTGGGTTACGAGCCCCCTGGCGCCAAGACCTGGGCCGGTAACGGTCATGAGCGCCGCACAGGACCGGTTGCTACCGGCGGTCGGCGTCCAGGGAGCCGAGCACGGCCGCGTACGCCGCGACCTCGCCGATGACGAGGACCGCCGGCCCGTCGACGTCCGGAGGGCTCACGGATAGGTCCGTCAGTGTCCCGGTCCACGTGGCCGCAGCTGCGGTCGACGCCGCGTTGACCACCGCGACCGGGGTCAGGGCGGATCGCCCGCCGGAGAGCAGGGCGTCTGCGATCGCCGCGCGGTTCATCACGCCCATGAGCACGACGACGGTTCCCTGCCCGCCGCCGAGGCGCTCCCAGTCGACGGTCGACTCGGCGTGGCCGGGCGGCACGTGGCCGGACACGATCGTGACCTCCTGCGAGACACCCCGGTGGGTCACCGGGATCCCCGCAAGCGCCGGTGCGGCGATGGCGCTCGACACCCCCGGCACTACCTCGACCGGGATCCCCGCTTCCGCGCAGGCGATCACCTCCTCACCGCCACGGCCGAGCACGAAGGGATCCCCGCCCTTGAGGCGGACGACCCTTCGCCCCGCGCGAGCGTGCTCCACGAGCAGCTCGTTGATGTGCTCCTGCCGCGTGGTCGGACCGCTCCCGTGCGGGTGCTTGCCGACGTCGATCACGACCGTGGACGGGGGCAGCCGTCGCAGCAGCTCCACCGGCCCGAGATGGTCAGTGAGCACGACATCGGCCTGGCAGAGCCGGTCCCAGCCGCGCACGGTGATGAGGTCTGCCGCACCTGGGCCGCCACCCACGATCGCCACGCTTCCCGGCTTCATGGGGCGCGCTCGGCCGTAGGTCGCACCGACATCCCCGACAGGTCTAGGTCGGGGAGGTCGTCGTCGAGGCAGCCTCCGTCGACCTCGGCCTCGACCTCGTAGGCCAGCCGATAGCCACGCTTCACCACTGTCTGCACGACCCGCGGGTCACCCAGCGACGTCCGCAGTCGCGTCACAGCCATCTCCACGGCGTGCTCGTCCGGCGTGCCCGGCAGCGTGGCGACCAGATCCGCCCGCGACCGCACGCGCCCGGGCTCCGCCGCGAGGCACCTGAGCAGCGCCAGCGATCCCTTGGGGAGTGCGATCACCGCGTCGTCCAGGACCACGGCGTGCCCGCGGATCTCGAGCCGGTGACCGGCCACGGTCAGCCGACGCGCGAGCCGCCGTGGCGCCTGCTCGACGGTCTCGCGCACCAGCGCACCGAGCCGGGCGCGTTCGGGCTGCACCGTGGTGATGCCCAGCCGCTCCAGCGGCGCGGCCGTGACGGGCCCGACGCAGACCGACAGGACTCGGGTGCGCAGCAAGTCGCGGACCGCGTCCTGCACGCCGAGCTCCGCCGCGGTCGCGAGGACGCTCAGCGCCGCCGGTGCACTCGTGAACGTCACCACGTCGATGTCACCGTCGACGATGGACGCGACGAGCCGACGCAGGGGTGCCTCGTCCGCCGGTGCCGTCCACCGGTACACGGGAACCTCGACCACCTCGGCTCCCGCGCAGCGCAGGGCTTCGACGAAGTCCGGGAGGGGTTCGCCGTGCAGCTGCACCGCGATGCGCACACCCGTCAGGTCACGCGCCAGAAGGTGCTCGAGGACCTCGTTGGAGGACTCGGACTCCGGCGACCAGGCGTCGACCAACCCGGCCGCGCGGACGGCTCCTCGCGCCTTCGGACCGCGGCAGAGCACCTCTGCGGAGGCGAGAACGCCGAGCAGCTCCGCACCGAGAGCCCATCCGTCTGCGGCCTCGACCCAGCCGCGGAAGCCGATGCCCGTGGTGGCCACCACGACGTCGACGGGTTGCGCGATGCAGCTTCGGGTCGCCTCGAGCAGCTCGGTGTCGTCCGCCAACGGGACGAGCCTGATGGCCGGCGCGCTCACCACACGCGCGCCTCGACGGATGAGCAGGGCTTCGAGCTCTTCCCGGCGCCGTGCCGCGGTCACGGCGACGGTGAAGCCCTCGAGCGGCAGGTGCTGGGGATAGGTCACGGTGGACCTCCCTCGACGATCAGGCGCATGCCGACGAGCACCTGCCGGTCGCGGAGCTCGACCCGATGGACGGCGAGCCGGACGGCCGGGTCGTCGACGGCCTCGCCGGTCCGGAGGTCGAACGCCTGCTTGAGCATGGGCGACGTCACGACGTCCCGGGCTCCGCGGCTTCCCACGATGCCTCGAGACATCACGTTGGCACCGCTGTATGGGTCTCGCTGGTCGACCGCGTGCACCGATCCGTCGTCGAGGAGGAAGACCGCGACCTGCCGCCCGTCGTCGAGCAGAGCGGCCACCCCCCTGCCGGGGTCGAGCTGGTCGAGTCGGCACACCGTGGTCCAGGAGGTCGACACCGCGAGGTCGGCGACGCTCATCGCGCGACCTCGATCCTCGGACCGCTCACGAGGACGGCCCGTTCCGCGGGAGTGGCCGGGCGGTGCTGCCCGCGCTCGGGCACGACGACCACGTCGGGGTCCGCCGTGTCCGGCGCGTCCACGAACGACGCGAACCGGGCCAGCCGCTCCGGGTCGTCGAGCACGTCGCGCCACTCGTCCCGGTACGAGGCGACGTGGGCGGCCATGGCTTCGTCGAGGTCGGCGCAGATCCCGAGCGAGTCCTCGACGATCACCGCCCGGAGGTGGTCGAGGCCGCCCTCCATCGTCTCGATCCAGGGCGCCGTGCGCTGTAGCCGATCTGCGGTGCGGACATACAGCATCAGGTAGCGGTCGAGGTAGGTCACGAGCTCCTCGGTCGAGAGGTCGGTCAGGAACAGCTCTGCGTGCCGGGGCGTGAAGCCGCCGTTGCCGCCGACGTAGAGGTTCCAGCCGGCGTCGGTGGCGATGACGCCGAAGTCCTTGCCTCGCGCCTCCGCGCACTCGCGCGCGCACCCGGACACACCGCCCTTGATCTTGTGCGGCGCCCGGAGCCCCCGGTAGCGGAGCTCGAGATCGATGGCGAGGGTGACGCTGTCTTGCACGCCGAACCGGCACCAGGTCGAGCCGACGCAGGACTTCACTGTCCGCAGCGCCTTGCCGTAGGCGTGCCCCGACTCGAACCCGGCGTCGACAAGGCGCCGCCAGATCGCGGGGAGCTGCTCGACCCTGGCGCCGAACAGGTCGATGCGCTGTCCTCCCGTGATCTTCGTGTAGAGCCCGAAGTCGCGCGCGATCTCCCCGATCACGATGAGCTTGTCAGGCGTGATCTCGCCCCCGGGGATGCGCGGCACCACGGAGTACGTGCCGTCCTTCTGCAGGTTCGCGAGGTGGTGGTCGTTGCTGTCCTGGAGGGCGGCGCGGTCGCCGTCCAGCACATGCCCGGTGCCGAGGCTGGCAAGGATCGAGGCGACGACCGGTTTGCAGATGTCGCACCCCTTGCCACGGCCGCGCGCCGAGATGACCTCGCTGAACGTGCGCATCCCCGTGGTGCGCATGACCTCGAAGAGCTCCGCACGGCTGAGCGGGAAGTGCTCGCAGAGCGCCGTGCTCTGCACGACACCCGCCTCACTGAGGATCTGCTTGAGCATGGGGACGCACGACCCGCAGCCGGTGCCCGCACGCGTGCACGACTTCAGGGCGGGAACGTCTGCGCACCCGTCGTCGTGCACGGCGCGCAGCACGTCGCCTTTGGTCACGGCGTGGCAGGAGCACACCTGGGCG
>Ga0209023_10008710_pt1 | contig 10120 bp, 6 predicted proteins | sample LakOneMetagenome_FD_187468 | JGI IMG/M metagenome (GOLD analysis project Ga0209023, IMG submission 187468) | Freshwater and sediment microbial communities from Lake Erie, Canada (SPAdes) (version 2) | ecosystem: Environmental > Aquatic > Freshwater > Lentic | place: Lake Erie, Canada | collected...
GTGGTGGGGGCCGGAGAGCCAATCCGCCTGCAGACGCGCGTCGTCCGGTTCCTCGCCTCGTCGAAGTGCGTCGATGTAGGCGCGATCGGCCGTGAGGCGGGCCGCCACCTCGGGGCCTTCGGCCACCGCGCCGTGGCCGGGAACCATGACATCGACGTTCCGGGCGGCCTCATCCAGCCGGTCGAGCGCCGCCGCGTAGGCCCCAAGCTGATCGTCCTGGCGGCCGTCGAAGAGCGGGATCAGGACGTCGGAGAGCATGTCGCCGGCGAGCAGGACGCCCCGGTCCGCGAGGAGGATCGCGGCATGGCCGACGGCATGTGCCCGGTGCTCGATGATCTCGCCCGGCACGGGTTCGCCGTCCGGGGGCAGCGGGGTGACGAGCGCGACCAGGTCGAGCGGGATGCCTGACGCGCTCTGCGCCGCCATCGCCTGCGCCCGGTCGCGGGCGTCCGTGGCGACCTGGGCCGCGGCGGGGGTGGCGTAGCGCGGCACGTCGCCGAACCGGGGATGCCAGAGCAGGTGGTCCCAGTGGGGATGCGTGCAGAACCCTGCGACCACCGGGACGCCGAGCCGGTCGACGGCATCGGCGAGGTCGTCGAGCTCGGAGCCCTCGATGCCGGGATCGATCAGGATCAGCCCGTCGTCCCCGCGCAGCACGATGGAGTTGGTCCAGACCCACTCGCTCTGCCGCACCCAGACGCCGTCGGCCACCTGCTTCAGCTCGCCCATCTCCACACCAATCGGTCGGTTACGGAGCTAGAGACCGCGATCGGCGGCAGAACTCATCGCTGCGGCTAGTACGGCGCGACGCCGTAGATCGCGCGCAGCCAGATCTCGGTGAGGACCGCGGTGATCTTCGCGGGCGCCGCCGCGGGCTGCGTCCCGGAGGCGATCGCTTCGAGTGAGCGGACGTTCAGCCAGATCAGCGAGGTGGCGAGGTCCTGCGCGCTCGGACCGCCGGCCGGCGCCGCGCCGCGCCGGCGCTCGGCCCGGATCATCTCCGCGTTCACGTCGATGAAGCGCTGCACGGTCGTGTTCCAGACCTCGCTCAGCTCCGGGCTGCCCGGCGCGGCCTCCGAGGTCGCGACCAGGACCGGGCCGTGGTCGCGCCAGAGCTCCGCCGTCGCCGTGATGCCCATGGTGATCCCGGCGCGGGGATCCTCCGCGATGCCGGCGGCCATGGCGCGCACGACCCGCTCGAGGTCGACCGTGAGCCGGTCGACGAGCGTCATCAGGACCTCGTCCTTGGAGCCGAAGTAGAAGTAGAAGCTCGAGCGCGAGATGCCCGCTCCGGCGGCGAGCTCGGCGATGGAGATCTCCCCGAGCGGCGTGTCGGCGAGGAGCCGTTCCAGCGTCTCGAGGATCGCCTGCTCGTTCGCGTCGCCCTTGCGATGAGAGCTGGTCCGGCGGCTGCGCGGGGCGGTGGTCACGCTGCGCAGCGTACGCGGTCGGTCGGCCTGAATCAACATGGTGTTGACTTTTCTCGACACCCCGTCTACTGTCGCGCCATGAGCACGACCGCCGTCCGGCCCACCGACGATCGCGCCGACCTGGGTGGTGAGCTGCACACGCGCATCGCGATCATCGGCGCCGGCTTCACCGGCCTCGCGATGGTGCACGCGCTGCGCAAGGCCGGCATCGAGGACTGGCTGATCCTCGAACGCTCAAGCGACGTCGGCGGCGTGTGGCGCTCCAACACCTACCCGGGCATCGCCTGCGATGTCCCGTCGAACCTCTACTCGTTCTCGTTCGCGCCGAATCCCGATTGGGCGCGCACCTTCTCGAGCGGCGGCCAGATCTGGGAGTACTCCCAGCGCGTCGCCCGCGACCTCAACATCGCCGAGCGCACGCACTACGGCGAAGAGGTGCTCGACGCGCACTGGGACGCGGCGGCGGCGCTCTGGCGGATCCGCAGCACCACGCTCGAGCTCACGGCCGACATCGTCATCGACGGCAGCGGGGTGCTCACCGACCCCACCTACCCGGCGATCAAGGGCCTGAACGACTTCAAGGGCGCGCTCTTCCACTCGGGCGCGTGGGACCACGACCACGACCTCACCGGCGAGCGTGTGGCGGTCATCGGCACGGGCGCGTCGGCGATCCAGATCGTTCCGGAGCTGCAGAAGCGCGTCGCGAAGCTGACGGTGTTCCAGCGCACTCCCGGCTGGGTCATCCCGCGCAACGACCGCGACGTCACCGAGGTCGAGCGCCGGCTGCTGCGCCGCGTCCCGCAGCTGCAGAAGCTGAGCCGTGGCTGGCAGTTCGTCTACCGCGACGGCGTGATGCTGAAGGTCATGCACCACCGCAGCTTCCGCAAGGTGATGCAGGCGATCTCCAAGGCCTACATGCGGCGCACGATCGACGATCCGGCGCTGCGCGAGAAGCTCACGCCGACCTTCGAGATCGGCTGCAAGCGCATCCTCATCACGAGCGTCTGGTACCCGGCGCTCAACCAGCCCAACGTGCATCTCGAGACCTCGGCGATCACCGAGATCCGCGAGCACTCCGTCGTCACCGCCGACGGCACCGAGCACGACGTCGACGCGATCGTCTGCGCGACCGGCTTCCACGTGACGGATCCGCCGATCGCGGGCCGCATCGCCGGTCGCGACGGCCGCACCCTCGCCGAGACCTGGGGCGACTCGCCGCGCGCCTACCGCGGCGTGACCACCACGAACTTCCCGAACCTCTTCCGCATCGGCAGCATCGGGACGGGGACCGGGCACATGTCGCAGATCATGCAGATCGAATCCGCGGCGGTGTACGTGATCGACGCGCTGCGCACGATGGAGGCGCGCGGCCTGGCGAGCGTCGAGGTCGCGCAGGACGCGCAGGACGCCTACGCGCGCACCGTGCACGAGATGGTCAAGGACACCGTGTGGGCGACCGGCGGCTGCGCGAGCTGGTACCTGGACCCGGGCGGCGAGCCGTCGGCGGTGTGGCCCTCGTCGGCCTGGCACTACCGCAAGTGGACGAGCCGCTTCGACGTCGAGGCCTACTGGGTGACCGAGCGCGCCGCCGTCGCGGCGGCGGCGTAGACCGGGCGTCGCGGCGTCCGCCGGATCAGACTAGGTTTCGCCCATGCGCGGACTCATGTCGGATGCACCCCTGTCGCTGACCCACGTCTTCCACCGGGCGGAGCGGCTCTTCGGCGCCAAGACGATCGTGACGGTGACGGCTGACGGCCGGGAGCGCACGACGTACGCATCCTGGGCGGAGCGCACCCGCCGGCTCGGCGGCGCGCTCGAAGCGCTCGGCCTGAGCGCCGATGCGCGTGTCGGCACGTTCGCGTGGAACACCGCGCGGCACCTCGAGCTGTACTACGCCGCGCCGTGCACAGGGCGCGTCTGTCACACGCTGAACATCCGCCTCTTCCCGGAGCAGATCACGTACGCCGTGAACCACGCCGAGGACGAGGTGATCTTCGTCGACCGGTCGCTGCTGCCGGTGTTCCTCCCGCTCGTCCCGACGTTCACGACGGTGAAGCATCTCGTCGTGATGGATGACGGCGGCGACCACGAGGTGCCGGCGGATGACCCGCGCTGGCTGGACTACGAGGAGCTGATCGCGGCCGCCGAGCCCGCGGAGTTCCACACGCACGATGAGCACCGTGCCGCCGGCATGTGTTACACGAGCGGCACGACCGGCAATCCGAAGGGCGTCGTCTACAGCCACCGCTCGCAGATCCTGCACGGCATGGCGTGCATGCTCGCCGACACGCTCGCGGTGAGCGAGCGCGACACGATCCTCCCGATCGTCCCGATGTTCCACGCCAACGCGTGGGGCCTCGCGCATTCGACCGTCATGGCCGGCGCGAACTTCGTCATGCCCGGCCCGGACCTCAGCGCGCCGTCGCTCGCGGCGCTGATCGCCTCCGAGCGCGTGACGATGGCGGCCGGCGTTCCGACGATCTGGCAGGGCGTCGCCGCCGAGCTCGGCAACCACGACTTCTCCTCGCTCACGCGGATCACGTGCGGCGGCTCGGCGGTCCCGAAGACGCTCAGCGAGACCTACCGCGAGCAGATCGGCATCTCGATCCTGCAGGGGTGGGGGATGACCGAGACGAGCCCGCTGTGCACGGCGAGCAACGTGAAGTCGTCGCTCGGGGAGCAGCACGACGAGGGCCTCGAGGACGTGCGCGCCTCGCAGGGCATCCCGTTCCCGCTCGTCGACATCCGGATCGCCGACCCCACGACCGGGGACGACCTGCCCTGGGACGGCGAGGCGCGCGGCGAGCTGCAGGTCAGCGGGCCGTGGATCGCCAGCTCCTATTACGACGACGAACGCTCGGGCGACTCGTTCACGGTCGACGGCTGGCTCAAGACAGGCGACATCGCGACGATCGACCCCGAGGGCTACACCCGCCTCGTGGACCGCACGAAGGACCTCATCAAGTCCGGCGGCGAGTGGATCAGCTCGGTCGAGCTCGAGAACGAGATCATGGCCCACCCGCAGGTGCTCGAGGCCGCCGTCATCGGCGTGCCCGACGAGCGCTGGGGCGAGCGGCCGCTCGCCTGCGTCGTTCCGGTGAGTGACGGAGCGGTGAGCGCCGACGAGATCCGCGAGCACCTCGACGGCCTGATCCCGAAGTGGTGGATGCCCGAGCGGATCGAGCTGATCGACGAGGTCCCCAAGACGTCCGTCGGAAAATTCTCCAAAAAAGACCTGCGCGTGCGCTTCGGCGGCGGGCTTCCCAGCTGAGAGGACCGTTCCATGCCTTCTGCCGACTACGTCATCGTGGGGGCCGGCTCGGCCGGCTGCGTCCTTGCCAACCGCCTCTCGGAGGATCCCGACGCGCGGGTGCTGCTGATCGAGGCCGGCACCGGCAAGGGCCGCCACATGAACGTCACGATCCCCGCGGCGTTCGCCAAGCAGTTCAAGACGAAGCTCGACTGGGAGCTCTACACCGACCCGGAGCCCGGCTGCGACGGCCGCTCGCTCTACTGCCCGCGCGGCAAGGGGCTCGGCGGCTCGAGCTCGATGAACGCGATGCTCTACGTTCGCGGCCGGCCGCTCGACTACGACATGTGGGAGCGGCAGGGCGCCACCGGCTGGGGCTGGGACGGCGTCAAGGACTACTTCCTGAGGTCCGAGAACCGCCAGGGCGGCCCGTCCGAGTACCACGCCGTCGGGGGCGAGCTGGACGTCGAGGACGAGAACTCGCCGCGCCCGATCACCGAGACCTTCCTCGTCGCCGCCGAGGCCGCCGGGATCCCGCGCATCGACGACTACAACGGGCCCGAGCAGGACGGCGCGGCGCTCGTGCAGGTGACGCAGAGGAACGGCAAGCGCCTGAGCACCGCCGAGGCGTTCCTGCGCCCGGCGATGAAGCGCCCGAACCTCGAGGTCGTGCGCGGCGCCCAGGTGCTGCGCGTGGACATCGAGAACGGCCGCGCCACCGGCGTGCGCTACCGCCATGGCGGCGAGACGAAGATCGCGCGTGCGCGGAAGGACATCGTCCTCTCGGCCGGGGCATACGGCTCACCGCAGATCCTGCTGCTCTCCGGGGTCGGTCCCGCCGACCACCTGCGCGACGTCGGCGTCCCGCTCCAGGTCGACCTGCCGGGCGTCGGGGAGAACCTCCAGGACCACCCGTACCTCCTGGGGATCTGGGACCTGCCGGGCGGCGGCTCACTCGCCGACGCCGAGCACCCCAAGTACCTGCTCGAATGGCTGCTGAAGAAGTCCGGCCCGCTGACCTCGACGGTTGCCGAGGCGTTCGCGTTCGTGCGCACGCGCCCCGGCCTGCCGGCCCCGGACGTCCAGTTCCACTTCGCCCCGGCCTACTTCGCCGACCACGGCGCCGGTGAGTACGACGGCCACGCGATGAGCTTCGGCCCGGTGCTCGTCACGCCGAAGAGCCGCGGCCGCGTGTGGCTGCGGTCCGTCGACCCGTTCGCCAAGCCGCGCATCCTCACGAACTCGCTGACCGAGCCCGAGGACATCGCCTCGATGGTCGCGGGCATGAAGCTCGGCCGCGAGATCGCCGCGCAGTTCGGTGCCGTCGCCGGCCGCGAGATCTTCCCGGGAAGCGGCGCGACGACCGACGACGATCTCGAGGCCGATCTGCGCCGCCGCGTGGAGCTGCTCTATCACCCCGTCGGGACCTGCCGGATCGGCTCGGACGATCTCGCCGTCGTCGATCCGGACCTGCGGGTGCACGGCGTCGAGGGCCTGCGCGTGGCCGACGCGTCGGTGATGCCGGTCATCCCGGGTGGCAATACGAACGCCCCAGCGATTATGGTCGGTGAGCGCGCCGCGGATCTGATCCGCGGAAGCGTTGCAGTGCCCGCCTGAATTACCCGGGGGAGACGCCGTGACAGATGTACCCGCCCGCACGATCGTGCGGCGGCGGACGGTCCAGCCATCAGCCGTGCTGCTCGTCGCCTGCGCGGGGGCGGCACTGGCGTTCGTCGACGCGACCATCGTCAACGTCGCGTTCCCGGACATCCGCGCGTCGTTCCCCGGCTCGAGCCTGAGCACGATCTCGTGGGTGCTGAACGCCTACAACATCGTGTTCGCGGCGTTCCTGCTCCCGGCGGGCAGGATCGCGGACCTGCTCGGCCGCAAGCGGCTGTTCGAGTGGGGCATCTGGATCTTCGGGATCGCCTCGATCCTCTGCGCGGCGGCGCCGAGCGTCGGGCTGCTGGTCGCGGCGCGGGTCCTGCAGGCGCTCGGCGCCGCGATCCTCGTCCCCGCCTCGCTGGCGCTCGTGCTGCAGGCCGCTCCGGGCCCGCGGCGTACGCACGGTGTCGCGCTGTGGAGCGCGTCGGCGGCGCTCGCCGCCGGCCTCGGCCCGTCACTCGGCGGCGTGCTGGTGGAGCTGTCGGGCTGGCGCCTCGTCTTCCTCGTGAACGTCCCGCTGGGAATCCTGGCGCTGCTGCTGTCGCGCCGCACGCTCGTCGAGAGCCGCGCGCCGGGCCGGCGCACCGTGCCGGACCTGATCGGCGCCAGCGAGCTCGCGATCGCGACGGCGCTCTTCACCCTCGCCCTCGTCCAGGGCGACTCGTGGGGGTGGACCAGCGTCGCGACCCTCGGCTGCGCGGCGGCGGCCGTCGGGCTCGCGGCGGTGTTCGTCTCACGCTGCCGCTGGCACGCCGCCCCGATGATCGACGTGTCGCTCGTGCGGATCCGCTCCGTGGCCGTCGCCAACATCCTCACGCTGGTCGGCGCCGCGGGCTTCTACTCGTACGTGCTCTGCAACGTCCTCTACCTGACGGGCGTGTGGCGCTACTCCGTCCTCGAGGCCGGCCTCGCGATCACGCCCGGGCCCTTCATCGCGGCCGCCGTGGCGCGCCCGGCGTCGGCCGTGGCCGCGCGCATCGGCGCGCGCTGGGTCCTGTGCGCCGGCGGGTTCGTCTGGGGCGCGGGCGTGTGGTGGCTGATCACCCGCGTCGGTCTCACCCCGGACTACGTCGGTGAATGGCTCCCGGCGATGGTCATCCTCGGGGTCGGCGCCGGGATCACGTTCCCCGTCGTCGGCGGCGCGGCCGTGGCCGAGATCCCGGGCGGCCGCTTCGCGACCGCGACCGGCCTGAACTCCGTGGCCCGCCAGCTCGGCGCGGTGCTCGGCATCTCCCTGCTCGTCGCGATCGTCGGACGCCCCGCCCCGGCGGAGATCGCGCACGCGTTCGACCGCGGATGGACGTTCGCGCTGGGCTGCTTCCTCGTCGTCGGGGTGCTCTCGCCGTTCCTCGGGCGCATCGTGCCCGCGGCCGACGAGGACGAGGCGCCCGAGCACGCCGAGCTCAGCGCGCCGATCGTGCGCCCGGTGATCCTCGCCGGGGCCGCGCCGGTGCAGGCGCCCGCGACCGGGCCGAAGACCGTGCCGGAGATGCTCGCGTCCGTCTCGCTCTTCGAGCACCTGCCCGCCGACGCGCTCGAGGCGGTCGCGGAGCGCGTCCACTCGACCGTGCTGCGCGCGGGCGACTACCTCTTCCGTGAGGGCGACCCGGTCGGCAGCGTGTTCGTGGTGGTCGCCGGCCGGCTCGAGGTGCTGAGCGGCCCGGCGCTGCTGCGCGTGCTCGGGCCCGGTGCCGTCGTCGGCGAGCTGGCCCTGCTGGCGGGATCGGGGCGCTCGGCCTCCGTGCGGGCACGCCGGGACGCCCGGCTGCTCGAGGTGCGCCAGGAGGACTTCGAGGCGCTGCTCGTCGAGCAGCCGGGCTTCGCGCGGGAACTGCTGCGCGAGACGGGCGCCCAGCTGCAGGCGAGCCGCTCGCTGGCCGACCCCGAGCCGAGCCCGGGGACCACGATCGCGATCGTCGCCCTGCAGGACGGCCTCCCGGTCGACGAGATCGTCGCCGGCGTCATGGGCGAGCTGCGGGCCGCCGGCCCCGCCGTGCTGCTCGGCCCCGAGGAGCGCGCGGATCCCGTCGAGCGGGCGGAGCTGCTCGAGCGGCTCGAGCACGACCACGACCACGTCGTGCTCGCCGGGCGCGACGGGGACGAGTGGGCGACCTTCGCCCTGCGCCAGGCGGATCGCATCCTCGTGCTCGCCGGTGACGAGGCGCCTCCGGCCGACATCGCCGACCGGTCGCAGCTGCATGGGGCGGACCTGCTGGTGCTCTCGAATCGCGTGGGCGCCGCCACGCCGTGGCTCACGGCGCTCACGCCGCGGGCGCTGCACATCGTCCGCCGCGGTGACGTGCCGCGCGGCGTCGCCCGCGCGGCGCGGCGCATCGCCGGGCGCTCCGTCGGGATGGTGTTCTCCGGCGGAGGTGCGCGCGCGTTCGCCCACATCGGGGTGCTGGACGAGTTCGCCGCCGCCGGGATCGAGGTCGACCGCATCGGCGGCTGCAGCATGGGCGCGCTGATCGCCGCGATGTATGCGCTCGGCATGGACCCGGACGAGATCGACGCGCGCTGCTACGAGGAGTGGGTGCGGCGCCGTCCGCTGACCGACTACCGCGTGCCGCGGCACTCGCTGATCAAGGGCGCGCGGATGGAGTCGATGGTCCGGCGCAATCTGCCCGGCCTCGTCGAGGACCTCGAGCGTGACTTCTTCTGCGTCAGCGGCGACCTCGTGAGCGGGGACCTCATGGTCCACCGCGAGGGCGAGCTCTGCGTCGCGGTCGGCGCGAGCATGTCGCTTCCCGGGCTCGTCGAGCCGGTGCGCCTGGACGGCCGCCTGCTCGTGGACGGCGGCGTCCTCAACAACCTGCCGGTGGACGTGATGGCCGAGCGCGCCGAAGGCCCGATCGTGGCCGTCGACGTGACGCAGCGGTTCCGCGCGCGCGCCGCCGACGAGAACTCGCTCACCGGGCTCGGGGAGACGCTCACCCGCGCGCTGCTGCTCGGCAGCGCGGACATCGACCGGCTCGCGCGGGCCCACGCCGACCTCGTGATCGCCCCCGCCGACGACGGCGTGGGGATGCTCGAGTTCCACCAGCTCGACCGCGTGCGGCTGGCGGGCCGGCGCGCCGCGGTCAGCGCGCTCGAGGCCGACAGCTCCTGGCTTCCGCGCTGACGCGCGGGCCGCTCAGCCGCCGGGCAGCGTCGGGACGTTCAGCTCCTTGACGTTCACGCCCGCGGCCTTCGCCAGCGCGGTGATGCCGCCGAGCCCGGCGGAGAGCTTGGCGATCTGCGCGAGGCTGCTGCTGCTCCCGTTCCCGAGCCCCGGGACGAGGCCCTTGACGCTGTCCGTCAACGTGCCGAGCCGGTCGCCCAGCCCGCGCAGGCTGTCGTCCGACAGCGCGGCGTCACGGGCGGAGCCGAGCTCGTGCGCGGTGAAGGCGCCCGCGGCCGCGGCCTTCGCCAGGGCGGTGACGCGGCCGTCGGCGCCCTTCTTCAGCTTCCCGGCCTTCCACGGCTTGTAGATGTAGCGGTGGAAGGCGCCGAGCGCGAGGCCCGTGTGCAGCACGAACTTCGTCTTGGCGAACTTGACGTCCGGAACCGTCCGCGTCGTCGTCTGTCCCGACGCGTTCGTGCCGGAGACCGTCTTCGTGTCGTTGCCGCAGCCGGTCGCGAGCAGCGTGGCGGGGACGAGCGCGAGGGCGCAGAGGAGCAGGACGAGCGAGCGGCGCATGGCGGCGATCGTAGTGGCCGGGCGGCGCTTCAGGACGCGCGGCCGGTGCGCCGCTCGATGGCGACGGTCGTCACCTGCGCGAGCGCTCCACCGAGG
>Ga0209023_10008711_pt1 | contig 10120 bp, 11 predicted proteins | sample LakOneMetagenome_FD_187468 | JGI IMG/M metagenome (GOLD analysis project Ga0209023, IMG submission 187468) | Freshwater and sediment microbial communities from Lake Erie, Canada (SPAdes) (version 2) | ecosystem: Environmental > Aquatic > Freshwater > Lentic | place: Lake Erie, Canada...
TAAAAGTCAGGCTTATATATCAGTCTGGCCGGATTTTCTGTAGCAAACAATGGTTGTTAAACCAGTAAGTAGCGCAGTGTTACTGAATTGCGGCGCAAAGATAAACCATTACCATTTTACAGCGAAGTTTTTTACAAAGTTTTAGCCGTTAATGTTTGTTGTTTTTCATCATTTCAAAAATGGTCATTATGCTTGTAATTGATTAAATTTCATTGTTTTGCAAGGCTGTATTTTCTTATGGCCAAACTGTGATACCCGGTAAAAATTATGATGGGGCTCTATGTTTTTATGTAACATTGCACAAAGAAAAATTTATGAAAACAATCGGGATGATCGGCGGCCTTACCTGGTATTCAACAATTGAATATTACCGTTTATTAAATGAACTGGTGAATAAAAGGCTGGGCGGTGTGCATGCAGCAGAAATTATTTTGCATTCGGTTGACTTTGCAGGGATCAAGACGCTAACAGAGCAGCAGGACTGGGATGCTATTGCAGTAATTATTTGCAAGGCGGCAAAAGGAGTGGAACTTGCGGGCGCCGATTGCCTGTTGATAGGCGCCAACACCATGCACCATATTGCTGATACCATACAGGCAGCAATCAATATACCTGTTATACATATTGCATCAGTAACTGCTGATGCTATCAAAACAAAAGGGTTACAAAAAGTGGCATTGCTGGGTACAAAATATACCATGCAGCTTGACTTTTACAAAAATAAACTGGCAGAGAAAGGAATTGAAACTATCATTCCCGGAGCAGCAGGTATCGAATACATCAATAATGCCATCTACAAAGAATTCAGTAAAGGCATTTTTTTACCGGAAACAAAAAAAGGTTTTTTAAAAATAATGGATGGCCTCGTAAAGGAGGGCGCAGAAGGATTTATTTTAGGCTGCACCGAAATTCCTATCTTAATTAAACCTGAAGACAGTCCTGTGCCATTATTTGATACAGGTTTGATACACGCCACCGCTGCGGTGGATTTTGCACTGCAATGATATCAACAGTAACAATGAACTTAATTTTTTGAAGGATTTAGATTGTATTCCTTCAGGATTTTATAGAAATCATCTTCCTTACCTGCTTTTTTCATCTGCCCGTAAACATAGCTGATCAGTTTTTCTGCATCTGCCCGGTAAGGCGACTGGGCTTTTACATAAAGGTTATAGGCTTTGCATAAATTATGCAACGCTTTTTCCATATCCGGTTTGCTGTAAGCATAGATATTGCCAATACCGTAAAATATTTCAGGGTCATCAGGGTACACAGTGGCAATACGTTCGTAGGCCTGTATGGCTTTATCGTAATCTTTCTGGTAAATATATACCACGGGAATATTTTGTAAGGGTGTTTTGCCTTTAGGGTCAATTTCCAGCGATTTATTATAGGCTTTTAACGCGGCCTCATAGTTACCCAGCTTGCGGTTGCAAATGCCCAGGTTATCCCAGGCGAAAGCAAATTTTTCATCCAGTTGCACAGCTTTTTCAAAAAAAGGCAGTGCTTCCTTTAAATTGTCCGCCTGCATTTTTTCAAGACCGGCATTATAGGCATCAACAGCATCCGGGTTACTGGAACTGGAAAAATCAGACTCTTCATTATTGGTGGCAGCAGCGGTTCTGAAAGATTTGCAGCTGTCGTTAAGCCAGCGCTCAATATCGTAATAATATCTTTTGTATTCCGGTGATTCTTTGTTTTCGTTCAGGGTGATATTATTATTGGCACCGCCGCTGGTTAAGCTGCGGTATAGTTTTGCAGACAACTGGTAACTGGTAACCTGTTTATCTATGCAGGCCACAATTCCTGCAGTAACCTGTTTGTGGCTTTGATGTGACAGTGGTACTGAATCGATACATAAGCAGGATTGCCTTGCCGCTTCCCGTAAGAATTTAACGGTGTCCATTTTTAACTGGCTCATTAATTCTTTGGTCTGTTCAGGAGTCAGTGTTTTTTTATCGCTTTGTGCGTGCAGCAAAAAACAACAGCATACAAGAGGCAGGGAGATGATAAAAGTTTTCATACCAGTAAGTTTTGTTAGTCATTAAAAGTAATAAAAAAATCAACAATATCACAATTCCGCTAAAGCCTTGCCGATTATTTCCACGCATTCCATCACCTGTTCTTTATTGATTATTAAGGGTGGTGCAAACCTTATTTTATCGCCGTGTGTGGGTTTTGCCAATAACCCATTTTCTTTAAGCAGTAAACATAAATTCCAGGCTGCATCAGCATCGGGATGTTTAATTACAATGGCATTTAATAAACCCCTTCCTCTTACGGTTTCAATAAATGGAGAATTGAGTTTACGTAATCCTGCTCTCAGCAATTCGCCCATTGCAGCAGCATTTTCAGCCAGCTGTTCATCTTTCAATACCTGCAATGCGGCAATGGCCACTTTACAGGCCAGCGGGTTGCCGCCATAGGTGCTGCCGTGTTCACCTGGTTGTATGGTCATCATTATTTCATCATCACATAGCACTGCACTTACGGGTAATACGCCACCGCTTAATGCCTTTCCTAAAATCAAAATATCCGGGCGCACAGCTTCATGGTCGCAGGCCAGTAGCTTTCCCGTACGGGCAAGGCCGGTTTGTATTTCATCTGCCACCATTAAAACATTATACTCTGTGCACAGCGCCCTTATTTTTTTATAATAACCATCAGCGGGTACCACCACGCCGGCTTCACCCTGTATGGGTTCAAATAAAAAAGCCACCACGTTTTTATTTTGAAATGATTTTTCAAGTGCTGTAATATCATCAAAAGGAATGGCTTCATAGCCTGGCATATAAGGGCCAAACTCTTTTGTTGCGGTGGTGTCGCTGCTGAAAGAAATGACACCGGTGGTACGGCCATGAAAATTTCCATGGCAAACTATAATGGTGGCTGCGTTTTCTGCAACGCCCTTTACCTTATAGCCCCATTTGCGGCTGAGTTTAAGCGCTGTTTCCACTGCTTCCACACCGGTATTCATGGGCAATACTTTATCATAACCAAAATAGCCGGTAATGAATTGTTCATATTCGCCCAGCAGGTTACTGTAAAAAGCCCTTGAGGTTAAAGTGAGCTGTTGTGCCTGCTGCACCAACGCCCCAATGATCCTGGGATGGCAATGCCCCTGGTTAACGGCAGAATAGCCACTCAGGAAATCATAATACCGCCTGCCGTCAACATCATATACAAAAACGCCTTCGCCACGGTTTAATACAACCGGCAGGGGATGATAATTATGGGCGCCATATTTATCCTCAAGATCGAGGTAATGTTGTGTTGCGGCAGAAACTGCAATAGCTGTATGCATAAAATAAAAATTGAATGATAAGAAAAGAAGGTCAGGAAAGGGCACGGGTTGCCCACTGGCAGAAACTATATACTTCGGTGATTCAGCAGGTCGAGATTACTGCTGAGAAAAGAGATTGACGGTATCGTTACTGAAAGTATAATGACTGTTGATTTAGCTGCAAGATAATAATTTTTCCTGAGACTTTTATTTGGCCTGTTCCGGAAGTTTTGCCGGTTACAAAAGTTTTGCAAAATAGTTACTGTCAATAAAAGGTTGCAGCGAAACCTCTTTTTCAAAAAGACCAAATACAGTGCTGCCGCTGCCGCTCATGGCGGCATAAATGGCGCCTGCTGCATACAGTGCGTCTTTAATGTCCTTGATTTGAGGATGTGCTGCAAAAACCGGCCCTTCAAAATCATTCACCAATGTATCCTTCCAGGTGGCGGGGGGATGGGCAAGAATGTACCTGATATTTTTAACCGGTATGGCAGGTGTTAACTGCCCAAATGCCCACCCGGTATTTACATGAATGCCAGGGTTGATGATGGCAATTTTATAGGCAGAGAGATCAATGTCTATGGCTTCCAGTATCTCGCCACGGCCGGTGGCATAACTGGGTTTATTGATAATGAAGAACGGGCAGTCGCTGCCCAGTTGGGCGGCATAGCCCAATAATTGTGCTGTTGACAGGTGTAAGTTTAATTTGGTATTGAGCAGTTGTAATGTAAAGGCCCCATCTGCTGAACCACCGCCCAAACCGGCACCCATAGGTATGGCTTTGTGCAGGTGCATTTTTATATTGGGCAATTGAGGAAAATCCTTTTTTAAAAGATGGAATGCCTTAACACAAATATTATCACCTGCACTTCCGGCAACAGGTAATCCTGTTGATGAAAATTCAATCCCGGCTGCGGTGGCGGGCGAAGTAATGATTTCTAAAGCGTCGTGTAATACAACAGGGTAAAAAACTGTTTCTATATTATGAAACCCATCTTCCCTTTTATTACAAATGTGTAAGCCAAGGTTGATTTTACAGTTGGGGAAAACAATCATGTCAGTTGAAAATGGAAAATTGATAATTGAAAACCGGACCTGGTGTATAACTGTTGAGCTGGAACATAAAGAGAAAGGCAGCTTTAATACATTTTCAATTTTCCACTCTTAATTTTCCACTACTTATCCTTTCTCGCTTTTATCTCGTCCCTTATGGCAATGGCCCGGATATAATCTTCATTATCCAGCACTTCATTCAGCAGCGCATTTAATTCTTCCAGCGACATGGATTTTAAATCATCGCTGCCGCCTGTTTCTGTTGTTACTGCCTGTACTTTTTTCTTTTTACCATCATCTTCCATTAAAATACCAGCCTGGTCTAAAATGGTATCATAAGTATAAACGGGGCAGCCAAAACGTACCGCTAATGCCAGTGCATCAGAAGTACGGGAATCTATTTCAACAGTATCGTTGGCAGAACTGCAAACTAATTTGCTGTAAAAAATACCTTCCTGTAAATCATTGATCACCACTTCGTGTAGTTCTACATTAAAAGCCAGCATAAAATTTTTCATCAGGTCGTGTGTCAGCGGCCGGCTGGGGCTCATGCGTTCCAGCGCCACAGCAATGGCCTGTGCTTCAAAACCTCCAATTACAATCGGCAGCCTGCGCAAGCCATTCACTTCTCCCAATACCACGGCATAGGAATGTGTTTGTGTTATGCTGTGCGATAATGCCACTATTTCCAGTTCTATTTTCTTCATGCTCCGGTTCCGCCTTCCGGCGGATAATAATTATGTGTATTAATAAAGCAAATATAAAAACAAAAGGCTTCAAAACACCATTACTGCTCTTTTCTTCTTACTGCTGCCGGTTTAACCGTGGTTTTAGACTTAACGGGTTTAGCGGGTGCTTTTTTAGCGGTGGTTTTTTTGGGGGCCGTCACCACGCTATCCACTGCCACAGGATATGCAGTATCTGCAACAGCAGGCGCAATTGCAGCGGAATCATCGTAAACTATATTTTTCCTGTCGGTAAAATCTGCCGGGATCGCAAATACATCATCACTTACCTCCATCGGTTTGATGTCAATAGCTTCCGCAGTAATTAAGAAACCTGTTTTTACAGCCGGATCGGACATTTCATTAGCACCAGTTCTGATTTGTATTTCGGCACCCAGTACAATTTTGTTCTTTTGAACCATTGCAAATTCCATATTGCCGGTAAATGCAGCAGGTATATAATAGTATAAACTGTCTGCAATGTACAAAGTGGTGCTTGACGTCGTTCCCGCTCCGCCAAAAAGGCTGCCCAGCCAGGTATTTTCCGTCAGTGTGGGTGTGGTGCTGTAGCCGGCAACTGTTTTCTTTCCGGCTGCCTGAACCGGGCTGCTGAATACCAGCATTTTCTTTTTAAAATTTTTTGCTTCCCGGTTAATGGTATAGGTAGCTGCAGAATCCAGGCGTATGATCAGTTCGTCATTGTCATAATCCTCTTTTTCTTTAAAACGGATCTTTAATTTGTTGCTGCCGAAAATAATTTTTAATTCAGCATCCGGCTTGTCTTCATTTTCTGCATGCAGCTTATAAGTAATTTCTCCCTGGAAATTTTTTTGTGCGCTGGCGGTAACCGTAATGCAAATAGCGGTAAGGATTAAAAATAATATTTTCATTTTTTTTGTTTAAGCAGCAAATGTAAAAAATAAAGCCTTCCCTCCAACTTGTTGGGGGAAGGCCCTGTTATGATGCTTTAGTTTTAGTTATACGCCTTTTAATTTTTTTACCGCTGCAATAATTTTGGGCATCACTTCAAAGGCATCGCCTACAATACCATAATCTGCCGCTTTAAAGAAAGGTGCTTCAGGGTCTTTATTGATCACCACAATCACTTTACTGCGGTTTACACCGGCAAGATGCTGAATGGCTCCTGAAATGCCTACTGCTATATATAAATTAGGTGCAATGGCCAGCCCGGTTTGCCCCACATGCTCGTGGTGGGGGCGCCAGTTGATATCTGCAACAGGCCTGCTGCAGGCAGTGGCAGCGCCAAGCAGTTTTGCCAGGTCAGTGATCATACCCCAGTTTTCGGGGCCTTTTAATCCGCGTCCGCCACTAACCACAATGTCTGCTTCGCCCAATGGCACTTCACCTGTTACCAGGTCGGTATGGGTTACACTTACTTTTGCAGCGGGTATGGTGGCAGCAAAGGGCACCACTTCGGCAGTGCCGCCGGTTATGGCAATACTGAAAGAATTAGGATTTAAAGCAATGATCTTTTTTGCAGTGCTGATGCTGATGTTTGCAAATGCCTTACCGCTGAACACCGTTTTCTTTACCATAAAACCATTGCTGGTATCCGGTAATGCCACAGCACCCGAAACCAACCCGGCTTTCAACTGCACACTTAATCTTGGTGCCACGGCTTTGGCGGTGGTGTTGTTGCTGAAAACAATTACGTCTGCGCTGGCAGCAGCCTGCGCAATGATGGCGGTATAAACCTGTGCATCAAAATTATTGAGTGCGGCATCGGCAACAGTATGCACTTTTTTTATACCGTAATTACCAAGGGCAGCAAGGTCATCGGATACGGTGCCCAGTACTATGGCTTCTGCATCAGTGCCTGTGGCTTCTGCAATTTTGGCTGCATAAGAGGCCGCCTCAAACGATGTTTTTTTAATGTGGCCCTGTGACTGGTCGATATAAACTAATACCATGGTAATGGATAATTTAATAATGAATAATTAATAATTTATTTAATTTTTTGCTTAATGGTTTTTACACTGGCAGTAAGCAGTTTCAATAATTCTTCACAATCAGTATTTACAGAATCAAACATTTTCTTCGTAATAAACTCAGTTGCAAACAGCAGGTCCAGCCAATATTTTGATTCGTTTGTTTCTTTTAACCCAATACTTAATTTGTGTACAAAATCTTTAATGCTTTCAGCATGTTCAGCCTCTCTTACTATAGCACCGATTGAAGTACCGCTTCTTATCAGCTGTTGGGATATTATGTATTCTCCATGCTGTTTCTTTAAATACTTAAAAAGGTTAACAATTCTGACTGCAAACAAAAAACTTTTCTCTTTTAAAATGTTTTCTTTCATAACGGTGGATTGAAAAATGGATAATGATTTGAATTTACGACAGTATCGATTATCCATTAACCCATTATCCATTAAAACACTTTTGCTTCTTCGTGTAATAACCGCACCAGTTCTTCAGGTGTATCAGGCGATACTAATTTAACCCCGGCTTTTGCAGGCGGCAGGTCAAATGAAGCTACACTGGTGTAAGATTCGGCAGCAACAGGCTCCTGTACTTTAAGCGGTTTGCTTCTTGCGCCCATAATGCCTTTCATATTAGGTATACGTTGTTCTGCCATACCTTTCTGGCAACTTACGGCAACCGGGAGTGTAACTGAATCTGTTTCTTCACCGCCATCTATTTCCCTTACCACAACAGCAGTATTTCCCTCAAGCGTAAATTTTACAGCGTGGGAGATATAAGGCATATCCAGCAGTTCGGCCACCATACCGCCGATGGAAGAACCATTGTAGTCAATGGTTTCTTTACCGGTAAAAATTAAATCATAAGCGCCCTGCTTTGCCACTGCTGCAATCTGCGAAGCAATATAAAAGCTGTCGTGGCTGTCGGCATTCACGCGGATAGCTTCATCGCCGCCTAAAGCCAGTGCCTTGCGGATAATGGGTTCGGTATCGGCACCGCCCACTGTTACCAGGTGAATGACCGCAGCCGGGTTGGCTTCTTTTAATTCAATGGCCCTTACCAGGGCATACCATTCATCGTAAGGATTAATGATCCACTGCACGCCGTCGGCAGCAAATTTCGTATTGTTATCACTGAAGGCTATTTTTGCCGTAGTGTCGGGCGTTTTGGAAATGCAGACAAGTATTTTCATAATTGGTTGTTTATGCAACTATTGGCAAAGATAAGGGAGGGAAATTAAAAATTAAAAAATTAAAATTAAAAATTGAGCAGGATAGAAAAATTGCTGGAATACATGAAAACCTCCGGTAAGGACAGTTTCCTGCAGCATGCGCTGGCACTGGAATACATCAAGATTGACCGCGATGAGGAGGCCCGTAAACTGTTTAATGAAATTTTGCTGCGGGAGCCCACTTATATCGGCTCTTATTATCATTTAGGCAAATTACTGGAGCGGGCCGGCGAATTTGAAAAAGCCATAAAAGTATATGAACGGGGTATGTGGGAAGCCAAAAGGGCAGGGGATAACCATGCTTATAATGAGTTGCAGGGAGCTAAAGAGGATATAGAGGAATAGTTTACCCCTCCGCCCCTAAAGGGGAACTTGATTATGGAAGAGAAAGAAGCGAAGAAAAATTTTGCCTTTTAATACATCAATAAAATTAATTGCGTTAACCAAATAATTATTACCTAACAATATAAGTTCCCTTTAGGGGACAGGGGCATGAATCTTTTAAAAGAATTTCAACAATACATACAACAGCAGCATCTTTTTTCTGTAAAAGATAAATTGCTGCTTGCTGTAAGCGGCGGTGTGGACAGCGTGGTGCTTTGTGAACTGTGCAAACAGGCGGGATATGCCTTTGGAATAGCCCATTGTAATTTTCAACTGAGGGGTGAAGACAGTACACGTGATGAATTATTTGTACAGCAGCTGGCAAAAAAATATGGGTCGGTTTTTTATTCGATCTCATTTGATACGGCTGCCATTGCAAAAAATGAAAAAAAATCTGTTGAAGCCACTGCAAGGGAGTTGCGGTATGCCTGGTTTGAAAAAATAAGAAATGAGAATGGATACGATTTTATTGTAACTGCCCATCATGCCGGTGATAATATTGAAACGGTGCTGATGAATTTTTTCAGGGGTACCGGTATCAAAGGCCTGCATGGTATTTTACCCAGGCAGCATAAAATTGTGCGCCCTTTACTTTTTACCACAAAAAATGAACTGGCTGATTTTGCAGCACAACATCAACTTGCGTTTGTTACAGACGATACCAATGCTGAAAATGAGTTTACCCGCAATTATTTCAGGAACGAATTGATTCCAGGTATTAAAAAGGTTTTCCCTGCCGCCGAAGAAAATATTTTAAAAAACATTACCCGCTTTGGCGAGGCTGAACAGTTGTATAACCAGGCCATAGCCATGCACAAAGCAAAATTACTGGAGCAAAAAGGGAATGAGGTCCATATCCCGGTATTGAAACTGCAGCAGTGTGCACCATTGGCAACGATTGTGTACGAAATTATTAAGGACTATAATTTTACGGCGCATCAAACGGAAGAAGTAACAGCACTCCTGCAAAGCGAATCGGGTAAGTATGTGCAGTCCCCAACTCACCGCGTTATCAGGAACCGCAGGTGGCTGATCATTTCGCCAAACCAAACCACCGCTGCACAAAATATTTTAATTGAGGCCACAGATAAACAGGTGCATTTTGAAATGGGTACATTACAAATTGAAAAACTGCCCGTAACCACCAACCACAAACTACCCACCACTAACCTTATTGCACAATTAGATTGTGGCGATGTTAAATTCCCCCTGCTGCTGCGTAAATGGAAGGCCGGCGATTATTTTTACCCGCTGGGTATGCAGAAAAAAAAGAAGCTCAGCCGTTTTTTTACCGACCAGAAATTATCACTTACCCAGAAAGAAAAAGTTTGGGTGCTGGAAAGCAATAAAAAAATTATCTGGGTTATTGGAATGCGTATTGATGACCGCTTTAAGATCACCCCTGCAACAAAAAATATATTACATATTGAAATGCGGGTGCTGTAGCTGGTAAATAAAATCCTTAAACAGTTCCGGCTTTGCTGCCATAGTAAATACT
>Ga0209023_10008712_pt1 | contig 10118 bp, 6 predicted proteins | sample LakOneMetagenome_FD_187468 | JGI IMG/M metagenome (GOLD analysis project Ga0209023, IMG submission 187468) | Freshwater and sediment microbial communities from Lake Erie, Canada (SPAdes) (version 2) | ecosystem: Environmental > Aquatic > Freshwater > Lentic | place: Lake Erie, Canada | collected...
ATGCCGGTGATCGTGATCGCGCCGCATGACCGCATCTTCGAAAAGACGGTGTCGAACATGCAGGAGGTGGCGGCGCGCGGCGGCAAGATCATCCTGATCACCGACAAAAAGGGCGCGGCCCAGTCGGGCATCAAGACGATGGAGACCATCATCCTGCCTGACGTGCCGGAGATCATCGCGCCGATCATCTACGCGTTGCCGATCCAGATGCTGGCCTATTTCACCGCCGTCTTCATGGGCACCGACGTCGACCAGCCCCGCAATCTCGCGAAATCGGTGACGGTGGAGTAAGGCGACTCTCCGGCCCCACGCTGAATTGTATCAATCGATGATACGCTTGGCTTGCTTCTGATTTTGTATCAAGGTATGATACAAATCCTCGGAGAAGGCCGTTGATCGTCTCGTTCAAAGGCAAGACGGTGGAAGCGCTCGCTGCGGGAAGGGCACCGAAAGGATTCCGCCAGATTTGGTCGCCCGCGCCGAGCGCCGTCTTCGGGCAATCGACAATGCCGTCCAATTGAACGACCTACGGTCACCGCCAGGAAACCACCTTGAGGCGTTGAAAGCAGATCGCGCCGGGCAGCATTCGATACGCATCAACGATCAGTGGCGCATCTGTTTCAGATGGACAACTGCCGGCGCTGAAGAGGTGGAGATCGTCGATTACCACTGAGCGGGCACTCGCCCTAACCCTTTGAGGATGCTGAGCTATGCTCAAGTTTGCACGCCCCATACACCCCGGAGAATTCCTGCGCGAAGAGTATCTTGTGCCGCTCGGCATGAGTGCTGGTGCGCTTGCAAAGAAGCTCAATCTTCCGCGCACCCGGATCGAGCGCATCGTCAAGGAGGAGGTCGGTCTTACTCCTGATACGGCGCTCCGCCTCGCCAGGTTCTTCAACACCACGCCTGAGTTCTGGATGAACTTCCAGAAAGCCTACGAATTGGAAACCGAAGCGAGGAAAATAGCGGCGGAGCTCGACAAGATCGTGCCGCTGGACGCGGCGGCATGACGATCGTCCTTTAAAAACTTCGCAGTTCCAAACGCGATCGTGGTTCACTAATCTTGGCGCTGCAACCCTGCGCCGCGGTGAACTCATGTCCGATGCCCCGAAAACCTCCGGCATGACCCGGCTCAGGAACTATTTCCTGACCGGCTTCATCGTCTGCGCGCCGCTGGCGATCACGGCCTATATCGCCTGGTCGCTGATCGGCTGGGTCGATTCCTGGGTGAAACCTTACATCCCGGCGCGCTACAATCCCGACACCTACCTGCCGTTTCCGGTCCCGGGCTTCGGGCTGATCGTGGCACTGGTGCTGATCACGCTGATCGGTTTCCTCACCGCCAACATCGTCGGCCGCGCCATCGTCAATTTCGGCGAGCGGCTGCTCGGTCGCATGCCGCTGGTTCGCGGCATCTATGGCTCGCTGAAGCAGATTTTCGAGACGGTGCTGTCGAACAAGGGCGACATGTTCCGTCAGGTCGGGCTGGTCGAATATCCACGCAAAGGGGTCTGGTCTCTGGTCTTCGTCGCCAGCGAGAAGGAAACCGAGATCAACCAGAAGCTCGACCAGGAAGGCGATCCGCTGATCGCCGTGTTCATGCCCTGCACGCCGAACCCGACCACGGGCTTTCTGATGTATGTGCATAAATCCGAGATCGTGCTGCTCGACATGACGATCGAGGACGGCGCCAAGCTGATCGTTTCGGCCGGCATGGTGGCGCCGGAGATCAAGACCAAGCTGGTGACGCTGAACGGCGAGCCTCTTGAAGGACCGCTCGCCAATCCGGCGCTCGGCACTCAGCCGGCCCGCAGAAGCCGCACCGCCTCGTCGCGCCCGAACAGGTAGAGAAGCAGGCGAAGCGCCTGGCCGCGCTCGGACTGCAATTCCGGATCGCGCGACAGGATCAGGCGGGCATCGTCGCGGGCGGCTTCGAGCAAGTCGGCATGGAACTCGATGCGGGCCACCTGGAAGCCCGGCGTGCCCGACTGGCGCGTGCCCAGAAGCTCGCCTTCGCCGCGCAGCTTCAGATCCTCTTCGGCGATGAGGAAGCCGTCCTCGGTCTCGCGCATCACCGACAGCCGGCGTTTCGCCGTCTCACCGAGCGGATCCTTGTAGAGCAGAACGCAGGAGGAGGGCTTGTCGCCGCGCCCGACCCGGCCGCGCAACTGGTGCAACTGGGCAAGGCCGAAGCGTTCGGCATGCTCGATGACCATGATGGTGGCGTCCGGTACGTCGACGCCCACCTCGATGACGGTGGTGGCGATCAGGATCCGCGTCTCGCCCTCTTTGAAGGCGCGCATCGCCTCGTCCTTTTCGGCACCCTTCATGCGTCCATGCACCAGCCCGATCTCACCGCCGAACAGCGGCTTCAGCGAGGCGAAGCGATCCTCCGCCGACATCAGCTTGATCTCTTCGGATTCCTCGACCAGCGGGCAGATCCAGTAGATCTTCTGGCCCTCGGCGACGGCATCGCGCATGCGCCCGACCAGTTCGTCCAGACGCTCCATCGGCAAGGTGACGGTTCGGATCGGCTGCCGGCCGGCCGGCTTTTCGGTGAGCTTCGAGACGTCCATGTCGCCGAAGGCGGTGAGCACCAGCGTGCGCGGGATCGGGGTCGCCGTCATCACCAGCATATCGGGCGCGTCGCCCTTGGCGGTGATCGCCAGCCGCTGGTGGACGCCGAACCGGTGCTGCTCGTCGACGACGGCCAGGACGAGGTCGTGGTAGGCCACCGTTTCCTGGAACAGCGCGTGCGTTCCGACGACGATATCGATGGCGCCGCTGGCGAGACCCTCCAGCGTTTGCGTACGCTCGCGGCCTTTCTCGCGGCCGGTCAGGATGGCGACGCGCAGGCCCACTTTCTCTGCCAGCGGGGCGATCGTCGCCAGATGCTGGCGCGCCAGGATCTCGGTCGGCGCCATCAGCGCCGCCTGCCCACCGGCTTCCACCGCACGTGCCATGGCAAGCAGCGCCACCACCGTCTTGCCGGAGCCGACGTCGCCCTGCAGCAGGCGCAGCATGCGTTCGGGATCGGCCAGATCTGCATTGATTTCGCCGAGCGCGAATTCCTGGCTATGGGTGAGCTTGTAGGGCAAGGCCGCGCGCAGCTTTTCGACGATGCGGCCGTCACCGACCAACGGCCGGCCAGACAGGCGTCGAATTTTGGCCCGCACCAGCGCCAGCGACACCTGTCCGGCCAGCAGCTCGTCATAGGCCAGGCGCCGCCAGGCCGAGCCCTCGACGGCGACGTCGATCGGGTCGGCGGGATGGTGGATGCGGGCGAGCGAATCGCCAAAGGCTGGAAAGGTGTGGCGGCGCATGAAGGCGTCGTCCTGCCATTCCGGCAGTTCGGGCAAGCGGCCGAGCGCCTGGCCTATGGCGCGGCGCAGCACCTTGGCGGACAGGCCGGCGGTCAGCGGATAGACTGGCTCGACCAGCGGCAGGTTTTCCGCCTCGCTGGCGAGCGCGATGTGGTCCGGGTGGACCATGCTCGGGCGGCCGTTGAACCATTCCATCCGCCCCGAGACGACCACCCGTTCGCCCTCGGGCATCGCCTTTTCGAGATAGGCGGCATGGGCATGGAAGAAGGTCAGCGTGATCTCGCCGGTATCGTCGTGGGCATAGACCCGGTAAGGCACGGACCTGTTGCCGCGCGGCGGCGGCTGATGGCGGTCGATCCGCACGTCGAGCGTGACGATCTGGCCCTCGGCCGAAAGCGCGATGCCCGGCCGGTTGCGGCGGTCGATCACGGTGTTGGGTAGCAGGAACAGGAGGTCGGCCGCGCGCGCCGGACGGTCGCCGAGATCGGCCGGCACGATCCGTTCGATCAGCAGGCCGACCTTCGGGCCAACGCCGGTAAGCGAGGTGATCGGAACGAACAGGGGATCGAGGATGGAAGGACGCATCGTGTCAGCTTATGTCGCGACGGCGGCAGCGCAAAGGCTGACACCGCTCTCTATCCACGCTATATGCGCCGCTTTGGACAGGGATGCGGCGCCATGACCGGAACACAGCGATCAAGCGAGGGGCTGGACGCCCGCCGCCGCAAGCTCTTGTTCCGCTCTTGGCATCGCGGCATGCGCGAGATGGACCTTATCCTTGGTTCCTTCGCCGATACCGAGATCGGCGCCTTGACCGGTGACGAAATCGACCAATATGAACAGCTTCTCGAAATTCCCGACACCGAATTCCTGCCGATGATCACCGGCGAGCGCCCGGTTCCGCCCGAAATCGACTGCGCGGTGCTGCAAAAGATCCTGGCGTCGCGCCGTACCATGACATTTTGAAAAACGCATACCCCATGAGCCTCATCCCTTCCATCGGCCTGCCCAAGGGCCGCGCCGGCCAGTTCATCGTCGACGGCGTCGCCGACGGCTATGAAGCCTTCGCCCTGGTGCAGACGGCGCACGAGATCGCGCCGGACAAGCCGGTGTTGTTCGTGGCGCGCGACGGCCAGCGGCTGCCGGCGATCACGGAGGCGCTCGCCTTCGCGGCACCGGGCCTGCCGGTTTTGGAACTGCCCGCATGGGACTGTTTGCCTTACGATCGCGTCTCGCCGGGTGCGGATGCCGCCGCGCGGCGGCTCGATGCGCTTTCGGCCATGATCGCGCTGGCCAAGAAGCCGCATCGCGCGGTCATTCTCACCACCGCCAACGCGCTCTTGCAGCGCATTCCACCGGCAGAACTGATCGAGGCGCAGACGTTCCACGCCAGGCCCGGCAACCAGATCGACATGAATGCGCTGATCGCGCGGCTGGAGATATCAGGTTTCGAGCGTGTGCCGACGGTGCGCGGCCTTGGCGAGTTCGCCGTGCGCGGCGGCATCCTCGACTTGTTCGCGCCGGGCTGGAGCGAAGCGCTGCGGCTCGATTTCTTTGGCGACACGCTGGAATCGATCCGCGTCTTCGACGCCGCCACGCAGCGCACCACCGGGCAGCGCAAGTCGATGGCGCTGCAGGCAATGAGCGAGGTGGCGCTGACGCCGGAGACCATCAGCCGTTTCCGCCGCTCCTACATCGAGGCCTTCGGCGCGCCGTCGCGCGACGACGCGCTCTACGCGGCGGTGAGCGAAGGACGACGCTTTGCCGGCATGGAGCACTGGCTGCCCTTCTTCTACGAGCGGCTGGAAACCGTCTTCGACTACCTGCCGGATGTCCCGGTCGTCTTCGACCATCTGGCGCATGAGGCGCTGGCCGAGCGCCACACGCTCATCCTCGACCACTATGAAGCGCGCCGGAAGCAGGCCGACAGCGCGCTGAAGGACGCGGTGCCCTACAAGCCTGTGGCGCCGGACCTGCTCTATCTCTCGCCGGAGAACCTCAAAACTTCGCTCGGACCGCGCGAAGACATCGACTTCACCGTTTTCGATGCGCCCGATGTCGGAGCCAAGAAGGTCTTCCATGCCGGTTCGCGCCATGGTCGCAGTTTCGCCGAGGAGCGCGCCGACCCGAACATCAACGTCTTCGACGTCGTCGTAAAGCACATTGCCGATGAGCGCGCCGCGCGCCGCCGGGTGATCGTCGCCGGCTGGACCGAAGGTTCGCTCGACCGGCTCGGCCAGATCCTGGCCGAACATCATCTCGGGAATCTGAAACCTGTCGCTACACTCACCGAGGTCGAGAAGCTGGAGCCAGGCCAGGCGGGCCTCGCCGTGCTGCCGCTCGAATCCGGTTTCGAGACCGACGATATGGTGATCGTCGCCGAGCAGGACATCCTCGGCGACAGGCTGATCCGGCGTTCGAAGCGTAAGAAGAAGGCTTCCGATTTCATCGCCGAGGCGTCGTCGCTGTCCTCGGGCGACATTGTCGTCCATGCCGATCACGGCATCGGCCGCTTTGTCGGCCTGCGCACCATCGAGGCGATCGGCGCGCCGCATGACTGCCTCGAAATCCACTATGCCGGCGACGACAGGCTGTTCCTGCCGGTGGAAAACATCGAGCTCCTGTCGCGCTACGGCTCGGATTCGGCTGAAGCCCCGCTCGACAAGCTCGGCGGCGGCGCCTGGCAGGCGCGCAAGGCGCGGCTGAAGCGTCGCCTGCTCGACATGGCCGGGCAACTGATCCGCATCGCCGCCGAGCGGCAGATGCGCGCAGCGCCCGCCATGATCCCGGCCGAGGGGCTCTATGGCGAGTTCTCGGCGCGCTTTCCCTACGAGGAAACCGACGACCAGCAGACGGCGATCGACGCCGTCATGGACGATCTCGGCGCGGGCAAGCCGATGGACCGATTGGTGTGCGGCGATGTCGGCTTCGGCAAGACGGAAGTGGCGCTGCGCGCCGCCTTCATCGCGGCGATGGAAGGATTTCAGGTCGCGATCGTGGTGCCGACGACGCTCTTGTCGCGCCAGCATTTCAAGACCTTCTCGCAACGCTTCTCAGGCCTGCCGATCCGCATCGCGCAGGCTTCGCGCCTGGTCGGCTCCAAGGAACTCGCGGAGACCAAGAAGGGTATCGCCGACGGCACTGTCGATATCGTTGTCGGCACGCACGCGCTGCTTGGGTCTTCGATCTCGTTCAAGAGCCTTGGGCTCTTGATCATCGACGAGGAGCAGCATTTCGGCGTCAAGCACAAGGAGCGGCTGAAGGACCTCAAGAGCGACGTGCACGTGCTGACGCTGTCGGCGACGCCGATCCCGCGCACGCTGCAACTGGCGCTGACCGGGGTGCGCGAACTGTCGCTGATCGCCACGCCGCCGGTCGACCGCATGGCGGTGCGGACCTTCATCTCGCCCTTCGATCCGCTGGTCATCCGCGAGACGCTGCTGCGCGAGCGCTATCGCGGCGGCCACTCCTTCTATGTCGTGCCGCGCATCAGCGACCTGGCCGAGATCCAGGATTTCCTGCGTGAATCCGTGCCGGAATTGAAGGTGGCGGTCGCCCACGGCCAGATGCCGCCGGGCGAGCTCGACGACATCATGAACGCCTTCTACGACGGTCAGTACGATGTGCTTCTGTCGACCACGATCGTGGAATCCGGCCTCGACATCCCGACAGCCAACACGCTGATCATCCATCGCGCCGACATGTTCGGCCTGGCGCAACTCTACCAGCTGCGCGGCCGCGTCGGCCGCTCCAAGGTGCGCGCCTACGCGCTGTTCACGCTGCCGGCGAACCGAAAGCTCACCGACACGGCCGAGCGCCGGCTGAAGGTGCTGCAGTCGCTCGACACGCTCGGCGCCGGCTTCCAGCTCGCCAGCCACGATCTCGACATCCGCGGCGCCGGCAATCTTCTCGGCGAAGAGCAGTCCGGCCACATCAAGGAGGTCGGCTTCGAGCTCTACCAGCAGATGCTGGAAGAGGCGGTGGCGGAGGTGAAGGATTCGGGCGAGGTCCAGGACGGCGGCTGGTCGCCGCAGATCGCGGTCGGCACGGCCGTGATGATCCCGGAAAGCTATGTGCCCGACCTGCAGCTCCGGATGGCGCTCTACCGCCGCCTCGGGGATCTCGAAACCACCGAGGAGATCGATGGCTTCGGCGCCGAGCTGATTGATCGTTTCGGGCCGTTGCCGGAGGAGGTGACGCATCTCCTGAAGATCGTCTTCATCAAGGCGCTCTGCCGCAAGGCCAATGTCGAGAAGCTCGATGCCGGACCCAAGGGCGTCGTCATCCATTTCCGCAAGCGCGAATTCCCCAACCCGGTCGGGCTGGTCAAGTATATCGGCGAGCAAGGCTCCCTGGCCAAGATCAGGGCCGACCACAGCGTCGTGTTCATCCGCGACTGGCCAAATGCGGAAAAGCGGCTCGCCGGCTCGGCCGTGGTGATGACGCAGTTGGCAAGGTTGGTCGACAAAGCGGCCTGACGTTCAGGACCATTCGCCACTGCTGAAAAACCCGGCTAGAATAGGTATCCGGCTTCGTGTATGGAGCCGCGACCCTGACAGGGTAGATTTGCGGGCGAGGGTGTCTGCTTATGTGTTTTGACGCAATTCCGGGCGGAAAACCGCCTCGCATTTTCCCGGAATTGCTCTGAGAGAGCGTTGGGTGCATCGATGACGAAATGGTCGCCGAATTCGTGGAGAATAATGCCGATCAAGCAGGTTCCCGCCTATCCGGACCTTGCCGCGCTGAAGGCCACGGAAGCCCAGCTCGCCACCTTTCCGCCGCTGGTTTTTGCGGGTGAGGCACGCAAGCTGAAGAAGCAGCTGGCGGCGGTTGCCGCAGGCGAGGCCTTCCTGCTCCAGGGCGGCGATTGCGCCGAGAGCTTCGCCGAACATGGCGCGGACAACATCCGCGACTTCTTCCGAGTCTTCCTGCAGATGTCCGTCGTTCTGACCTTCGCCGGCGCGCAGCCTGTGGTGAAGGTCGGCCGCGTCGCGGGCCAGTTCGCCAAGCCGCGTTCTTCCGACAGCGAAACCAAGAGCGGCGTGACGCTGCCGAGCTATCGCGGCGATATCATCAACGGCATCGAATTCGACACCAAGTCGCGGATACCCGATCCGGCCCGGCAGGAGATGGCGTACCGCCAATCGGCCGCGACGCTCAATCTTTTGCGTGCCTTCGCGCAAGGCGGTTACGCCAGCCTGGAGAACGTGCATCGCTGGATGCTGGGCTTCGTCGCCGACAGCCCGCAGGGCGAGAAGTACGGTGCGCTCGCCAACCGCATCACCGAGACGATGGACTTCATGAAGGCCGTCGGCATCACCTCGGAAACCAACTACGCGCTGCGCGAGACCGATTTCTACACCAGCCATGAGGCGCTGCTGCTCGGCTACGAGGAGGCACTGACCCGCGTCGATTCGACCTCGGGCGACTGGTATGCCACCTCGGGCCATATGATCTGGATCGGCGACCGCACGCGCCAGCCCGACCATGCGCATGTCGAATATTGCCGCGGCATCAAAAACCCACTCGGCCTGAAATGCGGCCCGTCGCTGACGCCGGACGGCCTGCTGGAACTGATCGACCTGCTCAATCCCGAAAACGAGCCGGGGCGGCTGACGCTGATCGCGCGCTTCGGCTCCGACAAGGTCGCCGAGCACCTGCCGAAGTTGGTGCGCGCGGTGCAGAAGGAAGGCCGCAGCGTGGTCTGGTCGTCTGACCCGATGCATGGCAACACGATCGAGGCCGCCGGCTACAAGACGCGGCCGTTCGACCGCATCCTGAAGGAAGTGCAGACCTTCTTCGAAGTGCACCGCGCCGAAGGCACGCATCCGGGCGGCATCCATGTCGAGATGACCGGCAAGAACGTCACCGAATGCACGGGCGGCGCGCGCGCCATCACGGCGGAAGATTTGCAGGACCGCTACCACACCCATTGCGACCCGCGCCTCAATGCCGACCAGGCGATCGAGCTCGCCTTCCTGGTCTCGGACCTGCTGAAGAAGAGCCACCCGGTCCAGCACAAGCAGGCCGCCAACGCCTGAGCGCGTTTGCAGCGACCCGATCGGTGAAGGCGCCCGGCGAGAGCCCGGCGCCTTTTTCTTTGGGCGAGCGGGACCGGTCGGATGTGTCCGTCAATCGGGCTGGGGCGGCCCGGGCGGATTGCCCGGCAGGTCGCTTCTACCGGGCGGAATGACGGCAAAATTGACCGCCACTGGTGGTTTCCTGCGCGACCAGTTGAAAAGAACCGTCTTGACCGGCAGCCCGGCGGTCCAGGCCTGCTGTTGGGGAGAAAGGGCCCACCCTTTTGGCCAGACCAGCAGCATGCCCTGTTCGCGCAGCCGCTCGTCCGTGATCCAGGGAGCGAGCCGCCTGTCGAGCTTGGTGAAGATCGAAGGCTGGTCCTGGGCATTGAGGCCGGCGAGCATGGCCATGCCGTCCTCGCCACCGACAATGCCCAGCCTTCCGGGGACGGTTTCATGCCAAATCGCCTCGGCCGTGTCCGAGACCGATCGCGCGGGCCAGCAGAATGGTTGCAAGCGTCCGCTGATGTTGCAACCCGTCCAGCGGCCCACCGCGTAGGCGCTGGAGGTGCCGACGATGCATATCAGCGCGAGGATGGCCAGCCGCCGAAGCTCCGTCGTCCCAAGCCTGTGGCCGAGCAGCGCAACTGCCACGGCGCCGACAAGGTTGTACATGGTCGCGCCCCAGGACTCGCCCGTGCCCGCAAACAGCGAGGCGGCCATGACCAGCAGGGCCGGCCCAAGGCCCATCCACAACAGATAGACGACCGCGCGC
>Ga0209023_10008713_pt1 | contig 10118 bp, 11 predicted proteins | sample LakOneMetagenome_FD_187468 | JGI IMG/M metagenome (GOLD analysis project Ga0209023, IMG submission 187468) | Freshwater and sediment microbial communities from Lake Erie, Canada (SPAdes) (version 2) | ecosystem: Environmental > Aquatic > Freshwater > Lentic | place: Lake Erie, Canada...
CCAAGCGCGCTCACGTCACGCGCCGCCCACTCCAACCACGCCGGCCCGATCGGATCGTGGCTATCGCCCGTGCGCATGGCGAGCAGCACGGCCATATCGAAACCACGCGTCTCGCCCTCGCCCATCTCTTCGGCGATATGCAGAAAGCCCCAAGCCGCCAACGCGACGAGCAACAACGCGGTCAGCAAACCCGTTTCGCGTCGGGCGAACGCCAGTAAGTTTCTTATGATTCCGGAAGACGATTGCATGCGGTATCAAATTGATCACGCAGGCTCCGGTTCCGCTAGTGGCGATCCACGCGGCATTGAAAGCACCCAAACTTCGAACGCACATGCACGTAGGCAACGTTGGGATTTCCCAATATTTCTTCGCATGCCTGCGCGAGCTCGACGCCGCGCACCACCTGCCCCGTCTCGTAGAGAATCCAGTCGCTGTGATCGTAGCCACGGATCGCCGCCGGATCGAGAAACGCAAACCAGCGCGGAAGTTCTGCCTTGTCATAGCGGTTGCATGACGCCTGATGCAGGAAGATCGGCCCTGTTTCAGCATAAGGCTGCGCCTCGCCCGCGAACGGGCGATACGCGAGCACCAGCTTCGGCTCACCGTCCGCTATCAACTCCAAGCAATGCCGGCACGGATTGGCGCCGCCTTCGGCCACGCGCAGCAGCGGCGTATGCCCGTGCGCGTCGGCGCCACCAGCGCGCAGTCGTTCATACTCGTCCGTCGAAATGCCGCGTACACGAAGGCTCATGCGCACTTCCTCCCATCACTCGATGAGAAGAAATCACATCGTGGTATACAAAGCTGGCCGTTTGCGGACGCGCCGCTGGCTTACGCGGCCTTCTTGTCCGCCGTGCCGTTAAACAGGAAGTCGTTTCCGTCGAACGTGACACGCACACGGTCACCGTCCTTGATCGCGCCTTCCAAGATTTGCCGCGCCAGCGGATCTTGGATGTCTTTCTGAATCACGCGCTTCAGCGGACGTGCGCCCCAAGCCGGCTCGTAGCCGCGTTTCGCCAACTCCGCCGTCGCGCGCGCATCTAATTCCAGCGCGATGTTGCGCGCAGCCAGCAGCTTATCCAACCGCTTCAACTGGATATCGACGATCGTGCCCATCTGCGCCTTTTCCAGGCGCTTGAAGAGAATGATCTCATCGACGCGATTGAGGAATTCCGGCCGGAAACGCAAGCGCAACTCCGCCATCACTTCGTCGCGCGCATCTTCGGCGTCAGCGCCGTCCGGCAACTCAGCCAAGAATTGCGCACCGGCGTTCGAGGTCATGATCAGAATCGTGTTCTTGAAATCCACCGTGCGGCCTTGGCCATCGGTGAGACGGCCGTCGTCCAACACCTGCAGCAGGACGTTGAACACGTCCGGATGCGCCTTCTCGATTTCGTCGAAGAGCACGACTTGATAAGGCCGCCGCCGCACCGCTTCTGTCAGCGCGCCACCCTCTTCGTAGCCGACATAACCAGGAGGCGCGCCGATCAAGCGCGCGACCGAGTGCTTCTCCATGTACTCGGACATATCGATGCGCGTCAGCGCATGCTCGTCGTCGAACAGGAATTCGGCCAGCGCTTTCGTGAGCTCGGTTTTGCCGACACCTGTCGGACCAAGGAACATGAACGAGCCGATCGGCCGATTCGGATCCTGCAAGCCCGCACGCGCACGGCGCACAGCATCCGCAACGGCACGCAGCGCCGGCTCTTGGCCGATCACGCGATTGCGCAGCGAGTCTTCCATCGCCAGCAACTTGGCCTTTTCGCCCTCAAGCATTTTCTCGACCGGCACGCCGGTCCAGCGCGAAACCACGCCAGCGATCGCCTCGGCGTCGACCACCTCTTTCACCAGGCCGCCGTCACCACCTGCCTTCTCCGCATCGGCAATTTGCTTTTCCAGCTGCGGAATGCGTCCGTACTTCAGCTCCGACGCCCGCGCGAGATCACCGCGGCGCACCGCGTTCTCGTATTCCGTCTGAAGCTTCTCGAGTTCTTCCTTCGACTTCGACGTCACCTGCAGCTTCTGTTTCTCGGCGGACCACGTCGCCGTCAGCTCCTTCGAGCGCGTGTCGAGTTGGCCGATTTCGGCTTCCAGCTTGCCGACGCGATCCTTCGACGCCGGGTCCTTCTCCTTCTTCAGCGCCTCCAGCTCGATCTTCAGCTGCAGCATACGCCGATCGATCTCGTCCAACTCTTCGGGCTTCGAATCCACCTGCATGCGCAGGCGTGATGCGGCCTCGTCCATCAGGTCGATGGCCTTATCTGGCAAGAAGCGATCGGTGATGTAGCGGTGCGACAGCTGCGCTGCAGCGACGATCGCCGCGTCCGAAATGCGCACGCCGTGGTGCTGTTCGTAGCGATCCTTCAGCCCGCGCAGAATCGAGATTGTGTCCTCGACCGTCGGCTCATCTACAAACACCGGCTGGAAGCGCCGCGCCAGCGCCGCGTCCTTCTCAACGTGTTTGCGATATTCATCCAGCGTCGTGGCGCCGACGCAGTGCAGCTCACCCCGGGCCAACGCCGGCTTCAGCAAGTTCGATGCATCCATCGCGCCATCGGCTTTGCCCGCGCCAACGAGCGTGTGCATTTCATCAATGAACAGAATGATGCCGCCTTCGGCGGCCATCACTTCGTTCAGTACGGCCTTCAGACGTTCTTCGAACTCGCCGCGAAACTTCGCGCCAGCAATCAATGCGCCGAGATCAAGCGCCAAGAGCTTCTTGTGCTTCAAACTTTCCGGCACATCGCCGTTGACGATGCGCAGCGCCAAACCTTCGGCGATCGCCGTTTTGCCGACGCCTGGCTCACCGATCAGCACTGGGTTGTTCTTGGTGCGACGGCTCAACACCTGAATCGTGCGGCGAATTTCCTCATCGCGGCCGATCACCGGATCGAGTTTGCCTTTGCGCGCATCCTCCGTGAGATCGCGCGCGTATTTCTTCAGCGCATCGTATTGATCTTCGGCCGACGACGACTGCGCCGTGCGACCTTGGCGAAGCTCAGCGATCGCTGCTTCGAGCTTCTGCGGTGTCAGACCGGCCTTCTTCAGAATATCGGCCGCCGGCCCCGGCGTGATCGCCAGGCCAAACAGCAGCCGCTCTGCCGTCACATAAGAGTCGCCCGCTTTCGTCGCCGCCTGCTCGGCCGCGTCCAGCGCACGCGAGAACGAGTTCGAGGCATACATGCGGTCATTTCCGCCCTGCACTTTCGGCAGCGCCTGCACCGCCTTATCAGCCTCGTCCGCCGCCAGGCGCGCGTTCGCGCCGGCACTGGTGAGCAGCCCGGCCGCCAGACCTTCGCGGTCATCCAGCAGCGCCTTCAACAGGTGCTGCGTCTCAAGCTGTTGGTTCTGTTCGCGAAGCGCGATGGTTTGAGCGGCCTGCACGAATCCGCGTGCGCGCTCGGTGAGCTTTTCCATATCCATGAGCGACCCTTGTAAGGCGTCCCGTTCTGACCCCCGTTGCGGCGGATCAACCCGGCATGTCCGATGTGCCCTTCACCTAGTATGGCTTTGCAGGCACACAAGGGCCGGAGCCAAGGTGCGGCAATTTCTTTGAGGCGTTAACGCGATGCGATCTCTGCTCCTTGCCATCCTCGCCCTCGCCGCCAGTTGCGCGCCGCCGCCCGCTCCGCCGCCGGAACCGTCGCAAGAAGTGACTGCGCCGCTGCTTCGCGCGGACCAGCGCACCATTCTCAACGGCCCCGAGGCGCTGAAGCTAACCCACCAATGCAGCCGCATTTCGCCCGGCCCGGTGCAAAGCCAATGGACGCCAACCGACGCGCAGATCGCCGCGCTTGAGCCTACACTTGCCTCAGTGATCGCCACGCACCTGCAAGCCACGGGCTCGCAGGCCTCACCAGGCGACTATTACCGCCAATACGCGGGCTTCACGATCCGCGGCCGCCGCGTGATCTACGTCAACGGCGTCGCTTCAACGGCCATTGAGCAAACGGACCCGGCGCACGCGTTCGATTGGCATACACAGGCCGTCCAGGTCTGCGATGGCGGTCCCATTACCTTCGGTGTCGAGTACGACGTGGCGACAACGTATTTCTCACTGTTCGCCTTCAACGGCGACCTCGGCGCTAGTGCGCCATCAGCACCGGCACAGTAGCGGCGCGCAGCAATTCCCGCGTCGCGCCGCCGAACACCAGCTCGCGCAGGCGAGAGTGGGCGTAGCCGCCCATCACGACCAAATCAGCGTTCAGCCGCGTCGCCTCTTCTAAAATCGCCAGCGAGGCTGAACGCCCGGCGCTATCGACGTTGCGAACATCCGTCGGCAGACCACGCCGCTGCAAGTGCGCAGCAATGTTCGCGCCCGGCTGATCACCGTGCCCGAACATTTTGGGTTTAGCGTCCACGGTAAGCACCGTCACTGCCTCAGCCGATTCCAGAATATCATCCGCCTCCGAAAGCGCCCGCGTCGCCTCCCGGCTCGCATCCCATGCCACAACGACACGCTTGCCAATCGTCCCGCCCTTCCAATCCGGCGGTGCGATGATGGCAGGTCGGCCGGAGTGAAACAGTACGCCTTCAATGATTTCTTCGCGTAGGTCCGCGCCTGGCCCATCCGAAGGACGCGTCAGCACTGCGACGTCCGCGTAACGCGCGTGCACAGCGGCCACCCGGCCCAAGTCGCGTGACAGCGCCTCCGCCGTGCGCAGCTCACAAGGCACGCCCGATTGCTTCAGACGTGCTTCAACTTTCCTGCGTTCAGCTTCCGCATCATTACGCGCGCGGCCCAACAGCTCGGCCCAGACGCCCGCGACAACCGTCGGCTCATACGCCAAAGGTTCATCCGGCAACGGCGTCAAGAAGGCCGCCGCCAAATGGCACTTGTCGCATTGCTTGGCCAAGGCTTCCCCGAGCGCGAGCGCGGCCTCATCGGCCTCGGCTTCGGAAACGATGACAAGAACGTCTTTCCAGCTCATGGGCAACCTCGTTCCGAAATCTATAGGCCGTGTGCGCAAGCCGCGCCATATATCCCAGGCTATGGTGGCGCGGCGCACCTGAAGTGACGTTGAGCCGGCGCAAAGCCCTGATCACTTTCGAGGAACACCGACGATGAGCCCAGCGTTCCGCTCCGACGCGTATATCAATGGCGAATGGCGCGGCGCGGCCAAGCGTTTCGCGGTCTGCAATCCGGCTAACCAAGAAGTCATTGCCCAAGTGCCGGACCTCGGCGCGGTCGAAACGGAAGAGGCAATTGCCGCAGCGCATGCCGCCTTCCCGGCCTGGGCCGCGAAGGCCGCGAAAGAGCGCGCGCAAATCCTCCGTACCTGGTTCGACTTGATGACTGCCGATCTCGATCGCCTCGCCGCGCTCATCTCGATCGAAGGCGGCAAGCCCGTCGCCGAAGCCAAAGGCGAAGCGGCTTATGGCGCGGCGTTCATCGAGTGGTTCAGCGAAGAAGCGAAGCGGGCCTATGGGCGCACCATTCCCACTACAGCTACATCGCGTCGCTACGTGACCATCAAGCAGCCGATCGGCGTCTGCGCCGCGATCACGCCGTGGAATTTTCCAATGGCGATGATCACCCGCAAAGCGGGACCGGCTTTAGCAGCGGGAAACACGATCGTCGTAAAACCGCCGCACCAAACGCCGCTGACAGCTTTGGCGTTGGCCGAGCTTGCCGAGAAAGTCGGCATCCCGAAAGGCGTGTTCAACGTCGTCACCACGCAAGACGCCAGCGCCGTCGGCAAGGTCATTTGCGAGAGCGAGTTGGTGCGGAAATTCTCCTTTACCGGATCAACCACCGTCGGCAAGAAGCTCGGCGCCGCCTGCATCGCCGCCAATGTGAAGCGCGTGTCGCTCGAACTTGGCGGCAACGCGCCGCTCTTAGTGTTCGCTGACGCCGATCTCGATCTCGCCGTCAAAGGCACGATCGCCTCGAAATTCCGCAACGCCGGCCAAACCTGTGTGTGCGCCAACCGCATCCTGGTAGAACACGCGATCTACGATGAATTCTCAAAGAAGCTCACCGAGGCTGTCGCGGCGCTGAAGGTCGGCCCCGGCGATCAACCCGGCGTGCAGATCGGCCCGCTGATCGACCAGCACGCCATCGAGAAAGTCGAGAAGATGGTGGCCGAGGCGCTCGCCTCCGGCGCCAGCGCGCTGACCGGCGGCAAGAAGCACGCCGCTGGCGCACAATTCTACACGCCCACCGTGCTCGCCAACGTCACTAAGGACATGCGCGTCAACACCGAAGAAATTTTCGGCCCCGTCGCCCCTCTCATTCGCTTCAGGACCGAAGACGAAGCCGTCGCCATCGCCAACGCCACCCCGTTCGGCCTCGCCGCCTACTTCTTCACGCGTGACGTCAACCGCGCCTGGCGCGTCGCCGAACGCATCGAGAGCGGCATGGTCTCGATCAATGACGGCATCTTCTCCAACGAAGTCATCCCCTTCGGCGGCGTCAAAGAAAGCGGCCTCGGCCGCGAAGGCGGCGTGGAGGGGTTGGAGGAATATCTGGAAACGAAGTTCGTGAACTTCGGGGGATTCGCTTGATTGTGATCGACAAAAACGACAGCGGCGCGAAAGTCCAGCTTTCAATGGCAGAGCTTCGCATGATCAACAACGCTCTCAATGAAGTTTGCAACGGCGTGCACATTCCGGAGATCGAGTTCGAGACCCGCCTGGGGCAGCCGCGCGAGACTTACCGCCAACTCTTGGAAGAGGTCCACGCCGCCGCGAGCGGGAACTAGGTGGAGCAGGAGGCATTCGGCTTCGTCTACGTCCTTGGCTCCGTCACCGGTGACAAGCCGCGCACCTATGTCGGCTGGTGCGTCGATCTGGATCAGCGTCTCAGCGCCCACAATGCCGGCCGCGGCGCGCGCTCCACGCGCGGCCGCGTCTGGGTGCTGCTCTACGCGGAGCGCTACCCCACCCGCCGCGAAGCCATGAGCCGCGAAGTGTACCTGAAGCGCGACCGCCCCTTCCGCGCCGCGCTGGCGAAGCTATTGTGAGCGCGATGAATTTCGTCACGCACGCCGTCAGCGACCTGTTGGCCAACGCACGCGACCTGATCTGGCCTGCGCTCGGCTTCGCGGCGCTGGCGCTGATTGTGCGCGGCGCAGCCTCGCTGCGCACCGCGCGCGCCGCAACCAGCGAAGTGCGCACGAACATGCTGCTCTTCGTGTTCGACATCATCGCCATCTCGCCGCTCTTGGCGCTGGCTGTCGCCGCGATGGGCGCAGCGATCCAGCAGCATGGCTTCATCCTGCTCTCGCCCGCGACATGGAGCGCGCTGCCGCCCTGGCTCGTGGGCTTCATCGCCGTCTTCGCCGGCGACTTCATCGGCTATTGGCGCCATCGCTTCGAACACACCGCGCTCATCTGGCCTGCGCACGCCATCCATCACAGCGACACGGCCATGACCTGGACCACGGGTTTGCGCTTCCACCCCTTCAATCGCTTCACCACCGCGATCATCGACACCGGTTTGCTTGCACTGCTCGGCCTGCCGCCGTGGGCGCTCGCGGCAAACAATCTCATCCGTCACTATTACGGGCTCTTCGTGCACGTCGATCTGCCGTGGACCTACGGCCCGCTCGGCCACGTACTCGTCTCGCCCGCCATGCACCGCTGGCACCACATCCGCGACGCCAACGGCGCCGGCGTGAACTTCGCCACGATGTTCTCGGTGTTCGATCAAGCCTTCGGCACCTACTCAGTACCCGGCCCCTGCACCGTGCCGCTCGGCGTACGCGACAACATCGGCGCCGGCGCGATTGCGATGCTGGTTTGGCCTTTCAAAGCTGCTGCGCGGTGGACCCTTCGCGTTCTTCGCCCTCAGCGCACGCGCGTCAGCCGGGTCTGATTGCGAAACTCAAAGTTCACCGTTGGATCTGCCAGATAGTCGACCTCCTTGCGCGCCAATGTTTGATCGCCGTCGCGCGTCAACGTGATGCGGATATCCGCCGCGCGGTCGTCGTCCATACCGCGTTCGGTGAACACGATGGTCCAGTGCTCGGCATCGCGTGCTTCCGCTACGCTCACCGCTTCGCGCGAGACAGACATCGCCCGTCCAGCACGGAAGCCCGCCGTTTCATAGAGCCCGCTCTCGCTATCGAAGCCTGATACCGAGACGATATAGACGTCGGGCCGGTTGCCCTCGTCGAATCGCGATGTCTGGATCGTCGCGTGGCCGCCGTCGGCAAGCCGGATGTTGGTCACGACCGGCAACTCAAACAATTGATTGCTCTGATAGTCGCGATAGCCGAGCGCACCCCGCCAGTCTCCGGCCAATCCATCGAGTAGTTGCTCTGCCGTCAGCGGCGTTTGCGCCTCGGTTGCGCAGGCCGGCGCCAAAGCCAGTCCGAGAGCCAGAAAAATCCAACGCATCCCACGTTCCTCCCAAGGCCGGTTACGCGCCTCAGGCCGGAACGGATCATTGCGCGCGGACTGCGAGCTTGCGAAAAGAGCGCGTGACCGCGCCGCAATCGCTCCCCGCTTGGCTCTATACCGACCCGCGCTTTTTCGAGCTTGAGCGCGAGAAGATCTTCCGCCAAGCCTGGCACATCATGGGCCACGTCAACGACGCGCCCAACACCGGCGATTATCTCACGCTCGACATCCTGGGCGATCGCGTTGTCACCGTGCGCGGCGAAGATGGACAGCTGCGCAGCTTCCACAACGTCTGCCGCCATCGCGCCGGCAAGATCGCCACCGAGGCGCGCGGCTCATGCGGCCACCGCCTCGTCTGCCCCTATCACGCTTGGAGCTACAAGCTCGACGGGAGCTTCGCCGGCGCGCCGAAATGGCAAGGCTTCGAGGAGCTCGACGCCAGCACGCTTGGCCTGAAGCCTGTCGACCAAGAAATCGCATACGGCTTCATCTTCATCCGCTTCGCGCCCGGCCTGCCGAGCGTGAAAGAGATGATGGCGCCCTACGCCGATGAGCTTGCAGCGTTCGAGTTAGAAAAGCTTGTTCCCAATGGCCGCGTCACGCTGCGCCCGCGCCCGGTAAACTGGAAAAACGTCGGCGACAATTATTCCGACGGCATGCACATCACCGTTGCGCATCCCGGCCTTTCTCGCCTGCTGGCGGGCAGCTATCGCATCGAAGCGAAGCAATGGATCGACAAGATGTCGGGCACGGTGACGGAGACACCGTCCAACCACTGGCCCGAACGCCAATATCAGCAGTTGCTCGGCACGCTCGATCACATCCCGGCCGAACGCCGACGTTTGTGGGCCTACTACAAGCTCTGGCCTAATGTCGCTTTCGACATCTATCCCGACCAAGTCGACTTCATGCAGTTCATCCCTGTCAGCACCACACAGACCATGATCCGCGAAATCGCGTACGTGCATCCGAACGCAAGTCGTGAAATGCGCGCCGCGCGCTATCTCAATTGGCGCATCAATCGTCAGGTCAACGCCGAAGACACGACGCTGATCGAAGGCGTGCAGCAAGGCATGGAAAGCTCCAGCTACACGACGGGCCCGCTGTCGCCTTCGGAAGTGTGCTTGATCTCGTTTGGAAACCGGATGCGCGCGCTCATTCCCGAGGCGAACCTCGAAACCGCGCCGGCTCAGACCAATTAGATTGGCGCGAATTCGCCCGGCAGCATCGCTGCGAGCGCGTCATCCTCATGCGCCAGCTCAAACGAGGAGCAGCATCGCGCGCAATAGGCGACGTCGCCGACGATCGTGCGGAATGTAGAGGCGCGGCGTTGCAGCGGCGTATGGCACGTCGGACAAGGCTCGCCGATTTTCTTCTCGAGCATGGCAGTCTCCGAGCCTTCACCTTAATGCATTAATGCTGAACAGAACCTTTACCGACGTTCCTCAGCACTCACTCAACGACACAGATGCGGCATGGGTCCACCACAGACGCGCGCCCACAGTTTTGTGATCGAAACGCGCGCGCTCGTGGCGAATTGTGACCACCTCAAAGCAAAACGTGCGCGCGTTCGCGCGCGGCCGCCATCTGCCAGACGCACTAGCCGCTGCGCTTAGCCCGCTTTGCCGGCTTTTTCGCCACACTCTTTGGCTTGGGCGCATTCGCAAGTGCGTGCGCGGCCTTGAGCGCGGACAAAAGCGTGTCCTTGTCGACACGCTTCAAGTCGCAACGAGTGGCGCCGCTCTTGCCCCATCCGCCCGGCACCGGCGCGA
>Ga0209023_10008714_pt1 | contig 10117 bp, 13 predicted proteins | sample LakOneMetagenome_FD_187468 | JGI IMG/M metagenome (GOLD analysis project Ga0209023, IMG submission 187468) | Freshwater and sediment microbial communities from Lake Erie, Canada (SPAdes) (version 2) | ecosystem: Environmental > Aquatic > Freshwater > Lentic | place: Lake Erie, Canada...
TGAGGCGGCCGGCTCAGCGCAGGCCCAGCGCGCGGTCCAGCGACACGTCGCCCGCGCCGCGCCCCACCAGGTACAGCAGCAGCCCGGCCCAGGACAGGTGCGTGGGCCACGCATCCGGGTACACGAACACCTGGATCACCAGCGTCATGCCCAAGAGCGCCAGCGCGGACAGGCGGGTGAATAGCCCCAGCACCAGCAGCACGGCGAACAGGTGCTCGGCCACCGTGGCCATCTGCGCGGCCAGGTGCGGTGCGATGAGCGGCAGCTTGTACTCATCGCTGAACAGCGCATAGGCGCTGTCGGAGATGGTGAACCAGCCCTCGACCTTGGTGCGCGCCGACAGCCAGAAGATGCCGGCCAGCGCGATGCGGTTGACCAGTGCGAGCAGGCTGTGGGGTGTGAGCCAGGCGGCTGTGTGTGCCAGCTGGGCCAGCCACGCGCGGGGGCCGCCTGCAGTTGGGGAGAGCCTGGAGACGGTGTTGGGTGTCATGGTGTTTCCTTTGAACATGGGGCTGGTGCAGCCGCATCGGCGGCGGCTTCGGTGAGCGCTCCTGCGTCCAGCAGCAGCATCAGCAGCGCTGCGATGTCGGTAGCTGGCTCGGCCACCAGCGCCTCAGTGGCGGCGGTCTCCAGTGGAAAGCCCTGAGCGCAAGCGTCCATGAAGGCGACGCCTGCATGCGGCAGTGCGCACCACACCACCGCGGAATCCGGCCGGGTCAGCAAGCCTCCATCGCCCGCCCACGGCAGGTCTGCACCCATCGGCAACTGGTCGCGGTGGCGCTGCCACAGGGCATAGGCAGGGTGGTCATCGCACCAGACCCAGCGCGCAGCCGGGTGGGGGCGCAGGTGCTGCAGTGCCAGCGTATCGGGTGGCTGGCGGCCCAGCCAGGTGGCGTCGAGCGCAGGGGCATCGGCCGCCAGGTGGCTCTCCGTCCAGCACCGGTCTAGGTGTGCGACGGCGGGCAGGTAGGGCAGTGCTGCGGCCGGCCCGAACCGCTGCAAAAAGTCGGCAAAGCCCGCGCCGTAGTCCATCAGCCGCCCGTCGGCTGGCGGGTGTGCATGGGCGAAAACGCCTGCCGCTGCGCGAAACCAGTCGGCACCTACCAAGCTGCACACGGTGGGGTAGTTGGCCTGCAGCGTGTCGATGCAGGCGGCGAGCACGGTGTTGCGGTACACCGCAAACCCAGGCTGCGCGGCCAGGGCTGTGAGCCACGCGGGTGTTGGCGCAGCAGCGTTTGGCGAAGGCAGCAACGCAGCCGCCAGGCCATCCTGGAAATCGCTCAGATGCATGGCGCCACCTCGCGGTGTTCGTGGTGTTGTGCGCAGGCGGCCAGCGCGCTTTGCGCTTCGTCGCGTTCAGTCAGCAGCTCTGCCAACGCGGGCACGTTGCCATCCCGCTCGATGAGCGTGGGGACGGGGCCAATGAGCTCCAGCACCTGTTGATACAACGCCCACACGGCAGGCGCAATGGGCGCGTCGTGGCTGTCGATGAGCAGCGCATCACCCAGCGCCGGGTCGGCGTGGTGGCCGGCCAGGTGGATCTCTGCGACGGCGTGCAGCGGGAACGCGTCGATGTACGCCTTTGCGTCCGTGCCCAGATTGTGGGCGCTCACGTGCACGTTGTTCACATCCAGCAGCAAGACGCAGCCGGTGCGCCGCACCAGCTCGGCCAGAAAGTCGGTCTCGCACCAGTCGTGCCCGTCGATGTGCAGGTAGTGCGTGGGGTTCTCGATGGCGATGGTGCGCTGCAGGGCGTCCTGCGTGCGCGCGATGTTGTCCGCCACGCGGGCCAGCGCCGCTTGGGTGCGCGGAAACGGCAGCAGGTCGGGCAGGTAGTGGCCGCGCCAGGCGGACCACGCCAGATGTTCGGACACGATGGCGGGCTCGATGCGCCGCACCAGCGCGGCCAGCCGGGCCAGGTGATCGGCATCGGGCGGTACATCGGCCGCGAGCGACAGCGACACGCCGTGCAGCGCCACCGGGTGGCGCGCGCGGATGGCCTCGAGCCACGCCAGCCGCGGGCCACCGGCGGCCAGGTAGTTTTCAGGATGGACCTCCCACCACAGGCCGGGCGCACCGCAGTGCAGTGCCTCGGCGTAGTGCTGGGGCTTGAGGCCCAGGCCGGCGGTCAACGGGGATGGCATGGCAGATCGCTGTAGTGTTGAGGGGAGGCTTTGCCGTATCGGTTACCCATTGCTCTGCGCGCCACCTGCGGCTCACGAAACGGGCGCGGACCAGGCCAGAGCTCCCGCGCAAGGGCCGCCCCGCTGCGTAAGCGGCGCTTCGCTTGCGTGCGCTGGGAGAGTCCCCCCTCCCAGCTCGCGCAGCGAGGCGAGAGAGGGGGAAGGCGCGCAGCGCCTCAGGGGGTGCTTCATCAAGACTTGATGGGCATCAGTGCGCCCATGCCCTTGGGCGTCTTGAGCGTGGCGCAGGTACCGGCGGGCACGTACTTCCAGGCGTTGCCCTGGTAGTCCATCTTCGACGTGCCTGCGCAGGTGGTGCCGGCGCCTGCTGCGCAGTCGTTCTTGCCGGCCATCGACACGCCGTAGCACTTCTCCATGGCGGGCTTGGCGGCGTCGGCCATGGGCTGGGCAGGTGCCTGTGCCAGGGCGGAGGTGCAGGCAATGGCCGAGAGTGCGAGGGCGCCGAGGCTGAGGGTGCGTGTGGTCATGGCAAATTTCTCCAACAGAGGTTGATAAATAAATAAACAAGAAAGGGATCGAAGCGGACCGGTGGCGTCAACGTGCGGGGCAGAACCAACTAACTAGCTAACTGCCCGCACCCTGCAACACCCGATCTGCGCTGTAATTCGCGCTGGCGTCGCCGCGGGTTACACGGCGCTGCCAATCCACACGCTTATTTATTTTTTGCACCCGCTGTAACCGGAGGGCCCGCTGTGACGAATACCCACCAGGGAGACGCCATGGACATTGAAGAGCGGCTGCGCGGATTGCTGCTGCAGGGGCTGGACGCCGACGCAGCGGCCTATCAGCGGTTTCTGAAGGAGCTGAGCGCGCACCTGCGTGCCTTTTTGCGCCGCCGCCTGGCGCAGCGGCCCGACGAGGTGGAGGACCTGGTGCAGGAGACCTTGCTGGCCGTGCACAACCAGCGCCACACCTACCGGGCCGACTCGCCGGTGACGGCCTGGGTGCACGCCATTGCGCGCTACAAGCTCATCGACTGGCTGCGCTCGCGCGCTGCCAAGGAAGCGCTGCACGTGCCGCTGGACGACACCGACGACTTGTTCGCCAGCACCGACAGCGAGGCGGCCGAGGCCCGGCGCGACCTGGGCCGCCTGCTGGAGCAGTTGCCCGACCGCCAGCGCCTGCCCATCGTGCACATGAAGCTCGAAGGGCTGTCGGTGGTCGAGACCGCGCAGCTCACCGGGCTGTCGGAGTCGGCCGTCAAAGTCGGCGTGCACCGGGGCCTGAAAGCCCTGGCCGCCAAGATCAGGGGAATGTGATGAAGACCGATGAATTGATCGACCTGCTGGCCGCTGACGCGCACCCGGTGGCCCGCCACACGGTGGAGCAGCGCCTGGCCGTGGCTGCGTTCGCCGGCATTGCCGGGGCCGCCGTGCTCATGCTGGCGCTGTTCGGGCTGCGCAGCGACCTGGCGGCCACGATGGCCATGCCCATGTTCTGGGGCAAGCTGGCCTTTGCCGGCACGCTGGCCGCGGCCGGGCTGATGGTGCTGCAGCGCATGGCACGCCCCGGCGTGCCTGCCGGTCGTGCCGCACTGTGGCTGGCGCTGCCGCCGCTGGTGCTGTGGGGCCTGGCGCTGGCCACGCTGGCGCAGGCGGCGCCGGCCGAGCGCCTGCCGCTGATCCTGGGCAACACCTGGCGCACCTGCCCGTTCAACATCGCCGTGCTGTCGGTGCCGGCGTTCGTCGCGGGCTTCTGGGCGCTGAAGGGCGCGGCACCCACGCACCTGGCCTGGGCGGGCGCGGGGGCCGGCCTGCTGGCGGGGGCGCTGGGGGCGCTGGTGTATGCGCTGCACTGCCCCGAGATGGCCACGCCGTTTCTGGCGGTGTGGTACCTGGCGGGCATGGCGGTGCCGACGGCTGTGGGTGCTGTTGCGGGGCCCCGGTGGTTGCGTTGGTGAGCGTGCCTTGATGACGAGCCCCGCTCGAAAAAAGCAAAGCCGTTCACGTTGAGCGTGTCGAAGCGCGGTGAGGCTGCGACAAGCTCAGCCCGAACGGTTTTGATCGAGAGTGAATCCGCAAAAGAGAGCGAATACCCTATCCCACCCTCTGGCTGTACGCCCGAAACACCGTGTCGTGCACCCAGCCCAGCGATTCATACAGCGACTGCGCGGAGGTGTTGGTGTGGGCCGTGGTCAGGTCCATACGCACTTTGCCCTGCGCGCGTGCGTGGTCGCGCGCGGCGATCAGCAAAGCGCGGCCTGCTCCCGTCTTGCGGGCGGTGGGCGACACGAACAGGTCGTACAGCGTGTAGATGGGAGCCGCCTCCACCGAGCAGAACGTGGGGTACAGCTGGCAAAAACCGATGGCTGCGCTGGACGCATCGAAGGCGATGAGGATGCTGGACTCGCCGCGCGTGAGCCGGTCGGTGATGAAGCGCTGCGCCGCTGCAAGGTCGGGCGCCTGTTCGTAGAACTGGCGGTAGGCGTCGAACAGCAGGGCGATGGTGTCCGCGTCGGCGGGGGTGGCCAGGCGGATGTGCAGAGGGTTCATGGCGGAGCGGTTGTGGGTAAAGCAGGGGGCCCTCCCGGAGGCAATGCCGTTGCGCACGGGGTGGTCGAAAGGAGGCGGATTCTAGAGGCGTTGCGAGGCTTGTGCCACGCTTGCGGTGGGTGAAGGTGCGAGGGGTGTGGCACGCGGCATGCCCTGGCTTCGGCAAGCTCAGCCCGAACGGTTGTAGTGGGTGCGCCGGCCGTTGCGAAGCCTGCGCAGAAGCCGGTACCGAACAGGAACAGAAGCAGAAGCAGAAGCAGAAGCAGAAGCTTCTTACTTCTGCCCCGGCTCAGTCACTTGCTTCTCCCCCTGCAGCCACTGCGCCACCGCCCGCACGCGTTCCTGGTGGATCAACCCGCCCACCTGCGGCCCGGTCAGCCCCCTGCTCACGGCCTGCGCTGCGATGTCGCGCGTGACCACCGACTGAGCAGCCGCCAGCACCGCCAGCAAACGCGGGCGCTGCGGGTAGGGCGTTTCTTCAAAATGCAGCCGCCCGCGCGCATCGCATTCGCAGGCCAGCAACACGTCGGCAAAGCGCGCAGGCTTGCGGATGGCGTCGCAGCGCTCCAGCAGGCGCATCAGGGCCGCGGCGGACAGCTCGCCGCTGCGGTGGATGTGGCCGTGCTCTCGGGCCACCACGTCGGCGGTCTCGCGGCAGTCCACCGGCACGCGCAGGCGCTCGGCCACGTCCACCAGCAGCTCGGCGCTGCGCTGCTCGTGCTCGATGTGGCGCGGCAGCACGTCGGCGGGCGTCGTGCCCTTGCCCAGGTCGTGCGTCAGGCAGGCAAAGCGCACGGCCAGCGGGGCATCGAGCCGCGCGGACATGTCCAGCACCATCATCAGGTGCACGCCGGTGTCCACCTCGGGGTGGTATTCGGCGCGCTGCGGCACGCCCCACAGGCGCGCCACCTCGGGCAGCAGCACGGCCAGCGCGCCGCATTCGCGCAGCACCTCGAACATGCGCGAGGGTCTGGCTTCCATCAGGCCGCGCGCCAGCTCCTGCCACACGCGCTCGGGCACCAGGTGGTCCACCTCGCCGTGGGCCACCATCTCACGCATGAGCTGCATGGTCTCGGGCGCCACGGTGAAGTCGGTGAAGCGCGCCGCAAAACGCGCCACGCGCAGGATGCGCACCGGGTCTTCGCGGAAGGCATCGGTCACGTGGCGCAGCACGCGCGCTTCGATGTCGCGTACACCGTGGTAGGGGTCAAACAGGCCGCTGCCGCTGGATGAGTGGGTGTCTTCTGCTATCGCATTGATAGTAAGGTCGCGTCGCGAGAGGTCTTCTTCCAGCGTCACGTCCGGCGCGCTGTGCACCGCAAAGCCCCGGTAGCCGTGGCCGCTCTTGCGCTCGGTGCGGGCCAGCGCATATTCCTCGCGCGTCGTGGGGTGCAAGAAGACGGGGAAGTCGCGGCCCACGGGCAGGTAGCCATCAGCCAGCATCTGCTCGGGCGTGGCGCCCACCACCACCCAGTCGCGGTCGTTCACCGGGCGGCCCAGCAGCTTGTCGCGGACGGCGCCGCCCACCATGTAGATTTTCATGGGGCGAGTTTAGAACCTGCGGTGCGCCGTATATTCGCCCCACCATGTCCCTATCGTCTGACCTCAACAACCTCACTATCGCCCAGCTCAACCCCGACGGCAGCGTGCCCGTGCCCCCGGCGCCGGACGCCGCGGCCAACGCTGCTGCGGCCGCGCTGCAGCGCGAGGCGCAGTTCGAAGCACTGAAGTCCAAGGTGGAGGACCTGGAAGAAATCCTCGCCAAGCCCTTGAACGAAATCCTGGGCGACCGGGACAAGTTCAAGGAATCTGCCGCCGCCTGGGAGGCGTTCGGCGCGATGTGGATGCTGTCGCAGCGCGCCATGCGCCGCGTGGCCCTGGACCTGGCCGAGCAGCAGGGCGTGACCGAGGCCGAGGTGGTGGCGCGGGCGCTGGCCTATGCCAACGATGTGCTCAACGGCGACGGGGTGGATCTGGGCGGCTCGATTGCCGAGGCGCAGATGGCCCACATCGCGCGGCACAAAGCGAAGTTGCGCAAGCAGTTTCGGTAGTGGATGGGAGGGGTTCAGCGTTTGAAGCCCGCCTCCCGCTGGTTGCGCACCGCCAGCACAAAAACAGTGTCGATGTCCGCCACGTAGTGGTACAGCGCCACGTACCCGCGAGACGCCCGACCGATCACCAGCTCGCGCTTGCCACCTTGCACAGGCCGACCGATCTGCGGGCTGTGGGACAGGATCTGCAGGGCGTCCACGATGGCGCCGATGCGTTCGGGCGCACTGCCCGGGTCGTACTGCGCGATGTGGTCGAAGAAGCGGTCGAAGTCCTTCAGAACCTCTGGCGCCAGCTCGATGCGGGTCATGCCTTGGCGGCGGGTTTGCGAGGCTGCTCGCCCTGGGCTCGGGCGGTCAGATAGGCCTTGGCGTCGTCCCACGCCACCGTCTTGCCGGTAGCGCGGATGCGTGCCCAGCGCTCGTCGGCCAGGGCGTGGAATGCGTTGTCCTGCTCCACTTGCTCCACCTTCTGGGCCAAGGCCTCCAGGATGAAAGCGTGTGCCGTCTTGCCGACTTGCGCTGCCGCGGCGTTGATGCGGCTTTTCATCTCATCTTCAAGGCGGATGGTGGTGGTGGACATGGGGGGCTCCTGCAGGAAAAGGCAATGTAGCACATTGGTGCTACATCGACTCACGCGTTTCTCACCCAAACACCGGCCTGAAAAAGCTCCGCTCATAGCTCACGATGCAGCCCGTCTCTTCGGCATAGCGGAACGCCGCCAGGCACTCTGCGTCCTGCATCGATTGCTGGCGGTACACCTCATAGGCCGCCAGGCTGTCAAAGGTGAACAGCGCCAGCGCGACGTTGTTCGCGCCCTCGCTGGGCATGAAGTACCCGTGGTGCTGGCCGCCGAATTTCTCGACCAGCGGAATCCACAGCTTGCCGTAGTGCTCGAACTCCCGGAGCTTGCTGGTGTTGAGCACATAGCGCAGGTAGATGGTGACTGCCATGTACAAGTGCTCCTCAGCGCTTGGCGGGGGCCAGGCGGTAGGGTTCCTCGAAGTCGAGAAAGTCCTTTTCGGCCAATGCGTCGTCGATCCAGGCCTTCACGCCGGGCAGGGCGCGCACGCGCTGCACGTAGTCGGCGATCTGCGGCGGCAGGGGCAGGGCGTAGGTGGCCAGGCGCATGCACACGGGGGCAAAGTAGGCGTCGGCGATGGTGAACTCGCCGAACAGCATCGGGCCGCCGTGCTCGTCGAGCAGCGCGCTCCACATGCCGACCAGGCGCTGCACGTCGGCACGCACGCCGGCGTTGTCGCGCCACAGCAGGGCGCCAGTGTCGGGCAGGTCGGCCTCGATGTTCATGGGGCAACTGCTACGCAAGGCCGAAAAGCCGCTGTGCATTTCGGCGCAGATGCTGCGCGCGCGGGCCCGCGCCTTGGCGTCGGTGGGCCAGAGCTTTTTGTCGGGGTGCGTTTCGGCCGCGTATTCGGCGATGGCCAGGGTGTCCCACACCACCAGGTCGCCGTCGACCAGCACGGGCACCTTGCCGGTGGGGTTGACGGCGCCGATGGCGCGCTTGAATTCGGAGTCCGCGTCGAAGCTGTCGAAGCGCACGCGCACTTCGTCAAACGCGATGCCGGCCTGGCGCAGCAGCACCCAGGGGCGCATGGACCACGAGGAGTAATTCTTGTTGCCGATGTAGAGCTTGAGCATGGATGAAAAAACCTGGTGCCTGGGTATGGGGCATTGATGCTACCGCCGCCATGGGCGGTTCATCCATGCTGAATGACCCGCCATTTGATGCCATCTGCGCATCAAAGCCGAAAAAGCCGCCCATTCCGCCAAGCTGGGGAATTCCTCGGTGCGGCACAATCTGCCGCTTCCGAGGTGGTTTCCCGCCCGATCTCTGCCGGGCCGGCTTTGATGACGCTGTCTTTTTTTGCTTTTTTGCTGAGGGTGGTTTGCCAGCGGTGGCTGCGCAGCGCGGCCGCACTGGCCCGCGGCCTGGTGTGGGCCGCCGTGGCCCTGGCCGCAACCGCCCAGGCCCAGCCCGCGGGGCGCGATGCCCCGGCCCCCGTCGCCCAGCACGCCGGCGGCATGCTGGTGGTGCCGTTCATGGGGATGTTCGAGGACAAGACCCGCCAGATGACTATCGAGGCGGTGCGCCAGCCCGAGAACGAGGCGCGGTTTGCCTACCCCGACAACCCCCTCAAGGGCGCGGAATCCGACCGGGTGCTGTGGTTCCGGCTGCGGCTGCAACTGGCCGACCCTGCCGATGCGCTGCGCGAGTGGCTGCTGCTGGTGCCCACCGTGTCCACGCACGAGCTGCGGTTTTACGGCCCCTACGACGCCCAGGGCAAGGCGCTGGCCGAGCCGGTGGTCACGGGCATGCGCCACCCCTGGTCCACGCGGCCGGCGGGGTCCGAGCAGATGGCCTGGCGCTTCAAGCTGCCCGATGCGGGGGTGTACACGGTGTACTTCCGGGTGGAGTCGACCTTTGCGCGGTTCTATGCGGCCTCGGTGTGGGACCTGGCGGACTACCTGCAGGCCACGCAGGACAAGCGCATGTTCGACGGCGTGTGCTACGGCCTGCTGCTCGGTCTGGTGGTGTTCAGCACGGTGATGCTGCTGGTGTTCCGCGAGAGCATCTACGCCTGGTACCTGGTGTCGTGCGCCGGGGCGCTGCTGGCCCTGGCGGGCTTCAACGGCCACACGCTGCGCTACCCGTTTGCGCACTGGCCCGAGGCGGCGGGGTTCTTCTACAGCGTGGCGCCGCCGCTGTGGGCCATCTCCAAGCTGATGTTCGGGCGCAGCCTGCTGCGGCTGTCGCACTTTGCGCCGCGGCTGGACAAGGTGGTGCTGGCCATGGTGGCGGCGCTGGCGCTGGCCACCGTGTACGGGCTGCTGGGCTCGCACCCGCTGTGGCTGTTCCGCCTGGTGCAGGCCTCGGTCATGGCGTCCACCGTGGTGCTGACGGCCGGTGCGGTGATGGCCATGCGGCGGCGGTACTGGCCGGCCGTGCTGTATTCGGCGGGGGTGACCCTGCTGCTCATCGGCATCTGCGCCATCGTCGTGGCCAGCTGGGGCTGGGTGGCCTGGACGCCGCAGCAGATGGACATGACCCAGACCGTGCTGGTGGCCGAGTCCATCGTGTTCGCGGCCGCCATGGCCTCGCGTGTGCGGCTGCTGCGCAATTCGGAAGAAGCGCTTACCGTGCGCACGCAAGAATTGGTGGAGGCGCTGGGCACCGACGCCCTGACCGGCGCCGCCAACCGCGCCGGGCTCGCCAGCCGCGCCGGTGCCGCCATCGCGGAAAACCGGCCATTTGCTTTGCTGCTGCTGGACCTGGACGGCTTCAAGGGCGTGAACGACACCCACGGCCACGCCGCGGGCGACGTGGTGCTGGGCACCATGGTGCAGCGCCTGC
>Ga0209023_10008715_pt1 | contig 10115 bp, 10 predicted proteins | sample LakOneMetagenome_FD_187468 | JGI IMG/M metagenome (GOLD analysis project Ga0209023, IMG submission 187468) | Freshwater and sediment microbial communities from Lake Erie, Canada (SPAdes) (version 2) | ecosystem: Environmental > Aquatic > Freshwater > Lentic | place: Lake Erie, Canada...
TCCGTCGGGGCCGGGCCGCCACCCGTCGCACCGCGACTGGCCACCTTCCCGTTCGACGGACAGGCCGAGCTCGGCGCCCCCGTCCAGGGGGCCTACACGCAGACCGAGCCTTCGGTGATCCTGAACTCGCCGCCGACCCACTTCGACATCCTCGACGGACAGGCCTACGACCCGAACTTCTGTTACCAGGGCAACCAGTACATGGTGCCGCCGGTGTGCTTCTTCAACACCGAGTACGAGCGCGAAAGCAACGCCTCGACGGAGGTCAAGAGCCAGTCGTCCGAGGACTGGAGCGTCAGCGCCAAGGTGACCACGGACTTCTCGATCCTCGACGTCGTCGACGTCAACGCCGAACTCCGCGGAGGCTACGGCGAGAAATTCGAAAAAGACAACGGGACGACCACGACGTCGAACGTCGACGTGACGGTGAAGTCGCTGAACAGCGACAAGATCTACGCGATCATCCGCAAGTACGACACGCTCGAGTACCCGCTCTATCAACCCGGCTCGGCGAATCCTTCGGGATACGTGCTCGCGGTAACCCCGCACACGATCTCGCGCCGGTGGGTCGATTCCTCGTCGCCGGCCGCGGCGGACATCCGGACGAACCATCAGCCGGGGAACATCCTCAGCTACCCGAATGACGTGACCAAGGCCGAGAACCCTTTCATCTCGCCGACGAACGGAGTCGACACATTCGCCCACGACGAGTTCGAACTCTCCGACAGCAGTGACTACAAATACGCGTTGACCCAGCAGCGCATGACGACGGATGGCACATCATCCGACAAGAACTGGAACGTCGGGGCCACGATCGGGCTTGGCGGAAAGGTGGCCGGGCTCGTCGACGTCAAGGCCGAGGTCAGCGGCGACTACAAGAACGGGACGCTGAGCTCGACCACCACCACTGCGGGAAGTACGACCAAGCTGACTTCGACCATGGCCGGGATCGACGAGAGCTTCGGCGAGACGGCCTACGTGGTCAAGCCCTTCTCCTACTGGACGCAGAGCGCGACCCTGGTGGTCGACTACGCCGTCGAACCGGTGGTGGCGCCGCCCGGGGCACCGAAGACCTGGTGGCAGCGGCAGTACGGCTCGAAGCCCGACTTGACCCTCAATCTGCCTCGGCTCCTCGACTTCGAGGAGCAGGCCGGCATCACCTCCGACGCCGCGCGCTTCATCTCGCCGGGGGTGAGCGTGTTGCAGGGACCGTGTAGTGCGCCGCGACCGCTCCTCGACGGCTACCCGAGCCCCGGTGCGCCGCTGTGCATCCAGGCCGACGTCGAGAACTACAGCCTCAAGGACCAGACCTCGCCGACGAAGGTGCGCTTCTACGACGCCGATCCGGACGTCGGCGGACAGGAGATCGGCGCCGTGGACGTAGGTCCCATCGCTGCTCGAGGTTCGCGGACGGTCGAGCTCGACTGGACTCCTGACGCCCGTTATGCCGGGAGCCGCCCACGGGTCTTCGTCCAGGTGGATTCCGACGATCAGGTCTCGGAGGTCCACGAGACCAACAACAAGGGCTACCGCGACTACCAGGCGAAGGCCGACGCGACGATCGCCACCCGTGCCCCGATCGACGTCACCGCCGACCCTGCTCCGGGGCGCTCCCTCGACGTGAGCTGGACCGACGAGCAGGATGCGGTCCAGCCGGCCGGGCATCAGTGGCGTGTCGTCGCCTACCCGGACGAGGGCGGGAGCCCGATCGAGCAGACCGTTCCGGGCGGACAGGACTCCGCGACCTTCTCGCAGCTTCCGACCGGCCGCTACCGGGTCGCCGTGTTCTCGGTCCTCGGGAATTCCAGCTCTCCCGCCTCGCATCCCTCCGAACCGGCTGACGTCGTCACCGACGATCCGAGCAAGCCGACGAACGTGGTCGGCGTCGCCCGGAATGCGTCGGTGCAGTTGAGCTGGGACGCGCCGGCTGACACCGGAGGTGGACCGGTCCAGACTTACAAGATCCGGGAGTACCGTGCACCTGGGGAGTCGTTCCCACAGGCACCCGTCGAGACGACCGTGACCGGGGACGTCACCGCTCTCACCCTGAGCGGCCTCACGAACGGCAGGCCGTATCGCTTCACCGTCCAGGCGGTCAACGAGCGCGGTGCCGGCCCTGAGTCCGATCCGTCGGACCCCGTCACGCCGAGCGACGTTCCGGATAAGCCGACCAACGTCAAGGCCGTGGCCGGAACGGGCGGGAAGGCGACCGTCAGCTGGGATCCGCCGGCGAGCGACCCGGGACGCTCGGCCGTCACCGGCTACGAGATCACGGCGTCGCCGAGCGGCGCCGTGCGAACGGTGGGCGCGGGGACAGAATCGCTCGACTTCGACAATCTGCAGCGTGGAACCGCGTACACCTTCCGTGTCCGTGCCAACAGCGAGGTGGGATACGGCCCTGAGTCCCAGCCGAGCGCTCCGCTGACCCTTGCCGATCCGCCCTCAGCGCCGAAGAACCTCTCGGCCGAGCCAGGGTCCAGCGCCGGTTCAGCCACTTTCCGGTGGGATCCGCCGGACGACGATGGGGGCGTGCCGATCGCCAGCTACGAGGCGTGTCTCGTCGGGGGCAGTTGTCAGCGGATCGGCTCCGGCCGTACGGACACGACCTTCACCGGCGCGGCGACGAACACTCCGCTCACGTTCACGGTGACGGCTCGCAACCAGGAGGGACTCGACTCGCCCGTTGCGTCGACCACGACGCCGATCGTCCTCGACGACAAGCCGACTGTCAGCTTCACGAAGGTCCCGGGAGAGAGCTCGTACACGACGGCCAATGTCGAAATCGGCTTCGACGCATCGACTGGCGCGGATACGGATTGCTATGTCGACGGTCAGCTCCGTCCCTGCAGATCGCCGATTCGACTCACCGGACTGACGGACGGAAGCCACACGATCCAGGTGGAAGCCCGCTCGAGCGGAGGTAAGGCCTCGACGCAACTGGTGGCCTGGAACGTCGACGGGGTCCCTCCGACCGCGAAGAGCCGGAAGCTGCGGAAGCTGGTGCGAGCCTCCGACCCATCTTTCGTCTACGCAGGCAGCGACCAGGGGGGATCGGGTCTCCAGGGCTACGAGGTGCGCACCAGGCGGGCTGGAAAGAAGGGCAAGTTCGGCCTCGACCCGATCGCTCTCGACTCGACCGGCGACTCACAGGGCGCGAGCCGGCTGAAGGTCGCCGCCGGCAAAACCGTCTGCGCCTCCGCCCGCGCCGTCGATGGAGCGGGCAACCGTTCCGACTGGTCGGAGGAACGCTGCACCACGAGGCCACTCGACGAGACGGCGCTCAGGCGTGAGGGGAAGTGGAAGCGCGTCGGCGGGAAGGGCTTCTCGAACGGTCACTCCGTCCTAGCCAAGCGGCGCGGGGTCGCCCTCACCACCTTGCTCGGCAAGACGAACAAGGTTAAGGTGCTCGCCTCTCGCTGCCGCAGCTGCGGCAAGCTCGCCGTCGAGGTCCGTGGTCACCGCCGCAAGACCATCGATCTCTCCAAGACGAAGAAGAGTAAATCGAGCGTGGTCGCCTTCAATGCGAAATGGCCGAAGAAGAAGGACGGAAGACTTCGCTTGATCTCCATCGGTGGGGGCAGGGTGCAGGTCGACGGCGTGGCCGTCTGGCGCACCAGCAAGTAGACCTTCGCTTCCTGTATCCAGTATCCGGCAGGAGCCTCGTGTGGGGCGGGGAAGGTTCGGAAATGAGCCATCCCGAGGATCTGATCCAGGCCTGCCAGTCCCGCCTTCTGCAGGAGGGCGTCAGCGATGCCGTCGTGGCCGCCGGCGCCTTCGCGATCCAGGACGACTACAAGAAGATCGCCATCGGTGGGCTCGCCTCGTCTTTTCTGCCGGGAAACGACAACCCGGTGGTCGGCGGTCTCGAGGACGTCGGTGCCCTCGAGGCAACGCGCCACGCCAACGCCGCCGCCCACGGCGTCAGCGAGCGGATGATGGTCTGCGTCACCGACGCCGATGTCTACGTCTTCGCCCTCCGCTCACCGATGGGCAACGAACCCGAGGAGCTGCTCGCCAAGTTCGACCGCGCCGGCGCCCAGGTCGAGGTCAAGAAGTTCCTCGGCGCCAAGCACCTCCACATCTCCGAGGGCGACCAGAAGCTTTACCTGCAGGGGTCGACCGCCCGTATCTCTCCCGATGCCGGCGGCGACAAGAGCGTCCTGGAGGCGCTCGGCTAGCTCGGCTTCGTGGCCATCGCCCAGACCGCCACGAGGTTGGCGACGAGGAGCAGGGCGATCAGGATCGATGCGACACGCACGGCCTTCGAAGGCCGGGCGGCGTCCTCACCATCGGCGCGTGCCCTGCGGAGGGCGAACCAGCCGAGCAGGCCGGAGATGACGATGAGGAGGAATCCCAGGTCGGCCACGCCGTAGCCGATCCCGATCCAGGTGGGAGGCTCGTCGAGGTCGGCGAAGCCCTCCTTGTCGGCGATCCATTCGGCGCCGATCCGGAGCACGAGGTAGGCGGGAATCGCACCGAGCGTCAGTGAGCGAAGGGCGAGGCGCAGGCTCGCCGTCGAGCCGTCGCGGGCGGCCGCGAACAGGAACGTGGAGGTAAGTGCGAGCGTGCCGATCAGGGCGAACGCGCCGAACACATGAAGGAAGAGCGGCACGTCCCACTCGCCCGGCCGGATGGCACCGAGGCCGATCATGCCCACGGTTTCACGATCATGTCGGCAAGCAGCAGGACGACGATGACGACCGTGATCCAGTGCGCGCGGATGACGTCTGCCGAGAGGGTGGCTCCCGGCCCGCCGGCCTCCTTGTAGGCGGCGGGCAGCTTGTCGCCGAACGCGCCGATGGTGAGCCAGAGCGCGATCGCGATCAGCACCCACGCGCTCCAGATCTCGTAACCGTCGATGTCGATCGCCAGGGCGATTCCCAGCAGGAAGACGCCGACCACCCCGACGTGCCAGATCACCGAGTAGATGCGCAGGGACGAGAGCTCGACGGCGGCACCGAACGAGATGGCCGTAAAGACCACGAGCCCGGTGAAGAGGGCCGCAGCGGAGAGCAGATGCAGGAAGAGGAGCGTGTCCGTCATCGGCGTTGGCCGACAACCTAACGCCGAATCCGGCGTGTGTCGCGTTGATCTCGGCATGGGCGTTCCGCCGTTCGCCGAGACCGGCTAGCTTCGTCGGTAGAGAAACGCGTCTCGAGACTCATCGTCTCTCCTTCGAATGCGCGTCCATCCCTCCGGAGGGGCGAGTGAGAAGGACTCGATGACCGATCTGGCGCTCGACGCTGCCGCTGCACCCGGGGGAACGGATTCCTCACGCAGGACCGCCCGGATCGCGGGCCTGCTCTTCATCGCGACGTTCGTGACCTCGATCCCGGCGTTGCTGCTCTACGACCCCGTGCTCAACGACGCCGGCTACATCGTCGGCTCCGGAAACGACGCGCAGATCCAACTCGGCGCTCTGCTCGAGATCCTGCTCGCGATCGCCAACATCGGCACGGCTGTCGTCCTCTACCCGATCCTGAAGAGGCAGAGCCAAGCGCTCTCGCTGGGCTTCGTCGCGTCGAGGATCGTCGAGTCGACCTTCATCGTCGTCGGCGTGATCAGCCTGCTGTCGGTCCTGACGCTCCGCCAGGACCTCTCGGCGTCGGTCGGTATGGCCGCCTCGGCCCTCGACGTCACCGGCCGGGCGCTCGTCTCGCTGCACGACTGGACATTCCTGATCGGCCCGGGCTTCTGCGTCGCGGTCGGCAACGGGATGATCCTCGGCTACCTGATGTACCGGTCCGGTCTCGTGCCCCGGGGCATGGCGATGCTCGGCCTGGTCGGCGGGCCGCTGATCTTCGTCTCCTCGGTCGCGATCCTGTTCGGCGCCTACGAGCAGACCGGCACGGCGGCGTTCCTGCTCTCGATTCCCGAGATCGCCTGGGAGGCGTCGCTCGCCTACTACCTGACGTTCCGCGGCTTCAAGGCATCCTCGCCGCTTCTCGCAAGGGAGGGCTGACGCGATGGAGGGCTAGCGCTGCCTGGTCTTCAGGAAGGCCACGACGAGCAGCGGGATCATGACGACGCAGATGATGACGATCGGCCACATGATCAGACCGAGGCCTCTTCGACCTGACGCTTGAGCTCTTCGGCGTCGGCGTCGATCTGCTTCTCGATGACCTTCTTGGCGCGCTTGACCGCCTTCTCGATCTGCTCGTCGACTTTCGACTCGCCGATGACGATCAGGGCGGCGTTGCCGTCTTCGAGCGCCTCGCCGAGGTCCTTGAGGTCGCTGCGCGACATCCCCTTCCGAAGATGGCCGATGACGCCGCCGGCGAGGCCGCCGGCCAGGGCCGTTCCGAGGATCGAGGGCGGGAAGACGATGCCGGCGACTGCACCGACGGCGATGCCGGTCCAGGCGCCGTGCTGCGTCGGCTTCTCGGTCTTGTGGACGTGGACCTTGCCGTCGACCTTCTCGATCACGGCGGAGTCGTAGGTGCCGACGAGTCCCGCGACGTGGAGGTCGACGACGGTCAGATAGTCGGCCTCGGCGTCGGCGATGTCGTCGTAGACGGCGGCGAAGAGAAATACGGGGCGGTCAGCCATGTGGGGCCTTTCGGGGAGGGTTGAAGCAGGAAACGGGCTGCGGGGATGACATTACCGATGAGTTTCCGCTCGGGCTCCGGTCTGGGTATGTGTAAGCCAGGAAGCGACCGAGAGGATCCATCCATGTCCCAGAAGATCACCCCGAACCTGTGGTTCGACGGCAACGCCGAAGAGGCGGCCGAGTTATACGTCGATCTCTTCGAGGACGGGAAGATCGGCCACATCGCCCGCTACCCGGAGGGCTCGCCCGGCCCGGCGGGCACCGTGATGACGGTCGAGTGGGAGGTGAACGGCCTGAAGTTCATCGGCATCAACGGCGGTCCCCAGTTCAAGTTCGACGAGGCCGTCTCGTTCATGATCAGCTGCAAGGACCAGGATGAGGTCGACTACTTCTGGGACCGTCTGACCGACGGCGGCGAGGAGAGCGAGTGCGGTTGGTGCCGGGACCGGTTCGGCCTCTCGTGGCAGGTCGTGCCCGAGGGAATGGAAATCGTCTTCAACGACCCCGACAAGGAGAAGTCGCAGCGGGCGATGCAGGCGATGCTGAAGATGAAGAAGCTGGACATCGGCGCTCTGCGAGCCGCCGCGGCGGGGGAGACCTCCGCCTAGCTTTCCCGCGTCAGTACCGGCCCTCGCTCAGATCCATGTCGAGGGCCGGGTTGACCCGGTCCGGCCGGTCCTCGGGCAGCCAGCGGGCCAGCAGCAGGATGAAGGCCGGACCCGCGGTGACGCCGATCATGACGAGGAACCAGGTCGCCCCGCGGTCGGTTCCCATGCCGATCGAGTGGATCAGGCCGAGGAGCCAGAAGGCCGCCGTCAGGCGGTGGAGCTTCTTCCAGCGGGCCACTCCGATCCGCGATCGCTGGTAGTAGCTGAGCCCGAGGGCCGCCAGGCCCCAGAAGCCGATCACGCCGAGTCCGGTGAAGAAAGGCTGGTAGTTGGAGGCGAACGGGACCGCGATCTCGGTGGGCGAGTACCCGACGTAGGTGTCGCCGAGCAGCGAGAGGCCGTGGACGACGAGCGCGGCGAGAGTCGCCAGCGAGAGCGCCTCGTGAAGGGACTTCGAGTCGGCGAGCTTCCGGCCCATCGGACTGCTCGTGCTGCTGAGCAGGCCGATCCCGACGGCCAGACTCGCGAGCACCAGGGCGGCCGTTCCCGCCGCTCGGCTGGTGATCCAGAAAAGCCCGCCGGTCTGTAGCAACTCGTGCATCTCAGGCGCTCAGGACTGCGAGGACGTGACTGGGGCGGGGGCGGGCGCAGGGGCCGGGCTGGGGGCGACCTGAACGGACGTCGATGGCTGAGGGGTCGAGGGCACGACCACCAGGCCCTCGTCGTCGCCTTCGCCGTCGTCGGACTCGAAATCGTCCGAGGAGGATGTCGAAACGGTCGCATTCTGATTCGAACTCGACGATCCGGGTGAAGTCTTCGTGCCGTTCGCGATCTGGTCGTTGAGCGCGAGCCCCCACGCGAGGACGAACGTCGCGACGCCGGCCGCTATGACGGACTTCCGCATCCGGCTGATCCGCCTGGCGCGCCCCTGCAGGCGGGCCATCGCGAGCATCCGTGCCGACTCGGGGGGCGTCATGCGACGACCTCCTCGGGAGCGTCGCCCGCGGCGGCGGGGAGGAGGTCCACGATCGAATCGTCGTCGAGGACGAGCAGCCCGCCGTGGGGCAGCCAACGTGATGCCTCATCGGGCCCGGCGAGGACCGCGCACTTGGCGCGCATCTCGGCCTCCTCGGCGGTCGGGGCGAGGGCGGTCGCCTGGACGACGCCGCTGAAGCAGGGACGGCCGGAAGCGGGGTCGATCAGGTGATGGGCGGCCTCGCCCTCGGGGCCGATCCAGCTCCGCTTGCCGATCCCGCTCGTGGCGACGCCCCCGGAGACGATCGAGATCGTCGTCAGTGGGTCGGCGCCCTCGTTCCGCTCGGCGCGCGGGTCGGCGATGCGGACGGTGCGAGGTGCACGGGCGGTGCCGCCAACGCGCAGATCCCCCGCGCATTCGACCGCGTAGGTGGGGTGGGAGGCGAGCATCCGGCCGGCCCGGTCGGCCGCCCAGCCCTTCGCGACGCCGCCGCTGTCGATTCCGATGCCCGGGGGCCGGCTGATCGTGCAGGTGACCGGGTCGATCTCGATCTGCTTCCAGCTCGCTGCCGGATCGGGGGCGCCGGAGGCCCGGACGGGAGGAGCAGGGGCGGGGGCCGCCGGTCGCGCCATCCCCTTCATGGAGGTGATGTAGCCGGCGCGCTGCAGAGCCGGCAGGATCGTCGGATCGACGAGTCCGTCGCTGAGCTCGGCGGCCCGGCGGGCGGCGATCGCGAAGTCGCGCATCAGGGGGCTGACGGGGACCGTCTCGCGCGGGTCGGCGTTGAGGCGGGAGAGCTCGCTGTCGGGCAGGAAGCGGGAGAGTCGCGAGTGGCACTCGAGCAGGAACTGCGCGGCGCCGACGGCCGCGCCGATGGACGGCTCCGAACAGGTCGCCGCGATCGTGCAGCGGGCCCCGAAGCAGTCCACTCCGATGATGTGCTCGTCGCTCATGACGGCCAAAGCTAAGAACGGATGCTCAAGAAGCCGTGTGAGCGTTGTGAGAGTCCTCTCATTCGATCCGCGAAGATCAACCCTTGTCCGCGCTCGAGATCATCGCCGTCGTGGCCGCCGGGTTCGGCGCCGGGACCATCAACGCCGTGATCGGCTCCGGGACACTGATCACGTTCCCGGTGCTGCTCGCGATCGGCTACCCGCCGGTGATCGCGAACGTCTCCAACAACATCGGCCTGGTTCCCGGGGCGGTCAGCTCGGCCTGGGGTTACCGGGAGGAGCTGCAGGGGACCAGGGCGCGGCTGTTGAGATTCGCGCCGTTCACGGCCGGAGGCGCGGTCGTCGGCTCGGTGCTGCTGTTGGTGCTGCCGGCGTCGGCCTTCAAGGCGATCGTCCCGGTGCTGATCCTGGTCTCTCTCGTGCTGGTCGTCCTGCAGCCGCGCATCAAGGCGGCGATCGAGGCGCGGCGCACCGAACACCGGCCCGACGGAGGATCGCTGCTGCTCGGCGGCATCTTCGGCACGGGCGTCTACGGCGGCTACTTCGGCGCCGCGCAGGGGATCCTGCTGTTCAGCATCCTCGCCAGCTCGATCGACGGTGAGCTCACCGAGATCAACGCGGTGCGGGCCGTCCTCGCCGGGATCGCCAACCTCGTCGCGGCCATCGTCTTCCTCTTCATCGCCGACGTCGCCTGGTTGCCGGCCCTGCTGATCGCGATCGGCTCGACGGCGGGGGGTCTGCTGGGCGCCGGCGTGGGAAGGCGGCTGCCGGACCCGTGGTTGCGGGCGATCATCGTGGTCGTCGGCCTGGCCGCGATCGCGAAGATCGTCCTCTGAGACATACCCTAGATGTCCAGCGCCGGCTCGCCCGGGCGCGGCGGAACGCTCATCCGCCGTCGCAAGCCGCCGGGGATCGCGATCGCGGCGCCGACGGCGAACAGCAGGCCGATGGCCGAGACGCCAAAGGCCACCGAGTAGCCGGTCTCGGTCGGGAAGCCGCTCGAGGTCATGTGGCCGGCGAGGATGAGA
>Ga0209023_10008716_pt1 | contig 10114 bp, 8 predicted proteins | sample LakOneMetagenome_FD_187468 | JGI IMG/M metagenome (GOLD analysis project Ga0209023, IMG submission 187468) | Freshwater and sediment microbial communities from Lake Erie, Canada (SPAdes) (version 2) | ecosystem: Environmental > Aquatic > Freshwater > Lentic | place: Lake Erie, Canada | collected...
GCAACACCGCCGAGAACGTGGCGCGCCAGTATCAGATCACGCGCCAGCAGCAGGACGAGTTCGCCGTCGCTTCGCAGCAGAAGGCGGAAGCTGCGCAGAAGGCCGGCAAGTTCAAGGACGAGATTACCCCCTTCACCATCAAGGGCCGCAAGGGCGACGTTGTGGTCGACACGGACGAGTATCCGCGTCACGGCGCAACGCTCGATGCCATGGCCAAGCTGAAGCCTGCGTTCGAGAAGGAAGGCACCGTGACCGCAGGTAGCGCCTCTGGCATCAATGACGGCGCCGCTGCCGTGGTGCTGATGAGCGCCAAGCAGGCCGCCAAGGAAGGCCGCACCGTGCTTGCCCGCATCGCGTCGTGGGGACAGGCAGGCGTCGATCCCAAGATCATGGGCACCGGGCCGATCCCGGCTTCGCGCGCTGCGCTCAAGAAGGCTGGCTGGAATATTGCTGACCTCGACTTGATCGAAGCCAACGAAGCTTTCGCGGCGCAGGCTTGCGCCGTGAACAAGGATCTCGGATGGGATACATCGAAGGTCAACGTCAATGGCGGCGCGATCGCCATCGGCCATCCGGTCGGCGCATCGGGTGCGCGCGTGCTCGTCACGTTGCTGCACGAAATGCAGAAGCGCGATTCCAAGAAGGGTCTTGCTACGCTCTGCATCGGCGGCGGCATGGGCATCGCAATGTGCGTTGAGCGTTAAGATTCTCTAGAACGCACTGCACAATATAAAAACCAAATGCCCGGCAATTTGCCGGGCATTTTTTCTTGCTGTTATCGCAAATGACTTGAATACTTGCCGTCCAAAAACACGTCACTGAAGTTCGGAGGGAATACCTGATATGGCACGCGTGGCATTGGTTACTGGCGGAACGCGCGGCATCGGAGCTGCGATCAGCAAGGCTTTGAAGGCTGCGGGTTACAGGGTTGCGGCGAGTTATGCCGGCAACGATGAAGCCGCGGCGAAGTTCAAGGCCGAGACGGGCATTCCCGTTTACAAGTGGGACGTCGCTTCGTTCGACGCATGTGCGGACGGCGTGAAGAAGGTCGAGGCCGAGGTCGGACCGATCGACGTGCTGGTGAACAATGCGGGCATCACCCGTGACGTGCCGTTCCACAAGATGTCACTCGACCAGTGGAACGCGGTGATGAACACCAATCTCGGTTCGCTGTTCAACATGACGCGTCAGGTGATCGAGGGCATGCGCAGCCGCAAGTTCGGCCGCATCATCAACATCTCCTCGATCAACGGCCAGAAGGGACAGTTCGGCCAGGTCAATTACTCGGCGGCGAAGGCCGGCGACATTGGCTTCACCAAGGCGCTTGCGCTTGAGAATGCGCGCGGCGGCATCACCGTGAACGTAATCTGCCCCGGCTACATCAACACCGAAATGGTGCAGGCGGTGCCGAAGGACGTGCTCGAGAAGGCTGTGATTCCGCAGATTCCGGTCAGTCGTCTCGGCGAGCCGGAAGAAATCGCGCGCGGCGTGGTGTTCCTTGCGTCCGACGATGCGGGCTTTGTCACCGGTTCGACGCTCACCATCAACGGCGGACAATACCTGCAGTGATGCATCGTGCCATCACGGTGGGTATCTGCTGAATGATATGGCGTCATCGCGGAATGAATGGCATTCATCCGCGATGACGACCTCCACTGCTACCCTCATCGGCCTCACCGCTATTGTCATGTGGTCGCTGCTCGCCGCGCTCACGGTTGCGACGGGCCGCGTTCCGCCGTTTCAACTGCTCGCGATGACCTTCGCCATCGGCGCCTGCGTTGGTCCGCTGACATGGTTGTGGCGGCCATCCGCCATTCGCGCGCTGCGGCAACCTCTTTTGGTGTGGCTGGTCGGGATCGGCGGCCTGTTTGGCTATCACGCGCTGTATTTCCTCGCGCTACGCCTCGCGCCGCCGGCGGAAGCAGGACTGCTGAACTATCTCTGGCCACTTCTCATCGTGCTGTTGTCATCATTTCTGCCGGGCGAACGGCTGGCACCGCATCATATTGTCGGCGCGGTTTTGGGCTTCGCGGGCACGATCCTGCTTTTTGCGGGCAATGGCGGAGGTGCGCCAAACCCCGCGCATATTCCCGGATTCATCGCGGCTTTTGTCGCGGCCTTTGTATGGGCTGGTTATTCCGTGATGTCGCGCAAGCTCGCCACCGTGCCGACCGATGCTGTGGCCGGCTTCTGTCTTGCGACGGCTGTGCTTGCCGCGATTTGTCATGTCGTTCTGGAGACCACGATCTGGCCCGAGACGGCGATGCAATGGCTTGCGATTGTTGCGCTCGGCATCGGCCCGGTCGGCATCGCGTTCTTTGTGTGGGATATCGGCATGAAGCGCGGCGACATCCGCGTGCTCGGTGCTGCGTCTTATGCGACGCCGGTGCTCTCCACTGCGTTTCTCATTCTCGCAGGCTTTGCGAAGCCGACGGCGACACTTGCAATCGCCGCGGCCTTGATCGCAGGTGGCGGGCTGATCGCGGCGAAGGACATGATCGCCGGGCGCAAGTCCTGATTAACGCCGAGTCGGCGACCAGTCCGGCGGCGCAAGCTCGAATGTCTTGAAGTCGAATCCGGGCGCGACGGTGCAACTGACCAGCGTCCAGTCACCGGTGCTTTCGGCGGCCTGCCACGTATGAGCGGGAACGATGGCTTGCGGTTGTTCCCCCGCCGTCAGATTCGCGCCGAGTTGGATGGTTCGCTCGCCGCTGTCATCGGCGATCCGCAGCTTGAGCGCATCGCCTGCGTGATAGTGCCAGATCTCCACCGCATCGACGCGATGCCAGTGCGACTTTTCCCCGCGTGCCAACAGGAAATAGATGGCTGTTGAGGCGGCACGCCCGCCGTCGACGGTTCGGGAATCGCGAAAGGTTTCGCGATAGTGGCCGCCTTCGGGATGCGGCTGCAGCCCGAGGCGCGAAATGATCTCGCTGGCGGTGAGACCGGAGAGGCCGTTCATCACGACTTGTTTTTGCGTTCGCGGATTTCGCCGAACACGTCTGCGGGGCTCTTGCCGGTCATGCCGAGCGCGGCTGCGACCGACGGGACGTCCGCGCGCAGGAAGGTGTTGGCTTCCTTCTCATCGCGGATAAGGGTCGGGATTGTCGGCTGGTTCGCGGCGCGCAGCTTTGCGACTTCCTCGGCACGCGCCTTCAATGCCGGATTGTTCGGCTCGATACCGAGCGCGAACTTGACGTTCGATGCGGTGTATTCGTGGCCACAATAGATCCGCGTGTCGTTGGGGAGCGCGCGCAGCTTGAGCAGCGACTCCCACATCATCGGGTAGGTGCCTTCGAACACGCGGCCGCAGCCGATCGAGAACAGCGTATCGGCGCAGAACAGCGCGCGCTCGCCATCGAACATATAGCTGATGTGGTCGAGGGTGTGACCCGGCGTGTCCAGCACGCGCGCGGTCAGGTTGCCGACCTTGACGGTATCGCCCTCTTTCACGCGCACATCGACATCATGAATCTCCACTTTCTTGTCAAAGGGCGCGACAACACGGCAATTGTACTTCTTCTTGAGTTCGGCGATGCCGCCGACGTGATCGGCATGGTGATGCGTCACCAGAATATCGGTCAGGGTCCAGCCTTCGTGCTCCAGCGCCGCGATGATGGGGCCAGCTTCCGGCGCATCGATCGAGGCGGTGGCCCCGGTAGATGGATCGTGAATGAGATAGCCGAAATTATCGGACAGGCAGGGGAACAGGCGAATTTCGGCAGCCATGACGTCTCCATTCATCAGGAATGGTTCAAGTTATCATGCCTGGATGCGCGAGTGAAATGCGTTAACGCTGGCGCAGGATAGACCTGTGGCTGCTGCACGCTGCGGCCGGTTCGTGTTAGGTTGAGATCATGACCATCGATGTCATCGATCTTCGCAATTTCTATTCGCAGCGCCTTGGCGCTGTGGCGCGGCGGCTGATCAATCGCGGCATCAAGCAGCACTGGCCGCATGCGGATGGCCTGCGCGTGGCGGGGCTTGGTTACCCGACCCCCTATCTCGGCCTGTTTCGCGAGGATGCCGAGCGCTGCATTGCTCTGATGCCGGCGGCGCAGGGTGTGTTGAAATGGCCGACGGCGCGGCCCACGCTCTCGACACTGGTGGATCAGTTTTCATTGCCGCTGGCGGATGCCGCGGTGGATCGCATTCTGTTGGTTCATGCGCTGGAAATCACGGACGATCCCGAAGGATTGTTGCGCGAGGTATGGCGCGTGCTCGCGCCGTCGGGGCGGATGATGGCGATCATTCCCAACCGGCGCGGCGTGTGGACGCGGACCGACAATACGCCGTTCGGTCATGGCCGGCCCTATTCACGCTCGCAGATCACGCAGTTGTTGCGGCAGACATGGTTCACGCCGACGGCATGGGGGGAAGCGCTGTTCGTGCCGCCATTCCAGAACGGATGGGTGCTGCGCTCCGCTATGGCCTGGGAGCGGATGAGCGCTGCAGTGTCGTCGCCGTTCGCCGGTGTGCATATCGTCGAGGCATCGAAGCAGGTCTATCGTGCAATTCCGGCGCATCGCGAACGCACGCGCCTCATTCCCTCGATGCCGCCTGTGCTTGTGCCGACGCCGACGCGCCGCGACGATCATCCGGCGAGAGGCTGACAGTTTCTTTCAAAACAAAAAGACCCGCCGGAGCGACACTCGGGCGGGTCTTTTGCATTCTGCGTATTTTTATTCGCCTGCGGTTTCCGCAGGAGACGGCGCAGCGCCCTCGGGGCGCGGCCCGGGCGGACGGCGGCGGCGGCGATGACCAAAGCGCTCGCCGCGATTGCCGCTTTCTTCTGCACTGTTGCCGTTCGGCTGCGGCTGTGCGCCGCCGGTAATGAACGACGGAAGACGATCGACGTGATCGTTTTCGGCAGGCTGTGCGGCCGGCTGCGGCTGCTGACGGTTGTCGCGGTCACGATCGCGGAAATTCTGTTCGCGCGGCTGCTGCTGTTCGCGCGGATAGGGCTGCTGCTCGCGCGGCTGAAACTGCGGCTGCTGCTGTTGCGGCACGAAGCCGGGCTCCGCACCGAAATTGGAATAGCTGTCGCCATCGTCGCCGTTGTCGTCGAGCGCATCGCCATCGGGGCGCTGCATCGGCTGCTGCTGTTGCTGCGGCTGGCTCTGGCGGAACTGCTCTTGCGCCGCTGCGATCAGGCGGAAGTAGTGTTCGGCGTGCTGGTAGTAATTCTCCGCGGCGACCGGATCGCCGGAGGAGCGCGCATCGCGCGCAAGTTGCAGATACTTTTCCGCGATGTGGGAAGCGGTTCCGCGAATCTTGATATCCGGACCGTTGGACTCGAACACCCGGGTCATCGGGTTCTGGCCGCGCCGGTTGTTGTTATTGTTATTATTGTTGTTGTTGTTCCGGCTGCGCATGCGCTTGTTGTTGTTCGGGCCGTTTCTCATGTGGTGCCTTTTACCGATTCTGAATCGAGGTGAAGGAAGTGCGGACACGGCGCGAAGTCGTCGCGCAAGTGGCGATACCGTGAAAAGTCAGTCCGTGAGTGCCGTAAGTCGCGTTCAACAAGGACGCGTTCTCCAAATGCCCGAAGGCAATGAGCCATTGGGCCGGATCAGCCTGAGCCAACAGGCGCGATGTTTTGCAGTTGAGTGTACAAGCGCAATATCAGGCTTTCGTTCGCTTCGCGGTCCCGAGCAGCGCAGCTCTTTCAGCCTTCGCGCTCGTCATAACCAGCCTTTTTGGAACCTTTCATCCGGCGGGCCTCCCTTGCGGGATTTCTGGCTTCCGCCCGTCATTTCTGAACGGGGGCCAACGCCCTGAACCGATGGTGTGGCCGGAACGTAGTCGCTCCGGCGCAATATTCCAAGAGGTTTTTTCTGGCCCATCCCCCCTTTAAATGGCCGCTTTTCGCCCCATGACAGCCCGGTGAATACCGCCGAGATCGGTCTTTGGCGGGTGTGAAAGGGTTAATCCCGCCTGCCGCATCAGGGCGCTCACATCGCCGCTCTGGTCGTGTCCCACCTCGAAGACCAGAACACCATTTGGCGCCAGCAGCGCTGCGACCTGCGGCGCGATGGCGCGATAGGCATCAAGGCCGTCGGTGCCGCCATCGAGCGCCAGACGCGGGTCGTAGTCCCGCACATCGCGATCGAGCGCGGCGATGTCCGCTGAACGGATATAGGGCGGATTGGACACAATCAGGTCGAATGGACCGGAGAGCGCTGACGCGTAGTCGCATTGCACGAACGAGGCTCGCCCGGCGAGGCCAAGCTGCCTTGCATTGAGCCGTGCCGTCTCCAGCGCAGCCTCGCTGATGTCGGTGCCGATTCCCGTGGCCGCAGGCAGTTCGGAGAGCAGCGCCAGCAGGATGGCGCCGGACCCGGTGCCGATATCGGCGATGCGCAGCGCTTTGTCTTTGGCGGAATCGTTGCCGACGATCTCAAGCGCAGCGGCAACGATGGTTTCGGTGTCAGGACGCGGGACCAGTGTCGCGTCTGAGAGGCGCAGATCGAGGCCCCAGAATTCCTTGTGGCCGAGAATGCGTGCGACCGGTTCATGCGACAGGCGGCGCTGGCCGAATGAAGAAATAATGTTTGCTTCGTTTTCAGTAATCAGTCGCGCTGCCTGAACAGCAAGACCGGTGTGATCGAGAGCGAGTGCCGCGCCGATCAGGAGGCGGGCATCGAGTTCCGGCGAATCGATGTTGCTGGCCTTGAATTCCGCCGCCAGTGCGCGCCGCGCCGCCTCGACGGTCAATCCGGCGAGCGGGGCGCTGGTGCTCACGATGCGCCGCCCTGTTCCGCGAGCAGCTTGGCCTGATGTTCGGTGGTGAGGGCATCGACAAGCTCGCCGAGCGCATCGCCTGCGATCACCTGCGGCAGCTTGTAGAGCGTCAGATTGATGCGGTGGTCGGTGACGCGGCCCTGCGGGAAATTGTAGGTACGGATGCGCTCGGAGCGATCGCCGGAACCGACCTGTCCCTTGCGTTCCGCGGAGCGCTCGGAGTCGATGCGCTGCCGCTCCGCGTCATAGATGCGCGAGCGCAGGATGTTCATCGCGCTGGCGCGGTTTTTATGCTGCGAGCGGCTGTCCTGCATCATCACAACAATTCCTGTCGGAATATGCGTGATGCGGATCGCGGACTCGGTCTTGTTGACGTGCTGTCCGCCTGCGCCCTGCGCACGCATGGTCTCGATCCGCAGATCGGCGTCCTTGATCGCAACGTCGACCTCCTCGGCTTCCGGCAGCACCGCCACCGTCGCTGCCGATGTATGGATACGGCCTTGCGTTTCGGTGTCGGGCACGCGCTGCACGCGATGCACGCCGGATTCGAATTTCAGCTTGGCGAACGCGCCGCGGCCCTGCACCTCGGCGACGATTTCCTTGTAGCCGCCCATGGTGCCCTCAGAAGCCGAGATCAGATCGACCTTCCAGCCCTGCAGCGCCGCAAAGCGTTCGTACATGCGAAACAGGTCACCGGCGAACAGCGACGCCTCGTCGCCGCCGGTGCCGGCGCGGATTTCGAGCACCACGTTGCGCTCGTCCATGGCGTCCTTGGGCAACAGCGCAATGCGGATATCCTGCGCCAGCTCGTCGCGGCGCGCTTCAAGCTCCGGCCGTTCGCTTTCGGCCATCGACCGCATCTCGGAATCTGTCGCGGCATCCGCAATCAATGCGTCGATGCCGTCGATTTCGTCCACTGCCGAGCGATAGGCTTTCACGGCATCGACCACCGGCGTCAGCTCGCTCAATTCGCGGGTGATGCGGACATAGGTTTCCGAATTCACCTGGCCGAGCAGTTCGGCCTCCAGCGCCGCGTGACGCGCCAGCAAGGTATCGAGTTTAGATTCGGGCAGTGCGGTCATGAGCTTTGTTCGGCAGGAATGGATTCAAAAAGCGGACGTCAGTTCGTTTCCGAGCGTCGCTACAACGAAAGCCCTTCGGCTTCGGCGAATTCCATCAGCTTGCTGCGAATCGAAACGCTTCCCGCCGGTGCGTCGAGCAGCGGCGTGATCATCGCTTCAGCCTTTTTCGCATCGAGATCGAGGATCATCGCCTTGACCGGACCATGCGCGGTGGCCGACAGCGACAGCGAGCGATAGCCGAGTGCAATCAGCGCCAGCGCGCCGAGCGGCTGCGAGGCCATCTCGCCGCAGAGCGAGACGGATTTTCCTGCGGCATTGGCCTTTGCGGCGATGTCGCGCAGGGCGCGGAGGATCGGCGCCGACAGCGTATCGAAACGGTCGGTGACGCGAGAGTTGCCGCGGTCGACCGCGAACAGGAACTGGAACAGATCGTTCGAGCCGACGGAGATGAAGTCGACCCGCTTGAGCAGTTCGTCCATCTGATAGAGCAGCGCCGGAACTTCAACCATGGTGCCGACATCCACGCGTTCGGGCAGGGTGTGTCCGTGCTGGCGCAGATAGGTCAGCTCGCGCTCGATCACGAGCTTGGCCTGGTCGAATTCATCAACCTGCGAGATCATCGGGAACATCACACGCAAATATCTTCCCGAAGCCGCACGCAAGAGCGCGCGGATCTGTCCGCGCAGCAGGCCCGGCCTGTCGAGACCGAGCCGAATCGCGCGCCAGCCCAGCGCCGGATTTTCTTCGACAATCGTGTCCATGTACGGCAACGCCTTGTCGCCGCCGATATCGAGCGTGCGGAAGGTGACAGGCTTGTCGCCGGCGGCATCGAGCACGGCGCGATAAAGCGAAAGCTGTTCGCTGGTGCGTGGCAGGCTCTGTCCGACCATGAACTGCAGTTCGGTGCGGAACAGGCCGATGCCCGACGAGCCGGTGTCGTCGATATGCGGCAGATCGATCACAAGGCCTGCGTTGATCATCAGGTCGACCGGCTGGCCGTCCTTGGTGATGCTCGGCTTGTCACGCAGCTCGCGATACTGTTCCTGACGCCGCGCACGGAAGCGGACCCGCTCGGCATAGGCCGACTGGATTTCATGCGATGGGCGGATGTAGATCGATCCTGACGTTCCATCCACGATGATCGCGTCGCCGGGATCGGCAATGCCGGCAGCGTTCGGCACCTCGCCGACGGCGGGAATGCCGAGCGCGCGGGCGACGATGGAGACGTGCGAATTGGCAGTGCCTTCTTCCAGCACAAGGCCGCGCAGCCGCTTGCGGTCGTAGTCAAGCAGCGCCGCCGGTCCCATCGAACGCGCGATCAGGATGGCGTTGTCGGGCAATTGCTCGCGCGAGGGCGCGTGATCCTGTCCGACCAGTTGCCGCATCAGGCGATGGCCGAGGTCTTCGAGATCGTGCAGGCGGTCGCGCAGATAGGGATCGGTGGAGCGCAGCATGCGCGCGCGGGTATCCGACTGCACGCGCTCGACGGCGGCTTCGGCGGTGAGGCCGGTGGCGACCGCTTCGTGCAGTTTGTGCTGCCAGCCCTGATCGTTGGCGAACATGCGGTAAGCTTCGAGCACGTCGCGGTGTTCGCCGCCGTCGGCGACATCGCCGCGCTCAAGCATCCGGTCGAGGTCGGCACGCAGCTTGAGGATCGCACTGTCGAGCCGCTTGAGTTCCTTGGGCAGGTCCTCGGCGATGTAGTTGGTGATGACGACGCGCGGCTCATGCAACACCACATGGCCGAGTGCGATGCCGTCCGAAAGGATCGCGCCGCTCTTGTGCAGCGAGTGACGTGCGGCGGGTTCCGCGCCGGGGCGCGCGATGGACGAGAGTTCGCCCGACGCGATCATTTCCGCGACCACCATGGCGGTGGTCTGCAGCGCCTCGATTTCCTCTTCGACGTAGGTGCGGTGGGCGCGATTCTGCACCACCAGCACGCCGAGGGTGTTGCCGGAGCGCAGGATCGGCACGCCGAGGAACGAGTGGTAGATTTCTTCGCCGGTTTCCGGGCGATACGAGAAGGCCGGATGTGACTGCGCGTTGGACAGGTTCAGCGGCGTGGCTTCGGAGGCCACAAGACCGACAAGGCCCTCATGGGCATTCAGGACCGTCTGGTGGACGGCGTCGCGGTTCAGACCTTCGGTGGCGTAAAGCTCAAGGGTGTTGTCGACGCGCAGCACGTAGGTCGAGCAGACCTCCGCCACCATATTGGCGGCGATCAGCACCACGATCTTGTCGAGCCGTTCCTGAGCGCTGACCTGTTCGGCCATCACTTCGCGGAGCCG
>Ga0209023_10008717_pt1 | contig 10114 bp, 9 predicted proteins | sample LakOneMetagenome_FD_187468 | JGI IMG/M metagenome (GOLD analysis project Ga0209023, IMG submission 187468) | Freshwater and sediment microbial communities from Lake Erie, Canada (SPAdes) (version 2) | ecosystem: Environmental > Aquatic > Freshwater > Lentic | place: Lake Erie, Canada | collected...
CCGTGGATGGTCGGCACGAGGCGGACGTGACAGTTCGAGCTCAGGGCGCCAGCGTGTAGGCGACGGACACGGCCTCTTGGACCTTCTTCGGGTCGATCGAGCTGGTGCCGCTCGTGTACCAGTAGGACCCGAGGCCGGTGTCGTTCTGGAAGTCGACGAACGCCTGGGGCCAGGCGCCCCAGTACGCAGCGTTCGCGGTTGTCTTGGCGACCTGCGGCGATGCCTGTGACGAGGTGGTGACGGCTGTGTCGAGGAAGTTCGGTGCCTTGGTCCAACCGGTCGCGATGTTGGCGCCGCTGTACACGTTGGAGAAGGTCGCGATTGCCACCCCGTTGCGGTTCGGCAGCGCGACACGCACATCGGGGTTGTCCATCGACGACGCGAAGCCGCCCATCGACGCGGTCAGGGTGGCGGAACCGTTCGGGCTGACCGTCAGCTTGGGGTTGGTGATCCAGAACGGGACCAACGGCCCGTAGAAGTTGACGGTGAAGGTGCCGGTCCACTGGATCGTTGCGGCCCCTGTCGTGGTGTTCACCGTGCCGGTGCCGCCGGTGTAGCGGACCTTCTGACCCAGGTAGTTGGCGTTGGACGCCGTCACGTTGTTGCCGGCGCCGTCCTTGTTCCGGTTGGCCCAGCCGACCGCAGCCTCGCTCCCGATCGCCACGTAGGAGCCCGCCGCGTTCTTCTTGAGGACGGTGGCGTTGCCGTTCGTGGCGACGTAGGTCGACTGGGTCGAGTCGGACTGACCGGCGCTCCAGTAGTTGGGCCGGCCGTTCATCGCTCCGTTGTCGACCTCCCGGCTGATCGTCCACTCGAAGGTTGCGTTGGCGACGACCTTGTCGGCACCTGCGACGGTGGAGGTCGTCGTGGCGCCGCCCGTGTCGGGTGGCACGCAGGCGCTGGCGGTCACCGCTGCCGCGGCGGCGAAGGCCACAGCGAGCGTGCGGTGGCGGGTGAGGATCCTGGGCGTGTTCATGGGTGGTTCACTCCAATGTGTCGGGAACTGGTGCAAGGAGGGCGTTCGGTCGCGTTCACGCGGAGTCCGAGGACCGTCGGCGGCGCAGCCACGTTCCGGTTGCGACGGTGCCGCCGAGCAACACCACGGCGAAAGCGAGCTGCTGCCACGGCCACACGGTGGCGGACGTGCGCCCGGCGATTGACGCCCGCCCGAGGTCGACGTCGGGTGCAGCGGGGACGTACGGCGTCAGGCGGACGACCGACTCGGTACCGAATCCGGGCCACACGCCGTTCACCACCTGGGTCACGGTTCGGGAACGACCCGGAGCGATGGCCCTGACCGACGTCGGGGCGCTCGCAACGGATCCGAGCGCGGGGGAGACCTGGGCGGTTCCGGTGGCTGCGACCGTCACGGCGCCGGTGTTCTGCACGGTGTAGGTGATGGCGAGGCTGCCGGGGCTCGTCGGGTTGATGTTCGGGCGGTACTCGGCGGTCACTGCCGAGTACCGCAGGCCGGCGTCGACCGTGCGAACCGCAGCCGCGGCGTCGGTGGTGGCCGATCGTCCCTCGACGGACTGGAGCGGTGACGGTGACGCGGCGGCCTGGTTTGCAGTGTCCGCTGCTGCCAGCGCCGTCGCCTGGTTCGCCGCGCTCGATGCCGTGCTCCCTGACGACGTGCTGCCCGACGATGTGCTGCCTGACGATGTGGCTGTCGGCGCGGCGGCATCGGCTCCGACGGTCTCGGACCCGACCGTCGCCGCAGGTGCTGGCGACTCGGTGGGGGAGTCTGCCGGCGGCGTAGTGGGTTCGGCCGGGATCGTCGGTGCCGTGGTGGTGGTGGGTGCTGCCGTCGTTGTGGTGGGCGTGGTGGTGGGTGCCGGTGCTGTGGTCGTCGTGGTGGGTGCCGTGGGTGCCGTGGGTGCCGTGGTGGTGGTGGGTGTTGTCGTCGCTGTGGTCGTCGTCGTGGTGGTGTTCGGCGTCGTTGAGGGTGTGGTGGTCGGGGTGCTGGTGGTGGGGACCGTCGTGGTCGTCGAAGGAGCGGCCATCGGACCGAACGAGACGGTGATCGGCGACGGCGCCTTGCGGGGGTCGGCGGCGCTGCCGGTCGAGTACCAGTAGGCGCCGGTGCCGGTGCGATCCATCGCTGCGATGAGCTCGTTGGGCCAGGCACCCCACGTTGCTGTGCCGCGAACCTGTGGGTTGTCGACCGACTCGTAGGTGACGCCCGAGTAGTGCGGCGTCGCGGTGAAGCCGGGGACCCCGCCAGCCGACGCGTCGAAGCGGGCGATGACCACCCCGGGGATCGGTGGCGTGGCCTCCCGAACGTCGGGGTCGTCGAGGCTCGACGCGAACCCTGCGACCGTTGCGCTCAGCGTGGCGTGGCCGGCAGCGTCGATCACCAGCCGGGGGTCGCTGAACCATTGCGGGACGAGCTCGTCGTACATGTTGGCGCTGAACGTTCCGCTCCACTGCACGGTGGTGGCGCCCGTAGCGGGGTCGTGGGTCCCGTCGCCGCCGCTGAGCCGGATGACGAGGCCGAGTCGTGCTGCACTGGCAGCGCCGCTGGTGGTCACCTTGGTGCCGTTGGCGTCCAGGCAGCGCGTGGCCCAGTTCGAGATGGTGGAGTAGGTGCCGTCCGCGGCGCGCTTGACGATCGTGACGTCGCCGTCGGTGCCGGCGTACATGGCCTGGGAGCCGTCGGTCCGCCCGGCGCTCAGGTGGTTGCACGAGCCGTCGAACGCCCCGGCGTTCATCTCGCCGTTGAACGCCCACTCGAGGGTGGCGTCGCTCAGCGTGACGGGCCCGCTGGCTGCGTCGGCACCCAGGCCAATCAGGCCGCCGACGCCGACGAGCGCGGTGGCGATGGCAGCGACGATCGGGACTCCACGTCGTCGGATGGACCTCATCGGTCACCCGCCTTGGTTGTTGCCGTCGCCGCGGCTGCCGCTGCCGTGAGTCGGTTGCGGCGGCTCCACCACCCGGCCGCGACCGAGGCCGCCGCCGTGGCGGTCGCCACGAGGAGCAGGGCGAGCCCGCCGGAGCCGCCCGAGCTGTCGAAGTCCGTCATCGAGACGACCTCGCCGGCGACGATCGTGCGCTCGCCGGTCGACCCGCCGTCGCCGTGCCCGTCAGCCCCAACAGCGATCTCTTCGCCGTCGGCGTCCGCCGGCGCGGTGGTGTCCGGTGCGGTGGCATCAGGTGCTGTGGTGGTGTTCGCGGCGGCTCCGCCGGGCGTGGCGCCGGACGGGGTTCCCGTGGCCGAACCGTTGCCGGCCGCGGCCCCCGCGGCCCCGGCGGTCCCGGCGGTCCCCGCAGAGCGCGGTGTGGCGGCGTTGGGGATGACGCCCCGTGGTGCGGCGGTGCCCGGGGAGGTGCCGGAGGAGATGCCACCGGGGGCGACGGTGGGTGCCGGCCCGTCGTTGCGGAACGTCACGGGGGTGAACCGTTCGTTCGTGCGGCTGTTCTTGCCGTGGGCGCCGACGGTGAACACGCCGCACTGCACCGATCGGCAGTCGACGGTGCTGCTGGCGCCCGTCGTCGAGTCGACCCACGAGTACAGGGCGCCGCGCACGGTGAGGGTCGTCGAGAAGTTCCCGCCGGCGTCCATGTGGAACGGGGTCTCGGCGCCGGAGGTGCCGCCGTTGGTGAAGCTGACCAACCGGACCAGGCCACTGCCGTCGTCGCGGGTCTCTCCGCCGCCGTCGCCCGGGTAGGAGTAGGTGAACCCGAACTGCCCGTTGGATCCGTCGCCCCGCCAGCTGGGACCCCACTTGTCGCCGGGCGCGACCCATCCGAAGAACACGTAGATGCCGCCGAACACGTTGGCGCCGCAGGTGTGGGGCGGAACGAGGTAGTCGCTGCCGGTCACGGAGATCGTGGACACGCTCGATGCCGACACCGTCGGTGTGCTCACGGTGAGGGTGGGCGTGGCGTCGGTGTTGCCGCAGGTGGTCTGCGCTGCGGCGGTCGGTGCGTCGGTCCACTGGATCGCTCCGACGAGCGAGCCGGTGGCCAGCGCTACGGCGAAGGTTCGACGGATCGGAGAGGTTCCTCGCACGACGTCGAGAGTAGGCATGCTTAACAACAAAAGTAAAGCGCGCCGATCAACCGAGATGGATGGCCCGGCCGGGCACGATGATCAGGTCGCCGGTGACCGGGTGTGAGAGCACCTCGATCGGATGCTCGTAGACCTCGCTGAGCAGGTCCGCGGTGAGTACCTCCGACGGGCGTCCGGCGGCTCGCACCGTGCCGCTGGCGAGCATCACGACCCGATCCGCGTAGGCCGCAGCGAGGCTGAGGTCGTGCATGACCACGACGACGCCGACGCCGTCGCTCGCCGAGTTCTTGGCAAGCGCCAGCACTTGTTCCTGGTGGCGGACGTCGAGTGCGGCGGTCGGTTCGTCGAGCAGCATCACCCGCGCGTCCTGTGTGACGACTCTGGCCATGGCAGCGCGGGCGCGTTCGCCGCCGGAGAGCGACGTGAAGCGGCGATCGGCCAGGTGCTCGACGTCGGTGGCGAACATCGACTCCTCGACGCGGCGCTCGTCGTCGTCCTCGGCATCCTGGCCGATCCAGGGGCTCCGACCCATCTCGACGGTCTGTCGCACGGTGAACGGAAACGACATCGTGAGCTGTTGGAGCATCACCGCTCGGCGCATCGCCATCTCGACGTGCGTCCAGGACCCGAGCGCTGCGCCATCGAGATCCACGGTGCCGCGGTCCGGTTCCAGGTCCCCTGCGAGCACCGCCAAGAGCGTGGACTTGCCGGCGCCGTTCGGCCCGACGAGGGCCACCAGCTCCCCGCCGTGGACGTCGAGGTCGACCCCGTCGAGGATCCGTTCCCCGCCGAGGGTCACCGCAGCATCTCGCACGCGGAGCAACACGCCGTCGGGTGGGGGAGCGTCGGGCAATCGCACTCGATGGCGCACGCTGCGCGCGCCTGTGGTGATCGTGGTGGCGACCCTGCCCACGCTCAACCCCACCCGCCCGAGGCCGCTCTGGTGCGGTACAGCATCCAGAAGAAGAACGGCCCGCCGACGAGCGCTGTCAGCATGCCGATCGGCAGGTCCGCGTACGCGACCAGGGTGCGCGCCGCGAGGTCGGCCACGACCACGACGAGTGCGCCGCCGAGCACGCTCGCGGGGATCAGGGTGCGGTGCGACGGACCGATGATCATCCGCACCAGGTGGGGGACGATCAGGCCGATGAACGCGATGATGCCGACGAACGCGACCCCTGCCGCGATGAGCAGCGACACGAGCACGATCGCGGTCACCCGAAGGCGCTCGACGTGCACGCCGACGTGACGTGCGGAGCGTTCGCCGAGCGCCAGGAGGTCCAGCTGGCGGGCGAGCGCCATGACGCCGATCAAGCCGAACGCGACCACTGGCGTGACGATGCGCACCGCCTCCCAACGTGCACCGTTGAAGCTGCCCAGCTGCCAGAACACGATCTGCTCACGCGCTGCGGTGTCGCCCAGGAACACCAGGTAGGCGATGACCGCAGCGGTCACCGCGTTGACGGCGATGCCGGTCAGCACCAACGTCACGACCTCGGTCCGACCACCGTGGCGCGACATCGCGTAGATCAGCAGGGTGGTGGTGAGCCCGGTTGCAAACGCGACCGCGGCGATCGTGTAGCCGCCGAAGAACGACCAGCCGAACACGATGACGGCGCACGCTCCGACTGCGGCACCGCCGGACACGCCGATCACGCTCGGCTCCGCCAGCGGGTTGCCGAACACGGCTTGGAGCACTGCGCCTGCCCCGCCGAGCGCCGCGCCGACGACCGCTGCGAGCACCACACGGGGGAAGCGCACGTTCCACAGTGCTGCTTCGCCTCTGGGATGGGAGGGGACCGAGCCGATGTCCACTCCGAACCACCCGCCGATGCGGTGCAGGATCGATCCGAGCACCTCGGACGGCGCAACATGGAGCTGGCCGATCCCGGCGGCGACGATGCCGGCGATCACCAGAGCAACCGCCAGTGCGCAGATGAGCAGCAACGATCGGGACCACCGCACGCGAGGGAGTCTGCGCTGTACTGCCTCGGACCGCGCCGCTGCGGGTTCGGCCGGTGTGGTCGTGGTGCTCACGATGATCAGCGGCGCGCCGGAGCGCCTTGGCTGAGCACGCCGTCGGAGCCGTAGATCGCGTCCCCGAGCGCCCGGAGGGTGGCGGGGAACTGCGGCCCGAAGCTCAGGATCTGGGCGTCGGCCATGTCGACGACGCAACCGTCGACCCCGGCAGCGGTGTCCGCGACGCCGGGGGTCTCGACGAGTCCGTCGACACCGCCGACGGAGTCGAGCCCGTCGGTCATCATCAGGTACATGTCGGGCTCGGACTTCACGAGGCCCTCGGCGTTGAGGGGCTTGGAGCCTTCCAGACCGGACTCACCGGCGACGTCGACGCCGCCCAGTGCCGCGATCAGGTCGTCTGCTCCGGTGCCCTTGCCGAACCAGTAGTAGACCCCCGCGCTGCCCCGCAGGTACAGGAACACGATGCGGGGCGCCGACGCAACGTCGGCCATGGCCGCGACGTCGCGAACGGCTGCGTCGACCTCGGCCGTCACCTTGGCGGCGAGCGCGTCGCCCTGAACGGGGACGCCAAGGACGTTGGCGACGGCATGGATCTGGTCGTCGATCACGGCTCGGTTGCGTTGGCTGTCGAGGATCACGACGGGGATGCCCGAGTCCTTGAGCTGCAGCTGCACCTCGAGTGGGCCGATGGAGTAGTCGGTGAGGATCACCGAGGGGTTCAGGTCGAGGATCGCCTCTGCGTTGAGCTCGTGGCCGTTGTGGGTGACGACGGGCAGATCCTTGAGTGCGGGCACGCCCGTCGAGACGTCACGGCCGACGAGGTGGTCGCCGAGGCCGAGCGCGTACACCGTGGTGGCGAGCGTGCCGTAGGTGTCGAGGGCCAGGATCCTCGATGCATCGGTCACCGTCACCTGTTCGCCGGTGAAGTCCGTGACCGTCGTCGGGAGCGTCGGCGCGGGGTCGGTGGCGACGGGCTGCACCCAAGCGCCGGACGCGGCATGACGCGGTCCGGCGCAGACCACGCCAGACCGGTCGGCCCCCGATCCCACTCCGGACCTCGAAGCCGTGCCGTCCGAGGTGCCGTCCGAGGTGCCGCAGCCGGCAGCGATGAGGGCGACGACCGCAGCGAGCGGCGCCAACAGCGTCCAGGGTCGCGTACGGCTGGTGGTTCGCGTCGTCGGGCAGGTCGCGTGTGCAGCGAGTTTCACGTCGGTGATCATCGGCTGAACAGAGGGCCATTGACAAGCCAGCAAGAAAACTAATCATCAGATCGAAGCATTTCTTGTGATCGCGAGTTAGGCACACCTACCATCCTGCGACGCGGACGGCCGATCTCCGACCGACCGTCACCCCAGCAGGAGGCACCACCAGTGACCCACTCGAGCAACCACTACGGGACCCGACGCCTGACGCGAGCGGTCCTCGGATCTCTCGTCGCTGTCGGCTTCATCGCCGCCGCAGCGTGCACCCCCGATCCGGGACCGACGAGCGGCGCCGCCCTCACCTCGTCGGCATCCACGTCGAACGTGGCCCCCGGCACCGTCGTGACCGTGACCGGAGCCGGGTACAACCCTGCGGCCAACATCGGGAGCCGGCCGCCGCTGTGGGGTCAGCCGGCCGGTGTCTACGTGGCGTTCGCGTGCGTGACCGATCCGTGGAAGCCTTCCGCTGGGGCGACGAGCGCGAACCGGGCCGTGATCGAGCAGTTCTGGGCGGTACCGAGCGCAGCGGCGTTCCAGGCCATCGGCGGTGCCGAGTCGGGTGCGATCATGATGGATGCAAACGGCGGGTTCGCCGTCGACGTCACCCTCACCGCGGCGCCATGCGCCGGTCGCTACGCGATCATCACGCTCCCCGGCAGCGGTGCACCGGTGAACCCGGGCGAAGAGAACGAGATCCCGGTGACCTTCGCCGCCCAGTCCTGAATGGGGCTGCCCTGAACGGCGACCGGTCCGCAGCGCTGATGCGCTGCGGACCGGTCGAGAGCTCAGATCAGCGACGGGAGGCCGCGCTCCCCCCGTCGCCGATCGGATCTGTTGGGCCGGGACGGCGGGGGAGTCTCCTCCATCGTCCCGGCGGACTTGGTGCCGGTGACCGAACCGCGACCGCTCGTCGCGGTGGCAGTGTCGGTCGGCGCCGGCTCAGAGCAGCGCCAGGCTGTACTTGCCGGAGCGGCGGTCGAAGCCGATCTGCAAGCGGGGTTCGGCGAGGACTGCTGCGCTACGGGCCCGGCGGATCGCACGTGTGGTGGGATCAGCCGGCTTGTTGATGAAGGCGTTGTTGTGATCCATGCCAGTTCTACGGACCGTTGCCGAGGTTCCTGAACCGCGTCGGGACTCCCGCCCCACGACAACGGGCCATCCGGCCCATGGGTCGGCTCAGAAGTCCAATGCCGAGAGGTCGGGGTGCCAACCGGCGGCACGGTCGACCGCGTTGCGCCAACGGTCCCGGTCGGTCGGCGCTCCCGGCTCGTAGCGACGTGCGGGCCGCCAGGTGGCTGCGATCTGCTCCCAGTCGGACCACCACCCGATCTCCAGCCCGGCCAGGAACCCGGCGCCGAGTGCGGTCGACTCCCGCACGGGTGACACCTCGACGGGCCGCTGGGTCGCGTCGGAGAGGTGTTGGACGAACATGTCGTTGGCCGACATCCCGCCGTCGATGCGCAACACGTCGAGCGCCACGCCCGTGTCGGCGACCGCAGCGTCGACCAGGTCTGCTCCTCGCTCAGCGACGCCTTCGAGGACTGCTCGCACGACCTGCGCCCGACTGGTTCCACGGGTGAGGCCGAACAAGGCACCCCGTGCGCCGTAGTCCCAACGAGGGGTGCCGAGCCCGAGCAACGCAGGGACGTACACCACGTCGCCGGTGTCGGCCACGCTCGCTGCGAGCGCCCGGGAGTCTTCGGGGCGTTCGAGCATGCCCATGTCGTCGACCAGCCACTCCACGTTGGTGCCGGCCGACAACATGATGGCCTCGGCGCCCCAGACCATCTCGGGACCCCGACGCCAACACGGGATCGGGAACGTACCGGCCGGACCTCGACCGACGTAGGTCGGGCGGGCGCCCAGGCACACGTCCAACATGGCGCCGGTCCCGAATGTGATCTTCGCGGCGCCGGGCGTGACGCCACCCTGGCCGATCAGCGCCGCCTGCTGGTCGCCGGCGATCCCGCAGATGACCGGGGCGCCGGCGAGCGCGGTCGCTGCACCGACGACTCCGGAGGAATCCACGATCCGAGGCAGCATCGACGCGGGGATCCGCAGTCGGGTGAGGACCTCCACGTCGTAGTGGGTGCCATCGGGGTGCAGCAGTCCCCAGATGCCGGCGTTGCTGAGGTCCGACACGTGGTGCGCGCCGTCGGTCAGCTGCCAGATCATCCAGGAGTCGGGCGTGCCGAAGCACAGGTCCCGGCTCCGGTCGGGGTCCACCTGGTCCAAGATGTTGGCGATCTTCGTCGCCGACAGGTTCGGGGCGAGTCGGATGCCGTCGGCCGCGAGCACAAGGCAGTCGCCGACGGTGCGCAGGTCCTGCCAACCCTGAGCGGGGGCGACCGGCTCACCTGTCGCCCGGTCCCACACGATCGTGGAGCCCCGCTGGTTGGTGACGCCGACGGCATCGACGGGTCCATGCAGGTCGAGCAGGTCCCGAGCGCAGCGAAGCGCCGCGGCGGCGTACTCGCCGGCGTCGAACTCGACGAGTCCCGGTACAGGAGAGTCGGGCAGCATCGGCACGCGGATCTCGTGGCTGATGGTCGCGTCGCGCTCCACCAACGCGGCGCGCACTGCGCTGGTCCCCAGGTCGATCACCAGGATGCTCAACTCGTCCCCCTCGTGTGGCTGCCGTGCCGAATCAGGCTGCCGTGCGCGCTCAGCTGTCGGTCTCGTCACCGTAGCGACGGGTCATGCGTCCCGCGTAGATGGCGCCGAGCACGCCACACGTGGCCATCAGCAACGCCAGGAACGGGTAGGCGAGCCAGCTGATCGGCTCGTCGATGATCAGCCGTCGGACCACGCCGATCGCCTGCACGGCGGCGTACGCCGTGGCCGCAGCGCCTGCCGCCCACGCCAGGTGCGACTGCGGCGAAAGCCGTCGGACCGCCCAACCGCCGCCCGCGGCGCC
>Ga0209023_10008719_pt1 | contig 10113 bp, 8 predicted proteins | sample LakOneMetagenome_FD_187468 | JGI IMG/M metagenome (GOLD analysis project Ga0209023, IMG submission 187468) | Freshwater and sediment microbial communities from Lake Erie, Canada (SPAdes) (version 2) | ecosystem: Environmental > Aquatic > Freshwater > Lentic | place: Lake Erie, Canada | collected...
CGCACTCTGTCTTAGCCTGACATTGGTGCTTAACGGCTGCGCGTCGTACCATTATCGCACCGAGCTTTTCGACAACGACATTCAAGCCCCCTACACACTCGCCAGCGGTGATCGGCTGCGCGTGATTGTGTTTGGGCAGGACAGCCTAACAAACTCCTATGCTGTTGATGGATCAGGACATATCTCCATGCCATTGATTGGTTTGGTGCGTGCCCATGGCAACACCACCGCCAATCTGGAACGCGCCATTGAATCGAAATTGCGCGCGGGTTTCCTGCGCGAACCGCGCGTTTCGGTTGAGGTGGAAGCCTTCCGCCCGTTCTTCGTTCTGGGCGAAGTGACCACCGCCGGCCAATATCCTTATGTGAGCGGCATGACGGTGCAGACCGCTGTCGCCATTGCTGGCGGCTTCTCACCTCGCGCCAGCCAGCGCAGCGCCGAACTCACCCGTGTAATTGATGGTCAACCAGTTACTGGCACAGTGCCGATAACGCAGCTTGTGCGTCCCGGCGACACGATTGTCGTCAAGGAACGCTTTTTCTGATCGGCCAGAGGTTTATGAATTCATCGGTGAGCAGTTCTGACGCCTTGCGCATCATCCATGTGCTGCGCGCACCGGTGGGCGGCCTTTTTCGCCATGTCTATGATCTCACCAAAGAGCAAATCGCGCTCGGCCACCACGTTGGGTTGATCACCGATTCCCTCACCGGCGGTACGCGCGCCGAAGAGATTTTTGATGAGCTGCGTCCGCATCTGGAACTCGGCATTCAACGCGTCCCCATGCATCGTTTGCCGCACCCAACCGACCTGACGGCCTTGCGGCTTATCGCCAAAACCGTCAAGGAATCCGCGCCTCACGTGCTGCATGGCCATGGCTCAAAGGGTGGACTTTACGCCCGCCTCAGCGCCGCTGTTTTTGGTAAGCATGGCCCGGTTCGTGCTTACACTCCGCATGGCGGCAGCTTCAATTATTATCCCGGCTCACCGACGCATCGCGCCTTCATGCTGGTGGAAAATTTTCTCGAACGCGGCACCGATCTCCTGAGTTTTGAAAGCGCTTACATTGCGGGCCGGTTCAAGCATTTCGTCCACGAACCGCGCACCCTGTCGCGCATCGTCTGGAACGGAATCAGCGAATGTGAATACCAGCCGGTTGAACCCAACGCGGACGCCGCGGATTTTGTCTACATCGGCGAATTGCGCGCAGCCAAAGGCATCGACACCTTGCTCGACGCCATGTTCGACCTCAAGCAACGCAACGGCCACGCGCCATCGCTGGTGCTTGTTGGCGCCGGGCCCGATGAACACAAACTCGCAGAACAGGCCAAACATCTGGGCTTAGCGGAAAACATCTCATTCCCCGGCATCCTGCCCGCGCGTGAGGCGTTTCGCTTGGGCCGCGCCATGGTGGTGCCGAGCCGCGCAGAATCTTTACCTTATGTGATTTTAGAAGCGGCAGGCGCGCAGATTCCGCTTCTCGCCACCAATGTTGGTGGCGTTTGCGAAATCTTTGGGCCTTACACTCATAGATTGATCAAGGCCGACGACCATCTCGTTCTGGCCGAGGCAATGGACCGCATGATGAATATGGACGCCGACACCAAACGAGAAGAAGCGCAGCAGCTGGCCGATTTTGTCGCCACGCGCTTCACCTTGCGTCAGATGGTGGATGGCGTGATTTCGGGTTATCGCGAAGCGATGGCGCTGCGCAACACCGGCTCAACGCCTGTGCTGGAGCACGCCAAGAGTAATGTTTTGAGGAATATGTAACATGGCCGCCTTTTCTGCTGAACAGATGCGGAGTGTTGAGCCGGTGCCGAGCGCGCCGGATCAAGGCCCCAATCCGCATGAAGCGCGACTGGTCGCTCTCGCCGAGAGCATGGCAGGCCATGATATCCGCCCCGCCTATTCCCCCATTGTCATCGCGGGCCTTGTCCGCCTGCTCGAACTCGTCGTCATTATGTTGACGGGCTCCGCCGTCTATTATTTCTACATCGTCCGCGCGCAGGGTTTCTCCTATCAATATGGTCTGGCGATTTCGGGCATGACGCTGCTCGCCGGTATCGTGTTCCACATTCTGGGTATCAACAATGTGCAGGCGTTTCGCGCGCCGATCTCGCAGGGCCTGCGCCTCATCGGCGGCTGGACCATCGTGTTCATGGCTGCTCTGGCCGCGATCTTCTTTCTGAAACTCGAAGGCGTGTTTTCCCGCGTCTGGCTGATGTCGTGGTTCGTCGTTGGCCTTGGCACGCTGATGATCGAGCGCGGCATTATCTCCTATGTCGTGCGCAGCCTGACCCGCGCCGGACGTCTGGATCGGCGCACCGTGATTGTCGGCGGCGGCCCGATTGCCGAAGACCTGCTGAAAGATCTGGCCTCGCAGCCCAATTCCGATTTGCGCATCTGCGGCGTGTTTGATGATCGCACCGATGATCGCTCGCCCGATGTGGTCGCTGGTTATCCAAAGCTTGGCCGCGTTGATGATCTTGTCGAATTCGCCCGCCACACGCGGCTTGATCTGGTGATCTTCACATTGCCGATCACCGCCGAAACGCGCCTGCTCACCATGCTGCGCAAGCTGTGGGTGCTGCCGATTGATATTCGCCTCGCGGCGCATGCCAACAAATTGCGCTTCCGCCCGCGCGCTTATTCTTACATCGGCTCCGTGCCGGTGTTCGATGTGTTCGACAAGCCGATTGCCGATTGGGACGTGTTGATCAAGGCTATCTTTGATCGCGTGATTGGCGCTATCGCGCTTCTCCTGCTCTCGCCCATCATGCTGGCCGTGGCGATTGCGGTGAAGCTGAATTCCAAAGGCCCGGTTCTGTTCAAACAGAAGCGCCATGGCTTTAACAACGAGATCGTCGAAGTCTATAAATTCCGTTCGATGTACACCGACAAAAGCGATTTTGACGCCAAGGTTCAGGTGAGCAAAAACGATCCGCGCGTCACCAGCGTGGGCCGCATCATCCGCAAGACCTCGCTCGATGAATTGCCGCAATTGTTCAACGTTGTGTTCAAGGGCAATCTGTCGCTCGTTGGCCCCCGCCCCCATGCGATTTCTGCTGAAGCGCACAACCGCAAATATGATGAAGTGGTGGATGGCTATTTTGCCCGCCATCGCGTGCGCCCCGGCATGACCGGCTGGGCACAGATCAACGGCTGGCGCGGCGAAACCGATACGCCGGAAAAGATCCAGCGTCGCGTCGAATGTGACCTCTATTACATCGAAAACTGGTCGCTGCTGCTCGACATCTACATTCTTGCCGTCACGCCTTTCGCACTGCTGAAAACCGAAAACGCGTACTGATTTGCAATTGAGGAGCGCGATGGATGCATAATCCGCAAAAGTGGGTACCGGTTTTGCGAAAAGATTATGCAAAAAATATGCGGAAAACTTTTGCCCGCAGCGCCGCGCTCCTTCTCGTTTCAGCTCTGCCCGCGCAGGCTGAAATCACGCTGAAAACCACGGCGCAGATTGATGTGGTTTTTGACGCGCATCGCGACCGCTGCGATGGCCATGATACGCCCGACATGAACCCACGCGCCTATCGCGATTCATCGGGCAAAATCCATCTCTTTGCTCTGCACTTTTTCAATCGCGCTTTGCGTGGCCCCAGCCTCGACAAGTTGAAAATTGATTGCAAGATCGCTCTGGGTTCGGGCCTCAACGCCAACCCAGCTATCTATGATGACCGGCGCTACCTCACTGCCACCTGGACCGATGACGGCACCCATATCAACGCTGTTGTCCACCATGAATATCACGCGGAAAACCACGGCACCTGCACATCAAAAGAAACACTCGCCTGCTGGTACAATTCCTACCTGTCATTCCGCTCGAAAGATGGGGGGATAAGCTTTCAGCCGGACACGCCAATCGTGCTCGCCGCTGCACCTTTCAAACAAACGCAAGACCAAGGTCGCCATCGCGGATTTTTCAATCCGTCGAACATCGTGTCAGATGGCGCGTACAAATATTTCCTCGGCGCAACCACGGGTTGGGCGGGACAAAATTTCGGCCCCTGCCTTTTCCGCAGCGCTGACCCGAAAGACTCGTCAAGCTGGCGCGCGTGGGATGGCAAAGATTTCACCGTGCACTATGCCGATCCTTACGGCCCGAATTTCGTGAGCCCCAAAGCCTGCGCGCCTCTCGCGCCCTTCGGCATGCCGGTTGGTTCCATCTCACGTCACACAAAATCCGGCACATGGATCGCCGTGTGGCAAGCGCCGAAAAACACCACGACCACGCCGGTCGAAGGCTTTTATTACACGACGTCGAAAACGCTCACGCAGTGGAGTGCGCCCAAACTTTTGCGCGCGGGCAAAACCATGTTCAGCGATCCCTGCACATCGGGCGGCGCGCTCATCAACTATCCCGCATTGCTGGACGCGGACGCCAAAACCCGCAATTTCGAGGATGTCACCGACACACCGTCGTTGTTTTACACCGTGCTGAAAGTCGAAGGCTGCAAAATCGGCACAGACCGCACACTTGTACGTGAAAAAGTAACGATAACAGACCATAAATAGAGCGTGCCGCGTTTCATGTTTTACGGCGCGTTGTTCTGTTGGGTAAAAGCGTATGTCGAGTATCGAGTGGACCGCAGCGGCCCAAGCGCCGCCGCGCACGTTGCGTGTAAACTATCAGCGCGTGGTCAATGTCGTTTTCGCCATCTTTGTCTTTTCAGGCATGATGTCGATCATCGAACCCTCGCCCTATGATTTCACCTCGCTGCTGGCGATGCTCGTGTGGTTTATGGGCGGCTTCCGGCTGAACGCCACGCTCATTCCCATCCTGTTTCTCTGGGTGTTTTATCAAATCTCCGGCTTCGTTTCCCTCATGCCTTATTGGCATGAACCGGACCCGTGGCTGTTCCAGATGCAGTCGCTGTATCTGTTCACCACAGTCGTTTTTTTCAGCCTGTTCTTCTCGGAAAACACGCTGGAACGCAGCGAAGTCTGCTTGAAAGCCTTCACAGCAGGCGCGATCGTCTCGGCCATTATCGGCCTTATCGGTTATTTCAATGTCGCGGGCCTCGGGCCAGCGCTGACCGTGATTGAAGGCCGCGTCTCCGCCACGTTCAAAGACCCCAACGTTTTCGGCTCCTATCTGACATTGGCCACAACCTTTGTGCTGCACAGCCTGTATCTGCGCAAATTGAAACATCCGATCCTGTCGATGATCGGCCTCGGCATCATGATGATGGGCGTGTTTCTGTCGTTCTCGCGCGGCTCATGGGCGGCCAACATCGGTGCGATGGGCATTATGACCATGGCCGTGTTCATCACTGCCGAGCAACGCGCCACGCGCCGCCGCATTGGCTGGATTATGTTCGCTGCGGTCTGTGCGCTGATTGTCGGCCTGATGGTCATTCTGTCGATTGAAGAAATCCGCACGGTGTTTCTCGATCGCTTCACGCTGGCGAAAGATTACGACCAAGGCGAAACCGGCCGCTTCGGCAATCAGGCGCGCGGCCTCTCCATGCTGCTGGATCGTCCGCTGGGTTTTGGCCCGTTGCGCTTCCGTTTGTGGTTCGATCTGGAACCGCACAACACCTTCATTTCCGCCTTCGCCAACAACGGTTGGGCGGGCGGCCTCATCTGGATTTTCATCGTGGTGATGACCAGCATCGTCGGCTTCCGCCTGATGTTTGTCGCCTCGCCCTTTCGCTCCGTTGCGCAGGTGTTTTTCCCGCCTTTGTTTGCGCTGCTGATGCAAGGTTTCCAGATCGACATCGATCACTGGCGACAATTGTATCTCGCCTTCGGTGCCGTCTGGGGCCTTGAAGCCGCGCGGATGAAATGGAAGATGCAGCAACGCGCGCTTCCCTCCGGTGCGGTTACGGCGTAAACATCCGGGATGAAACGCCTCAACCTCATCCTCATTGCCCTCGCCTGTTTTTATGGCGCGATTGGTGTCTCCTTTGCCGCCATGGCCGCCCATCGCGGCGATGGTGCGAATTTGCAGACAGCCTCAACCATGCTCATCATGCATGGCGCGGCTTTGGTGGGCCTTGGTACGCTCAGCCTGCACTTTGGCCGGGGCGCCAAACTGTTGACGATCTGCATGAGCATTCTGGCTTTGGGTGTCGCTTTGTTTGCGGGTGATCTCGCCATGCGCACCTTTGTCGGCACGCGCCTTTTCCCCAATGCCGCGCCCATCGGCGGCTCGGCCATGATCATTGGATGGGCGACCTGCGGCTTGAGCGTGTTGCTGAATGTTTTCAAGCGCGGCTGAGCGGTGAATGCGATTTCTTCAAAACCGCCATATTCAGAACAAGTTTGAAATCCATCGTTTACCCTCATCTTGCATGAGTGCCGAAACCCTTATGGGAATTGGATTTTTCATGCGAAGCTGAGTTCTCACCTTGCGTAAAGCAATGTGGGAAGATCTCGCATCCCGCCAAAGTCGGATGATTTTGTTACGGTCCATGCGAAGATTAGTGTTGTAGCGGCAGAAGACCGGCGTAAGCTGGAACCTGCAAATCAGATATCGCAACTTGGGCTGTGGCCCGGGTTCAAATGCCTGATACGGATGTAAAGAATAGAGACCATGATGACGCTCATTCTCACGATTTCGGCTCTTGCTCTCGCAGCTTTCGGCTTGGCCGCTCAGGCCTCAGCCATGAACGCCGTGCGCGTGCCGGTTCGTGTCCGCAAACAGCACAATAAACGCTGAATCAGCGCCGTTCATCACACCCCATCCCTTTTGAACATCACCGTCTGACGTAGCGAACAGCGTCGTCACGTCCAAGGCATAGTCACGTCTCGCTCGGCCCATCGCCGTGTGAGCGACGTCCAGCCTATGGCCCACCGGTGCCGGGATAGTTCGGGTATTTCTCAAGCTTGATCGAACCCGGCATCGCGTCGCCACGCTGAATGAGATCATGGCGATAGGGAATGTCCGGCGGTAGACGCGGGCGGCCGATATTCTGGTTCTGCGCCTGCGCATTGCCGGGCGGATTGGCCACGCCGCCATTCTGCCCCGGCCCGCTCGTCAGCATCGTGATCGCGCGGTCCAGAATTTCCCGCTGCACCGGTGTCGGAGCGGGAATGGGATCATTCGCCCCGCCCACACACACCGCAAAACCCGGACGGCTGATGGTCTGGCTCGAAACATTATTGGAAATGGTCGTCTGGCCAAAATGGCCAATCGCCATCACGCCGCAGCCCTGCCCCGTGATCAGCGTCATCACGCCGCCACGAATACCGATGGTCGCCACCGGCGTTTTCACCACCGCGCCAACCGAATGACTGATCTGACCACCAACAAACCGCAACACGCCCTTGGAGAGGCTCGCTGCCATTTCGCCGCGTCCGGCAGCGGAATCATAAGCGAATTTGTCGATCACAACCGACGAATTGCGGCCGATGCTCATCGTCGCCTTGTCGAGAAACGTGATCTGCGCCGAACCGGAATCCGACGTGGTGATGCGCTCACGCTGCACCACGCCTGCGCCAAAGCTCAACGGTTTGGTGGCCCCGCCCGGCGGCGTGCTGGTCGCGCTTTGATTGACCGCGCCAACACTGCCCACGGCTTGCGCCTGCACGGTTCCATTCAGCACGATCAGCCCGAGAGCCGCGAAAACAAAAGACTTCATCATCGCTCCCTCCCCTTAGAAACGCGCTGTTGGGCCGGTCAGAATTGAGAAATTCTTGGTCCGGTAATTGGAAATGTTGGAATCGCGCACCGCATATTGAATGACCGTGGCAATGCCAAAATCATTGGTGAGCGGCGTATCGAGCGTCAGCCCGGTCTTCCACTCGCGGTCGCGCCGCGAACGATAGGGGTCAATGCCCAAATTGTCCGGATCATCAAACCGCGTCCAGGCGATGCGGGCGAACGGCATCGCCGTCCAGCGCCGGGGAACCCAGTCAAACGGCGGGTGATATTCAATGCGCAGCGCGGCTTCATAGCCATTCTGGGTGAAGCTTTGGGACTTCTGCCGCGTCTCCATGCGTGTCAGCATGGATTTGCTTTCAAAGCTCACATAATCATTGAAGCGATAGGTCGAACCATAAAACAGCGTCACCATCTGCCCGGTGCCAAGCAGCGGCAGATAATTGCGCGCGCCATCGCCCACGCTCATGCTGCGCCATTCGACGCCTTTTTCAAATGTCCAGTTCTGCGACAACGGCACGCGCGCCGAGAGACCCGCGCCGCCCGACGTCACAAAATTCGTGCCGTGAATCCACGAGGTGCCGCCCACAAGATAGGGCTTGATCGTTGTGCCGGGAAACCAGCTCAAATTCACAGGAATGCGCGGACCAATCGAGCCTTCGAGCAGCCCGAGATTATATTCGTGCATGTTGGTTTGAATGGTCTGGTAGGCCCCCAAACGGCTTTCCAGCACTGCGCCATACCACGGCAGATCATAGTCATGGCCGATCTGCGCGAGGCCGAAGACGTTGGTGTCCGCCTTTTTCACGGTTCCAAAAGCGGGCAGATCAACGCCCATGAAGCGCGTCACGCCACCATCGGAAAACGCACCGGCATTGGATTGCGAACGCCAACCGGTCTGCAACAGGCCGAACCAACGGCTGGATTTGGAATTCTTCTCGGACGAATCCAGAAAATTCGCAGCCCGGGCTCGCAAATGTGCATCCAGATCAGGCGCCGCCAACGCATCCCGGAAATGCCGGGCCGCAATCTCATGCGAGCCCAGACGATGATAGAGCGAGCCCAGCTCGAATCGCGCCCGTGTCAGCTTGGGGTTGTGGAACAGAATACGCTCCAGCGCACCAATAGCAGCTTCCGTGTCGCCGTCATCGATTGAGGCGCGGACATAGGCAAAGGTGAGGTCAGAATCACCGGGGCGCGCGAGCGTTTGCTGAAAAAGAGCCTCGCGATCCGCCGCCTCAGCCGAAGTCGTGCTCACGCCAAGAGAGCACGTCAGGACAGCAGCACACATGGCTTTCAACAACACACCCACGAGCACGCATCTCCACAGCTTGGATTCTTCCGCTAACACTCAGTTTTATTGGAAAAAGGTGCCTTAGCAAGCTGAGGGCGCAGGACATCTGCCAGCGACAGCATAAATCAGCCCCCTGTTGCCAGAATGCCGCTACGTTTACGCTATGTTCGATAACAACTGGACGGACCACAGATAACGCATAATTTAGGTGCTTGATTGTTCAGCATGCGTTATTTGCTAGAGCATGAACTCGCCAACAAGAACGAGACCGGAGAGCCGAGGAATGTCCATGCGTCGTAACAGCCAGATCGCTTTGCTTGGCTTAAGCCTGAGCGCGATCAGCCTTGGGCTTCCGGCACTGGCGCAAGCGCCCGCAGGCGCACCGTCTCCGCCGCCGCGTTCCGTTACCCTTGGCGAGGCCCAAAAAGGCCCGTTGCCCTTCAGCGTCAATGTGATTGGCACGGTTTTGCCCGTCGCCAGCGTCGCCATTCGCACCCGCGTTGATGCGCAGATTGAAAAAATCCTCGTCGAGGATGGCGCCCCGGTCAAAGCCGGTGACGTGCTGATCAAGCTTGATTCCCGCGCGGTGGAAGCCCAGTTGAAACAGGCGCAAGCCCAGCTCGATAAAGACAAGGCCATCAACGAACAGGCCCAGCGCGATGTCGCCCGCTACGCCGAGCTCATCAAGAAGCAATCGACCACCCAGTTGAATTACGACAACGCCCGCACCGCCCTCGCCTCGTCCAAAGCGGCCATGGCAGGTGATGAAGCGGCGATTGAGAATCTCAAAGTCCAGCTCTCCTATTACACCCTCACCGCCCCCATCTCCGGGCGGGTCGGCGCGGTCTCGCTGAAAGTCGGCAATATTGCCCGTTCCGGCGATAACGCGGCCACGGGTACACTGGTTACGGTGAACCAGATTTCGCCGATTTACGTCACCTTCTCCGTACCCCAGCGCCTGCTGCCGGATATGCGCGCCGCGCTGAAAACCAAAACCGCCATCGCCTCGGCCAAGCCGCAGGGCCTCACCACCGCAAGCAAGGGCCAGCTCGCTTTGCTCGACAATGCGATTGACCCCAACACCGGCACATTGATGGCCCGCGCTCTGTTTGAAAATGCCGATGAAAACCTCTGGCCCGGCCAGTTGGTTGATATGCGCATCACCTTGCGAACGGATGAGAGCGTGATTTCCGTG
>Ga0209023_10008720_pt1 | contig 10113 bp, 8 predicted proteins | sample LakOneMetagenome_FD_187468 | JGI IMG/M metagenome (GOLD analysis project Ga0209023, IMG submission 187468) | Freshwater and sediment microbial communities from Lake Erie, Canada (SPAdes) (version 2) | ecosystem: Environmental > Aquatic > Freshwater > Lentic | place: Lake Erie, Canada | collected...
GGTTTCGCCCTGGCCCGGGCATACGCACCCACCCTCTCGGTTCGAGAGACGTTGGCCTTTGTCCGGTCGCTGGGAGCGGATACTCCGGTTCGGCCGGGCCCGGATCCACGTCCCACCGCAACGGTCGGGGCTCCCTGAAGCGCGCGCGCTGAGCGCGTGTCCTGAGGTTTTGACTACTCGACGCTGTTACTCGAGGCGAAGTTCGGGCTGCAGGCGTGACTGTCGAACCGGTGCGGCAACGCGGACGACAGCCGGCACACGACCGCGGGCCAAGCTCCACAACTCCCGAACCGCCCAGCCGAACAGCACGACGAGGAGCACATTTCGCAGGGTGAGCAGCAGCACGGCGAGGGGATTCCCATCGATGAGCGCCAGATAGAAGATGGGGAACACAAGCGTGGTGAGCATCGAGGTGGCCACCATAAGGTAGGCCGGAATACGCCACTGCCGCCAGTCGTGGGCGACCCCGACGGCTACGACCGGGGCGATCCACAACATGTACTGCGGCGAGCCGACCTTGTTGAAGACGACGAAAGCGCTGACCAGCGCCAGGGCACCCATTAGTAGGAGCCCGGAGGCATCCCTGGTTCGACGCAAAGCCAGCATCATCAGCACGGAGACTGCAAGTATTGCAGCGAACATCACGGGTGTCATGATCGCGGCGACTGCGGCCGTTCCCGGACCATTGACCTCGCGTGTGGAGATGGCCAAGTTTTCGTAAATCGCGGTGTGCTGATGCCCGATCGCGGCCAGCCAGACCCACGGCGTGGTGACCGGGGCCTCGAGCTGGAGGGCTCGGTCTGATTGCATTGTCACGAAGCCGCTGAGAAATTTGAGCCCGCCGGTGAACCACACCCCCGCGGTGATTGCGGCAGTGAGGCCGATTCCGGCGAGCAGAACCGGGAGCCGGCGCCGAGACACCGCAATGACCGCCAGCATCACCGCGGCGGGCCAGACCTTGATCCATGTCGCGGCGCTCAGGAGCACTCCGGCGAGCACAGGTCGGGTGGCGACGAGAACCAGTCCGGCGATCACCAGGGGCGCTGTCAGTCCTTCAAGGCGCAGCAGGCCGACGGGGCTGAGGAGAAAACTGAGCAACAGCCACATCCAGGCGCCTCTGTACCCGCTTCGGCGACGACCGCCGGAAGTCAGCACGATGACGGCGACGCCGTTGAGCGTCGCCGTCATCAGGAACCAGATGAGCTGATACAGAAGCGGACCGGCGATTCCGGCGAGGGAGATGGGCAACAGCGCGCCGATGGGGTAGACCCACTCGACGGTCAGGCCCTGCCAGACATCGTGGTTGAGGCCCAGCTCGGCCCAGATCCGATATAACGGCAGGTCACCCAAAACCCTGCCGGTCAGGATGGTGGGCAGCAGGGCGAACAGAAAAAGTCCGTGCAGGCCGACGAAACCCACGAGCAGAGTGTGTGGCCGCTGCAAGCGCATCCTTCGCTCCGGGGTCAAGGCATTGCTGACAACGCGGTCCAGCTGGTTCAAGACAAGGAGCATAAGAGTCACAATCGTCGGCCGGCACCCGGGAGTGCGATTATGTTGCGAAGCTTAGCGGTCTGCGGTAAACCCTGAAGGGGACTTCATCTCCGTTCAGCATTTGCTTATGATGCACACATACAATTCACAACCGGCGACTGTCCTCGATCTCCATCGCCGACGCATCGAAGACCGTTCTGTGGATTCTCACAGCATTATGCACGGTTTTCGGCCCGTAAGAGAGCCGTGAGTGGTTTATCTTCTCACCGTGACGTCACTGCAAACACCCACAAGAACCATGATCAGCCGGAGGCCCTCCGGCCGCCGCACTTCCGGCTTCCTGCTTCCGGTGGTCCTGGGGATCTTCGGTTCAACCGTGTCGTTCGCCTGGTCGTGGCAGCCCTCCTATTGGGGCGATGAGGCCGCGAGTGTGGTGTCAGCGGAGCGCTCACTCGCCTCGCTGTTCCGGTTGCTCGGTCACATCGATGCCGTCCACGGTGTCTACTACGTCTTTCTCCATTTCTGGATCGAACTCTTCGGCGCCTCCGAGGTTTCGACGCGGCTGCCCAGCGCTTTGGCAATCGGCGCGGCGACTGCCGGGACCTTCGTGCTGACGCGCATGGTGTTGAGCCGGGGAACGGCCGTTGTCGCCGCTGCCGTCTTCGCGATCCTGCCACGGGTGACGTACATGGGTGCCGAGTCGCGATCGACAGCACTGGCCACCATGCTCGCCGTGTGGACGATGATCGTGCTGCTTGCCCTCCTCCACCCCCGAACTTCCCCGACACCGACCTTCCGAATGTTCTGGGTCGGGTACGCCGCCGTGCTGGCCGCCGGTTTCGCAGTCTTCCTGTACCTGGTGCTGCTGATCCCCGTGCATCTGCTGGTGGTTCTCCTGATGACGCCGGCCGGACCGAATCGCAACCGGGCTTTGCGAAGATGGGCGGCCGCAACTGCCGGCGGGCTGCTGATCGCGTCGCCGATACTGTACTGGGGTCTGCAGCAGCGGGAGCAGATCTCGTTCCTGGCCCGCCGACCGCAAGTGGACGTGCTCACGGCCGCTGTCGACCAATGGTTCCTCGGGGCGCCACTGGCCGCCGTCGCCTGGGCACTGATCCTCATCGCGCTGCTCGTCACCGTTGCCCGGTGGCGTCGGCGGATGTTCGCTGCGCGATCCCGGGCTGCTGTGCTGGGTGTCGCACTGACCTGGATGCTTCTGCCCAGCACCGTTCTCCTGATCGGCACCCACCTCATCGCTCCGATGTACTCCCTGCGCTACCTGTCAATCTGCACCCCGGCGGTGGCCGTCGCCATGGCGATGGGCGTCGTCGCCCTGCACCGTCGCCGATACCAGGGCGCCGCCCTGGCCCTGATTGCTGCCGCCTTCCTGCCCACGTACATCGCGCAGCGGGGTGATTTCGCCAAGAACGGCGGCAGCGACCTTCGGCAGGTGGCCGACGTTCTCCGCGTGCAGGCCCGGCCCGGTGACGCCGTGGTCTTCGATGAGAGCACTCTCCCCTCACGCCGACCGAGGCTGGCCCTCCACCTGTATCCCGACGCCTTCACCGGTCTGGTTGACATCACCCTGCTACAGTCCTATCGCGAGACTGATTCGCTGTGGGACACCACCGTTCCCCTCGTGTCTGGATTGCCGGGGCTGTCCGCGACATCCCGAGTGTGGCTGTGTGAATTATCAGGGAGCCCGACAGCGAGCAGTGAAGCGGATGTGAAAACTCTTCAGGAATACGGATTCTCTGTCGGCAAGACGATACTTGTAAATCGAACCGGCATTATCGAAATGACGAGGTAGCCCATGGCACACACACTGGTGATCGTTCCCACGTACAACGAACTGGAGAACATTCCGCTCATCGTTGCACGAGTGCGATCCAGCGTTGCCGAGGCGCACATCCTCGTTGTCGACGACTCCTCCCCGGACGGTACCGGTGCGCTGGCCGATGCGATCGCAGCTGACGACCCGAACGTGCATGTGCTGCATCGAAACGACAAGACCGGCCTGGGTGCCGCTTATCTCGAGGGCTTCGGTTGGGGGCTCTCCCACGGATACGATCAGTTCGTTCAGCTGGATGCCGACGGTTCCCACCTTCCCGAACAATTGCCGGCCCTGCTGTCGGCTGCCAAGACCGCGGACGTGGTGATGGGGTCCCGTTGGGTCTCCGGCGGCGAAGTGAAGAACTGGCCCTGGCATCGCCGAATGCTGTCTCAGGGCGGGTCCGTGTACTCCCGGCTGTTGCTGCGACTACCCCAACGTGACGTGACGGGCGGATACCGTGTTTACTCGGCGCATGCCCTGGACCGGATGAAGCTCTCCAGTGTGGAAAGCCTGGGGTACTGCTTCCAGATCGACATGCTCCTGCACGCTGTGCGGGCCCACCTCACCGTCGTTGAAGTACCCATCACCTTTGTGGAACGCACCCTGGGTTCATCGAAGATGAGCGGACGCATCGTGCTCGAGGCCATGGGCCGGGTGACCCTGTGGGGTGCTACCGGCCTGGGCGTGCGGCGTGACCGTGCTGCCACCCAGACTTCTCTGCAAAAAGGCTAGGAACCTTTCGCCTTAAGGTCAGTTCGACTTATACTGGTATTCGCAGTTAAAGTCATTTCTACCTTTACCTTTGGATGCCGATGCCTTCCTTGCCCGACGCGACACCGCGGCCGCACTCCGGCGCCACGCTCGCAGTCTCGACGGTGATCTTCGCTCTGCGCTCGGACGAGGACTCCGGCCTGAAGACGCTCTGGTTGCCCTTGGTGCGCCGAACGCGGGAACCGCACGTGAACCAGTGGGCGCTTCCCGGCGGCTGGCTCCCCGATGCCGAGGAACTCGCGGCCGCCGCCGCGCGTACCCTGAATGAAACCACGGCGCTGTCCCCGACGTATCTGGAACAGTTGTACACCTTCGGCGATATCGGCCGTTCCCCCGGCGAGCGGGTCGTCTCGGTCGTCTACTGGGCACTCGTGCAATCGGACGAAGCGGCACGGGCCGCCGAGAGCGACAACGTGCGCTGGTTCGCGGCCGATCGACTACCCACCCTCGCCTTCGACCACAACCGGATCGTGGAATATGCCCTGTGGCGACTACGCACGAAAGTGGAGTACTCCCGCATCGCACATGCCTTCCTCGGAGAGACCTTCACCCTCACCCAACTGCGGGAAGTCCACGAGGCGGTGCTGCGCAAACCACTCGACCCGGCAAACTTCCGCCGATCGGTCGAATCGTCCGGCACCCTGATCGACACCGGCAGGCACGTGGCGGGAGCCCGACATCGTCCGGCCCGCCTCTACCGCTATGACGACTCCGAGTCCGACCCGGAACACGGACCGTCCGGAATTCCCGCACCCGCCAGAACGACCCTCGAGCACGAGGACTACCCAGGAGAAGCTTCATGACGATCGCATCCGTTGACCAGACGATCCAGCTCATCCGCACGGGCAATGCGTCCGGCAGCACCTGCAGCCCCGACCTCGCGACCGACCCCTGGGAATTCGATGCAGCGGAGCCAGGTTACGGCCCCGGGTCCTCGATGGGCGACGTGATCCCGACCGGATCCCCGCGGCAGGGAGAACTGCCGGAGGCCTATCGACGCGCAACTCGGGAGGAGCTGGATGCGCGCATCCGCTCAGCCAAGGCCGTCCTCGGTGACCGGGTGCTGATTCTGGGACACTTCTATCAGCGCGATGAAGTGCTCCAGCACGCCGATTTCGTGGGTGATTCCTTCCAGCTCGCGCAGGCCACGAAGAGCCGTCCCGAAGCCGAGGCCATCGTCTTTTGCGGCGTGCATTTCATGGCCGAAACCGCAGACTTGCTGTCCGGACCGGAACAGGCCGTCATCCTGCCCAACCTGGCCGCCGGATGTTCGATGGCCGACATGGCGGACCTTGACTCGGTCACCGAATGTTGGGAACAGCTCGAAGACCTGTACGGCACCGACGTCGACGCCTCCGGTCGGGTTCCGGTGATCCCGGTGACCTACATGAACTCCTCCGCCGCGCTCAAGGCCTTCTGCGGCGAGCACGGCGGAATCGTCTGCACGAGTTCGAACGCGCAGACGGTGCTCGAGTGGGCCTTCGAACGCGGCCAGCGCGTTCTGTTCTTCCCGGACCAGCACCTGGGGCGCAATACCGCCAAGGCCATGGGTGTCCCCCTGGAGCAGATGCCGATGTGGAACCCGCGCAAACCGCTCGGCGGCAGCACCGAGACCGAACTGCACGACGCCCAGGTCATCCTGTGGCACGGATTCTGCAGCGTGCACCGACGCTTCACCGTGGACCAGATCACCCAGGCCCGCCAGACGCACCCCGGAGTGAATGTCATCGTGCACCCGGAGTGCCCGATGGCCGTGGTCGACGCCGCCGACTCCGCGGGATCGACGGACTTCATCGGCAAGGCCATCGCCGCCGCGCCGGCCGGTTCCACCTTCGCCATCGGCACCGAGATCAACCTCGTTCAGCGCCTGGCTGCGCAGCACCCCGAACACACCATCTTCTGCCTCGACCCGGTGATCTGCCCCTGCTCCACCATGTACCGCATTCATGCCGGTTACCTCGCTTGGGTCCTCGAGGGCCTGATCGGCACGGACGGCCGCCCCGCCGAGGTGCTCAACCGCATCCAGGTTCCCGAGAGCGACGCCGTGCACGCCCGGGTGGCCCTCGAGCGGATGCTCGCCGCCCGGCCGCCGGTTGCGGTACCCGTGATGGTCGGGCAGGCCTGACATGGCATCCGTGATCGTTGTCGGCAGCGGGCTGGCCGGTCTCACGGCCGCCGTGCGCGCGACGGATGCCGGCCATCGCGTCACGCTGGTGACCAAGGCAGCCCTTCCGGAGAGCAACACCCGCTACGCGCAGGGCGGTATCGCCGCGGCGCTGTTCCCCGACGACTCTGTCGCGGCCCATGTCCGGGACACCCTGCGCGCCGGTGCGGGGCTGTGCGACTCCGATGCCGTGCAGGTGCTGTGCTCTGAAGGTCCGGCGCGGGTACGCGATCTCATCCGGTTCGGGGTCGACTTCGACCATGATGAGTCGGGAATAGCCCGCGGGCTCGAGGCGGCGCATTCACGGTCCAGAGTGCTGCATTCCGGCGGAGACGCCACGGGGGCCGCCATCGAGGCCGCCCTGGTGGCCACGGTGCGGCAGCGGGCGCGGCACACCGAGCCCGGCGTGGACATCTCGTCCGAGACCGGGATCGATATCTTCGAGAACATGATGCTCATCGACCTGATCGTTGGTGGCGGCACCGTCACGGGCGTGACCGTGCTCGATTCCGACAACCGCACCCACACCCTCGTGGCGGATGCGGTGATCCTGGCGACCGGCGGCGCCGGGACCCTGTTCACCCACACGACCAACCCGAGCGTCGCCACCGGCGACGGCGTGGCCGCGGCCTGGCGGGCCGGGGCGGCCGTCGCCGACCTGGAGTTCTATCAGTTCCACCCGACCGCGCTGGCGATCCCGGGCACCCCGCTCGTCTCAGAGGCCGTGCGCGGCGAAGGCGCGGTGCTGCGCAACCGCCGCGGCGAGCGTTTCATGCTCGGAACACCCGGGGCCGAGCTGGCCCCCCGCGACGTCGTGGCCCGGGCCATTGCCCGGGAGATGGCCGCCCAGGACGGCCAGCCGGTCTTCCTCGATGCCACCGGACTCGGCCGCGACCTCCTCGAATCACGTTTTCCCACCATCACCCAAGCCTGCCGCGGCGCCGGCCTGGACTGGGCAGAACAACCGATTCCGGTGGCGCCGGCGGCCCACTATTGGATGGGCGGTGTGATCACCGACGTCTGGGGCCGAAGCAGCCTGCCCGGGCTGTTCGCGGTCGGAGAGGTCGCCCGCACCGGCGCCCACGGCGCGAACCGGTTGGCCTCGAATTCGCTGCTCGAGGCCGCTGTCTTCGCAGACCGCGCCGTTCGCGCGCTCGGTGCCGACCCCGGTGAGCAAACCACCGGCTTCGCCGGGGATGAGCTCGGAGTCAGCGCCGCCGAGCTGACCATGCCGGTGGCTCGGGCAGCAGTGACGCTCGATTCATTGCCGAGGTTTCCACCGGCGTTCGCGGCCGAATTCTCCCGGAACCGGCTGCAGAACCTGATGTGGGATGCGGCGGGGGTACACCGGTCCGGGGCCGGACTCGCCGCGGCCGCAGCGACACTGGCCGACTGGACGTCTCCCGATCCGACCGAGCCGGCGGGACTGTCCGTGCGGGGCCTCGAGGACCGCAACCTGCTGGACCTCGCCCGCCTGGCCGTGACAGCGGCGCTCGCGCGCACCGAATCGCGCGGAGCACACCATCGCGCCGATTTCCCGAACACCCGACCAGAACTGGCCCACTCTCGATCCTGGACCCGGCCGGCCGGCCTCGCCCTCACGGCCGAGGAGGCCATCGCATGCTGACATCGCATTCCATCGACTCCACGGTCCAGGCGGCCCTGACCGAAGACGCCCCGTGGGGCGACCTCACCTCAGAGGTGCTCATTCCCCGTGATGCCCTCGCCACGGCGCGGCTGCAAGCCCGCGAAGCCGGCGTGTTCAGCGGCGGTGCGGTTTTCGCCGCGGCATTCCGGCTCACCGACCCGCGCATCACAGTCAAGCTGCTGATCGGGGACGGAACCGCTTTCGACGCGGGAACCGTACTCGCCGAGGTGAGCGGCCCGGCCCGCGGCGTCTTGCAAGCCGAACGGATCGGGCTCAACTTCGTGCAGCGCATGAGCGGAATCGCCACCCTGACCGCGCGCTATGTGGCGGAGACTGCCGGCACCCATGCCCGCATCGTCGACACTCGGAAGACCACGCCGGGGTTGCGCGCCCTCGAACGGTCCGCCGTGCGCGACGGCGGTGGCCACAACCACCGCTTCAGCCTCTCGGACACGGTGATGGCCAAAGACAACCACCTCGCCGTGCTTGCCGCCGGCCCGCTCGGCCTCACCGCTGCCCTGCGCGAGGTGCGCTCCCGGCTCTCACACACCACCCACTTCGAAGTCGAGGTCGACCGCCTCGATCAGGTGGAAGCTGTGCTGGCCGCCGGAATCGACACGATCATGCTGGACAACTTCAGCCCCGCGCAGCTGCGCGCCGGCGTGACGCTCGTAGCCGGCCGAGCACTGGTCGAGGCCAGCGGCGGAGTGTCACTGTCCACGGTGCGCGAGATCGCAGCATCCGGTGTCGACATCATCTCGGTGGGAGCGCTCACCCACAGCGTGCGCTCCCTCGACCTCGGTCTCGACGTCGTCGTGAGCGCCGAAGGCTGAACAGCGCCATGATCTATCTCGACAATGCCGCCACGACCCCGGTCCGACGCGAAGCCCTCGAAGCCATGTGGCCGTTCCTGACCGGCGGATTCGGCAATCCTTCCAGCCACCACCGCGTGGGCGAGGCGGCTGCCGCTGCCCTGCTCGAGGCCCGTCGCAGTGTGGCACTGTCGCTCGGCTGTCGCCCCGGCGACGTCGTCTTCACCAGCGGCGGCACCGAAGCCGACAACCTGGCCGTTAAAGGCCTCGCCCTCGGCGCCCGCCCGCCCGCCGCGTCCGGCGGTCACATCATCACCACCGCGATCGAACACGAAGCGGTTCTCGAATCCTGCGCCTACCTCAGCCGGCGCCACGGCTTCAAGATCACCTACCTGCCGACAGACGCCGAGGGCCGCGTTTCTGCCGAGGACCTCCGGGGCGCCATCCGGGCAAATACTGCGCTCATCTCGGTGCACTACGCCAACAATGAAGTCGGAACGGTGCAGCCGATCGCCGACCTCGCCGCAATCGCGCGCGCAGCCCGGGTGCCCTTCCACACCGACGCGGTGCAGGCCGGCGGTTGGCTCCCCTTGGATGTCAGTGCCCTCGGCGTGGACGCGCTGAGCCTCTCCGGCCATAAACTCGGCGCACCCCCTGGTATCGGTGCCCTCTTCGTTCGCGGTCGACTGCCGCTGGAGCCGCTGATGCACGGCGGCGGACAGGAACGTAACCGGCGCAGCGGCACCGAAAACGTGGCCGGTGCCGTGGCCTTCGCCACGGCCCTCCAACTGGCCACCGCCGAGAGGGCGGGCGCGGCCGGGCGCACATCCGTTCTGCGCGACGCCTTCATCGCCACTGTGCTGCGGGAGACGCCCAGCGCACGACTGACCGGTCACCCCGTTGATCGGCTGCCCGGAACCGCATCGTTCGTTTTTGCAGGCACCAGTGGCGAAGCCGTACTGCTCGAGCTCGAGCAGCGTGGCATCGTCTGCTCGAGCGGTTCGGCCTGTGCGGCGGGAAGCGACGACGCCAGCCACGTGCTCACCGGCATGGGCATCAGCGACGATGTCGCTCGCACCGCTGTGCGATTCACCCTCGCGGCCTCCACGACCGCAGAAGACGCTGCGCAAGCCGCAGCATCCGTTCGTGGGGCCGTGAACGCGGTTCGCGGTCTGGCAGCCTGATCTGACCGGCCGTGCGGCCGCGAGGTCGTCATTGGACAAGGCGACGGGCTGGGTTTCGAAAACCGCAGGGTAAACAGGTGAAGGCCCGGAACCAGTGGTTCCGGGCCTTCATCCGTGTTACTTGTTGCGGGGGCAGGATTTGAACCTACGACCTCTGGGTTATGAGCCCAGCGAGCTACCGAACTGCTCCACCCCGCGACGCTGACCAC
>Ga0209023_10008721_pt1 | contig 10112 bp, 8 predicted proteins | sample LakOneMetagenome_FD_187468 | JGI IMG/M metagenome (GOLD analysis project Ga0209023, IMG submission 187468) | Freshwater and sediment microbial communities from Lake Erie, Canada (SPAdes) (version 2) | ecosystem: Environmental > Aquatic > Freshwater > Lentic | place: Lake Erie, Canada | collected...
ACGGGCTTGAAAAGGCAATCGGCGCGCCGGGGGAAGACGGCTCGCTATCCGATCAGTTCGCCGCTCTGGATGCGGCGTTCATAGAGGCAGCCAGCCGCCCGGATTCGCAGGCACGGCTCCAGCAGATCATTTCCACGGCCTCTTCACTGTCCCAGAAATTCAATGCTTTGTCCGACACCATCCAGCAATCACGCATGACCGCCGAAGACGAGATCTCTAATCAGGTAGAAGATCTGAGCAGGTCCTTGAAGCAGATTGACCAACTGAATTCTGATATACTCGCGCAGCGCAGCGCCGGAAGGGACGCCTCCGCCCTGATGGATCAGCGTCAGCAGGCGATCGACCATGTGGCCGAAATCGTGCCGATCCGGGAGGTTGCGCGGAACGGAAATCAGGTGGCAATCTATACGACCGGCGGTGCAGCCCTGCTGGACGGCAATCCCGCCGTCATCGGCTTCAACCCGGTCAGTACGATAACCGCCGACATGACCAAAGCTTCCGGCGCGCTTTCGGGTCTGACGGTCAACGGCAGGCAGATTGACACGAGCGAAGGCGGTCCGCTTGGCGGCGGGACTTTGGGTGCACAGTTTGCAATCCGCGATGAGATGGCACCAGACGTTCAGATCCAGATTGACGCGCTGGCGCGCGACTTGATCGGGCGTTTTCAACAACCGTCTGTAGACCCAAGCCTGCCGACCGGTCAGCCAGGGCTATTTACCGACCGAGGCAACACTGCGGACCCGCTCTATGAGGCGGGCCTTGCTGGACGAATTTCCGTCAATGCAGCTGCTGATCCTGGTCAGGGCGGTGCGCTTTGGCGACTCCGCGACGGGTTGGGTGCCGCAACGCCGGGAGACGTTAGCAACGGCGACCTTCTTTCCTCCTACAGCGATGCTCTGGCACAGAAGCTTGCTCCTGCTTCAGGAGGATTTACCGGTTCAGCACGGTCGGCTGGCGGCTTGGCAGCAGATGTCTTGTCCAACGTTGCCGAAAAACGGCAATCGGCAGAAGCTGCACAAAGTTACGCCAGCGCCCGCCAAACCAGTCTGGTTCAGCAAGAGTTGCAAGATGGCGTCGATACCGATGCAGAACTTCAGCACCTGATGCAAGTCGAGCAAGCTTTTGCCGCAAATAGCCGTGTTATCCAGACGATCGACGAGATGATGAAACAACTGATCGGACTTTGAGCCATGACCAACATCTCGACCGGCGACCTGGCACGCGCCTATCTGCTTCGGCACCATACGTCGAATACCAAGGCACAATTGCAACGTCTGACTGGCGAGCTTTCAAGCGGCAGAAAAGCCGATCTGGGTGACGCGGTCGCGGGCGATTTTCGGGCGCTCGCGGGGATCGAACACAGTCTGAAAGCGCTAAAAGCATACCACATGGCAGCAGTAGAAGCGGGGATGTTAGCGGGTACCGTTCAGACGGCACTTGAGTCCTTTCAATCGGCTGCCTCGGATGTCTCTTTCAAACTGCTGGCGGCCGGAACAAATGGAAACGCAATACAAGTGCGTACGTCTGCGAGTGAAGCGCGACGGGCGCTTTTCACCGCAGCCTCAGCACTGAATGTCCAGACCGGTGACCGCTTTTTGCTGTCAGGTGCCGCGACAGACCAAAAGCCAGTCTCTGGCGGACAGGATATTCTGGATGCGCTGACCATCGCTATTTCGGGGCAGACCAGCGCAGCAGGAGTAACTTCGGCCATAACAGCATGGTTCGATGCACCGTCCGGCGGGGGCGGATATGTGGATATCGCCTATGACGGCTCGCAACAGCCATTGACGCCCTTGCGGATCGGACAGGATGCGAGCGCGAGCCTGAGCCTCTCGGCAGCAGACCCGAACTTGCGTGAGGTCCTGAAGGGCCTGGCTATTGGTGCCATTGTGGCTGAAGGCGCCTTGGCGGGTGACCCCGTCGGACAGGCGCGCTTAGTGAAGACCGCAGGCCAGACACTGATCGCCGCAGACGGAAACCTGACTGCAGTGCGCGCCGATGTGGGTTTGGTCGAAGCTCAAGTCGCCGATGCGCTAACCCGCAACGGAGCAGAGGCCTCGGCGCTCGAAATCACCCGGAATGGTATCATTGTTGCCGACCCGTACGGCACAGCAAGTGATATCGAAGCCGTCAGCACACAACTGCAAACCATGTACACATTGACCGCGCGCCTGTCGCAGTTGACGCTCGCGAACTATCTGAAGTGAAAGCGCTGTTATTTCTCTTGGCTATTTGGTGGACGACCCCGCTGGTGGCGTCGCCAGTCCGGATCAAGGATCTGGTCGACTTCGACGGCGTGCGCGGCAATGATCTGGTGGGATACGGCCTCGTCGTCGGCCTGAACGGGACGGGAGACGGGCTTCGCAACGCTCCATTCACCGAGGAAATCCTCTCCAATCTTCTTGAAAGGTTGGGCGTCAATGTAACCGGAGAAGCTCTGCGCCCCAAGAACGTCGCCGCAGTTTTCGTGACGGCCAGCCTGCCGCCGTTCGCCCGTGCGGGGAGTCAGATAGATGTTGCCGTCTCGGCTATTGGCGACGCGAAAAGCCTTTTGGGTGGAACATTGGTGATGACGCCGCTGAATGCGGCGGACGGGCAGATCTACGCCGTTGCCCAGGGAGCTATCCTTGCTGGCGGAGCCTCAGCAGAAGGCATGGCCGCGAGTGTCATCCAGGGCGTGCCGACCAGCGGTTCCATCCCCGCAGGCGCGCGGGTTGAACGAGAGATCAACTTCGACTTTTCAGGATTGTCCGTGGTTCGCCTGGCGCTTCGTACACCCGACTTCACGACCGCACAGCGGATCGAATTGGCCATCAATCAGGAATTCGGCAGCACAGTGGCCGAAATGACGGACGCGGGCACTGTTTCTCTGTCAATCCAGGCGACCCGGATGAAGTCTCCCGCGCATGTCCTTGGGCGGGTAGAGAACATTGTCGTCGAACCGGAGCAGCGCGCACGCGTCGTCGTCGACCAAAGATCAGGCACAATCGTCATGGGTCAGGACGTCAGGATCAGTCGCGTTGCCGTCAGTCAGGGCAACCTGACGCTAAGGGTTCAGGAAGCACCGATTGCCGTCCAGCCCAACCCTTTTGCGAAAGGCGAGACAGTCGTCGTGCCCAGAACCGATGCCAGTATTCAGGAAGAACCGGGCATCGGCATGGCCGAAATCAGGGACGGCGCTTCCCTGTCCGAGGTGGTGGCAGGGCTGAATGCCTTGGGCGTGTCGCCACGAGACATGATCGACATCCTCAAAAGCATCAACGCTGCCGGGGCGCTTCATGCCGAGTTTGTGGTCAACTGAAACTGGCCTTGTCCGATGAAAGTGGATCCGCTTTTGTCCTAAAACAGGCGAAAAAGCAGAGCTCGCAGTCTGTCCGACCTTTCCATAAGCATCGTCCGGACTCTAACCGTCGAAGTTCGGGGCGCGCCACACCTCCCGGCCCGCCAGCACAGTCAGTTGCACTTCGGTTTCGCTGATGCCGTAGGGATCGCATGACAGAATGTTGCGGTCCAGAATGATGAAGTCGCCTGACATGCCCCGCATGAGCGCCCCGGTGCTATGGCCGCGCCAGCAGGCGGCGGCGGCGTTGCGCGTATAGCCCAGAAGGGCCTCGCCGATGGTGATCTTCTGATCTGGCACGAATGGCTCGCGCTGCCCCCGCTTGAGGGGTGTCTGCCGGGTCACTGCCGTCTCGATGATCTCGAAGGGGTTCAGTGTCGTGACTGCAAAATCGGAATTGATACACCAGGGTGCGCCAGCGTCGATGAGGCTGCGGAAAGGGTAGACAAAGGGCATTCGCCCTGGGCCAACCATGTCCATCGTCTCGTCCGGGATGATCGGATCCCACGCCGCCCAAAGTGGCTGGCAGTTTGCCATCACGCCAAGCTTGGCGAAACGGGGCATGTCGTGCGGGTGAACAACCTCTACATGTGCGATCTGGTGAAGTGAAGGCCACTCCCGGTTGGCAGAACGGGCGGCTTCGAAACCGTTCAGCGCAGCGCGGACAGCCAGGTCGCCGATGCAATGGACGTGGATCTGAAACCGCGCATCATCAAAGGCGGTGAAATACCGGGCAATCTGATCAGGTGAAAACATCAGCGGGGCATTGCCGCCGAGCGCATCGGCATAAGGCGCGATCATCGCCGCAGTGCGGTTTTCAAGCCCGCCGTCCAGGAAAAACTTTGCGGCGTTGATCTGGAAGTGGTCGTGCTGTTGCTCGGCCCGCCACTCACTGATGCGCGCCACAGCATCGCTGGCAGGTTCGGATGCCATGACGTTTGCCGCGCCCGAGACACGCAATGTCAGACCACCATTCTGTGCCATTTCGGAGTAGATGCGCTTGTGGTGTGACAATATCCACGGGTCGATAATGCCGGTGATACCGTGCCTGTTTGCATGGGCCTGACCCGCGCGCAGACCTTCGCGATAAGTGTCGTCATCCATCTGCGGCAGGCGGGCCAGCGCCCAGTTGATCGCTTCCTCGTGTAGCATACCTGTGGGCGTGCCGGAGGTATCGGTAACGAAATGGCCATTCAACGGATCCGGTGTTCCAGCAGTAAGGCCAGCCATACGGCAAGCGGCGCTGTTCAGGCAGGCGTTGTGAAAGTTGCCGTCATAAATCAGGCAGGGTCGGTCGGGGACCACCGCATCTAGGACGGAGCGAGTCAGGTTCTTGTCGCCAAAGAAGCCGCATTGCCAGCCGGCACCCATAACAAGGGCACCTTTGTAGGTACTGGCGTGAGCCGACATGAGCGATTGCAGTTCGGCGATCGTGGTTGCGTCATACAGATAGGCCGTCTGGACCAGATCAACGCCGCCGTTCAAAAGATGAATATGTGCGTCCTGAAAGCCGGGCAGGATCATGCGTCCGCCAGCGTCAACAACTCTGGTCGCCTGACCCGCAAGATGCCGGACATTTGCCGTTGTTCCCAAGGCCAAGATCCGCCCGGCGCTGATGGCCAAGGCTTCGACATTAGGGTTGGCCGGGTCCATAGTGTGAATGTCACCGTTCACGACAATCAGGTCGGGTGTCATTTCAGATCTCCAGCTTTGACGATTCCAAGGCTGCCCAGTCAGAACCGGGGAGTACCTCTGCCGGGGTATTCACGTCGCGAGTCCAGATGTAGAAACACAGAAACGGCGTCGGGCCTACTTTGGTCATGTGGTGTGCAAAGGGCTCATTCCAGACCGGTTGGTGGGCCGGGAAGATTGACAAGGCGGCATCGGGAGCAAACCGCCACCCGTGCGGGCCAGTCAAAGGCGCATAGAGTTCCGGTGCCTTATGACGATGATCGCGATACAAAACGTTTGGTGCGATCAGGAATATACCCATGTCCCAATCATCCGATTGGATAGGTGCGCCTGTTTCGCCGATGAGGGCGGCATAGGCGTGACCTTTTGGAAAGTCGGGGCCAATCTCGGCAGCAGGATATTGGTCGTAGGTAATCCACTGCAGGTGCGGGACCGCCTGGCGGATAGCTTTTGCCAAGCTGGCGTGTGTCTTTTCGAGGGGAGCGAGTGCGCTGGAAAGGTTGGTTTCAACGACACTGTTCCGCGTTGACTGAACGCCGTGCCAGATAGTGCCGCGCCAATGTGATATGCCTGACCTTGCTTCGGCAATGCCAGGTCCATGTAGGGTTGCTAGATAGGCGTCGGCCTCGTCAATCAGCAGGCGGACTGCCAGTTCGGCGGGCAGAACGGCGGCACTTTGAACTTCGGCCAACAGTCCGCGCGTCGTCAGCAACCCGGCGGGATCTTCGTGATCGAGCGGCGAGCAAATACGAAAGACTTCCAGCGCAGCATCGGACAGGCGCTGGGTTCGGTTGAAATACATCGCTGCGGCATATCGCACTCTCCCGGAACCGGGCTGGCCGCAGGGAGCGCGCAGGTCTTCGAGCGCGCGGAAGTCGTCAGGCGTTAAGGGCGTGATCATCTGGGCTCACTGATTGGCGCGATAGGCCATCTGCATGTCAAGATCGCGGCGGCGCTCCAACCGGTTCATGATGATGGCGGCGATCAGAACGCCAAGGCCAACAACCCCGACGGTGATGGTTGCAAGCGCGTTGATGTCGGGCGTCACACCGAGCTTGACCTTCGACCAGATCAGGATCGGTAGGGTCGTCGTGCCGGGACCAGTGGTGAAGTTTGTGATGACCACCTCGTCGAGCGACAGCGTGAAAGCGAGAAGCCACCCGGACATGATCGCGGGCGCAATGATCGGCAGAGTGATGTCGCGCATCACCTGCCAAGGCCGCGAGCCAAGGTCCATCGCCGCCTCCTCGACCGCCAGGTCGGCTTGCGACAGGCGCGACTGGATGATCGTCGTCACATAGGTGAGCGAGAAAGTGATGTGGGCAAGCGTCACGGTTGTCACGCCGCGCTGCGCGGGCCAGCCGATATATTCCTTGAGCAAGATGAAGAAAATCAGCAGCGAGATTCCGGTGATCACGTCCGGCATGATCAGCGGCGAGGTAATCATGCCAGAAAACACTGTCCTGCCGCGAAACTTCTTGAACCGTGCAAGGGCAATCCCTGCCATTGTGCCAAGGATCGTGGCCATCGTCGCGCTGATAATGGCGATCTGAAAAGACAAAAGCGCTGCTTCGATAATCTTGTCGTTTTCAAGAAGCTTTCCGTACCATTTGGTCGAAAAACCGCCCCATACCGTCGCAAGGCGGGAGTTGTTGAATGAAAACACAATCATCGACAGAATTGGCACATAGAGGAATGCAAAGCCGAAGCAGAGTACGCTGATTAGAAAGGTCGGTCGGCGGTTCATGGCTCCATCGCCTTCCGTTCCTGCGCCTTCGCTTCGAAGTGCGTGTAAAGCATCATCGGCACCACCAGCAGCAGCAACAGCGCGACGGCTACCGCTGACGCCATCGGCCAGTCACGGGACGACGCAAATTCGTCAGAAATCACCCGACCGATCATCGGTTGGGATGGGTTGCCGACAAGGCCGGGAATGATGAGTTCACCCGACGCCGGAATGAAGACCAGCAGGCCGCCCGCTATGATGCCCGGCATGGACATTGGCAGGGTCACATCGAGAAACACTCGAAAGGGGCGTGATCCCAGATCCATCGCGGCTTCGTTCAGCGTGAGATCAAGCTTTTCGAGGTTGGCATAGAGCGGAAGGATCATGAACGGCAGATAGGAATAGACGGTCACCAGAATCACGGCAAAATTCGTGTTCATCAACTGGATCGAATGCAGTTCCCACGCTTGCGGAACGACAGCGTTGTAGGCGCCCGTCAACAGCTTGTTGAACCAGCTGTTGTTCCCCATCAGACCAATCCACGCATAGACGCGCAGAAGGAAGGAGGTCCAGAACGGCAAGATAACCAGCATCAACAGGATGTTTCTGGCCGATCGGGAAACCCGTGTCAGGCCCAGCGCCATCGGATAGCCGATCAGCAAGCACAGAATTGTTGCGAAGCCCGCGTTCTTGAGGGAAGTCAGAAAGGCCCTGATATAGAGGTCGTCCTGAAATAGACGGGCGTAGTTGGTCAGGCTGAGGAATGATCCGTCCCTACCGAAAGAAAACGGCGGAGAGGTGGGGGTGCGCAGTGCAAAACTCATCCCGACGACGATGATGAACGGTATCAGAAAGAGTACCAGAAGCCAGACATAGGGAGCACCGATGGTCAGCGATGCCCAGCCTCGCATGTTGAACCACCGCATCAAGCGTCCGTCGTGGTGGCCCAGATTGTCAGCCGAATTCTGGAGCGTGGCGGGTTCTGGCATCATGGTCCCGACACCTCAGTCATTCAGAAGGATTGCTGAGGTGGGGTCAAAGGACAGCCAGACTTTTTCGTCCCAGTCCGCAATCCGACCGCTTTCGTCAGCGCGGCGCGCGTTGACCGAATTGACGGACACGATTGCCCCAGATGCAAGCACAACCTTGTAGAGCGAATCCTTGCCGAAATAGCCAAGGTCAGAAACGACACCGGGGATTGCGTTCGGTCCGGCAGGTTCGTCACGGCTGATCATGATTTTTTCTGGCCGTACCGCCAGGGTGATCTTGTCTCCGGCAGAAAATCCCGAATCCGAGCGGGCAGCGATGGACCGGCCAAATGCAGGAATGTCGACCTCGGCGGTGGTTGGCGATACGGATTTCACTGTTCCGTCGAAGAAGCTGATCGATCCGATAAAGCCTGCGACGAAGCGGCTGTTGGGGTATTCGTAGACCTCTGTCGGCGAGCCGACCTGCTTGACCTGACCCTTGTCCATGACTGCCATCCGGTCAGACAGAATCATCGCTTCTTCCTGATCGTGGGTTACCACAACGAAAGTCACGCCGGTCTTGTGCTGAATGTTCATCAATTCGAACTGAGTATGCTCGCGCAGTTTCTTGTCCAGTGCAGCCAAAGGTTCGTCGAGCAGCAAGAGCTTAGGTTGCCGGGCCAACGCGCGCGCGAGGGCGACCCTCTGGCGTTGACCACCGGAAATCTGGTGCGGCTTGCGGCCTGCGAATTGCGTCAGTTGCACAAGATCGAGCATTTCACGAACGCGGTTCTTGCGCGCCGCATCAGTCAGTTTCTCGTGCTTCAGCCCGTAACCGATATTCTTTTCCACAGTCATGTGCGGAAACAGCGCATAGCTTTGGAACATCATGTTCACGGGGCGCTCATAGGGCGGGATGCCGGTCATATCCTGCCCGTCGAGAAAAATCTTGCCGGAAGAGGGTGTCTCGAACCCGGCCAACATCCGCAGAAGTGTAGTTTTGCCGCAGCCCGACCCGCCCAAAAGGGCGAATATCTCACCCTTGCTGATGTTCAGATTTACATTGTCTACCGCCTGAAAGCTGCCGAAGTTTTTCGACACACCTTCGATACGAATGAATGGCGGGGTTTTAGATTGGTTAGTCGGCTGTTTTGCCGTTTCAGTCTTCACCAGCATGACGTCGTTCCGCCCCCTGTTCCCTTATCGTTAGCCGGACTTGATCTCTGTCCAGGCGCGAGTCAGGGCGCGGTCCTGTTCTTCGCTCATCGGTTTCGGGGCCCACATGCGCTTGATGGTTTCTTCGTTGGGATAGACCGCCGGATCAGCAAAAACCTCGGGCGTGACAAACTGGTTCGCAGCCTTGTTTGCATTGGCGTAGTTGGTGAAATTGGTACAGGCAGCGATCACCTCGGGCTGCAACAGGAATTCAAGGAACTTGTAGGCATTGTCCTTGTTCGGCGCATCAACCGGGATGCACATCACGTCTGCCCAAGCCGGTGCGCCGGTCTTTGGCACATAGTAGGCGAGGTTCATCTCGATACCCGCCTCGGTCGCGCGGGCTTTCGCTGTTGCGTAGTCCCCGGACCAGTTGTTGATGACGCACAATTCGCCGTTTGGAATGGCGTTGAGGTAGTTCGTGTTGTCAAAAGTCCGGATATACTGGCGGACGGGTTTGAATGCTTCGACCACCTTGTCATAGTCCGCGACGTTGGTCGTATCGCCGTCGAGCCCGAGATACTTCAGGACCATCAGCATGATGTCGGTCGGGCTGTCGAGGATCGATATGCCGCAGTCGGCAAGCTTGGCGGCATTCTCGGGTTTGAAGATGATGTCCATGTTCTCAAGATCAGCGTCCGGTAGCCGTTCCTTGATCATGTCGAGATTGAAGGTGAAGCCTACAGAGCCCCACATGTAGGGAAGGCTGTATTGGACGCCGGGGTCCCATCCTTCAATGATATGCAGGACGTCAGGGTCGAGGTTGCCCCACGATGGCAGCTTTGACTTGTCAAGCTTTTCGTAGATTCCGGCGGTAATGAATTGGGGCATGGACCAGCCTGACATGTCGACGACATCATATCCGGTTCCACCAGCCAGCATCTTGGCCTGCATCTCCTCGGAAGAGGAATAGGTATCGTAGACAGCGGCGATGCCCGTTGCCTTTTCGAAGTCTTCAAGGGTTGTTTCGCCGATGTAGTCGGCCCAGTTGTAGACATTGACGACAGCGGACTGCGCCCAGGATGGCCTGACATATGGCATCGCGAGCGTTGCGCCCAAAGCGGCAAACGTTTGTCGGCGGCTGAACTTCATGAGCATATCCCATTGTTTGGGCCATAGTGGCGAAGCCCCTTTTAATTGATCAATTTGACTTCAATTCCGGAGTCATTTG
>Ga0209023_10008722_pt1 | contig 10111 bp, 10 predicted proteins | sample LakOneMetagenome_FD_187468 | JGI IMG/M metagenome (GOLD analysis project Ga0209023, IMG submission 187468) | Freshwater and sediment microbial communities from Lake Erie, Canada (SPAdes) (version 2) | ecosystem: Environmental > Aquatic > Freshwater > Lentic | place: Lake Erie, Canada...
ACTTCCACCGACAGTGCGATCCGCGCGGAAGGTTTCGACTGGGGCAACCGCGTCGAGATCGGCAACGGGGTTGCGGTCACGCTGGTGCCGACGCGGCACTGGAGCGCGCGCGGGCTGTTCGATCGCAACAAGGCGCTGTGGGCGAGCTTCGTGCTGGAGACGCCTGCGGGAAAAATCTATCTCGTCTGCGATTCAGGTTACGGCACCGGCGCGCATTTCCGCCGCGTGCGCGAGATGTACGGTCCGATCCGCGCCGCGACGTTGCCTATCGGTGCCTATGAGCCGCGCTGGTTCATGCGCGAGATGCACATGAATCCGGAAGACGCCGTGAAGGCGCTCGCCGATTGCGGAGCGGAAGTCGCACTCGCGCATCATCACGGCACGTTTCAATTGACCGATGAGGCTATCGATGCGCCGGTCAACGCGCTCGCTGAGGCGCTAGCTGCAGCGAAACTGCCGACGGAAAAGTTTGTCGCGCTGAAGCCGGGGCAGGCGTTCGAGATTTGAGTCTTACTGCGCCTTCTGCCTGATCTCGTAGGACACGCTCACGCTCACGCGCAGCGTTTCCTCGCCCTGCGCAACCGGCGCGGAGGCGGCGATGCCCGCCGACATTTTTCGGTAAGGCGTCGGTGCCGGAGTTGTTTCCTCCGAAATGCTGATCGGCGCGCCAAGGCTGATGTTCGCAGCCTTTGCATAAATGTCCGCTTTGCGCCGCGCGTCGGCGATGGCTTCGCTGCGCGCATCGTCGAGCAGCTTCGAGGCCTTGGAGACGAGGAAGCTGATGCCGCTGATTTCGTTCGCACCGGAGCCAACCAGAACGTCAATGGTTTCGGCCACTTTCGACACATCGCGAATGGTGACGGTGACGCGATTGCTGGCGCGATAGCCGACGATCACGAACGGCGCGTTGTTGCCGCCACGGCCCGGTGCGCTTTGCGGCGATAGCGACAGGCGTGAGGTCTGAATATCCTTCTCGACAATGCCGGCACTCTTCAGCGCCTGCAGCACTCCGCTCATCGCCTTGTTGTTGGCATCGGACGCTTCACGTGCGGTCTTGGCTTCCGTAGTGACGCCGCTATCGACCTGCGCCAGATCCGGCGGCACCGAGATCGAGGCTTCGCCGGTGACCGATACCGACGGCGGCATGGATTGCCCGAACGCGGACGACGCCGTGGCGGCCAAAAAAATCGCGGCAATGACAGAGCGGGCGCGCATGGTTGGAAGCTCCAAACTTTATTTCAGCGGGACGAAGACATTGATGACGAGATTGTCTTCGGTGGTTTTCAGCGGATCGGTGACGTATTCCTCGATGAACGTGTCTTTTGCTTCCAGTTTCTTGTCATCGAGATGATTGGTGATCGCCTCGTAGGTATTGTCCATGTTGTCGTACGAGCCGCGATGGACGAATTTCAGCGTCGGTCCTTCAGGCGAGTTGCCGATGCTCATGCCCTTGGCGAGATTTTTCGGCTCCTCATCGACCGGAATTTCGGCCTGATAGGTGAAGCCTGCATCATCGGTCGAGGTGTAAACGATCAGGGACGATCCGGCGGGCCTCACACCTTGCTTCTCGAGAAAGCCGGACAAAGTTTTCAGCGATCCGACCAGCGACTCGAACGCCGAGTCCCAGTTAGCCTGACCCTTCAGGATGACGACCTTGCGCGGCGTCAGCGTCTGCTCCTCGCCAAACGGGTCGGCGGTTTTCACGCTCGGCGGAGTCGTGGGCGGAGGAGTTTCGGTGGTCGAAGCGGGCGGTGCAGTTGTTTCCGGAGCAGGTGTCGGAGCGACCTCCGGTGGCTTCGTCTCGGCCGGCGTCGCCGGAGCGGCCACCGGTGGAGGAGCGGGTACTGGCGCCGGGGCAGTGACCGTGGTCGAAGCCGGCGGAGGTACGGGGCTCATCGGAGCCTTGAGCCAGACCGCGACCGCGACGACCACCGCCATGGCGACGAAAATGGCAACACGGGTATTCGTCATTCAGTGGTCTCCAAAGGCGTGAGCGGGGTTTGCTCTCGTCCGGCGGCGAAGCAGTGACAAACTATCACGAACTGCCTCAGGGTGGTGGTTGGAAGTGGGCATGAAGCGCAAACTGGGCGGCGCAAAGGCAGGGTCAGATGCTTGCTTGGTCCTCTGGCCAATTCCGTCCGCATTCGCCATATAGTCGGGCAGCATGAGCAATCTCGCCAACCATAGCTTCACCAAGATGAACGGTATCGGCAACGAAATCGTCATCGTGGATTTGCGCGATTCGTCCGCCTCCGTCACGCCCGGCGAGGCGCGTGCCGTCGCGGCACCGGCGGGCGTGCCTTACGACCAGCTCATGGTCTTGCATGCGCCGCGCGTGCAAGGCACCAGCGCCTTTGTCCGCATCTACAACAATGACGGCTCGGAAGCAGCAGCCTGCGGCAACGGCATGCGCTGCGTGGCGCGTCAGGTGTTCGAGGAAACCGGCAAGAACGCGGTGACCTTCGAAACCCGTGCCGGTCTTCTGAACTGCTGGCAGGGTCCGTCGCCTAATCTTTTCACCGTCGATATGGGCATGCCGAAGTTCGGCTGGCAGGACATTCCGCTCGCGGAGGAGTTTCGCGACACGCGCTACATCGAATTGCAGATCGGCCCCATCGATGCGCCAATCCTGCATTCGCCCTCCGTGGTCAGCATGGGCAATCCGCACGCGATCTTCTGGGTGGATGACATCGAGGCCTACGATCTCGAACGGTTCGGGCCGCTGCTGGAAAACCACCCGATCTTTCCGGAGCGCGCGAACATCACGCTGGCGCATATCGTGGACCGCGAACACATCGTGATGCGCACATGGGAGCGCGGCGCGGGTCTCACCAAGGCCTGCGGCTCTGCGGCCTGTGCTGCGGCAGTTGCTGCCGCGCGGCTGAAGCGAACCGGGCGCACGGTGAACATGACGCTGCCTGGCGGTGATCTCACCATCGAATGGCGCACGGAAGACGATCATGTGCTGATGACGGGCCCTGCGGCATTCGAGTTCGAAGGCCGTTTCGATCCGGCTTTATTCAACAACGTCGCCTGACATGACGGTGGATGTCGTCACCTTCGGCTGCCGTCTGAACATCTTTGAGTCCGATGTGATCCGGCACGAGGCCGAAAGCGCAGGTCTTCGCGATACCATCGTCGTCAACACCTGCGCCGTGACCAACGAAGCCGTGGCGCAGGCGCGTCAAACCATTCGCAAGCTGAAACGCGACAAGCCGGATGCGCGCGTCGTGGTCACCGGATGTGCTGCGCAGACTCAAACAAAAATGTTCGCCGACATGCCGGAGGTCGATCGCGTTCTCGGCAATGACGACAAGATGCGCGGCAGCGCTTGGCGCGAGACGCGCACTGCGTTCGACGCTTTCGGTATCTCCCATGAAAAGATCGCAGTCACCGACATCATGGCGGTGACCGAGATGGCGCCGCATCTTGTGAGCGGTTTCCAGAGCAACATGCCGCGCGTGTTCGTGCAGGTGCAGAACGGTTGTGATCATCGTTGCACGTTCTGCATCATTCCTTATGGACGCGGCAATTCTCGCTCGGTGGCAATGGGTGCGGTGATCGATCAGGTTCGCGCGTTTGTGGAAGCTGGTCATGCCGAGATCGTGCTGACGGGCGTGGATCTGACCAGCTACGGCGCGGACCTGCCGGGCGCGCCCAAGCTGGGTGCGCTCACGAAACAGATCCTCAAGCATGTGCCGGATCTCAAGCGCCTGCGCATTTCGTCCATCGATTCCATCGAGGCGGACCGCGATCTTCTCGACGTGATCGCGACCGAGGAGCGGCTGATGCCGCATCTGCACCTGTCGCTGCAGTCAGGTGACGATCTCATTCTCAAGCGGATGAAACGGCGGCACACGCGCGAGGACGCGATAGCGTTTTGCGATCAGGTGCGGCGGCTGCGGCCCGACATTGCGTTCGGTGCCGACATCATTGTGGGCTTTCCGACAGAAACCGAAGACATGTTCGCGCGCTCGCAAGCGCTGGTGGATGACTGCGATCTGACATTCCTCCATGTGTTCCCCTATTCACCGCGCCCCGGCACGCCAGCGGCGCGGATGCCGCAGGTCGATGGCCGTGTGATCAAGGATCGCGCCAAGCGCTTGCGTGCGAGCGGAGATGTAGCGCTTCGCCGGAGGCTTGCGTCCGAAGCGGGAACCGTGCGTCAGGTGCTGATCGAGAGCGAGCGCCAAGGCCGCACGGAGCACTTCATTCCGGTTGCAATCACGGAAGGCGTGGCAGGCGATGTGCATGCACTGACGATCGCGGGCCATGACGGAACACGGTTGCACGCGTGATGGTCGCGGAAGACCTTGTTATCTTCAATTTGCATCGCAATTGATGTAATGAAGTCACCATGTTTCAAGGCTACCTGCGCAAAGGCGCGGATAAGTTTCTAAAATGGCGGCCTTCGTGATCTTTGCAAAGTATTCGGATGCCCGAGGAGAAATCGCATGTCGCTTGATTCCGATGTGATCGTTGACCGCCGCAGGATGCGCCGCAAGCTGAGCTTCTGGCGCGTGACCGCTGCGCTGGGTGTGATCGCCGCGCTGATCGCGCTCGGCACGTTGGCGTCGCCGGATACACGCAATGCCATCACGGGCACGAATGCGATTGCGCGGGTGAAGATCGACGGCTTGATCCGCAGCGATCAGACGCGCGTCGAGGCGCTGGAGCGGCTTGAAAAATCTTCTGCCGCCGCCGTCATCGTCCATATCAATTCGCCGGGCGGCACCACCGCCGGCTCCGAGCAGCTTTACGATGCGCTGGTGCGCCTGAAAGCGAAGAAGCCGCTGGTCGTGGTGGTGGAAGGTCTTGCCGCGTCGGGCGGATATATTGCCGCACTGGCGTCGGATCAGATCATCGCCCAGCAAAGCTCGCTGGTGGGGTCGATCGGCGTTCTCTTTCAGTACCCGAACTTCACCGAACTGATGAAAACGGTGGGTGTGAAAGTCGAGGAAGTGAAGTCATCGCCGCTCAAGGCTGCGCCGAACGGCTTCGAGCCGACCAGTCCGGAGGCGCGCGCCGCTCTCGATGCGCTAGTGAAGGACTCCTATGCCTGGTTTCGGGGGCTGGTGAAGGATCGCCGCAACATGGATGACGCGACCTTGCAGACTGTGGCCGATGGCCGCGTGTTCACGGGGCGTCAGGCCGTGGGGTTGAAGCTGATTGATCAGCTTGGTGACGAAAAAACCGCTGTGGCATGGCTTGTTGCGCAGAAAAAGATCGGTTCAGAGCTTCCTGTGAAGGATTTCAAGCTCTCGCCCCGCTTCGGCGACATGACATTCCTGCGGGCGGCAAGCTCCGTGGCGCTGGAGGCGGTGGGTCTTGGCGCGCTCTCACGGCAGTTTGAACAGTCCGGAATGACGCAGGCCGTGGACCGGCTTGGGCTCGAAGGTATGCTCGTGCTGTGGCAGCCGTCGCCCGGGAATTGATCGCGAATGGATGGGCGGTTGATCGTTCTGAATCGGCTTTCAACCGCGCTTCATTGCATTGCGGTGGCCGCTCGCAACAACGGATTTCAATGTTTGTCACGCAATTTCGACGCAGCCCAATTTGATTTAGCGACTTGACAGTTCACGCTTTTTTCAAGGAAATGGCACTCCGCACGTCACGGACCCAACATTCAAATGATCAAATCCGAACTCGTTCAGCGCATCGCCGAGCATAACCCGCACCTGTATCAGCGGGATGTCGAGAACATCGTGAATGCGATTCTCGATGAAATCGTTGCGGCGCTGGCGCGCGGAGATCGCGTTGAACTGCGCGGCTTCGGCGCATTCTCCGTCAAGCATCGTCCGGCGCGCGCGGGCCGCAATCCGCGCACAGGCGAGCATGTGCCCGTCGAGCAGAAGAGCGTGCCGTTCTTCAAGACCGGCAAGGAAATGCGCGAGCGGCTGAACCGCGACGACGCGGCGGCATCGGCTCCGTCGGCGTGATCCTTTTGGTTTGATCCGTCCGGCTGTCGTGTATCATTCCAAAGTGCGGTTGCGTGTGTGCCGCATCAGGACCAGCGGCAAGGACGCCCGATGCTTCGCAAGATTTTCAATATTCTGGTGATCCTGCCACTGGCGATTCTGTTCGTGGTATTCGCGGTCGCCAATCGTCATGTCGTCACGCTCTCATTCGATCCGTTCAATTCCAGCGATCCGTCGCTCGGCGTGTCACTGCCGCTATTCGTGGTCATCATCGCGGTGTCGATCTTCGGCGTGATCGCCGGAGGTGTGGCGACATGGGTCGGCCAGCGCCGCTGGCGGCGCGCGGCGCGTGTGCATGAAGCGGATGCGCGTCATGCACGGGCCGAGGTGGCCGCTCTGCGCGACCAGGTTCAAGCGGCCGCGCGCAGCGGCGAAAATCCGGTTCCTGTATTGGGCGCCAGCCCCGGCCTGACGCCGCAATATCTGGCCATCGGGCGAGACAAGCACGGCGCGGCGTTGTAGAACCCGCTCCATCCACTCTTAAGGTCCGCCGCCTGCGGCACTGGCTCAAGGTGCGGCAAGTCCTTAACGCGCGAAGTTCCGAAGATCATGTCACTTGCGGTGAAAATTTGCGGCCTGTCCACGCGCGAGACCCTTGAGGTCGCGCTGGATGCTGGCGCGGACATGGTCGGCTTCGTGTTCTTCGAAGCCTCGCCCCGTCATATCGGACTCGGCACCGCACACGATCTTGGGAAGGCCGCGAAAGGCCGCGCACTGAAAGTGGCACTGACCGTCGATGCCGACGATGCGACGTTCGAGAACGTCATCGAAGCGCTGCGTCCCGACATGCTTCAGCTTCATGGTAGCGAAAGCATCGCGCGCGTGCGCGACATCAAGCAAAAATTTCATTTGCCGGTGATGAAGGTGATCCCGGTCGCAACCGCTGCCGATCTCACCGGGCTTGCGGGTTTTGCGGCCGTCGCCGATCGCATCCTGTTCGATGCGCGCGCGCCGAAGGATGCGACTCGTCCCGGCGGTCTCGGCGTGCCGTTCGATTGGCGGCTTCTGCAAAATCTGAAACTGGATATTCCGTTTATGGTCGGCGGCGGGCTGAACAGCGGCAATGTCGCCGAAGCCATCCGCGTCACAGGCGCTGGCGGAGTCGATGTGTCGTCGGGCGTCGAAAGCGCGCCGGGCGTCAAAGACCCCGACATGATCCGTGCCTTCATCCGCGCCGCGCGCGAGGCGGAGCGTGCGGCAACATCTTCAAAAATTGCGAGCAACGTATGAACTTGCCTCTCCCGAATTCCTTCCGGTCCGGTCCCGACGAGCGCGGGCATTTCGGCATTTTCGGCGGACGTTATGTCGCCGAAACGCTGATGCCGCTGATCCTCGATCTGGAAAAGGCCTATGCCGACGCCAAGGCCGATCCGGCATTTCAGAAGGAAATGAACGGCTACCTGAAGGATTATGTCGGCCGCCCTTCGCCACTGTATTTCGCCGAGCGTCTGACCGACCATCTCGGCGGTGCGAAAATCTACTTCAAGCGCGAGGAGCTGAACCACACCGGCTCGCACAAGGTCAACAACGTGCTGGGCCAGATCATGGTCGCGCGTCGCATGGGCAAGAAGCGCATCATCGCGGAAACCGGCGCGGGCCAGCATGGTGTCGCCACCGCAACGCTCTGCGCGCGCTTCGGGCTTGAATGCATCGTCTATATGGGCGCGGTGGATGTCGCGCGGCAGCAGCCGAACGTGATCCGCATGGAAATGCTCGGCGCGAAGGTGGTGCCGGTGCAGGTCGGCGCGCGCACGCTCAAGGATGCGATGAACGAGGCGCTGCGCGACTGGGTCACCAATGTCGCGAACACGTTCTATTGCATCGGCACGGTGGCCGGACCGCATCCCTATCCGATGATGGTGCGCGACTTCCAGTCGATCATCGGCACGGAAACCCGCGCGCAGATGCAGGAGGCCGAAGGCCGCTTGCCGGATTCGCTGATCGCCTGCATCGGGGGCGGCTCCAATGCGATGGGACTGTTTCATCCATTCCTCGACGATCCGGGCATCGAGATTTTCGGTGTCGAGGCGGCGGGCCACGGTCTGACCAATCTGCATGCGGCCTCCATCGCAGGCGGCCGGCCCGGCGTGCTGCACGGCAATCGCACCTATCTCCTGATGGACAAGGACGGCCAGATCGAGGAAGGCCACTCGATCTCTGCGGGCCTCGACTATCCCGGCATCGGTCCCGAACATTCGTGGCTGCATGAAACCGGCCGCGTCACCTATCTCTCGGCCACCGACGATGAAGCGCTGGCGGCATTTCAATCGCTGTCGCGGCTGGAAGGCATCATTCCCGCGCTGGAGCCTGCGCATGCTATCGCCAAGGTGATGGACCTCGCACCGAAGCGGCCGAAGGATCACCTGATGGTCGTCAACCTGTCAGGCCGCGGCGACAAGGACGTGCCGCAGGTCGGCGACATCTTGAAGGGCAAGAAGTGACTGACCGAGATCCACATGTTGTAAAACAGCTCGCTAAAAATCCCACATTTGAAATTGGAGATGTTGTGAGGTTGGTTTCGGGCGGTCCATCTATGGCGATTCGTCGTTTGGATGGCGATGAGGTCTTTTGTGAGTGGTTTGATAAAGCCACTCCTCGTTCCCATACTTTCCTAAAAATTCAGCTTTCGCATACAAATCCAGAGCAGCTTCCGATTATTGGTATCCATCAATATAGTGGTGATGGGGATAGACCTCCTTGGGAGTATCTGGATCAGAAAGATAAAGAATGACCACGCGCATCGACACACGTTTCGCCGAACTTGCAAAAGAAGGTCGCGCGGCATTCGTCACCTTCGTGATGTGCGGCGATCCCGATCTCGCGACCTCGCTCGAAATCATCAAGGCGCTGCCAAAGGCGGGCGCGGATGTCATCGAGCTTGGCATGCCGTTCACCGATCCGATGGCGGACGGGCCTGCGATTCAGGCGGCGGGCCTGCGCGCGCTGAAGGCGGGTGCGACTCTGAAAAACACGCTGCAGATTGTGCGCGATTTTCGCAAAGGTGATGCAACGACGCCGATCGTGCTGATGGGCTACTACAATCCGATCTACGTTTACGGCGTGGACACATTTCTGGTCGATGCGAAATCTGCAGGCGTCGATGGTCTCATCATCGTGGACCTGCCGCCGGAAGAAGACAGCGAGCTTTGTATTCCTGCGATGAAGGCCGGTCTCAATTTTATCCGCCTTGCGACGCCGACCACGGACGACAAGCGCCTGCCGGCGGTGCTCGCGAACACGTCGGGCTTTGTCTATTACGTGTCCATCACCGGCATTACCGGCTCGGCCAGCGCCGATACCGCGCAGGTGTCGGACGCGGTGGCGCGGATCAAGCGCCATACCAAGCTGCCAGTTTGCGTCGGGTTCGGCATTCGCACGCCGGAGGCAGCAGCCAAGATCGCGCAAGCCGCCAATGGCGCCGTGGTCGGATCGGCGCTGATCGATGCGCTGAAGGCCACGCTGGATAGCGAAGGCCGCGCAACGGCGAAAACCGTGCCTGCAGTGGCGGACCTGACGGCGGCGCTGGCGCAGGGCGTGCGCGGCGCGAAGCAGGCCGCAGAATAAATTTGCCTTGGGTGGCGGGACGATGCGGCCTTGGTTGTGCCGCACAACATGACTATATTTCACAGCATCGATCATCGTTCGGCCGCGGATATGGAGCTTGAGACATGAACTGGTTGACCGACGTCGTCCGGCCGAAGATTCGCAGCATCATCAAGCGCGAGACGCCGGAAAATCTCTGGATCAAGTGCCCGGATTCCGGGCAACTCGTGTTCTACAAGGATGTCGAGCACAACGAGTTCGTCATTCCCGGCTCGAACTATCACATGCGGATGGGCGCGACCGCGCGGCTCAAGTCGATCTTCGACAACGAGACTTGGTACGATGTGGCACTCCCTGAAGTCAGTGCCGATCCGCTGAAGTTTCGCGACGAGCGCAAATATGCCGACCGCATCAAGGATGCGCGCACCAAGACCGGCATGAATGACGCGGTGAAGGTCGGCTTCGGCAAGCTGGAAGGCAATGCCGTCGTTGTCGCGGTACAGGATTTCGATTTCATGGGCGGTTCGCTCGGCATGGCGGCAGGTGAAGCCGTGGTGACCGGGCTTGAACTCGCCGTCGAGAAAAAATCG
>Ga0209023_10008723_pt1 | contig 10109 bp, 12 predicted proteins | sample LakOneMetagenome_FD_187468 | JGI IMG/M metagenome (GOLD analysis project Ga0209023, IMG submission 187468) | Freshwater and sediment microbial communities from Lake Erie, Canada (SPAdes) (version 2) | ecosystem: Environmental > Aquatic > Freshwater > Lentic | place: Lake Erie, Canada...
ATCTCTTCATCGGGAGCTTGTGGATCGCGCGACGCATAGCCTCGCGAGCGATCGCCTCAGTCGGGAAGGACATCTCGAAGAGCACCCGTCCCGGCTTCACGTTCGCCACCCACCACTCCGGCGAACCCTTACCGGAACCCATGCGGGTTTCGGCCGGCTTCTTGGTCAGAGCCTGGTCCGGGAAGATCGTGATCCAGACCTTACCGCCACGCTTGATGTGACGCGTCATCGCGATACGAGCGGACTCGATCTGACGGTTGGTCACGTACGCGGGCTCGAGGGCCTGAATTCCGTACTCACCGAAAACCACCCGGTTGCCGCCCTTGGACGCGCCGTGGCGGTCCGGGTGGTGCGGCTTGCGGAAGCCCTTCGGGGGCTTACGCGGCATCAGCATGTGTCAGCCCTCCTGCGGGGTCTCGGTGGGAGCAACGGCAGCCGCGCTCTCGATCGGCTCCGCCGGGGTCTCGACAGCAGCAGCTGCCGCACGACCGGCTTCGGTGCCCGCCGCGGTCGTACCGGACGCACCCGAGCGGGTACGACGCGGACGCTCCGGACGCTCGGCCCGGTCCCGACGCGGACGACCTGGCGCCTGCTCGGCGACGGCCTCCCGACCCGGAACGGTGTCGCCCTTGTAGATCCAGACCTTCACACCGATGCGACCGAACGTCGTACGGGCCTCGAAGAAGCCGTAGTCGATGTTGGCGCGCAGCGTGTGCAGCGGAACCCGACCCTCGCGGTAGAACTCGGTACGGCTCATCTCGGCGCCGCCGAGGCGACCCGAAACCTGCACCCGAATACCACGCACCAGCGGGTTCTTCATGGCCGACTGCATGGCCTTACGCATCGCCCGACGGAAGCTGACCCGGCTGGACAGCTGCTCCGCCACGCCCTGCGCGACAAGCTGCGAGTCCGACTCGGGGTTCTTCACCTCGAGGATGTTCAGCTGAACCTGCTTGCCGGTCAGCTTCTCCAGCTCGCCACGGATCCGGTCAGCCTCAGCGCCCTTGCGGCCGATGACGATGCCCGGACGGGCGGTGTGGATGTCAACGCGAACCCGGTCCCGGGTGCGCTCGATCTCCACCTTGGAAATACCGGCGCGCTCCAAGCCCTTGGACATCATCTTGCGGATTTTTACATCCTCAGAGACGTAGTCCTTGTAGAGCTTGTCCGCGTACCAGCGAGACTTCCAGTCGGTCGAGATGCCGAGCCGGAACCCGTGCGGGTGAACCTTCTGACCCATTACTCGGTCCCTTCCTCGGCCTGCGTCGCCGCAGCCGGCTTGGCGGCCTTGGCGGCCTTCTTGGCCTTCGGCGCCGGCGTGGCCGGTGCGACAGCCTCGACGGCAATGGTGATGTGGCAGGTCCGCTTGCGGATCCGGAACGCCCGGCCCTGCGCCCGCGGCCGGAACCGCTTCAGCGTCGGACCCTCGTCCACGAACGCCTCGCTGACCAGCAGCGCGTCCGGGTCGAGTCGCTCGTTGTTTTCCGCGTTGGCGATCGCGCTAGCGACCACCTTGTAGACCGCCTCGCTGGCAGCCTGCGGCGCGAACTGCAGCACCGTGAGAGCCTCCTTCGCGGGAAGACCGCGGACGAGGTTGATCACACGGCGCGCCTTGTTCGGCGAGATGCGCACGTGGCGCGCAATCGCGCGGGCGCCTGGCAGCGCCGGTGCGTCGCCCTTGCTTGGCATCGCTGTAACCCCTTGATCCTCGAAAACGGTCTTTACCTGCGACGGCTCTTGCGGTCGTCCTTCTCGTGACCCTTGAACGTACGGGTCAGGGCGAACTCGCCGAGCTTGTGCCCGACCATCGCCTCGCTCACGAAGACCGGCACGTGCTTGCGGCCGTCGTGCACCGCGATCGTGTGGCCGAGCATCTCCGGGATGATCGTGGAGCGGCGCGACCAGGTCTTAATGACGTTCTTGGTGCCCTTGTCGTTCTGAACTTCCACCTTCTTGAGCAGGTGGTCGTCGATGAACGGGCCCTTCTTGAGACTGCGTGGCATCTCGGGTTAACCCCGCTTCCGGGTTGCGTAACGACGGCGGACGATCAGCTTGTCGCTGGCCTGGCCCTTGCGGCGGGTACGACCCTCCGGCTTTCCATTCGGGTTAACCGGGTGACGACCACCAGAGGTCTTACCCTCACCACCACCGTGCGGGTGGTCGACCGGGTTCATGGCGACACCACGGACGGTCGGGCGCTTGCCCTTCCACCGCATACGGCCGGCCTTACCCCAGTTGATGTTCGACTGGTCGGCGTTGCCGATCTCGCCGATGCTCGCGCGGCAGCGCACGTCCACGCGCCGGATTTCACCCGACGGCATACGCAGCGTCGCGTAGGCACCTTCACGACCGAGCAGCTGGATACCGGTACCGGCCGAGCGGGCCATCTTGGCCCCGCCGCCCGGACGCAGCTCCACGCAGTGCACCGTCGTACCGACCGGGATGTTGCGCAGCGGGAGGTTGTTACCCGGCTTGATGTCCGAGCCGACGCCGGCCTCGATGCGGTCGCCCTGCTTCAGGTCCTTCGGCGCCAGGATGTAGCGCTTCTCACCGTCCGCGAAGTGCAGCAACGCGATGCGAGCCGTACGGTTCGGGTCGTACTCGATGTGCGCGACCTTGGCCGGCACGCCGTCCTTGTCAGCCCGCTTGAAGTCGATCAGGCGGTACTGGCGCTTGTGGCCGCCACCGTGGTGCCGAGCGGTGATACGGCCGTGAACGTTACGGCCGCCCTTCTTCGGCAGCGGGCGCAGCAGGGACTTCTCCGGCGTAGACCGGGTGATCTCGGCGAAGTCCGCGACGCTGGAGCCGCGACGGCCCGGCGTCGTCGGCTTGTATTTACGGATTGGCATCTGTATTCAACCCCTTAGCTGACCGGGCCGCCGAAGGCATCGATGCGATCGCCGTCAACGAGCTTGACGATCGCGCGCTTCGTGGACTTACGCTGGCCGAAGCCAGTCTTGGTCCGCTTGCGCTTGCCCTCACGGTTGAGTGTGTTAACGGTCAGGACGCGGACGTCGAAGATCTGCTGAATCGCGATCTTGATCTGGGTCTTGTTCGCGTCCGGGTGGACGAGGAACGTGTACCAGTTGCCGTCCAGCAGCCCGTAGCTCTTCTCCGAGATGACCGGCGCGACGATAACGTCCCGCGGGTCCGCAACGGTGCTCACTTGGCAGCCTCCTCAGTGGTGGCCGGAACGCCCAGGAACTCGTCCAGGGCCTCACGGGTGAAGACCACCGCGTCAGCGACCAAAACGTCGTACGTGTTGAGCTGACCGGATTCGATCAGGTGCACACCCTCGCCAGCGAGGTTGCGCAGCGACAGCCAGTTGATCTCGTCCTCGACACCGAGAACGACGAGCACCCGACGGCTGTCAGTGACCTTGCGCAACGTGGCCAGAGCCGCCTTGGTCGACGGCGCCTCACCACTGACGAACGCGTCCACGATGTGGACGACGCCCGCGCGGGCCCGGTCAGACAGGGCGCCCCGCAGAGCGGCGGCCTTCATCTTCTTGGGGGTCCGCTGCGAGTAGTCGCGCGGGACCGGTCCGTGGACCACGCCGCCGCCGGTGAACTGCGGCGCGCGGATCGAGCCCTGACGGGCGCGACCGGTGCCCTTCTGCTTGTACGGCTTCCTGCCGCCGCCGGCGACCTCACCGCGGGTCTTCGTCTTGTGCGTGCCCTGACGGGCTGCCGCCAGCTGAGCCACCACTACCTGGTGCATCAGCGGGATGTTGGCCTGCACATCGAAGATGTCAGCGGGAAGCTCCACCGAGCCGCTCTTGACGCCAGTCGCGTCAATCACGTCGATCGTGCTCACTTGGCACCACCCTTCGCTGCCGTGCGGATCAGCACGAGCGCGCCCTTCGGGCCCGGGATAGCGCCCCGAACCAGAATCACGTTCTGCTCCATGTCGACCGCCTGCACGGTGAGGTTCTGCACGGTGAAGCGCTTGCCTCCCATGCGGCCGGCCATCTTCATGCCCCGGAATACACGACCCGGGGTGGCGCAGCCACCGATCGAGCCGGGCGAGCGGTGCTTGCGCTGCACACCGTGGCTGGCGCGAAGACCGTGGAAGCCGTGCCGCTTCATAACACCGGCGTAGCCCTTGCCCTTGGTCTTGCCGGTCACGTCGACCACAACGCCGGCCGCGAAAGCGTCAGCGGTGACCTCCTGGCCCAGCGTGTACTCGCTGGCGTCCATCGTGCGCAGCTCCACCATGTGCCGGCGGGGCGAAACGCCCGCCTTGGCGTAGTGGCCGCTGTCCGGCTTGTTGACCTTGCGCGGGTCGATGGCGCCGAAGCCCAGCTGCACCGCGGCGTAGCCGTCCGTCGCAGCGTCGCGGACCTGGGTCACGACGCACGGGCCGGCCTGCACCACTGTCACGGGGACGACGCGGTTGTTGTCCCAGACCTGGGTCATGCCGAGCTTGGTGCCCAGGATGCCCTTCACTTGCCTGTCCATGAGTTCGCAGTCCCTACAGCTTGATCTCGATGTCAACGCCGGCCGGAAGGTCGAGGCGCATGAGCGAGTCGACCGTCTTGGGAGTCGGGTCGATGATGTCGATGAGGCGCTTGTGCGTACGCATCTCGAAGTGCTCGCGCGAGTCCTTGTACTTGTGCGGCGAGCGGATCACGCAGTAGCGGTTGATCTCGGTCGGCAGCGGCACCGGTCCGGCCACCGACGCACCTGTACGCGTGACCGTCTCGACGATCTTGCGCGCCGAGGAGTCGACGACCTCGTGGTCGTAGGCCTTGAGCCGGATGCGGATCTTCTGTCCCGCCATGGTGGCTTCTATTCCTTCTCTTCTGCGATCCTCGCCGGCACGAAAGCCGACCTTGTCCGACCCCCGCGGTCGGGCGTGTCGCACTTTACGGCGGTCCGCGTCCTGGAAAACCAGGGCGGGGGGCCTCGTAGAGCACGCCACAGCTCAGCAACGGGCTGAAGCATTTGACTTGCGGAGGTAGGGCGAAGCGAAGACCGAACGTCTTCACACGCCGCGCGAGACGACCGAACTTCTATCTGCTCGACTCCGTCACCCGAAGGGTGGGAATCAGAGCGCTAGCCGTACCGCTCGCTACGCAACCTGTTCATTATGCCGTACGGCGTACGGCATTGCGAAATCGGGGTCCCACTGGGCGAGACCCGGTGCCCGCTTCCCGGAGGAAGCGGGCACCTGACCTCACTTAAACCAGAATCTTGGTAACCCGGCCGGCGCCGACGGTGCGGCCACCCTCACGGATCGCGAAGCGGAGGTTGTCCTCCATAGCGATCGGCTGGATCAGCTTGACGGTCATGGCGGTGTTGTCACCGGGCATCACCATCTCAGTGCCCTCCGGCAGAGTCACCACACCGGTGACGTCCGTGGTCCGGAAGTAGAACTGCGGGCGGTAGTTCTGGAAGAACGGCGTGTGCCGGCCGCCCTCTTCCTTCGAGAGGATGTAGACGGTCGCCTCGAACTCCGTGTGCGGAGTAGAGGTGCCCGGCTTCACGACGACCATGCCGCGCTCGACGTCCTCGCGCTTGATGCCACGCAGCAGCAGACCGACGTTCTCGCCAGCGCGAGCCTCGTCGAGCAGCTTGCGGAACATCTCGATGCCGGTGCAGGTGGTCTTCGTCGACTTCTCACGAATACCGACGATCTCGACCTCCTCGTTCGGCTTGAGGATGCCACGCTCGGCGCGACCCGTAACAACGGTGCCACGACCGGTGATCGTGAAGACGTCCTCGATCGGCATGAGGAACGGCTTCTCGGTCTCACGCTCGGGCTGCGGGATCGCGGTGTCGACCGCGTCCATCAGCTTCATGAGCGCGTCGCTCCACTTCGGGTCGCCTTCCAGCGCCTTCAGTGCCGAGACCTGCACGACCGGCAGGTCGTCGCCCGGGTACTCCTGAGCCGAGAGCAGCTCACGAACCTCGAGCTCGACGAGCTCCAGGAGCTCCTCGTCCTCGACCATGTCGCTCTTGTTCAGCGCGACAACGATGTAAGGAACGCCAACCTGGCGAGCGAGCAGCACGTGCTCACGCGTCTGCGGCATCGGACCATCGGTCGCGGCCACAACCAGGATGGCGCCGTCCATCTGCGCCGCACCGGTGATCATGTTCTTGATGTAGTCAGCGTGACCCGGGCAGTCAACGTGCGCGTAGTGCCGGTTCTCCGTCTGGTACTCGACGTGCGCGATGGAGATCGTGATACCACGAGCCTTCTCCTCGGGCGCCTTGTCGATCTCATCGAACGGCGTGTACGGGTTGAGGTCCGGGTACTTGTCGTGCAGCACCTTCGTGATGGCCGCGGTCAGCGTCGTCTTCCCGTGGTCAATGTGACCAATGGTGCCGATGTTGACGTGCGGCTTAGTCCGCTCGAACTTCGCCTTCGCCACTGGGTCCTCCTGTGGACTCTCTAATACGTACGCCCCGCGCGTTGTGGTGACGCTCGAGACTCTGTCGACTAACTTCTCCGGCGCGTAGGACGCCGGTGAAGCCTGTACTGCGGCCGTCAGGCCCAGTTGGGCGCAAGCCCGCCTTGACCGTGAAGGAGATTACTCTCCGGTGGCCTTAGCGATGATCTCCTTGGCGACGTTCGAAGGAACCTCCGCGTAGGAGTCGAACTGCATGCTGTAGCTCGCCCGGCCCTGGGTCTTCGACCGCAGGTCGCCGACGTAGCCGAACATCTCCGATAGCGGCACCAGAGCCTTGACGATCCGAGCGCCGTGACGCTCCTCCATCGCCTGGATAATGCCACGCCGGGAGTTGAGGTCGCCGATGACGTCACCCATGTTCTCTTCTGGGGTGGTGACTTCAACGGCCATCATCGGCTCGAGCAGCGCGGGATCGGCCTTGCGGGCCGCTTCCTTCATCGCCATCGAGCCAGCAATCTTGAACGCCATTTCCGAGGAGTCGACCTCGTGGTACTGGCCATCCAGCAGGTTCAGCTTGACGCCGACCATCGGGTAGCCAGCCAGGATGCCGTACTGCAGGGCGTCCTGCGCACCGGCGTCGATCGACGGGATGTACTCCCGCGGGATACGACCACCGGTGACCTTGTTGTCGAACTCATAGGTCGGGCCGTCGTTGGTCAGCGGCAGCGGCTCGAGGCCGATGATGACGCGGGCGTACTGACCCGAACCACCAGTCTGCTTCTTGTGCGTGAACTCGACCTTGTCCACCACGCGGCGGATGGTCTCGCGGTACGCCACCTGCGGCTTGCCGACATTGGCCTCGACGTTGAACTCGCGGCGCATGCGGTCCACCAGGATGTCCAGGTGCAGCTCGCCCATGCCGGAGATGACCGTCTGACCGGTCTCCTCGTCGTTCTTGACGCGGAAGGTCGGGTCCTCTTCGGCCAGGCGCTGGATGGCGACACCCAGCTTCTCCTGGTCCGACTTGGTCTTCGGCTCGATCGCCACCGAGATGACCGGCTCCGGGAACGTCATCGACTCCAGGATGACCTGGTTCGCGGGGTCCGAGAGCGTGTCACCGGTGGTGGTCTGCTTCAGACCCTGCACGGCGATGATGTCGCCAGCGGAAGCGGCACTCAGCTCTTCCCGCTTGTTGGCGTGCATCTGGTAGATCTTGCCGATCCGCTCCTTGCGCTCCTTGGTGGAGTTGACCACCTGAGCACCGGACTCGATCGTGCCGGAGTAGACCCGCACATAGGTCAGCTTGCCCAGGTGCTTGTCGGTCTGGATCTTGAAGGCGAGCCCGGCGAAGGGCTCCTTCGGGTCCGGGTGACGCTCGATCGGCGTGACACCGTCGGTCGCCGTACCGTCGATGGCCGGAACATCCAGCGGCGACGGCAGGTACTCCACCACGGCGTCGAGCATGGGCTGAACGCCCTTGTTCTTGAAGGCCGAACCGGTGAGCACCGGGTTGGCCTTGCCCGCGATGGTGGCGCGACGGATGGCGGCCTTGATCTCGGCGACCGAGATCTCCTCGCCCTCCAGGAACTTCTCCATGATCGCGTCGTCGACGTCGGAGAGGGTCTCCATCAGCTTCTCGCGCCACTCAGCTGCCTGAGCGGCGAGCTCCGCCGGGATCTCCTCGACCGCGTAGTCCTCACCCTTGGTGGTCTCGCCACGCCAGGTGAGGGCACGCATCTCGATCAGGTCGACGACGCCGATGTGGTCGCCTTCGAGGCCGATCGGGATCTGAAGCACCAACGGAGTGGCGTTCAGCCGGTCGATCATCATCTGCACGCAGCGGAAGAAGTCCGCACCCGTACGGTCGAGCTTGTTGACGAAGCACATACGCGGAACGTTGTACTTGTCGGCCTGCCGCCAGACGTTCTCGGTCTGGGGCTCCACGCCAGCCACACCGTCGTAGACCGCGACCGCACCGTCGAGCACCCGCAGGGAGCGCTCCACCTCGACCGTGAAGTCGACGTGGCCGGGCGTGTCGATGATCTGGATCACGTGGCCCTTCCACTCACAGGTGGTAGCAGCGGAGGTAATGGTGATACCCCGCTCCTGCTCCTGCTCCATCCAGTCCATGACGGCAGCGCCCTCATGAACCTCACCGATCTTGTACGTAATACCGGTGTAGAACAGGATCCGCTCAGTGGTGGTGGTCTTACCGGCATCAATGTGCGCCATGATGCCGATATTGCGAACCTTGGCGAGCGCGTCTGCGGCGGCCACGTCGTCTTCCCTACTTCGTCCGTACAGCGAGGTGTGGAGCTGCTGTTACCAGCGGTAGCACTGTTACCAGCGGTAGTGCGCGAAGGCCTTGTTGGACTCCGCCATCTTGTGCGTGTCCTCGCGCCGCTTGACAGCAGCACCGAGGCCGTTGCTCGCGTCGAGCAGCTCGTTCATCAGCCGCTCGATCATGGTCTTCTCACGGCGTGCCCGCGAGTACTGCACCAGCCAGCGCAGACCCAGGGTCACGGCGCGGCCCGGGCGAACCTCGACCGGCACCTGGTACGTGGCGCCACCAACACGGCGGCTACGGACCTCAAGCGTCGGCTTGACGTTGTCCATCGCCCGCTTGAGCGTGACAACCGGGTCGGTGCCGGACTTCTCCCGGCAGCCTTCCAGAGCGCTGTAGACAATGCGCTCGGCGAGCTGGCGCTTGCCACCAGACAGGATCTTGTTGATCAGCTGCGTGACCAGCGGCGAGTTGTATACCGGGTCAGCGATCAACGGATGGCGCGGCGCGGGGCCCTTACGAGGCATGTCAGCTCTTCTCCTTCTTCGCACCGTAGCGGCTACGGGCCTGCTTGCGGTTACGAACGCCCTGGGTGTCCAGCGAACCGCGAACGATCTTGTACCGGACACCGGGGAGGTCCTTCACCCGGCCGCCGCGGACGAGCACGATCGAGTGCTCCTGGAGGTTGTGACCAACGCCGGGGATGTACGCGGTCACCTCGATCTGGCTGCTGAGCTTGACGCGAGCGACCTTCCGGAGAGCCGAGTTCGGCTTCTTCGGGGTGGTGGTGTAGACGCGGGTGCACACCCCACGACGCTGCGGGCTGCCCTTCAGCGCGGGCGTCTTGGTCTTGCTCGTCTTCGCCTGTCGGCCCTTGCGGACCAGCTGATTGATCGTGGGCACCGGGTCTCTCCGCTCCCTGTCTCTGGCGCGCCTCTGCCTCGGGGCGCGACTTCGTCTGGCCATAGGGTCGACCGGACGATGGTGCCGGCTTCACCGGGAGGCGAAGCCGTTGTTCGTGGGTCTAAGCACTTACCCGACCCCCGCGGTCGGGCGTGTCGCCCTATCCGCGGTGTTCCGGGCACGCATACACGAACGCCGGATCTGTCTTTGTCGTCGGCACGCTCGTCACGAAGTCAGACCTAAGTCTGGACTCGACATGAGCGCCCACACGAGGGGGCCCGGGCAGGCCCGGGCACGATGGCAAAGAGTACCCACCACGCGCGCCCAGGTCAAAACGGGGGTCCGCAGTGGCTACAAGCAGCAGCTTATCGGCTCTGCCGGACGGCACTACGGCCGGGGTTGGGGCCCAGGACACACGGACGGCGGACACACTCGTCGACCGACTCGGGTCAGTTTAGCCATCGTTGGGCTGACTGTGCGGGCCGTTGCCGAGTCCGCACCATCACGACAGCTGCAATGCGAAGGTCGCCGTCACTCCCAGTAAGGCGAGCAGCACGCCAGCCGTAC
>Ga0209023_10008724_pt1 | contig 10109 bp, 10 predicted proteins | sample LakOneMetagenome_FD_187468 | JGI IMG/M metagenome (GOLD analysis project Ga0209023, IMG submission 187468) | Freshwater and sediment microbial communities from Lake Erie, Canada (SPAdes) (version 2) | ecosystem: Environmental > Aquatic > Freshwater > Lentic | place: Lake Erie, Canada...
TTGCCGGAGATCATGGTCCGGATGAAAGCGACCCTCTGTCTCATGCCGCCGGAAAGCTGGTCCGGTCTGGCGCTTTCGAATCCGGCCAGTCCGAAGTGCTCGAAGCTCCGCGAGGCCAGTTGCCGGGCATCCTTTTTCGAGCGGCCCTGGTTGACCAGCGCCAGGGCGGCGTTGTCGATCGCCGAGTACCAGGGCAACAGGCAGTCACGCTGCGGCATCCAGGCGCAATTGGCTAGCCGTCCGGCGTCGTCGCTTCTGCCAGCCACCTCGATCACTCCCGAACCGGCTTCCTGCAGTCCGCCGACCAGTTCGAGAACGGTTGATTTGCCACAGCCCGAAGTGCCCGCCAGGGCGAGGATTTCGCCGGCACCGACTTCGAGATCGACCTCGGAGAGGACGTCCAGTGACCCGTAACTGTGGCTGAGCCGGCGGGCAGAAACGGTCACTGTCATTGCGGAGATTGTAGGTCCGCGTCGCTTATGGCTAGTATTCCGACATTCCTGAACTCCTTACTAAAGATGTAAGGAGAGTCGGGAGCGCCACTAGCCCGGCGCCCGCGCCGAAGATTGCGCACTCAATTCCATGGACTTCTCAATAGCGATTCTGTTTTTCGGCTTCGGCATCGGGGTCCTGGTAGGTATGACCGGGATGGGCGGTGGTGCCCTGATGACCCCGCTGCTGATCCTGCTCTTCGGGGTCTCTCCGACCACCGCTATCGGCACCGACATCCTTTACGCGGCAGTGACCAAGACGGTTGGCGGCTGGCGTCACTTCAAGATGAAGACCGTCGACATGGGTCTCGTCCTCTGGCTGGCCGTCGGATCGGTTCCCGCAGCGGTCTTCGGAGTCCAGCTGGTTTCCTGGCTGCAGGGAAGACTCGGCGAGGAAAAGCTCGATTCACTGGTCTACGCGGTGCTCGGCGGCACCTTGCTGATGGTCGGCATCATCACCCTGGCCCGTGCCCTGATTCTCGCCCGGACAATCAACGAGCGGGACGATTTCAAGATCGAATTGCGGCACAAGGTGGCTGCCGTGACGATCGGTGCGACCACCGGTTTCGTGATCGGTGTGACCTCGGCCGGTTCCGGCACCGTCATTGCCGTGTTGCTGATCGCCGTCTTCAGGCTGACCCCGAAGCGGGTGGTGGGTACCGACGTCTTCCATGCCGCAATCGTCCTCTGGGCGGCCGGCATCGCCCATTTCGGGCACGGCAATGTGGACCTCGGGCTGGTCGGCAACATCCTGCTCGGCTCGGTCCCCGGAGTTGTGGTCGGTGCCGCGCTGATGAACAAGGTCAACCAGGATTCGATCCGGGTTGCCCTCGGGCTCGTCCTGATCCTCTCCGGCTTCTTCACCGTCCAGAAGGGCGATCCGATCGTCTGGCCGATCGCGGCCCTTGTCGCGGGACTTGGCTTCGCCCTGATCCTGATGGCACCCCGCTGGTATCAGCACTTCCGCCCACCGGAGGCGATTGCCGCAGAACAGGCGGCAGCCGAGAAGCGGCTTGCCGATCAGGAAGACTGATTCAATAGGCCCATGCGCGTCTCAGCCAAAGCCGACTATGCCGTCCGAGCGGCCGCCGAACTTGCCGCGTCCCCGGACGGCCCGGTGAAAGGCGAGCGTCTGGCGTCATCCCAGGACATTCCGCTCCAGTTCCTCGAGCACATCCTGCTCGACCTGAAGCACTCCGGCATCGTGCGGGCAAGGCGTGGAGCAAAAGGCGGCTACTGGCTCGCCAAACCGGCCGAAGAAGTGTCGATCGCGGACGTGATCCGCTCGGTCGAGGGTCCGATCGCGCATGTCCAGTCCGCTCCGCCGGAATCGATCACCTACACCGGCAGCGCCAAGGAACTTCAGAATGTCTGGATCGCCGTTCGCGCCAGCCTTCGCGACGTGCTCGAGTCAACCAGCCTCGCCGATCTCGTCTCCGGGGAACTCCCCGAGAACGTCCGCTCGCTGGCCGACGCCAAGGATTCCTGGGCACCCAGGCAGTAGCGTCCGGCCGGCACCCCGAAGCGGATGCTTCGCCGGTGCTAACCGTTTTACAGGAGATTGACTCGGCGGCTTTGTCGTTCGGTACCCTGAACCCGGGGAGTTCGTCAACCAAACGGGGAGTGGAATGTCCGAAGAAGTGTCTGGCAGGTCAGGTCTTACGCGTCGCGATGCGCTGCGAGCGGGTGCAGGTGCCGCGGGCGGTTTCGCCCTCGCCGGCGGACTGCTCGGCAGGGCGATCGATGCCATGGGAGCTCCTGCGGTTGTCGGAGCCGGACCCTATGGTGCCCTCGGTGCGCCTGACGCAAACGGCCTCAGGCTGCCGGCCGGCTTCAGCTCCAGGGTGATCGCCCGTTCGGGAACCGACATCGGTCCCCGGCCGTACAACTTTCACGTCCTGCCCGACGGGATGGGCTCTTTCAAGACGAAGGATGGCGGGTTCGTACTCACTTCCAACAGCGAGGCCCCCTACATTCCCACCCTCGCCGAGATCGGCACCGGGGCGATCCGTTTCAACAAGAACTTCGAAGTCGTCGACGCCTACCCGATCCTCAAGGAGACCTGGGTCAACTGTGCCGGGGGCGTCACCCCCTGGGGCACCTGGCTTTCCTGTGAAGAGATCGACACCGGGAAGGTCTTCGAATGCGATCCCATGGACGGCAAGCCGTTCGGTGGCAAGAACTCGATCGAGCGGCCAGCGCTCGGTGTCTTCAAGCATGAAGCCTGCTGCGTCGATCCGGTCGGCAAGCAGGTCTATCTGACCGAGGACGTCGGTGACGGCTGCCTCTACCGTTTCACCCCGGACCGCTATCCGGATCTCTCTGCCGGCCGCCTCGATGTCGCTTCGGTCGACGACACGACCGGAACCGTCAGCTGGATCGAGGTTCCCGATCCGCAGTTCACCGGTGCCACGCCGACCCGCAAACAGGTCGCCGAGGCGACCAAGTTCCGGCGCGGTGAAGGGATGTGGTTCGACGAGGGCAATGTCTATTTCTCCACGACCCAGGACGATCGGGTCTACGTGTACCACCCGGAGTCGGCGCTGCTCGAGGTTCTCTACGACGGAGTCGCACTCGGGGACGACGCGCCGCTCCACGACACCGACAACGTCACTGTTTCTCCGATTTCCGGCGATCTCTTCGTCTGTGAGGATCCGGGAGGGACGCTCACCGAGGGACTCCAGATCTGCATCATCTCGACCGAGGGTGAAGTCGCCGCCTTCGTCGAGACGACGGTTGACGGGCACGCCAACTCCGAGCTGACCGGTCCGGTCTTCGACCCGACCGGAAACCGTCTCTATTTCAGCTCCCAGCGGGCGAAGTTCGCCGGTGAAGCCACTTCGGCCGGGATCATCTACGAAATCAGCGGTCCCTTCCGCAAGACGAGGAAGGATCCGGTCACCCCGGACGAAAAGAAGCCGGCGGTGAAGGTCCGGACCCTCGGTCGCCCCAGTCTTTCCGGGCTGGTCAGGAACGGTCAGTCCTTCATGCTCGAAGTGACCGACGAATCGTTCCCGGTCGAGATCGAGGCGACGCTGATTACACCGCTCCGCAGGTCGAAGGGCCGTGGTTCGCGGGACGTGACGGTGGCCCGCAAGAAACTGAAGGTCGGAAAGTCCGGTAGCAAGAAGATCCTGATGACCGTCGGCAAGGGTTACAAGGGCCGCCTCCGCCAGCGCCAGGTGGCCCAGGCCCGTCTGGTCGTGGTCGCAACCGACGCCGCCGGAAACCGGCGCAAGGTGGTCAAGCCGGTCAGCTTCAGGTGAGTCGTTCCCGGCCGGTGGTCCGCGGGGCCTCGGCCCTGCTGCTGGCCGGGTTGCTCTTGACCTTCGTCGGTGGCTGCGGCACCGGACCAGGTTCCGAAGGGGGCACTGGCGGAGAGCGCTCCGAACAGGTTCGAAACGCCGATCCGGAAGATTCGAACCTGAGCCCGGCCGAGATCCGGGCGAAAAGGATTGCTGCCCGCAGACAGGCTCTGAAACTGGCCCGGCAGGCCCGGGAAGCCGAGCGTCTGCAGGCGCAACTGGCGAGAGCCAAAGCCCGGAAGGCGGCCCGGAAGGCCCGGACCGAAAGCCGGCGGATCCGGATCAAGGCCAGGGCGCTCGCACTGCGGGGCGGGGATGTCGATTGCGGCAGCTTCGCCAGCCAGGCAACCGCCCAGCTCTACCTTCTGGGCGGCGATCCCTTCGGGCTCGATGCCGACGGCGACGGGGTGGCCTGCGCCGATCTGCCTTGTCCCTGCTCGATCGCCGCGGGCGGTGATCCGGGTGACAGCGGGGATACCGGTGGCGTTTCGGAGCCGCCAGTCAGATTCAGGGGCACCGTGGTCGACGTCGCCGACGGAGACACCCTGGACGTGACCACGCCTTCGGGAGCGGTGGAGACGGTCCGCATCATCGGCATCGACACCCCGGAGGTCTACGGCGGCAAGGAATGTGGTGGCCCGGTCGCTTCGGCGGCGATGAAGCGGCTGGCCACCGGCCAGAAAGTAACCGTGACCTCCGATCCGACCCAGGATCGTCGCGATCACTACGGCCGGCTGCTCGCCTACATCGACAGGGGCAACCAGGACCTTGGATTCACGATGGTCAGACGGGGCCTCGCCTCCGCCTATCCCTACGACGGGCCCTTCCAGCGCTACCCCAGGTACGCCCGGGCCGACCGCCAGGCCCGGGCCGACGGAACCGGGAGCTGGTCCCGCTGCGACATCTCACCCGGGTAGCTCGACCACCTTGTCGCGGGAGGTTTCTCCCTGGACGATCCGGATCTTCGACTTGGGTGTCCCGAATTCTTTGGCGAGGAGGGCGATCAGCGCCTTGTTTGCCTTGCCGTCCACCGGCGCGGCGGTGACCCGGACCTGAAGCACCCGGTCACCGGTGGCTGGATCATCCCGGTAGCCGGTGATCTCGTTCCTCGAGGCGCGGGGCTGGAGGCGAACCCGGATCCTGCGACTGCCCATCAGCAGGTCGACTAGTAGCGGTGGCCGGAGGTGTACTTGCGGGCGCTGGACTGGCTGACTTCCACCTTGCCGGAAGCCACGACGTCCACGAACTGTTCGAGATGCTCGGTCTTCCAGCATTCGAAGGCACCGTCGCAGAACGGGGTGTAGGCGCTCATCACCGAATCTCCGTAGTTCCAGTAGAGCTCCGGTTCGGGATTCAGCCAGAAAGTGCGGTTGGCCCGATCCGCGACCCGGGCGAATGAATCCTCGGCCGGGGGACGGCCGTTGGTCCGGGCATCGCCCAGCACGATCACCGTCGAACGGGGCCCGAGATCCTCGGCAACGTCGGCATAGAACTCGTTCCAGACCCGGCCGTAATCGGTGTAGCCAGAAATGTCCGCGACCCCGCCGGTCGAGGTGATCTTCTCGGCGATCGTGGTGAAGTCACGCTCGTCTTCGAAGACGCTGGTCACCTCGGAGATCCTTTCGATGAAGACGAAACTCCGCAGCTTCCGGAACGAGTCGTGAAGTGCGTGCAGAACCGAGAGAAAGAAGGTCGAGGCCGAACTGACCGAGGTCGAGACGTCACAAAGGACGTAGATCTCGGGCTTGCGCGGTCGTCGCGGACGGTACTTGAGGTTGAGCGGCACCCCGCCGGTCTCCAGTGAAGAACGCATCGTCTTGCGCACGTCCACGGTGCGTCCGCGTTTGGCTCCCCGGGGATCGTGGCCGAGCGTGGCCAGCCGGCGCTTCATCTGGGCGACCGCCTTGTGGACTTCGGCCAGATCCTGCGCCCCCCGCATCGGCAGCGAGCGATTCAGCTCGGAAAGCGGTCGGGCCGGCGGCAGCTGACCCTGCCTCTGGATCTGCAGGCGCTGCAGCTCGCGCCGGAGCTGCCTCTCGAACCGGGCGATCTGGTCGCGGTCGAGAGGCTCGCCGTCGGCTTCACCTTCTCCACTGGTGTCGGAAGAAGGAGAGATGCCGAGTCCGCGACGGATTCGCTGCATGTCGACCCCGACCACGCCGCTGCTTTCGCCCTTACGGCCGAAGGCTTCGATCGCCAGCCGGGCCAGCTCGTTCATCGCCGATTCATCACCGTCGGCGATCGCCTGCCGGATCGCCTCGGCCAGCGCCTCCATGCTGAGTTCTTCACGGGCACCGTCGGAAAGTTCCGCCTTGCGGCCCTCGCCGGCCTCGGAGGTGTGTTCGAGCGCGGCTTCCTCGGTGGCACGGAAGAAATGACGATCGAAAACCAGATCGAAGATCTCGCGGTCCTTCGGGGACTTCGCGACGGTGGTCGCCAGAGCCTCCTTGAAATCGACCGGCGAGGTCCAGGGAACGATCTCCAGCGCCCGGAAGGCATCCTGGATCTCGGAGGTTCCGATGGCCACATCCTCGGAGCGAAGCGCCTCGCAGAAGGCGAGGATCTGCTCCGCCATTCCTGAGGGTTTCTCGCTCATCGATCAGACCCGCTTCAGCCGGTGCTCGCGGAGCCGCCGTTGCTGCCGTTGCTGCCGTTGCTTGATGCTCCGCCGAGCCTGGGCACGATCTTCTCGGCGACCAGATCCAGATCGGTGCGGTGCTTGATGATGATCGAAAGTGACTCGCGGAAGGTCTTCTCGTCAATGTCACTTGCGCCCATCAGGATCAGGGTGCGGGCCCAGTCGATCGCCTCGGCGATCGAAGGCGGCTTCTTCAGATCGAGTTCGCGGACCATGTCGATCACATCGACCAGACGGCCGGCCAGTGCTTCGTCGATATCCGGAGCATGCAGGCGGATGATCTCGATCTCGCGTTCGCGGTTCGGATAGTCGAGCCAGAGGTAGAGGCACCTGCGCTTCAGGGCCTCGGTCAGCTCTCGTGAATTGTTCGAGGTCAGCAGGACGATCGGATGCGTGGTGGCGCTGATCTGGCCCATCTCCGGAATCGTGATCTGGAAATCCGAGAGCAGCTCGAGCAGCATCGCCTCGAATTCCTGGTCGGTCTTGTCGATCTCGTCGATCAGCAGGACCACCGGATCGGGATTGGCGATCGCCTTCATCAGGGGCCGTTCGAGCAGGAAATCCTCGGTGAAGATCTCACCCATCCCGACCGGAGCGGAATCGTCCTCGCCAGTCGAAGCCGCCGCCTGGATCTGGAGCAGCTGCTTACGGTAGTTCCACTCGTAGAGGGCCTTTGCCTCGTCGAGACCTTCGTAGCACTGGAGTCGAACGAGTTCCCTGCCGGTTGACCGGGAAAGTGCCTTGGCCAGTTCGGTCTTGCCGACGCCGGCCGGGCCTTCAACCAGTACCGGCTTGCCGAGCCGCTGGGCCAGAAAGGCGATCAGCGCGGTCGAATCATCGGCCAGATACGACGCCTCGCGCAGGGCATCGGCGACTTCTTCGGGACTTTCGGGAACTGTCTGAGGGGAAACTGCCATGCCGTGGACAATACGACGACGGGTCCGTCGATGGCGCGATAATCCGCGGCCATGGGACTCCTTGACGAAGTTGATCTCTCACTCAAGTACTCAAAAGAGGAAGGTGAGAAGCGGCTGGAGAAGGCACAGGAAAGACTGGCCGCGCTTCGCCTGACCGACGGTGGCCAGATCGGTTCCGGCCGGATCGGCCCGCCGGTCTGCGTGATCTTCGAAGGCTGGGATGCCTCCGGCAAGGGCGGGGCGATCAAGCGTCTGGTCTATCCGATGGATCCCCGCCACGTCAGGGTTTCCCAGTTCGCGGCGCCGACCGACGACGAGAAGCGGCACCACTTCCTCTGGCGGTTCTGGCCGAGTCTCCCCGGTCTGGGCGGCATGGCGGTCTTCGATCGCTCGTGGTACGGCAGGGTGCTGGTCGAGCGGGTCGAGGAGTTCGCCACAAAGAAGGAATGGAAGCGCTCCTACAAGGAGATCCGCAACTTCGAGCAGGCCCTCACCGACGAAGGGACCGTCCTGGTCAAGATCTGGATGCACCTGTCGGATCAGGAACAGCTGAAGCGCTTCGAAGCCCGGGCGGAGGATCCGCTCAAGCAGTGGAAGCTGACCGAAGAGGATTGGCGCAACCGCGAAAAGCGCGGACTGTACGAGGAGGCGGTCGAAGACATGTTCAAGAAGACCTCGACCGACAATGCCCCCTGGACGATCATTCCGGCCGAAAACAAGCGCTACGCCCGGGTCGCCGTGATCGAGGCCGTGAACCGGGCAATGGAAGAAGGCATGACCCGCTGGGACATCGCCCTCCCGGAGTAATCAGTCCAACGGGATGTCGGTGACCCTGGTGGCCGGCGGTTCTTCCGGCTCGTCCCGTGGCGGGGCCGAGTGTGGTCGACCCGAGCCCGGCCCGGCCCCGTTTGCCTTGTCGGCGTAGGCGTCGAGGAAGGCCTTCAGTACTCCGACCGCTTCGTGCTGGATCGATTCCGCCTGCTGTTTCAGCTCCGGAGAGACAGTGTTCTTGAACAGCTCGGCGGAACGGCAGATGGGGCACCACTCGAGGCACTGGTCACCGTTGCCTTCGTTCTGGCCTGAACCGCCGCGGCTTTCGCCTTCCGCTCCGGTTTCTCCGGCACCGGTGGTCCGGCCTGCTTTCGATTGTGAAAACTGGCCCCAGAAGCGGTCTGCTCCCGGCTGCTGTTCAGTTTGCTCTGGCTTCGGCGGCATCTTGATCCTCGAAGATGATTTCCAGGGTCTCGTTCTCGAATGAGGCTTTCGAAGGGCTGCGCCTGGCCAGCCCGGCGGGAAGGATGATAGTGCGCCTTGCTTCGCCGATCTGCACCATCAGCTCTTCACCGGCCTGCTGCAGCTTGACTTCGCCCTTCTCCGTGAACGGTGCCCTGATGCGAATCACGGTGCGTCCGTCTTCGGTGGTGACCTCCCGGGCCATGCCCGAATGGAGCAATCCGGAAGGGTCGATCTGTCCGTAGAGATTGTCAGCCAGGCGCTCGTGCATTTCCTCGCCGATCACTTCCCGGTCGAAATACCTGGCGGTCAGGACCGGTACCGGCGAGAAGCCGTCCTCGACCGTTTCGAGCTGGGCGGTCTGCTGTTCCCTCCAGCCGGCGAAGTAGGAGTCCTCGACCTCGTCCGGGAAGACCCGGTTGACGATGACGGCGTCGGTCAGGTAGCCGAACAGGCAGAGGTGGGTGAAGGTGCGACGGGCTTCGTTGATGACCATCCGGTCCGGATTCATGACCAGCCGGATCGAACAATGCTCGTGGTCGCGGAGGATTTCGTCCATCGCCAGGAGGTTCTCGATCAGGTGCTCCACCTCATCCATCAGCTCCGGTTCGGGCATCGGTATGTCCAGCGCCTTGGCGATCGGGGCGGCCTTGGAAAGCAGGCTCCGGTTCCAGGGGAAGACCTTGCGAACCCACCAGCTCGCGACTTCCGGATAACCGAGCAGCCGCAGGGTTTCCCCGCTCGGGGCGCAATCGACGATCACCACGTCGTATTCGTTTTCATCCCAGTGCCGTTTGATCTGAAGCAGCGAGAAAAGTTCGTCGAGTCCCGGTGGCACGCTCAGTTCCTCGGCCCGGACCTGATCGACCCCCTTGCTCTGGAGCAGGCCGCTCATCCAGGCGGCGACCCGGTCCCAGTTGCGGCGCATCTCCGCCTCCGCGATCACTTCCTGGCCCCAGAGGCCCGGTGCCGCCTCGACCGGGTCCGGTCCGAGTTCGACCCCGAGCGAGTCGGAGAGGCTGTGGGCGGGGTCGGTCGAGAGGATCACGGTGCGGCGACCCTCGGCGGCGCAGCGTCGGGCGGTAGCGGCCGCGACGCTGGTTTTTCCGACGCCTCCCTTGCCGGTGTAAAGGATCGTGCGGGGTGGCATAGAGAGGCGAGCGTATAGCCTGCTCCGACTTGGAACGGCTTCGATTCCCCCTTGCAGCGACCATCCTGCTGGCCTTCGCGCTGGCCGTCGGTGGTTGCGGAAGCAGTGATCCAGACCCCTCGACGATCATCGATCGGGCCCTGACCAGGGAGAACCTATCCGGTTTCGGCAACGGTCCCGACGGTCCGGTTGCCGGGATCGTCGCCGTTCAGGCGCTCGGATACGAGGACAAGGTGCTGGAACAGCGGGAGGTGAAGGCGGACCCTCGGGTGATGTCGGAGATCCGCCAGGCGCTGGGAGACGACAACGGTCTGCGCGGAATCGTCGACGAACCCGAATACGACGGCCACGCCGAGGTCAACGGGGTGGACACGA
>Ga0209023_10008725_pt1 | contig 10108 bp, 10 predicted proteins | sample LakOneMetagenome_FD_187468 | JGI IMG/M metagenome (GOLD analysis project Ga0209023, IMG submission 187468) | Freshwater and sediment microbial communities from Lake Erie, Canada (SPAdes) (version 2) | ecosystem: Environmental > Aquatic > Freshwater > Lentic | place: Lake Erie, Canada...
TGTGTCAATAGTTCTGGCGACCATTTGTTTTACAGGATCAATATATTTTTCCCATGCTTTTTGTTTGCTTTCTTTTGCAAACTGGCGGGCATTTTCTTCGATGCTGTTCAATTCTTCTGTTTCAGCCAGTGCATTGGCAAGGATCCATTCCCGCATTTGTTTCAATCCGTCCCATTCCTTTTCCCATTCCAGGCGCTCGGGTGTTTTATACCGTTCGTGGCTTCCGGAAGTGGAGTGTCCCTGTGGCTGTGTGATTTCTTCCACATGAAAAACTGCGGGTGTATGTGTATCCCTTATTTTCTGAATGGCGGGTTCCAGTATTTCACACATGCCTGCATAATCCCAGCCCTTTAATTTGTAGATATCAATTCCATTAGTTCCGTCTTTTTTCTGAAAACCTTTTAAGGCATCGGAGATGGAAGCTTTGGTTGTCTGATATTTTTTTGGAACAGAAATCCCATATCCATCATCCCATACAAATACAGCCAACGGCACCTGCAGCACACCGGCTGCATTTACCGTTTCCCAAAAATGACCTTCACTGGTTGAAGCATCACCAATGGTACAAAAGCAGATTTCGTTTCCGTTATTACTAAGGTGAGATAACTGGTGGGTTTGTTTTATGTTCCGGAATGCCTTGGATGCAAAGGCAAGTCCCAGGCCTCTTGGCATTTGCCCTGCAGTAGGTGCAATGTCGCTGCTTACGTTTTTCCGTTCAACTAAATTCAGCCAGTCGCCATTTTCATCCACCATCTTTGTAGCAAAGTGCGCATTCATCTGCCGGCCAGCGCTAAATGGGTCGTTGGCAACATCGGGATCGGCATAAAGTTGAGAAAAGAATTGTTCGATCGTGGCAAGGCCACTTGCAAACATAAAGGTCTGGTCACGGTAATACCCTGCCCGGAAGTCGCCCGGCCGGAAGAATTTAGCCATGGCCACCTGTGCAATCTCTTTTCCATCCCCAAAAATCCCAAATTTGGCCTTTCCGGTAAGTACTTCCTTCCGGCCCAGCAAACTTGTTTCCCTGCTTTCGCAGGCAACCCTGTAGTCTTTAATTACCTCGTTCCTGAATTTATCGAAACTCAGTTTTTCAGCCAGCTCAGCCTCGTTATTGTTGGTTGTATCCATGATCATTTAATGTAAGGCAAAAATATAAATTAAAGGGGAGCTTTGTTAAAAATCTCCTAACAGGATGACAATTTGGGGGCGTTGAATCCGTTTTAGTATCTTTGAGAGCCTTATTTTAAAACAAATAAAATAATATGAAGAAAACATTTACACTCATCCTGGCAATAACCTGTCTGTCTGCAGTACATGCTCAGCAACTATCAAGTGCTGCGCCTGCACAACCCGCTGCTGCAAGTGTTGCCACAATCGCCCAGGCCGATAACCTGCTGGTTTTAAAAGAAACCGAGTTTGATTTCGGTAAAATACCTCAGGGAAAACCCGTTACACATATTTTTGAAGTTTTCAACAAGAGCAATGCAGATCTCAAGATCAGTAACGTACATGCAAGTTGCGGATGCACTACCCCTGAATGGGAAAAAGACAAAGTAGTTGCACCGGGCGGTTCAACCAAGATTACGGTAGGATATAATGCAGCTGCTGAAGGGCCGTTTACAAAATTCATTACTGTTTCTTACAACGATACCCAGACCAAACAGATCACCATCAAAGGAGAGGTTTGGAAAACACCCGGAAGCTCTGCACCGGAAAACAAAGGATTAAACGATCTAAAAAATTAAACTTTAAAATTAAATAACCATGAAGAAGTTATTATTACTGGCAACGGCATTTACTTTCAGCGCAACCTTATTTGCCCAAAAGAAGATCGCAGATGTTGCAAAATTTGAAACCGAAGTAATTAACCAGGGAAACCTGAAACAGAATGAGCCTAAAGAGGTGAAGTTCGTTGTGACCAACATAAGCAGTGAACCCCTTATCATTGAGCAGGCAAGCCCTACATGCGGTTGCACTATTGGCGACTATACCAAGTCCCCGATTGCACCTGGCGCTACCGGCTTTATTTCTGCAAAATTCAATGCGCTTGCCGTAGGACATTTTGATAAACACCTTACTGTAAAATTTGCCGGTGTTGATGAAACAAAAAGTATTACCATAACCGGCGATGTTCTGGATGCCGCCGCGTATGACAAATGGATGGCGGAAGTTAATGATGCCAAGAAAAAGGCTGAACCCCAGGCTCCTGTAGCTCCTGTAAAATCAAATAAGCCAGCCAAGAATTCCATGTCTAAGAACAACAACTGATTTGTTTCTTGCATATCAGAAAATCCCTGCATTAAAAATGCAGGGATTTTTTTATCTTCTATAAAACAAAACATAAAAAACAGCTATGCGATTGATAGTCAGTATTTAGCAATAAAATTGCGAAATCTGCGTTTATATATCGGTAGTGAACCAAAGTTTCAGTAGCCAAAAACCGATCCTATGAATACAATATTAATTACCCCTGTACCAAACAGGCGTACCGCTGAAAATATATTCAGCCATTGCAAGATCCCAATAATATTTATTGCTGTTGATTGATATGCCTGTATTCAAAGGCACCTATCCTGAATATTCAATCCAAATCTCAAAGATCGTGTGCTAACAAACTAAAGATTTTTTGTTTTTATGGATTGTTTGGATAACAAAAAAACCCTTCTTTTCAGAGGGGTTTTTGATTTTAAATTAATACGTCAGTTATTTATCATCGGGGTTTACAAAACTGAAAACAATGGCTGCCAGGGCACCACCACCCAGCGGACCTACAAAATATACCCAAACATGATCCCAGCAAAAGCTGTGCTGCATGGCCAGGCCTATTGCTACTGCCGGGTTAAAAGCACCGCCAGAAAAACTGCCTAATGCAGTAGCCATTGCCAATACCGTTCCACCTATGGCAAGTCCATAAAAACTGTTACCACTTGTGCCCTTGGCTGTAGCTACATTCAATACAACATAAGCCAAAGCAAAAGTTCCCATAAGTTCGGCAATGATCGCTTTTGTTCCCCATCCGTCGGTTACCTTGCATTCACCGCTGCCTTCATTAGAAAAAACATACATAACAATTAATGCGGCAATTAATGCACCCGCAAACTGAAATATCCAATACATCACTGCATCTTTCATTTCAATTTTACCCCGCATCCATACAGATAAAGTAACTGCCGGGTTATAATGGGCACCCGATACGTGCCCGCCGGCATATACCATGATCATCAATGCCAATGATGCCCCAACCGCACCGCCCAGTATGGCTCCCATTACCAGGAATAATGTTCCGATCAATTCTGTTATGTACTTGTTCATAGTTGATTTGTTTTGGTTATAAATATCTGCCTGCTAATTAAACCAAAAGCCTGTAATAGCTGTTAACAAGTTTTACACAATAACTACCTTTACAACAAATTATCAAATATGGCAATTGAAACCGGCAAACCTGCTCCTGACTTTACGCTATTCGATACCGATAAAAACAAAGTGTCCTTGTCCGGACTTAGAGGAAAAAACATACTCCTTCTTTTCTTTCCACAGGCATTCACCAGCACATGTACCAAAGAGCTATGTGCTGTAAGAGACGATATAAGCCGGTACAGCAATGCAAATGCCCAGGTGATCGGTATTTCTGTTGATTCGGTATTTACCCTTAAAAAGTATAAAGAAGACCAGCAGTACAATTTTCCGTTACTAAGCGATTTCAATAAAGAGGTTTCTGCACTTTATGGCAGCCTGTACAGTACCTGGATACTGGATATGAACGGGGTAAGCAAGCGGTCTGCCTTCATTATTGATAAAGCGGGCATTATCCGGTATGCTGAAGTTCTGGAAAACGCCGGGGAAGTCCCGGACTTTAATGCCATAAATCAAACCCTGGAAGGATTAAACTTATAATAATCTGAATTATTTTTCGTTTTAATATAAGACAGCTCATTTTAGGCTGTTTTAACATATCTCAGGCGGAAATAACTGTTTTTGAAATGTTGGTTATTTGAAAGATTTTACTATTTTTACTTTGTTGAAGAAAATTGTTTACATATCAATTTTACTTATTGGATTAAATTTTACTTCTTTCGCTCAAAACAAGCCCTCAGGCGCCGGTGACCCGGTTGCAAAGATGTTAAAGCCGTATCCAATTCCCGCCACTTCGGTGATCAATTTTGATTTCCTGTATGGGTATGACAAGACGTATTCCCTGCAGGTATACAACTTCATGGGTAAAAAAATAAATGAGATAAGTAAGGTTGCTCCAAAGATCACCATAGCACTGGATGATTTTTACCGTGGTATTTACATCTACCAACTCAGGGATAAGAACGGAAAGATCCTTGATTCCGGAAAGTTCCAGGTAGTTAAATAACGCCTCTCCTTTTTACATCACTTGTACTATTAAGAATTTCAGGTATTGCGTATTTTCCTGTCCGTGTATAACCGGGTGATCGGCTGATTGAGCATTAAAGACAACCTGCCTTATTTTTCTTTTCGCATCATTGGCCGCCATCTGAATAATGCTGAGGAATAATTCAGGAGGTACAAGATTGGTGCAGCTTGAAGTGACCAGGAAACCGCCCGGCTTTACCAGTTTCATCCCTCTTAGATTGATTTCTTTATAACCGGCAACGGCTTTATCGATCGTTGCCCTGCTTTTGGTAAATGATGGTGGGTCGAGCATTACCACATCCCATTGCCTCCCCTCCTTTGTCCATTCCTTCAACACATCAAATGCATTCACACATTCAAACCTGCAGGTATTTTCGAGTCCATTAAGCGCTGCATTTTTATTGCACATATCAATAGCGCTCTGTGAAATATCCAGCCCCAGAACCGACCGGGCGCCGTAATGGGCCGCACTTATTTCAAAAGAGCCCGTATAACAGAAAGCCCCAAGCACATCGGCGTCCTTAACAATATGCCGGATGGCCCGCCGGTTATCCTGCTGGTCTAAAAAAAATCCGGTTTTTTGCCCATTGGCAATGTCAACATGAAATTTTATCCCGTTCTCTGTAATGATGATGTTTGTATCAAACTCTGCGGATAAAAAACCTTTGTACTGCTCTAATCCCTCCAGTTCTCTTACCGGCACATCGTTGCGTTCGTAAATGCCCCTGGGACTGAATATTTTTTCAATGGCCTTCACGATGGCCGGCTTCCAGACATCTATTCCCAAAGCCAGCGTTTGGATCACAAAATAGTCATTGAATTTGTCGATGATCAGCTGGGGCATATCATCGGCCTCGCCATATACAAGCCGGCAATTTTCTGTATACCCGATCTTCTGGCGGTAATCCCAGGCTTTTTGGATACGCTTCAAAAAAAAATCCTCATTGATCACTTCGTCCTTATCCCTCGTAAGCAATCGTACCATGATCTGCGATTTCGGGTTGATATAACCCCGGCCAATGAATTTTTTATCGTGGGTAAACACATTCACGATCTCCCCTGCCTTTGCCGCAGCATCCAATGCCTTGCCGGTATTCACTTCGTTGGCGAATATCCAGGGATGGCCCAGTTCCACCCGCCGGCTTATTTTTTTATTCAAAAAAATGCTCTTCATGGCGCAAAGGTAACATCCCTGTCATAGAGTATGCTGCTTAAGCCGGTTATTCGTTGCTTTTTTGTCAATTTGACCGCAATACGGGTGTTGGCAAAATGTTTGACTGTTGTACCTTCGCAACCAATTTTTAAATCCCGTATATGGAAGAAAAAGAAACAATGATGCAGGAAAACGAAGAAATGAACATTAATGCCGATGCCGATGTGCCGGGAAATACCCATCTGAGCAACCCGGGAGGTGAGGATGCCCTGGAAAAATTACAGGCAGAATTACAGGAGCAGAAGGATAAATACCTGCGCCTTTTTGCAGAGTTCGATAATTTCAAACGCCGTAATGCAAAGGAGAAAATTGAACTGATACAAACAGCCGGTAAAGACGTGATCTCATCACTGCTGGAAGTGCTGGATGATTGTGAGCGGGCCGAAAAACAATTAGACGAAAGCGATGATATTGCCAACAATAAAAAAGGAGTTCAGTTGGTATTTAATAAACTGAAAAACACCCTGCAGGCTAAAGGTCTGAAAGCAATGGAAAGCATCAACACCGATTTTGATGTGGAAAAGCATGAAGCCATCACTGAAATAGAGGTACCGGAAAACAAGAAAGGTAAAGTAGTGGATGAGATCGAAAAGGGATACTATCTCAATGATAAAATAATCCGGTTTGCGAAAGTGGTGGTTGGCAAATAATTAAACAGGAAACGAAACTTACATGTCGAAGAAAGATTTTTACGAAATACTGGGCGTATCTAAAAGTTCAACCCCGGATGAAATTAAAAAAGCATACCGCAAGGTTGCCATGCAGTTTCACCCCGACCGGAACCCCGGAGATAAAGCAGCAGAAGAAAAATTCAAAGAAGCGGCAGAAGCGTATGAGGTATTGAGTGATGCAGATAAAAGAGCGCAATACGACCGCTTCGGTCACCAGGCATTTAGCCCCGGGCGTGGCGGTGGTGGTGGTTACAGCGGCGGCGGCATGAATATGGATGATATCTTCAGCCAGTTTGGTGATATTTTCGGAGACGATAATCCTTTTGGGAGTTTCTTCGGCGGAAACAGCGGCAGAAGAAGTTCGGGTGGAAGAAGCCGTGGCCAGCGGGGCAGTAACCTGAGGGTGAAGATCAAACTCAATTTTGAAGAGATCGCAAAGGGAACACAAAAGACCATTAAGGTAAAAAAATACGTACTCTGCAATACCTGCAACGGCAGTGGTGCAAAAGATAAGAACAGTGTACAAACCTGTGGCACCTGCGGCGGAAGCGGGCAGGTGCGGCGGGTGCAGAATACTTTTCTGGGGCAGATGCAAACCGTAACAACCTGCCCAACCTGTAATGGCGAGGGAAGTACAGTTACACACAAATGCACCGCCTGCAAAGGGGATGGAAGGGTATATGGTGAGGAAACGGTAACGATCGACATTCCCGCCGGTGTGCAGGAAGGAATGCAACTTAGCCTAAGCGGCCGGGGTAATGCCGGCGAAAGAGGCGGCTCTTCAGGAGACCTGATCGTACTGATCGAAGAAGAAGCACACCCGCAATTACACAGGGATGGCCTGAACGTGGCTTACGACCTGCATATCTCTATTCCCGATGCTGTATTTGGTACCCAGGTTGAAGTGCCAACCATTGACGGCAGGGCAAAGATCAAGATACCACCCGGCACACAAAGCGGAAAGATATTCCGGCTTAAAGGAAAAGGCTTTCCAAATGTGAACAGCTACGAAAAAGGCGACCAGTTGATCCAGGTAAATGTATGGACACCGCAACATGTTTCGGATGAAGAAAAGAAGATGCTGGAAAAAATGCAGTTGTCGGAGAACTTTAAGCCCAGGCCGGAGAAAAATGACAAGTCTTTCTTTGATAAGGTGAGAGAAATGTTCTCTTAATCTGATTTCTCTTTTTTCTTTTTCTTTTTCTTTTTGGAATAAATGGCTTCGGCCTTATCTATCAATTGCAGAAACTCCGCCTGGAGAAAACTTCCGGGATTATAGGATTCTGAAGCGATGTTTCTTATATCGTCCCATTCGGCCTCCTTAATATATTTCGATTGTTTTACTTTAAGACCAAACATGGCTACGGCAGTGGCAAACTGAAATTCCTTATCCATGCTTTTGAAATCAGTGAAATTTGCAGGGCAATTACTTAAAAAGCGCAGGTGGGTGGTATCACCGCAAAGACTGTAGCGCATATCTACTGTTGCCACTTTATCTTTTGCAAACAGCTCCTCTGTAAAAAGCTGGTCGGTGGTGGGCAGGATCTCAAAATAAGCCAATACGTTATTGCCACTTCCAAGTTCACCGCCTTCGAGGTCAATTGTACTGTCGGCTACCGCATCCCGGCGGTTATCAAAACCGATCAGGCGGTATTCCTTTACAAGATTCGGGTTAAACTGTATGTTCAGAAAAACATCATCGGCCACGGCATAAAAAGTTTGTGTAAGTTCTTTCACCAGTATTTTTTCGGCTTCCCGCAGATCATCAATATAGGCATAGTTACCATTCCCCTTTTTTGCCAGTGTCTCTAATTTTGAGTCTTTAAAGTTGCCCATACCCACTCCCAGGCAGGTAAGGTAAATACCACTCTGTCTTTCTTTGGTTATAAGTTCCTCTAATTCCTTTTCGGAACTGGCGCCTACATTAAAATCTCCGTCTGTGGCCAAAATGACCCGGTTGATCCCGCCCGGAATGAATGTTTTATTGGCCAGTGTATAGGCAGCCATGATGGCCGATTGGCCGGGTGTATCGCCGATTGCGGTGAGTTCTTCAATTGACTTGGTTATTTTTTCTTTTTCAGATCCGCTTGTTGGCTGCAACCATATACCCACCGTTCCGCCATAGGTAACGATCGAAACCGTATCGACCGGCCGCAGGTTCTTTACAAAAAGCTGGAAAGACGCTTTCAGCAATGGAAGTTTGTTGGGCATATCCATGCTGCCTGATGCGTCGATCAAAAAAACAAAATTACCGGGCGGTATTTTATTCAGGTCAAGTTTGCGGGCATTGATGTTCAGGATGAGCAGCATTTTTTCCGCATCCCACGGACAGGATGTGAGTTGTGATTCCATCCGGAAAATATCATTCCCTTCGGGCTCCCGGTAGTGCAGGTTGAAATAATTTATGATCTCTTCAGTACGTACCGCATCGGGTGGTACCGTGCTTTGCATATTGATGAAGCGCCGAACATTGCTGTAAGAGGCTTTGTTCACATTCAGTGAAAACCCGGTATTGGGATACTTGACGGCATTCACATACTCATTCTCCACCAGCTGAAAATACGTTTCATTGTCTATATACCACTTAACTTTCGAGGAGTGATCCATGTTCTTTGTTACTGAGATCAGTTTAGGCCGGTTTCGGTTAACATTGGAAGGCAGCACTTTCATGGTGATGTATTGCCATTGATCGCAGTTTACCCGCAGCGACTTCGATTCGTATCCTTCCATGGTTAATGTAAGCGAATCAAGTTGCTTATTGGTGGTGATGCCAAAACCGCCGGTGGTTCCCGAAAAAAAAAGCTGGTTCGTAGAGTGAAGGAGGATCTTTACACTTTGCAGTGGTTGATTTTTTTCATCAGTGATCTCGCCACGTAAATAATACTGGGCATTCGTGGTTAAAGCCACCAGAAGTAACGGAATATAGGCAAACAGCTTTTTCAATATAGCAGGCTATTTATAAAAAATCGTTCTGTCCCTTCCAAGACATCTTTTCCACCGGTAATGTTGCCCGGTTAGTCGCCGACCAACTGGTAAATTTCCTTCAGGTTTCGTCCATGCCCGTCATAGTCCAGGCCATACCCCAGTAGAAATTTATTTGGTACGGTAAAACCAAGGTAATCGATGGTAAGCGGAAAAGCCAGCGCCTCGGGTTTATGCAGCAATGCCGCGATCTTTAAACTGGCCGGCTGTTGGTTCGTAAGCTGTGGTAAAAATTCATACAGGGTTTTACCGGTATCAACAATATCTTCCACAATGATCACATGCCTTCCTTTAAGCGATTCATCCAGGCCAATGGAAGTAATGACATTCCCGGTGGACTTTGTGCCCTTGTAAGAAGCCAGTTTGATAAAACATATTTCTGCATCAACTGTAAGTTCTTTAAAAAGATCGGATGCAAACATGAAAGAGCCATTGAGTATGGCAATGAAAAGCGGGTTCTTACCGGTATACTCTTCATTGATCCGGGCGCCAAGACGGGCCACTTCTTCCTTGATCTGCTCAGCCTTTATATACGGCTGAAATTTTTTATCCAATACCTGGATCACCATGGGGGTTAAAGTTTAGTGCCCGTTGGGGCTATGATGAATTACTTTGATACAATTATTTCCTGGCCGATCTTAAGATCGTTGCCCACCAGGTTATTCCACTCCTTCAGCTGCTGAACAGTTACATTATACCTGCGGGCTATGGCATACAATCCTTCCTTTGGTTCAACGGTATGCATTTTTACTTTTGATTCCTTTGCATTGGCGCCTTTAAGTCCGGGCTGAAGAAACAGCTTTGTATTTGCCGGCATCGCCTCTATCCGTTGCAGGTCATTATACTCCTGCAGATACCTGAG
>Ga0209023_10008726_pt1 | contig 10107 bp, 5 predicted proteins | sample LakOneMetagenome_FD_187468 | JGI IMG/M metagenome (GOLD analysis project Ga0209023, IMG submission 187468) | Freshwater and sediment microbial communities from Lake Erie, Canada (SPAdes) (version 2) | ecosystem: Environmental > Aquatic > Freshwater > Lentic | place: Lake Erie, Canada | collected...
CCCGACGACCCGGCAGGACCGGTCGCACCCGTGGCACCCGTCGCACCGGTCGCACCCGTCGCGCCGGTGGCTCCGGTCGCGCCCCGTGGTCCGGCGGGACCGGTCTTGTTCCACTCGATCGACAGCTCCGACGCCGTGCACTTCTGGCCCGGCTTGAGCACACGCAACGCACCGGTCGTCTTGTTCGTGCAGCCGTTGATCGTGTCGTCGTTGTGCCACGTGGCGGCGGTGACACCGCCTGCTCCCAACGTGACGACGGCCAGCACTCCGGCCATCACTCGCTTCCGATGACGCATCATCGCTCTCCCCTGTTCTCACCCCGCGAGGTGCTCTGTCGGTCGTGCCGCGTCCATCGGTGGACGACGCGGCTCCATGCACGCCTGCACTCCCCGAGCGGGGAGACATGCGTCGACCTCACGGGTTCGTCGGCGAACGGAGCGATCCAGGCGTCGTGCCCGGCTCCGTCGTCGTTCGTCGCCGGTGAGGTCATGGCGACGAACGTACGGAAACCCGTGCTCGCCGGAATCGGGGGAACCCCTGTCAAGGTCGAGGGGGTGCCGCGGACGGTGCCCGCGACGGGTCAGCGGTGCGGGTCCGGTTCCCCGGCGGCCAGCCACGTGGCCAGCTCGGCGCGTCCGCTGATCCCGAGCTTGCGGTACACGCGGGTGAGGTTGGCCTCGACCGTCTTCGGGCTGATGAACAGCTCGTCGCCGACCTGGCGGACGGTGCGACCCGTCGCGGCGGCGCGTGCGACGCGGCGCTCGGTCTCGGTCAGCGATGCGGACGACGGCGGGCGCAGCCCGAGACGGGCGAGATCGAGCCGCGCCCGGGCGGCGAAGCCGTCGGCGCCGAGTCGCTCGAACTCGCCCAGTGCGGCCTGCAGGACATCGCGGGCTGCCGCCTTCTCCTTGAAGCGTCGGTGCACCTGTCCGAGCGTCAGCAACGAACGCGCGCGTTCGAACACGAGCGGCGTCGTCCGGTGCAACGCAACGGCATCGGTGGCCAACCGCAGCGAGCGTTCACGATCGCCCGCTGCGGCCGCTGCCAGCGCACCGACCCGCCATGCCGTTGCCCGCCGACCAGGGCGGTCGAGCCGCTCGGCTGTCTCGACCATCACCCGGACGTGCACATCGGCTCTGGCGAGATCGCCCGTCGCGACGAGGGCCTCCACGTACTCTGCTTCGAAGCGGCAGTAGCCCGGTTCGCGCACCGCCATGCGTTCGGAGAGTCGAGTCCAGCGCTCCAGCGCGGCGACGGCCGCTGGGGCGTCGCCGCGGACGAGCGCGATCAGCCCGTTGAGTCCCACACCGTTTCGCTCGGTCCACAGCGAGCCGCCTTCCGCGCCGACCCGCTCCATCTCGTCGGCGACGGATCTGGCCGCCGCGACATCGCCGCGATGGACGTCGAGGTACGCCTGGTTGAAACGCGCCTGGACCACCTGATCGTGCTGGCCCGTTCGCAACGCGGCGTCGAGGTGCCGCTGGGCGTACTCCTCCGCGGTGTCCCAGTTGCCCGCCCACAGCTCGAGCTGTGGCAGGTGGCTGAGGACGTACGGGAGCGCGCCGTCGTCCGCGTCGGAGCGCAGGATCGTCAACAGCATCTCCCGCGCCTCGTCCAGTTCGTCGCTGGTCTTCAACATCACGGCGAGCGATCCGTAGGCCGAATCGGATGCGAAGGCGTTCAGGTCCTGCTCGATCGCCATCGCCCGGAGGTACAGCGAACGATCTAACCCGTGACCGGCGATCATCTGGGCGTCCGCTCGGGCGATGAGCGCCGATGCCAGCAGCGAGGGCGAGACCGGCGTCCGCTCGGCGAGCTCCAGCGCTCGACCGGCGCGGTCGGCCGCGAGCGCGAAGTCGTCGTACGTCGCCCGCGCCAGCACGGTCATGGCCTCGACCCGCGCCTCGTCCGTCGTGCAGTGCTCGAGTGCCTGTGCCGCGAGCTCGTCGGCGCGACCTTCTCCGGTCTCGAACGCGATGCGACTGCGGACGAGCAGTTCGGCGACACGCAGCGACGGGGTCCGCTCGTCTCGCGGGCCCATCTCGTCGAGCAGTCGCGCGCCCCGTGCCGCGTCACCGCTGCGGAAGAGGAGCTCGGCCGCACGGACGCAGTACGTCGGGCGGGAGGGATCGTCCAGCGGGGCCGAGCCGACCGCGAGCACTGCCAGGTCGCTCGCATGGTCGAGCGCGGCACGTGCGGCGGACACCTCGGCATGCACCATCAGCGCCGCTGCCAACGCTGCGTCCGGAGCTTCGGCGGCGAGCGCGGCGTGCCGCGCCGCGTCGGCGGGATCCTCCACCACACCGGCCAGGCGGCGATGGATCGTTCGCCGTGACATCGCCGGGAGGCGGTCGACCACGGCCGCCGCGAAGAGCGGATGCACGAAGGCGACCCGGCCGGTGGAGGTGTCGATGATCCCGTCGCGCTCGGCGCGTTCGACCTGATCCCCGATCCCGAGTCGTCTCACCGTCGGCAGGTCGGGCCGACCGAGCAGGGCGAGCATCGCAAGGGTGTCGAGGATGCTCGGCTCGAGGTGGCCGAAGCGCGCGGACAGCAGTGATGTCAGGGTCGACGGGACACGGCCGGACCGTCGATGCGCGTCGGTCTCGGCCCGGGCGAGCTCGATCGCGAACAGCGGGTTGCCGAGCGCGGCCTCGACGATCTCCCGGCGGCGGCGGAGCGGGACAGGTCGCGCAGCGAGATGCGTCCGCTCGCCGACGATGGACTCGATCGACGCATCCGACAGCGCAGGCAGCTCGAGCACGTCACCGGGCAACGTGGGCCCGCCCGTGCCGCGCCGATGTCCGGCGAGCACGGCGATGCCGGCGGGGGGAAGCCGCCGGGCAGCGAAGGCGAGCGCCGCCGCGGATGCAGGGTCGAGCCACTGGACGTCGTCCACCACCAGTACGGCGATGGCAGAGGTGGAGACCAGCTCGAGCAACCGTGCGAGGGCCTGGCCGACGGTGCGCGCGTCGAGTGGTGCCACATCGACCGCGGCGGCGACGGGGGCGGCGACCGGCGCGCTCGTGCTGCGTAGGAGCGCGCGCTCGATGGCATGACGCAACGGGTCGTCGAGGCCGTCCAGATCGGTGATCGGTGCGAGGAGGTCGCTGAGCGCGGCGTACGGCAGCGCCACCTCGGCCTCGGTCGGTGCGCAGCGCAACAGGGTCGCACCGGCATCGAGCGCGACGAGCATCGAGGCATCCAGCAGCGTCGTCTTGCCAGAACCTGCGTCACCGTCGATGGTGAGGATGGTCGTTTCGTCGCGAGCGCCCGCGATGGCCGCGGCGATGAGCTCCTGCTCGCGGTCGCGTCCGACGATCCTGCGCCCGCCCGCCGCGCTCATCGACGCGACCCTAGATCGACGTGGCAGCGGACGCCGGACGGTGCCAGGTGGGCCCGGTCAGCTCGCCCAGGCGGCGATGCCGAGCTCGACCGGGCTCACGAGCGCGGGGTGCGTTGGCAGCGCCCGCACGGTGAGGCCGTACGGCCCCGCCGCGTTGACCGCGTACGTGCATCGGTAGCTGCCGTCCGCCAGGCGCTCCATCGGCACCATCGCAGGCTGGCCGATGAACGAACCGGTCGAGTCGACCGAGCCGTGCAGGAGCTGCACGGCCACGCTCGCCGGCGCGAGGCCGTCGATCGCGACCTGTGCGGTGGCGGTGCGCTGCTCGCCCTCGTGTGCAGGCGAGACGTCGGCATCGATCGTGTCGACGTGCACGCCGGGCCAGCCGGCCTTCACCGCGAGCTTCCAGGCAGCCAGCGACCGCGCCTGCGACCAGCTCTCGGTGCAGATCTGGTGAGCACTCGCCGCCGCAGGTTCGTACAGCTCGGTCACGTAGTCGCGCACCATGCGGGCCGCGGTGATGAACGGCCCGAGGCTCGTCCAGTTGTGCTTCATCGCCTCGATCCATCCGAGCGGCAGACCGTTCGCATCGCGCTTGTAGAACAGCGGCACGATCTCACGCTCGAGGAGGCCGAACAGGCTGGTGGCCTCGCGCACGTCACGGCGACCGACGTCCGGATCGTCATCGGCCGACGCGATCGCCCAGCCGTTCTCGCCGTCGTAGCACTCGTCCCACCAACCGTCCAGGATGCTGCAGTTCAGCGCTCCGTTCAGCGCCGCCTTCATGCCGCTCGTCCCGCATGCCTCGAGCGGGCGGCGCGGGTTGTTCAGCCACACGTCGGCGCCGTGGTACATCACGCGGGCGACGGCCATGTCGTAGTCCGGGATGAACAGGAACCGGTGGCCGACGTCGAGCTGCCGGGCGAACAGCTCGATCTCACGGATCATGTCCTTGCCCGGCTGGTCGGCCGGATGAGCTTTGCCGGCGAACACGAACTGCACGGGGCGGTCCGCGCTGAGCAGCATCTCGCGCAGGCGCTCCGGCTGGGACAGCAGCAGCGTGGCGCGCTTGTACGTGGCGAAGCGGCGTGCGAACCCGATGGTGAGCGCATCGGGATCGAGCAACGCGTCGCCGAGGCGCGAACGGACGAACTCGACGAGCGCCTCGCGGCCGACCCGGCGGGCCTTCCACAGTGCTGCCGGGTCCATGTCGCGCACGCCACCCCACGAGGGCTCGTCGGCGCCGTCCCACACGCTGCCGACGGTGGCGCGCAGGAGCGCGTCGATGTCGTTGCTGACCCACGTGTGGGCGTGCACCCCGTTGGTGATCGCCTTGATCGGCACCTCGTCGACCGGGATGTCCGGCCACAGACCGTTGAACATCTCGCGACTGACGGCCCCGTGCAACTGCGCCACGCCGTTGGAACGCCCGCCGAGGCGAAGGCCCATGACGGCCATGTTGAAGCGGTTGTCGTCCGGTTCGTCGGCGCGGTGGCCGAGCGACATCAGGGTGTCGAAGTTGGTGCCGCACTCGAGGGCGAACTTGCCGAAGTATCGCTCCATGGCCTCGCGCTCGAACCGGTCGATGCCGGCCGGCACCGGCGTGTGGGTGGTGAAGACGCCGCCGGCGCGCACCGCCTCGACCGCTTCGGTGAACGTGAGCCCAGCGCCCGACACGAGCTCGCGGATCCGCTCAAACGACAGGAAGCCGGCGTGGCCCTCGTTGGTGTGGAACACCTCGGGCTGCAGTCCGAGCGCCCGCAGCACGCGCACGCCGCCGATGCCGAGGACGATCTCCTGGCGCAGCCGGTGCTCCGCGTCGCCGCCGTACAGCCGGTTGGTGACGTTCCAGCCCGCCTCGCTGTTGCCTTCCACCGCGGTGTCGAGCAGGTACAGCGGCACGCGGCCGACCTGGACCTTCCACGCGTGGACGGCGATCGTGTCGTCGCCGAGCTCGACGTCGACCTGGATGCCGGTGTCCGTGAGCGCGAGGCCGCTCGGGTCGAGCCGCGGGAACCGCTCCTCCTGGTACCCGTCCGCGTTCAGGCTCTGGCGGAAGTACCCCTCCGCATACAGGAGGCCGATGGCGACGAGCGGCACGCCGAGGTCGCTCGTGGCCTTCAGGTGATCGCCGGCGAGCACCCCGAGACCGCCGCTGTACTGCGGCAGGGTCTCGGTGAGGCCGAACTCGGGGGAGAAGTACGCGACCAGATGGAGCGGCGAGTCGACACGACCCTGGAACCAGCGAGGCTCGGTGATCGCCGCGCGGAGGCGCTCCGCGGCGGCGGCGGTGTCGGCGACGAGCGTGGGGTCGGCGGCGATCTCGGCCCAGCGCTCGGACGTGATCATCGACAGGTGGCGCAACGGGTCGTGGGCGGACGAAGCCCAGGTCACGGGGTCCAGCCGTGCGAACAGGCTCTGCGTCTCCCGGTCCCACGTCCAGTGGACGTTGTTGGCCAGTTCGCTCAACGCGCCGACCGAAGCCGGGATCGCGGGAACGACGTTGAAGTGGCGGACGGCGCGCATGGCCCACGAGGGTACTGGCTGGGTCCGCAGGGGTGGTCACCCCATGGCGACGGCTGCGTCACGGCCGCGTGAACTTACGCGGCGGGTCGTCACGGGTCCGACGTGGGTCCGACGCGGGGCCGCCGAGGGCGGATCAGGACCGAGCGAGCGCGTACACGTCGGCGGTGGCCGCGGCGATCGCGTCCCAGGTGTACTTGGCCGCGAGGAGCGAGGCGGCCTGGCCGGTCATCGACGCGGCCAGCACGGGATCGGTGAGGACCTCGACGATGCGATCCGCGAGATCCACGTGGTTGCCCGGCTCGAACAGCAGCCCGGCCCCGGTGCCCTCGACGATCTCGGCCAACCCGCCGGTCCTGGCCACGATCGTGGGGGCGGCGGCGGCCATTCCTTCGAGCGCGACGATGCCGAACGGTTCGTAGAGGGACGGGATGACGACACAGGCGGCGCGCTGCACGATCGCACGCAGCTCGTCGTCCGGGACGAAGCCCGTCAGGTCGACGAGGTCGCTGACACCCTCGACGTCGATCTGGGTCTGCAGCTCGGCGAGGTAGCTGCCGCGTCCGGCGATGACGCAGTGGATCCCGGGCAGCCGGTGGCGGAGCGCGGCGATCGCACGCACCAGCACCTGGAAGCCCTTCTCGTACTGGACGCGGCCCCATGCCACCACCAGCGGTTCGCTCGCCGGGCGGACCTGGCCGGGGGTGGTCCACAGCTGGGTGTCGACCCCGTTCGGGACGAGGTGGACCTTCTCGCTCGGCAGCTCGAACCCGTCCAGCACCTCGCGGACCATGAACTTCGAACAGGCGATGATCTCGCGGGCCTGGTACGTCAGCCACCACTCGACCGCGTTGATCGCCGCCGGCATGCCGGGCGGGACGTGACCGCCGTGACGGCCACGCTCGGTCGCGTGGATGGTGGCCACCAGGGGAACGCCCCACAGGGCCTTCAGCGTGTCGCCGGCCCACGAGACCAACCAGTCGTGGGCGTGCACGACGTCCGGCCGCCAGTCACCGAGCTGGGCGGCGAGCGCGACGAGCTGGTGGTTCGCCGACGCCATGCGCGCGACGAGGTCGCCCTCGGGCAGCCAGGGCAGGTCGGTCATCGCGCGGAGCACGCGAACCCCGTCGATCACCTCGTCGTCCGCCGCCGCATCGACGCCGGGATCGCGCCGGTTGAGCGTGACGACGACCACGTCGTGCCCCGAGCGGACCAGCGCCTTCGTCAAGCCGTCGACGTGCGCGGCGATCCCGCCGACCACGAACGGCGGGTACTCCCACGACAGCATCAGAACACGCATTTCCACGACCGTAGCGTGCCCGTCCGCGGTGCCGGCACGCCGGTGGCTTCGTGCACCACCCCGGCGTCGCGTCACCTACGCTGGCCGTGCATGCTGCTCGCCGACCTCGATCTCCATCTGTTCGGGGAGGGCACCCATCGACGTCTCTGGGACGTGCTCGGCGCCGTCCCGCTGCCCGCCGGGGGCACCCGCTTCGCCGTCTGGGCACCGAACGCCCACGGCGTCGCCGTGCACGGTGACTGGAACGAATGGCAACCGCAGCCGATGTCGCCACAGGGCAGCTCGGGCATCTGGGCCGTCGATGCGCCAGACGCCGTCGCCGGGCACCGGTACAAGTACGCGGTGACGGATGCGAACGGTCGCACCATGATGAAGGCCGACCCCGTCGCGCGCGCCGCCGAGCTCCCGCCGTCCGACGCCAGCATCGTTGCCGGAGCCAGCCGGCACGAGTGGCTCGACACGGACTGGATGACCGCTCGGGCCCAGGGCCCGGGCCAGCCACTGCGGATCTACGAGGTGCACCTCGGCTCGTGGCGTCAGGGCCTGCACGACTACCGCGGCCAGGCCGAGGCGCTGGCCGAGCACGTGCGTGGGCTCGGGTTCACGCACATCGAACTGCTCCCGGTCGCCGAGCACCCCTTCGCCGGGTCGTGGGGCTACCAGGTCACCGGCTACTACGCGCCCACCTCGCGGTTCGGCACACCGGACGACTTCCGCTGCTTCGTCGACACGATGCATCGCAACGGCATCGGCGTGATCCTCGACTGGGTGCCGGCGCACTTCCCGAAGGACGAGTGGAGCCTCGCCCGTTTCGACGGCACCGCGCTCTACGAGCACGCCGACCCTCGTCAGGGCGAGCACCCGGACTGGGGTACGTACGTCTTCAACTACGCCCGCAACGAGGTCCGCAACTTCCTCGTCGCGAACGCGCTCTACTGGATGGACCAGTTCCACATCGACGGGCTGCGCGTCGACGCGGTCGCGAGCATGTTGTACCTCGACTACTCGCGCAAGGCCGGCGAGTGGATCCCGAACGAGCACGGCGGCCGCGAGAACCTCGGCGCGATCGCGTTCCTGCAGCAGTTGAACCAGACGATCTCGCTCGAACACCCCGACGTGATGATGATCGCCGAGGAGAGCACGTCGTGGCCGAAGGTCAGCCACCCCGTCGAGTACGGCGGGCTCGGGTTCACCCACAAGTGGAACATGGGCTGGATGCACGACACGCTCGGCTACTTCCACAACGAGAGCATCCACCGGCGCTGGCACCACCACGAGATCACGTTCGGTCTCCTCTACGCGTTCAGCGAGCGGTTCGTCCTGCCGCTCAGCCACGACGAGGTCGTCCACGGCAAGGGCAGCCTGCTCACCAAGATGACCGGTGACGACTGGCAGCGGTTCGCCAACCTGCGCGCGATGTACGCCTGGATGTGGGCGATGCCGGGCGCGCCGCTCGTGTTCATGGGCGCCGAGCTCGCGCCGTGGACGGAGTGGAACGACGCGACCGGCCTGCCGTGGCACCTGCTCGACCACGCGCCGCACCGTGGAGTGCGCGACCTCGTGGCCGGTCTGAACGCCACGTCCGCCCGCTGGCCGGCGCTGTGGGAGCGCGACCACGAGGCCGGCAGCTTCCAGTGGCTGGACGCGAACGACGCGGACCACTCGGTGTTCGCCTTCCTGCGCTGGTCGAACGGCGGCATGCACGCCGTGGCATGCATCGCCAATTTCACACCGGTACCGCGCACCGCGTATCGGGTCGGGTTGCCGTGGTCGGGGCGGTGGGAGACGATCATGGACACCGACGCCTCGCCGTTCGGTGGCAGCAACTTCGCGGGCCACGGGTTCGAGGGCACCGCGACGGACGCGAACCGTCCGCAGAACACCGCGACCGAGCATGTGCCGTGGCAGGGGCAGCCGGCGTCGACGCTGATCGAGCTGCCGCCGCTCGCGGTCGTGTGGCTCGCTGCGCACCGGCCGGCACCGCCGACGCCCGCCGAGCCGGCGCCGTCCGTCGTCGCCCTCGCGTCGCCGACCACCTGACACGTGCTGGCTCACTGGCGGCGTTTGCGCGCCGATCCCGTCATCGGGCCCGTGCTCCCGGCGAGCATCACGCTCGGTCTCGCGGTCGGTGTGTTCGCGATCTCGTTCGGCGTCGGCTCCGTCGCTGCCGGCGCCTCGGTCGCCCAGACCTGTGTGCTGTCGCTGCTGGTGTTCACCGGCGCCTCGCAGTTCTCGGCGGTGAGCGTGATCGGTGCCGGCGGATCGATCGGCTCTGCGCTGGGGGGCGCGCTGCTGCTCGCGGCGCGCAACGGCGTGTACGGGTTGACGATGGCGCGGCTGCTGCCCGGGCGGTTGTCGACCCGCCTGCTCGCCGCGCAATTCACGATCGACGAGACCACCGCGATGGCGGCGATGCAGGACGACCCGCGGGCGCAACGCGCCGCGTTCTGGTCGACGGGGATCTCGCTGTACGTGTGCTGGAACCTCGGCACGTTGATCGGCGCGCTCGCCGGCTCGGCGATCGACCCGAAGACCTTCGGCCTCGATGCCGCGTTCCCGGCCGCCTACGTGGCGATGGTCTGGCCGCAGCTGCGATCGCCCCGCGGACGTGCTGCCGCAGCGGCGGGCGCGGCGATCTGCCTCGCGCTCGTGCCGTTCACCCCGATCGGCGTCCCGATACTGTGCGCAGCGCTCGCGGTGCTGGTCGGCCTCCCGGCGCCGCGCGATGGGGCGCGGTTGCCCCGCCCGGTGCCGGACGGGGTCGTGCCATGAGCTGGTGGCTGGTGATCGCGCTCGCCGCAGGCGCCTACGCGTGCAAGGTGCTCGGCCTCGTCGTGTTCGGCGGCCGCGTGCTCCCACCTCGGGTCGATCGCTGCTTGGCACTGATCCCCGCGGCGCTGATCGCCGCGCTGGTGGTGAAGGACACGTTCACGATCGG
>Ga0209023_10008727_pt1 | contig 10107 bp, 10 predicted proteins | sample LakOneMetagenome_FD_187468 | JGI IMG/M metagenome (GOLD analysis project Ga0209023, IMG submission 187468) | Freshwater and sediment microbial communities from Lake Erie, Canada (SPAdes) (version 2) | ecosystem: Environmental > Aquatic > Freshwater > Lentic | place: Lake Erie, Canada...
ACCGCGAAATCGCATTCGCCGACACGCACGACCTCGTCGTCCGGGCGCAGCAAGCCATGCAGGTGCGCCTCGACCGCATCGGCGAGCGATTCGACCAGCGCATGGCCGAACAGGAGCTCGAGTTCGCGCAGGCGCAGCGCGCGCACGACCATGAGGCCGGACACCGCAGCGTCGCCGCCGTGCAACTGGCGGAAAAAGGCTTCCTGCAATGCGCTTCGATTCAACAAGTCGACGATCCCCGGGCCCGGTCGCGACGCGAACGCCGACAATGCCACATCGCCACGCGCCGGGACAGTCGCTAGAGGTAGAGCTCGGTCGGCTCCAGGCCGTACGCACCCGGATCGAGGCTGCGCACGATGTGCACGTCGCTTTCCTCCACGTCGCCGTAGCGCATGGTCAGCAGGTCCAGCGACTGGAAGTTCTCGCGCAGGCGCTTGTCCGCGCTGGTCAGCAGCATCAGCTTCGGCCGCAGGCGCCGGGTCGGGTTCTGCGCCATCACGATGCCGACCTCGCCCGTGCTCAGTTCCACCAGCGTACCGACCGGGTACACCCCCAGGCATTGCACGAATTGCTCCACCAGTTCGGGCTGGTAGAGATGCCCACGCTCGCGGTAGAGCACCTGCAACGCGGCGGAGCGCGACAGCGCCGGCCGGAACGGCCGCATGCTGGTCATCGCGTCGAAGCTGTCGACGATGCCGGCGATGCGCCCGAGGAGCGGGATCTGCCGGATCGGCACGCCGGCCGGGTAGCCCGAAGCGTCGTAGCGTTCGTGGTGGGTGCGCAGCATGGTGCGCACGTCCTCGTTGCCGAGCCCGGTGTCGTCGTAGAGCTTCAGGCCGTCCTCGACATGCTGGTGGACGGTGCGCATTTCCGCCGTGCTGAGCGGGCCGCCGCGCTGCAACAGGCCCGCAGGAACGCGGGTCATGCCGATGTCGAGCAGCATGCCGCCGGTGGCGAGGTCGTTCAGCACCATCTCGGGGAAGCCGAGGTAGCGACCGAAGGCCGCGGCCAGCGCGCAGCAGTTGATCGCATGGCCATAGGCGTAATCGTCGCGCTTGCGCAACGTTTCCAGCCAGAAGAACGCGTCCGGGTTGCGCACCAGGCTCGCCACCACCGGTTCGACGGCGGCGGCGATCTGCTCGCGGCTGACGCTGCCGCCGCTGCGCAATGTATCGAGGATCTCCGAAGCGCGCCTGGAGACGGTATCCCTCGCCAGGGCCGCCTGCGGCAATTCGTCCTCGACGCTGCCCTGGCGCGGATATTCCGCCGCGCCGATCCAGGTTGTTTCGCGCGGGCTCGCGGTCTCGATCGTGCCGATCCCGCCCGTCCCCGTGCCTGCGGCCGCGCCGCCGCCCGCACCGGGCGACAAGGTCCGCAGCGTCGGCACCGGATCGGCCGCGCTGCTCTTCTGCACGTCGATGTAGACCGAATCGCAATATTCGGCAAGGCGCTCGACCTGGGCGCGATTGCGGACCAGGAATCCCTGCAACGCGAACGGCGTCTCCGTCCATGGCCGGTCGAGGCGGCTGACGAACATGCCGATGCGCAATTCGTGGACCTTGACCTGGCGCTCCTCGATTTCCATGCGTGGCGCGAGCGCCCCTGTGCGATGCGTCGATCCGATTGTAGACGCTAAGTCCGCTGGCGCCACCGCGAAGTGATCGATCGCCGCCCCGGGCCGACCGGCATGGACGATACTGGCGCGATGTCGCCCGATGCCCGCAAAGCCACCCTGCAGATCCACCTGTGCGTGGTCCTGTGGGGCTTCACCGCCATCCTCGGCAAGCTGATCAGCCTGTCCGCGCTGCCACTGGTGTGGTGGCGCATGCTGCTGGTGGTGGTCGTGCTGGCCTTGCTGCCGCCGTGCTGGCGCGGGCTGCGCGCGATCCCGCGCCGGCAGAAGCTGGTGTATGCCGGCATCGGCGCGCTGGTGGCGCTGCACTGGCTCACCTTCTACGGTGCGATCAAGCTGTCGAACGCCTCGATCGGCGCGACCTGCATGGCGCTGGCCACGGTGTTCATCGCCATCATCGAACCGTGGCTGGCGAAGCGGCCGTTCTCCCGGCGCGAGTTGCTGCTGGGCATCCTCGTGGTGCCCGGCGTGGCCCTGGTCGCCGGCGGCGTGGCCCCGGGCATGCGCGCGGGCATCGCGGTCGGCGCGGTGTCGGCGTTGTTCGTCGGCCTGTTCGGCTCGCTCAACAAGCGCTACGCCGGCCACCACGACCCGCTGGCCGTCACCGCGCTGGAACTCGGCGCGGGCATCGTGTTGCTCACCGTGCTGTCGCCGCTGATGCCCTGGCTCTTCCCCGCCTTCGCCGGCGATCCCTTCGCCTTGCCCGGTGCGCACGATCTCGGCTTCCTGCTCGTGCTGGCGCTGGCCTGCACCCTGTTCCCCTTCGCCCTGTCGCTGGTCGCGCTGCGCCACATGAGCGCCTTCGCGGCGCAGCTCGCGGTGAACCTCGAACCGGTGTACGCGATCGTGCTGGCGGCCCTGCTGCTGGGCGAACAGCGCGAACTCACGCCCATGTTCTACCTCGGCGTCGCCATCATCCTCGGCGCGGTGCTGCTGCACCCCTGGCTGTCGCGCCCGCGCGCCCTCGCCCATCCGGAAACGCTGGCCACCTCCGAAGCCAAGGGCGTGGCCGAATGAATGCGTTTACCGCCAGCCCCGCGTTCGTGGCAGGCTAGCCGCCTCCCATCGCAAGACGCGCATGTACCTCGAGCACTACGGACTGAACGAGGCGCCGTACTCGATCACCCCCGATCCGCGCTTCGTGTTCCTCAGCGAACGCCATCGCGACGCGCTCGCGCACCTGTTGTTCGGCATCGGCCAGGGCGGTGGCGGCGGATTCGTGCAGCTCACCGGCGAAGTCGGCACCGGCAAGACCACGCTCAGCCGCCTGTTGCTGGAGCAGTTGCCGGAAAACACCAGGGTCGCGCTGCTGCTGAACCCGCGGCTCGGTCCGATCGAATTGCTGGAAACGGTGTGCGAGGAACTGCACGTCGACATCGCCCGCGCGCGCGGCAGCGGCAAGGCGCTGGTGGACGCGCTCAACGCCTTCCTGCTGCGCGCCTACGCCGACGGACTGCGCGTGGTGCTGATCGTGGACGAGGCGCAGAACCTGTCGGCCGATGCGCTGGAACAGGTGCGCCTGCTCACCAACCTCGAGACCGACACGCAGAAGCTGCTGCAGATCGTGCTGATCGGCCAGCCGGAACTGCGCGACGCGTTGTCGAAACCGGAACTGCGCCAGCTCGCGCAGCGCATCACCGCGCGCTTCCACCTCACCCCGTTGTCCGAACACGAAACCGGCGAATACCTCAGGCATCGTTTCCGCGTCGCCGGGGGCCGGCATTTCCCGCTGACCGCGACGGCGGTGCGGCGCGTGCACAAGCATTCCGGTGGCGTTCCACGGCTGCTGAACGTGATCGCCGAACGCGCGCTGCTGGCCGGTTATGCGCGCGATGCATCCATGATCGACCCGAAGCTGGTCGATGCCGCGGCCCGCGAAGTGCTGCCTGCGCGCAACGCGACCGGCGGGCGATTGCCGACGGCGTGGTTGTTCGGATCGACCGGCGTGCTGGCGCTCGCGCTGGTCGGATGGGTCGCATGGCATGCGCGCCCGACGACGAAGCCAGTCGCGCCGGAACCGGCGCTCCCGCGAAAGCCTGCACGGCCGGTTGCAGCGAAACCGGCGATTCCAGGACTCGACGCCGGCGCGCTTGCGGCGACGGTCGATCGCTCCGGCCCATCGCCTGCGCCGGCATGGGAAGCTCTTCTCGGCGAATGGAAGCTACCGGCCTCGTCGATCACCGTCGATCCGTCCAGCGCGGCCTGCACCCCGACCGCCGCCGACGTGCATTGCGTGCAGGGCCGCGCACGGCTGGACACGCTGCAGGCGCTGGATCGGCCGCTGTTGCTGCGCTTGCATGGACAGTCCGGCGATGCATGGATCCTGCTGCTCGGCCTGGACGCACGCGACGCACGCATCGCGCTGTCGGGAAAGACTTTCGACATCGACCGGCTCGCTTTGCAATCGGCGTGGACCGGCGAATACGCGGGCTTGTGGCGCGGCCCGCAGCCGGCGCTGCCTGCGAACGTCGCCGCGTTCCAGAGCGCCCGCGGGCTTGCGGTCGATGGCGTCGCCGGGCCGGAAACCCTGATGGCGCTGGCCGGCGACGAACCGGGCCCGCACCTGCTGCGCGTGCTGGAATGAGCCGATGTCGCTGATCCTCGAAGCCCTGCGCAAGTCCGAAGCCGAACGCCGCCGCGGCGAGATGCCCGACCTGCGCGCGGAATTGCCGCCGCCTGCCGCCGCATCGCGCGCACCGTTGCGTCGCGTGCTGCCGTGGTTCGCGTTCGCGATCGCAGCGGGAATCGCACTGTTGTTCGGCCTGCGGCCCTTGTCGCGCGACGCGACGCCCGCTGCGCCGACGAAGGCCGTGGCCACGACGACGCCAGCCCCGGCCGAAAGCGTACGCCTGCAACCGCGGGCCGCCATCACGCAACCATCACCGGCACCGCGCATCGCGGAACGCGAACCGCCGAAGCCGCAATCGGCGCCGCCAGCGGCAACGACAATTCCGGATTCGCCGCCCGAACCCGCATCGCCGCCCGCATCCGCAGCGGAAGTCGCACCGCCAGCCTTGCCTTCCGCGGACACGGAAACCGCGGTCAACGCCCTGCCCGCCGACCTGCGCAAGGCGTTGCCGCCGCTGCAGCTGAGCATGCACATGTGGGATCCGGATCCGGCCAAGCGCTTCGTCATCCTCGATGGCGAACGCCACGTCGAGGGCGACAGCGTGGGACCGATGCAGATCCGCCGCATCGACGCCAGCGGCGTGCTGTTCGACTGGCAGGGGCGCCTGGTGCGCCTGCCGCTGCGTTGAGCCTGGCGAAGATGCACGCCATCCACTTCGAACTGGACCGCGAGTTCGTCGAACTCAACCAGCTGCTCAAGCTCGCCGGGTTGTGCGATTCCGGCGGCGCCGGCAAGCAACTGGTCGCCAGCGGGGCGGTGCGGGTCGATGGCGCGGTCGAACTGCGCAAGACCGCGAAGATCCGCGCCGGCCAGCACGTGCGCGTGGGCGAGGTCGAAATCCGCGTCGTCGGCGCGTGAGATTCCCCGCCCTGGCGCGAACCATGGTGTCGAAGGGCGCGATGGACGCGCCGGGGACGCCATGCACGCCTTTGCCGCCATGACCTCGAACGCCGGCCACGACGACTTCGGCGCGTTGCTGCAGCGCCATTCCGGCATCGTGTTCAAGGTCGCGAACAGCTATGCGCGCGATCCCGAGGACCGCGCCGACCTCGCCCAGGACATCGCCGCGCAGCTGTGGCGCGCGTGGCCGAAATTCGATCCATCGCGCAGCCCGACCACCTGGATGTACCGGATCGCGCTGAACGTCGCGATCAGCCACGTCCGCGAGCGATCGCTGCGCAGGCGCCACGATGCCGGGTCGCTGGACGAAGGCGTGCACGAACTCGCCGATGCCGACGGCTTCGACCATGAGCGCGAGCAGCAGCTGCGCCTGCTGCAGGCGTTCATCGCGCGCCAGCCGCCGCTGGACCGCGCGCTGCTCCTGCTCTACCTCGAGGAGCGGCCGCAACGCGAGATCGCCGAGATCCTCGGCATTTCCGAATCCAATGTTTCCACCAAGATCGGGCGGCTGAAACAGCGCCTGCGCGACGAACTCTGACCCGACAGGACCGCATGGACACGACCATGGAATTCGACGACATCAAATCCGCATGGCAAACCCTGGAAGCGCGGCTGGCGCGGCAGGACCGGCTGCAACTGGAACTCCTGCGCGAACGCAGGCACGACCAGGCGCGGCGCAACCTGCGCCCGCTGTACCTCGGGCTGTCGCTGCAGATGCTGCTCGGCATCGCGCTGGTGGTGCTGGGCGTGGGCTGCTGGAAGCACAACCTGCACGCCCCCGGCCTCCTCGCCACCGGCATCGCGCTGCACGCCTTCGGCATCCTCAACATCGCCTTCGCCGGGATCATCGCCGGCATCGCTGCGGGCAACGACCATGGCGCACCGGTCCTGGCGATCCAGAAGCGCCTGCGCTTGCTGTTGCGTCTGCAGGTGCTGAACTCCAATCTCTGCGGCGCGCCGTGGTGGGTGATGTGGGTACTGGTGGTGATCGGTTTTGCCGGACTGTCGCCCGAGCGCGTCGCCGATGCCACGCCGGCGTGGATCTGGATCAGCCTCGCGCTGGGCGTCGTCGGCACGCTCGCGACCTGGGCGTGGGCCGCGAAAGCCGCGCGCAGGCCGGGCGGGTTGTACGCACGCATGGACGACGGCGCCGACGGCATCCGTCGCAGCCTGCGCCTGTTCGACGACCTGGAGCGCTTCGAACGCGACTGAACGCGGGGAACCGCCGCACGGGAAGGGCGCCTGCGCGGCCTTCCTGCACAGGGAATGGACCATGATCCGACCGAAACAATCAGGCTCGTTGCTGCTGGCGGGCGTGTTGTTGCCGTTGCTGGTGCTGGCGATGCACCCCACCGGCCACGACCTCGCCCACGACACGCAAGGACGCATGCTCGCGGTGAACCGCCTCGTGCATGGGATCGCCATCGCCTGCCTGCCCTTGCTGCTCGCGGGACTGGCCGGGTTTTGTGCGTGGCTGCGCTGGTCGCTTGCGGCGACGCTCGCGTTCGCGACCTACTGCATCGCCACGGCCTGCAACCTCGTCGCGGCGACGATGAGCGGATTCGTCGCGCCGCGCCTGCTGTCCGGTGGCCAGCCCGATGCCGCGTCGATGCGCCTGCTGCACTACACGCACGACATCAACCAGGCATTCGCGCTGCTGGCCGTGGTCGCCACCGGCGTCGCGTTCGTCGCCTGGGGCTGGGCCTTGCGCAGCCGTGGGCCGCGCAAAACGTGGCTGGCCGCGCTCGCTGCGCTGGTCGGCGTCGTGCTCGCCTGCACCACCACGCTCGGCCTGCTTCGGCTCGATGCGCGGGGCATCCTGGTCGCCACTGCCTTGCAGGCCACATGGCTGCTGCCGTTGGCGCTGGTCCTGCGCGGCACGGCGGATCCGGAATAGGGCTTCCCGCTCAGCGCGGCGTCGCGGCCTTCGTTTGCTTGCCGGGGGCGGCGGATGCGGTGTCGGCCTGGCGTTCGTCGCGTTCCTGCAAGGCGCGCATGTATTCCGCCATCGGCGCTTCGTTCGGGCAGCGCTTGTCGGGGAAACCGAATTTCGGCAACAGCCCGACGCCGCAGTCGCGCATCGCGTCGACATGTTGCCCGGGTTTGCCGCAATCGTGGTCGAGCGCGCGCTGGAACGCTTCCTTGCGGCGCAGGAAATCCTGCCCGCACTGGCGCAGCACGCGCAGGCGTTCCAGGTCGTCCTGCACCGGGTTCGCGCCTTCGAGCCCGAACTCGTGCAACTCGTCCGTGGTGAGCAGGCGCAGGTCGCGGCTGGGTACGGTCATCATCAGGTCGGCGATGGCGGTGGCCGCGCCGTTGCGCTGCAGGTAATCGTCGAGTTGCGCATGCACCTGCTGCAGTTCCGCGGTCAACTGCTGGCGGGTGGTCGCGGTCGAACTCAGGCGGATCATGCGATGGATGCCGACCGCGCCCGAAACGAGCCGCTGGTCGCCCGCGGCGAGGATCAGCACGCAGGCGCTGTGGCAGACCGCGCCCTCGCGCACCCATACCGTCCAGTGCTCGTCGCCCATCGCGTCGCCGGCGCGGATCCCGTCCTCGATCACGCCGCCGGGCGAATCGAGGTCGAGGATGCGGTGGCGGATGCCCATGCGCGTGGCCATCGCCGCCACGCGCTCCACCGTGTCGGCGAAACCGGCATCGATCTTGCCGCGGTAATGCAGGCGCACGACATCCGCGTCGCGGCAGGGCGAGAGCGCATCGACCACCGCGAAATAATCGAGGCTGCGCAACAGCTCGCCATCGCCGGTGGAGTAATCGCTGCTGCAACTGATCCTCGCATCGCCCTCGCCGATCGCGGCCGCCGGCCATTGCGTGCCGGCGAGGACTTCTTCCGGCATCGGCTTGGGCGCGGGCTTGTCCAGCGGCGCGGCGCTGATCGCGCCACCGCTGCTGTCGGCGCTGGTGCGGGCCGTGCCCGCCGCGGGCCTCGCGGGCGGCGGCTCGCGACCACAGGCGGCCAGCCCGGCGAGCAGGCAGGCCACGCCGAGGAAACGGAGGCGGAACGACGAAGCGACCACGGGCATGGCGACAGTTTAGGGTTGGCCAACGGCGCGCGCACGAACCTGCGATGAATGCCGCCCATCGCGCGGAGTGTCCCGTCCGCGTCGGGATTTGCGTTAACTTTGCACGTCCAATGCAATCGGATCCGGCGAATGGCCTACGTGCTCCTGCTGCCCGTCGCCGCGCTCGCGGCCTGGGCGATGTTCGCCTTCAACCGGTTGGTGCGCCTGCGCAACCAGGCCAGGACCGCCTGGGCCGACGTCGACGTGCAATTGCAGCGCCGCCACGACCTCGTGCCCTCGCTGGTGGGCGCGGTGCAGGCCTATGCCGGGTACGAAAACGCGACCCTTAAGGCGGTGTCGGAACTGCGCGCGCAGGCGCTGTCGCAGGCCCGGCCGGCGCGGCTGGGCGAAGTCGAAACCTCGCTGGAACGCGAACTGGGCCGGCTCATCGCGCTCAAGGAAGCCTACCCCGAGCTCAAGGCCAACCAGAACTTCGCGCAATTGCAGCGCGACCTGGTCGATGTCGAGGAACAGCTGCAATACGCGCGCCGCTTCTACAACGGCGCGGTGCGCGACTACAACGACGGCACCCAGCGCGTGCCGGACGCTTTCATCGCGCGGGCGTTCGGCTTCAAGGACGCGGAATTCTTCCAGGCCGAAGCCGGCAGCCGGGATGCGGTCGAGGTGGAGATGTCGAAATGAGCAAGGTTTTCCCCCGCGCGTTCGCGCTGTCTTCGCTGTTCGTCCTGGCGCTGCCGGCGTTCGCGCAGGAACGCATCCTGTCCTACGACAGCACGGTCGCGGTGAACGCCGACGGCAGCCTCGACGTCAGCGAGACGATCAAGGTGCACGCCGAGGGCAACGACATCCGCCGCGGCATCTACCGCGATTTCCCCACCCGCTACCGCGACCGCGCCGGCAACCGCGTGGTGGTCGACTTCCAGCCGATCGCGGTGCTGCGCGATGGCAACGCCGAACCATGGTTCACGGAACGCAAACCGAACGGCGTCCGCCTCGACACCGGCAACGACGACTTCCTGCCGGTGCCGGCCGACTACACCTACACCCTGCGCTACCGCACCACGCGCCAGCTCGGTTTCTTCGCCGACCACGACGAGCTGTACTGGAACGCGATCGGCACCGGCTGGGATTTCCCGATCGAGTCCGCCAGCGTCGACGTGCAGTTGCCGCAAGCGGTGCCGGTGGATGCGATGCGCGCCGAAGCCTACACCGGCGCGCAGGGCACGAAGGGAGCGGACTACGTCGCCACCCTGCCCGCGCCGGGCCGCGCGCACTGGCGGCTGTCGCGCCCGCTCGCGCCGCGCGAAGGCATGACCATCGTGCTGGGCTTCCCCAAGGGGATCGTGACCGCGCCGACCAGGGCGCAACGCCTGCGGTGGATGCTCAAGGACAACCGCGGCGTGCTGATCGCCTTGCTCGCGCTGCTGGGCATGTGCCTGTACGCGCTGAGGCGCTGGCAGGCGGTCGGGCGCGATCCGCGGCCGGGCATCGTCATCGCCCGCTACGAACCGCCACCGGGGTATTCGCCCGCCGCGCTGCGCTTCATCCGCAAGATGGGCGGCGACAACCGCTGCGTCACTTCCGACCTGCTTTCGCTGGCGGTCGCCGGCTGCCTGCGCATCGAACGCGACAAGCACCTGCTTGGCGACAAGTGGTCTCTGCAGCGGCTGCATCCTTCGACGCAGCCCGCGCTCTCCGACTCGCAACGCGCGCTGCTGTCCGGCCTGTTCAGCGGCGGCGATACGCTGGAACTGGAAAAAGGCAACGCCGCGCTGCTGCAATCGGCGATCGGCGCGCAGAAGAAGACGCTGGAGGACGCCTACGCCGGGCGCATGTTCCAGCGCAACTTCGGCAGCGTCGGCATCGCCGCCCTGATCGGCGTCGGCGGCGTGGTGCTCGCG
>Ga0209023_10008728_pt1 | contig 10107 bp, 9 predicted proteins | sample LakOneMetagenome_FD_187468 | JGI IMG/M metagenome (GOLD analysis project Ga0209023, IMG submission 187468) | Freshwater and sediment microbial communities from Lake Erie, Canada (SPAdes) (version 2) | ecosystem: Environmental > Aquatic > Freshwater > Lentic | place: Lake Erie, Canada | collected...
AACCCGTCCTGAGAGGGTCGTGGCATCTGTTCCAAGCCCGCGACCCAAGCCAAGAAGTGGCATTTTCTCAAAAATCTCAAAGGTTTAGCATGTCGACTACATTCGATCAGGTCGCCACGATCATTGCGGAAACGTGCGACATTCCCCGCGACACGATCACTCCGGAAAGCCACGCGATCGACGATCTGGGCATCGACAGCCTCGACTTCCTCGACATCGCTTTCGCCATCGACAAGGCATTCGGCATTAAGCTGCCGCTGGAAAAGTGGACCCAGGAGGTCAACGACGGCAAGGCGACGACCGAGCAATACTTTGTCCTGAAGAACCTCAGCGCGCGCATCGACGAACTGGTCGCCGCCAAGGGCGCCTGACGCGCCCGGCCATGCAGCTCGAATACTTCCAGATGGTGGACCGCATTACCGACCTCGATGTCGGTAAGCGGACCATTAGCGTCGAGTCGCAGGTTCCGCAGGCCAGCCCTGTCTTCGAAGGGCACTTCCCCGGCTATCCGTTGATGCCGGGCGTGCTCCTCACCGAAGCCATGGCGCAGACCTCGGGTTGGCTCCTGATCGCGCTTCTGAAGTTCGAGCGCATGCCCTTCCTGGCCAGCGTCAAGGAAGCCAAGATGCGTGACTTCGTGAAGCCCGGCGAATTGCTGGCGATCGATGCAGCTCTGGTCCATGACGGCTCCGGCTTCGCCGTGACCGACGCCAGGGTCCGCGTTGACGGCAAGGTGAAGTGCAACGCAACGCTGACTTTCCGCCACACCCCGTTTCCGCACCCTGACCTGCGCATCCACATGGAAGCAATGGCAAAGCGGATCGGCTTTCCTGAACAGGTCGCCCATGGCTGAGACTTCCGGATCGCGTGAAGCCTGGATCACGGGCATTGGACTTGCGACCTCGCTCGGCGAAGGACTGGATGCGCATTGGGATGCGCTGAACAGCAAGACGATCAACGTCGATGAGACGACGTTTGCGCCTTACATCGTCCATCCGATGACCAAGCTGAGCTTCGATGCGCAGATTCCAAAGAAGGGCGACCAGCGCCAGATGGAAGCGTGGCAGCGCATCGGCACCTACGCTGCTGGCCTTGCCCTCGACTCCGCAGGCGTGAAAGGCAACACCGAAATCCTTTCCCGCATGGACATGATTGTCGCCGCAGGCGGCGGTGAACGTGACCTTGCGGTGGACTCCTCGATCGTCAACGCCAACATTCAGGGCAACGCTGATCCCGCCCAGTTCAACGAACGGTTGATGAACGATCTGCGGCCGACGCTGTTTCTGGCACAGTTGTCCAACCTGCTGGCCGGAAACATCTCCATCGTCCACGGCGTGACCGGATCGTCCCGCACATTTATGGGCGAAGAAGCTGCCGGCGTCGATGCCGCGCGGATTGCGCTGGCACGCATCGCATCGGGACAGAGCGACATTGCCCTTGTCGGCGCTGCGCAGAACAGCGAGCGCAAAGAAATGCTGATGCTCTATGAGTTCGGCGATTTCAACCTGAAGAACAAGTTCAAGCCGATCTGGGAACGCGACAACGGTTTCGCTCTCGGCTCCGGCGGTGTGTTTCTGGTGATCGAATCCAAGGAACATGCGCAAGCGCGCGGCGCAAAACCCTACGCAAGACTCACCAACGTCGTTGCCGACCACGCCCGGCGCAAAACTGCTGGCGACGTGACCGCGTCGCTCGACGGCCTGTGGTCAAAGCTTAAGCCCGGCGCGGATGCTGCCATCATCACCGGAGCAACCGGCGCGGCCCCCGTTACCGGCGAGGAACGCGCCTTCCTTGAAAAGCATCGCACTGCTCCCGTGCGCGGCACCGGCACTGCCTTTGGCCACGTTGTTGAGGCACAGTTTCCGCTGGGCCTTGCGCTTGCAGCGCTGTCACTCTCTCGTGGCGGCCTGTTTCCGGCAAACGACAAGGCCGGCGTTGAGATTGAAATAACCAAGGCACCATCCCAGATTGTGGTGATTGGGGCCGGTCACTGGCGCGGCGAAGGCATGGCGCTGGTCGAGGCCGTTTAAGCGGGGAAAAACACGATGGCTACTCGCGACAAATTCGGACGGCCTATCGTCGTTGTCACCGGCATGGGCGTCGTCACCTCTCTCGGTGCCGGCAAGGCCGATAACTGGGCCAAGCTGACGGCAGGCGAGTCCGGCATCCGGACCATCACCCGTTTTCCGACCGACGGTCTCAAGACGACAATCGCAGGCACTGTCGACTTCATCCCCGTCGAGCCGTTCTCATCGACCACCCTCTCCGAGCGGCTGGCCGATGTGGCTGTCGAAGAAGCCGTTGCGCAGTCCGGCATCGGCAGCAAGGGCGACTTCCCCGGCCCGCTGTTTCTGGCAGTCGCCCCTATCGAACTCGAATGGGAGCCGCGCAACGACATCGCGCGCGCCACAGGAATGAACGCGGACATCGATTACGATGCCCTTCTGAAGGCCAGCGGCAATGGCCGCTTCACTGGCCTGCATCGCCGCTTCCTGTTCGGCTCCGTCGCCGATCATCTGACCGATGTCTTCGGCACAAAGGGGTCTCCGATTTCGCTGTCGACGGCCTGTGCCTCCGGCGCGACCGCGATCCAGCTCGGCGTCGAAGCGATCCGCCGTGGCGAAACCGATGCCGCGCTCTGCGTGGCGACAGACGGCTCGGTGAATGCCGAAGCGCTGATCCGCTTCTCGCTTCTGTCCGCCCTCTCGACCAACAACGAGTCCCCACAGACCGCAGCGCGCCCATTCTCGAAAAATCGCGACGGCTTTGTGATGGCGGAAGGCGCTGGTGCGCTGGTGCTCGAAAGTCTCGAATCCGCAACCGCGCGCGGCGCGAAGATTCTCGGCGTCGTCGCAGGATGTGGCGAGCTTGCCGACTCCTTTCACCGCACACGCTCAAGCCCGGACGGCAAGCCGATCGTGGGCTGCGTGAAGAATGCACTGTCCGATGCCGGCATCGGCATCGAGCAGATCGATTACATCAATGCTCACGGCACGAGCACGCCGGAAAACGACAAGATGGAGTATCTTGGCATCTCCACTGTGTTCGGCGAGCGCGCCCAGCAGATTCCGGTCTCGTCCAACAAATCGATGATCGGGCACACGCTGTCGGCTGCGGGAGCTGTTGAAGCCGTGTTCTCCCTGCTCACGCTGGAGAACCAGCGCATTCCGCCGACGATCAACTACGACGTCCCAGATCCGGCGATCCCGTTCGACGTCGTGCCCAACAAGGCGCGCGACGCGCGGGTGACCGCCGTGATGTCGAATTCGTTCGGATTCGGCGGCCAGAATGCGTCTCTGATCCTCACCCGCGAGCCGGTCTAAAGGCTCGCGGCAGCGGTATTGGCGCTTCCTGGGCGGTTGACGGCCTCCGCCGAACCGGCGATACCCACGCGTGAATCCGCAAGCAAATTTAAGTCTTTCAGGACGCCCTGATGCGCGCGCTCACCCTTGTTGCCGACCGCCAGCTTGTGGTCGCGGATGCACCGCCTCCCCCGCCGCCCGGCGCAGGCGAGGTGCAGATCCGCGTCAAGGCGGTCGCTCTCAACCACATCGATGTGTGGGGCTATCGCGGCATGGCTTTCGCCAAGCGCAAGTTGCCGCTTGTGGTCGGCGCGGAAGCCTCCGGTGAGATCACCGCAGTCGGCGCAGGCGTGACGCGTTTCAAGCCGGGACAGAAGGTCGTGATGTACGGCGCGCTGACCTGCGGCACCTGCCCAGCGTGTCAGGCGGGCCGCGACAATCTCTGCGAGAACGTCGCAGGCATCATGGGCTTTCATGTCGATGGCTTTGCGCGCGAATTGATGAACCTCAACGAGCGGCTGGTGATCCCTGTTCCGGATGGCGTCTTGGATCGCGACGCCGCCTGCGCACCGATCGCGTATTCGACCGTTCAGCACATGCTGTTCGATAATGCCAGGCTGCTGCCCGGCGAGACTTTGCTCGTCCATGCAGGCGGCTCTGGCATCGGCACCGTGGCGATCATGATGGCCAAGGCCATCGGCTGCACCGTCATCACCACCGTTGGCGACGATTCAAAGATCGAAGGCGTGAAGAAGCTCGGTGCCGACTACGTCATCAATTACCGCAAGGACCGCTTCGAAGGCGAGACGCGGAAGATCACCCAGAAGAAGGGCGTCGATGTCGTGTTCGAGCACGTCGGCGCGGACACCTTCAATGGCTCGCTGCTCTGTATAAAGCGCGGCGGACGGCTGGTGACCTGCGGCTCGACATCCGGCCCCACCACCACCATCAATCTGATGCAACTGTTCCAGCAGCAGTATCGCATCTTCGGATCGTTCGGAGCGACCATCAAGAATATCGCCGACAGCCTCGACAAGATGGCGCAAGGCATGAAGCCGGTGATCGACACCGAAGTTCCGATCAGCGACGTTGAAACCGCGCTCAAGCGCATGGAAAGCCGACAGGTGTTCGGCAAAATCATCGTCACCTTCTGATGCGCCGCCTCCTCCTCCGCACCCGAGCGATCCTGCGCGATGCGCTCAAACCCGTGACTGGAGCCATCGTTGGCGCGATTGCGGTCGGCCTGCTGCGCGCGACCCGCTATTTCGATCCCGACAAAACCGGGAACTTCTTCGGCTCGGTCACACGCACCGTGGGTCCCTGGCTGCGGGAACACAAGATCGGCCGCGCCAATCTGACCGCAGCCTTTCCGGAAAAATCACCCGCTGAGATCGACACCATCCTGATGGGCGTATGGGAAAATCTCGGCCGCGTCGGCGCGGAGTTTGCGCATATCGATCATCTGTGGGATCTCAATCCCGACAGTTGGGAGAGCGGACGCATTGAACCGGCTCCCGGCAGCATCGAGAAATTTCTCGAGCTGCGTGACGATGGCAAGGGCGCACTGATCTTCGCATCGCATCTCGCCAACTGGGAGTTGCCCGCCCTCGCCGCTCCGGCCTATGGCCTGGAATCCGCAGTGCTGTTCCGCCGCCCGAACATCGCCGCCGTTGACCGCGCGATCCAGGACATTCGCGCCGTCAATATGGGCACGATGGTCGCGACCACTCATGATGCGCCGCTGCGGCTGGCGCAGGCCCTGCAGGACGGGGTTCATGTCGGGATGCTGGTGGATCAGCATTTCGGACGCGGCGTCGATGTGAATTTCTTCGGCCGCACCGCCAAGGCCAATCCCATGCTTGCGCGTCTTGCGCGGCAGGTCGAAGTCCCGATCCATGGCGTGCGCATCATCCGATTGCCGAACCACCGCTTCCGCATCGAGGTGTCAGACGAGGTGAAGCCGGTGCGTGACGCCGACGGCAAGATCGACGTGCAAGGCACCACGCAGGCCATCAACAGCGTGATTGAGGGATGGGTCCGCGAGCATCCCGAGCAGTGGCTGTGGCTACACCGCCGATGGCGGTGATTAGCGTCCTGTCTTCACCCGCGTCCACAGACGATTGATGATGCGCTGGGTCGCAGGATCGCGCGCCGTAATGACGAACAGACGATTCAGCGTCGCTTCGTCCGGATAGATTGTTTTGTCGTTCAGAATTTTTGGATCGATCAGCTTCTGGCTGGCGAGATTTCCGCTGGCGTAAGACAGGAAATCCGAATTCTTCGCAGCAACATCCGGCCTGTAGAGATAATTGATCAATTCGTGAGCCTCGGCGACGTTCTTCGCGTCCGCCGGGATCGCGAAATTGTCGAAGAACATCTGCGCACCCTCTTTCGGAATCGCATAACCGATCTCGACGCCATTCTTGGCTTCCGCCGCGCGGCTCTGCGCCTGCTTGATGTCGCCTGACCAGCCGACCACGAAACAGATTTCGCCGGTGGCCAGCGCGTTCAGATATTCCGATGAGTGAAACTTGCGGACATAGGGCCGCACCTTGCTAACGAGCTCAGCGGCCTTTTCCAGATCAGCCTGCTTGGTCGAATTCGGGTCGAGGCCGAGATAGTTCAGCGCAGCCGGCAGAATGTCGTCCGCGGAATCCAGCATGTGGATGCCGCAATCCTTGAACTTCGCGAGGTTCTCGGGAACGAACACCGCGGACCACGAGTCGAGCTTTGCATCCGGCCCGAGGATGTCCTGCACCTTCTTGATGTTGTAGCCGATGCCGGTGGTGCCCCACATGTAATTGGCGGCAAAGGCGTTGCCGGGATCGTAGATCGCGAGGCGCTTGGTCACTTCGGGCCACGCGTTAGCCAGATTGGGCAGCTTCGATTTGTCGAGTTTCTGGAAAATGTTGGCCGCGATCTGCCGCTGCAGGAAATACGCCGTCGGCACCACGACATCGTAACCGGACTTGCCCGCGAGCAGGCGCGTCTCGACCGTCTCATTGGCGTCGAACGTGTCGTAAGTGACCTTGATGCCGGTTTCCTTGGTAAAATCCTCAAGGACGCCGGGCGCCATGTAGTTCGACCAGTTGTAGAAGTTCACGCTGCGCTGCTGCGCCTGCGCGAATGAAACCAAAACCGCAAGAAGGCCTGCGACAGCAGTTGCAAGGGTCAGCCCCTTCTTCATGCCAACGGACACCGGCTTTCTCCTCAACCGTGAAGGACGCGCGTCAGCCGCTCAAGCGCCGTGTCGAGCGTGGCATCGCTCTTCGAGAAACAGAACCGCACCACCGACGTCACATGGTTCTCTTCATAGAACGCCGACACCGGGATTGCGGCAACCTTGTGCTCGTGCACAATGCGCTTGCAGAATTCGACATCGCTTTCGTTCAAGCCAAGTGGCGCGAGATCGACATTGAGGAAATAAGTGCCCTGCGATTGCAGTACCGGGAAACCGAGGCCCGCAAGCCCCTTGCTCAGGCGATCGCGGCTGCGCGCAAGATCCGCCCGCATCTGGACGAAATAGTCGTCCGGTTTGCCTAGTCCATAGGCTACGGCGACCTGAAGGTTCGGCGCGGTCGTGAAGGTGATGAATTGGTGCGCCTTTGCGAGCACGCGCAGGATATGCGGCGCGGCGCAGACAAAACCGATCTTCCAGCCGGTCAATCCGAAAATCTTTCCTGCCGAGCCGATCTTCACCGTGCGGTCCCGCATGCCGGGAATCGTGATCAACGGAATGTGCTCCCGCCCGTCGAACACCACATGCTCCCAGACCTCATCGCAAATCGCGATCAGGTTATGCTCCTGGCAAATCCGCCCGAGCATTTCGAGGTCTTCGCGCGGATAGACCACAGCCGCCGGGTTGAGCGGATTGTTGAGGATCACATAGCGCGTCTTCGGCGTGATCGCCGCGCGGATCGCTTCTTCCGGCAAGCGCCAGTGCGGCGGCTCCAGACGCAGGAATTTGGGAATGCCGCCAGCCAGCCGGATGATCGGCACATAGGAATCGTACATCGGTTGAAACAGCAGCACTTCGTCGCCCGGCTGCACCAGACCGAGGATTGATCCTGTCAGCGCTTCCGTCGCGCCGGAGGTCACCATCACCTCGCTCATGGGATCGAGCTGCAGTTTATGCCAATGCGCGTAATGCGTGGCGATGGCCTGCCGCAGTTCAGGTATCCCCATCATCGAGGGATACTGATTGTAGCCATTCAGGACAGCGTCAGCGGCCTTCTGCCGGACATCGAGTGGACCGGGATCTTCCGGAAAGCCCTGGCCGAGGTTGATGGCGTTGAGGTCACGCGCAGCCTGCGACATGACGTCGAAAATCGTGTTCGGCAGGTCCGCGAAAATCCTGTTCACGGCAGTCAGCCACCGGTCTTGGATGGCAGTCCCGCCGCCTTCCAGCCCAGCATCCCGCCTGCGAGATGCGAGTCATACGGCTTGCCAGCAGCCTGCGCGGCCAGCGACGCAGTCACCGAGCGCTTGCCGGAGCGGCAGGCGAAAACCACCGTCTTGCCCTGCGGATCGGGAATTTCGTCTGGATCGAAGGTCGAAAGCGGAAGAACCAGCGCGTTCGGATAGGCCTCGACGGCGACTTCATTCGGTTCGCGGACGTCGATCAGGAGATACTTCCCCTGCTCAATTCCCGCAGCAACTTCTTCCGCCGTCAAATCATGAACTTTGTCAGCCTGAGACACATCGACCTCCCGCGGGGGCACGCTTCGAAAGGCAGCTTTCTGAAGCTCACGTGCACCCCGAAATTATGCGCGAACCGCGCACAACCTCTCTCGTTGCGCCGGGAAAATCAAGCGCAAGCAAATGCCTAAGCAATCAAATCGTGACCTGCGTGCCGACTTCCACCACCCGCCCGGTGGGAATCTGGAAGTAGTCGGTGGCGTCGTTCGCCGAGCGGCTCATGGCGATAAACAGGTGGTCCTGCCACTTCGGCATGCCGGATTGCGCGGCAGGCTTCAGCGAGCGCCGCGACACGAAGAACGACGTGGACATGATATCGAACTGCCAGCCCAGCTTGCGGGCAACGGCGAGCGCCTTCGGCACGTTCGGCGATTCCATGAAGCCGAAGGACAGCCGCACGGTCGAAAACTTGTCGCTGATCGACTCCATCTTCACACGATCCGCGATGTCGACGCGCGGCGTCTCCGCCGTGTGGATGGTCAGGATCACGTTGTGCTCGTGCAGAACCTTGTTGTGCTTCAGGTTATGCAGCAGCGCGGTCGGCACATAACCGGGATCGCTGGTCAGGAAGACCGCCGTGCCCTTGACGATATGAGGAGGACGTTTCTCAAGGCTCTTGATGAGATCGAGTAGCGGGACTTCGGTGCGCCGGGTCTTGTTGATCAGGATCGCGGCGCCGCGGCGCCAGGTCCAGATCAGCCCCGCCATCAGGATTCCGAACAGCACCGGCACCCATGCGCCCTGGAGCAGTTTCAGAAGATTGGCGGTCAGGAATGTCAGGTCTATCACCACCAGCGGCAGGATGAGCGCAGCCGCAGTCGCAGCCCGCCAGTTCCAAAGCTTCCAGATCACCACGAAACACATGATGCCGTCGCAGACCATCGTGGTGGACACGGCGATGCCGTAGGCCGATGCCAGACCGCTCGAGGTGCGGAACAGACCGACCAGCAACAGCACGCCGATCAGAAGCATGATGTTGACGCGCGGCAGATAAATCTGACCCGCATGCGATTCCGACGTGTAGCGGACTTCGAACCGAGGCAGCAGGCCGAGCTGAATCGCCTGCCGCACCAGCGAGAACGCACCGGTAATCACCGCCTGGCTCGCAATGACCGTCGCAGCCGTTGCAAGGCAGATCAGCGGCACCAGCACGCTGTCCGGCACCATGCGGTAAAATGGATTCTCGATCGCCTCGGGATGCGACAGAACCAGAGCGCCCTGCCCGAAATAATTGAGCAGCAGGCATGGCAGCACGAAATAGAACCACGCCGTCTGAATGGGCTTGCGCCCGAAGTGACCGAGGTCGGCGTATAGGGCTTCGCCGCCGGTCACGGCGAGAAACACCGAGCCGAGGATGACCAGGCCGATGACGCCATGGGTCAACAGGAACTGAACGGCGAAAATCGGATTGATCGCGTGCACGATGCCGGGATCGTCGCTGATGTGCATCAGACCCATGGCGCCCAGCGTCAGAAACCACACGATCATCACGGGACCGAAGGCGCTGGCGACCATCGCCGTGCCCCTGCTCTGAACTGCGAACAGGCAGATCAGAATGACGATAGCCACCGGAACGACGACGTGCTCCAGCGCAGGCGCTGCAATCTTCAGACCTTCAACCGCGGATAGCACCGAAATCGCCGGCGTGATCATGGCGTCGCCGAGAAACATCGATCCGCCGATCACACCGAGAGCCAGAAGCAGCCAACTGCGCCGCCCCAGCGCCCGCTGACCGAGCGCCATCAGCGACAGCGTGCCGCCTTCACCGTTGTTGTCAGCACGCAGCAGCAGCAGGACGTACTTGATCGTCACAACGACAATCAGCGACCACAGGATCAGCGACAGCACGCCAAGCACGATCTCGCGGGAAACCGGACCGCCACCCGATGCGTTGTGCACGGCTTCGCGGAACGCATAGAGCGGCGACGTACCGATGTCGCCGAACACCACACCAATGCTTCCGAGGGTGAGAGCCCAAAAACCGGTGGTTACCGGCGCCTCCTGGGGCGTGTCGGCAGGTAAATCGCTGGCAGCCATGATCGACGAAAACGCCCTGACGGTGTCTTTGATCCCGGCTAGCCCGGTGATCACTTGAGAGTGGCGCTTC
>Ga0209023_10008729_pt1 | contig 10107 bp, 5 predicted proteins | sample LakOneMetagenome_FD_187468 | JGI IMG/M metagenome (GOLD analysis project Ga0209023, IMG submission 187468) | Freshwater and sediment microbial communities from Lake Erie, Canada (SPAdes) (version 2) | ecosystem: Environmental > Aquatic > Freshwater > Lentic | place: Lake Erie, Canada | collected...
TGAAAGAAAACGATACTAACGCCGTGGCGCAAAATCTGGCCGTGATGGAACTACCGCTGAAGCCGGGCGCAAACGAGCAATCAGCATCCCTGAAATGGTACATAGGCCCTAATGACTACAAAACTTTAAAAAGCTACAACATAGGCCTGGATGATATGGTACCACTGGGCTTTGGCGTAATGGCATTTGTGAAATACATCAACAAATTCGCACTTATTCCTATCTTCTACTTCCTTGCCAGCTTTATCAGCAACTACGCCATCATCATTATGCTGATGACCATTTTCATTCGCCTTATACTTTCGTTCTTCACTTATAAAAGCTATCTGTCATCAGCAAAGATGAGGGTGCTGAAACCGGAGCTGGATGAGTTGCGGGCCAAAATAGGTGACGACCAGCAGAAATTCAGCATGGAGCAGATGAAGCTATACCGCTCTGCCGGAGTGAACCCGCTGGGGGGCTGCCTGCCTATGTTGTTCCAGTTGCCGATACTGCTGTCCATGTATTACATGTTCCCTTCGTTCATAGAATTCAGGCAGCAGAAGTTCCTTTGGGCTACCGACCTTTCTACTTACGACAGTATATTCAACTTCGGTTTCTCCATACCTTTCTATGGCGACCATATCAGCTTGTTTACCCTGCTGATGACCGCATCCAGCTTGTTTCTTGCTGTGTACAACAGAAATATGACCCCGCAGGATCCTAACAATCCTATGATGAAGTATATGCCGTATATATTCCCGGTAATACTGATGGGCGTGTTCAATAAAATGGCTGCGGCGCTTACCTTCTACTACACCTTCTCCAACCTGCTGAGCATAGCGCAGCAGTTCATTATCCAGAAGTATTTCATCAACGAGAAAGCGATACACGCACAACTGCAGGAAAACAAAAACAAACCGCCGACACCTTCCAAATGGTCGCAACGGCTGGAGGAAATGCAGAAACAGCAGCAGGAGCGGTCAAAAACACCTCCAAGAACAAATAAAAAATAACATCAAAGGGTCTATATGCAGCATATAGGCCCTTTTTAATTGTTACTAAATCAGTGTATCCGGACAATATCGCCTTATCTGATGCGTTATTTCTTTAAATTTGGCGACAATGACCTTATGAGCGCTACAATACGCAGATCCTTCTTTATCGTTCTCCTTATCCTTTTGTGCGGCAAAGCAAGGCCGCAAAATGCCCCTATCGGCGCATGGGAATCTCACTTACCCTACAGTTCTGCTGTGGGCCTGGCAACAGATGGCAATACACTATACACCATATGCAACCAGTCATTCTTTTCGTTGAACAGCAGTGACGACAACAGCTATACTCCATACAGCAAAACGGATGGCATGGCTGATATGGGCATGCAATATGTAGCCTACGATATGGCTACATCTACCCTTGTGCTGGCTTACAGCAATGGCAACATAGACCTGTTCAAAGACAATACCTTTTACAATGTGCCCGGCCTGAAGCAAAAGGTGGTGAGCAGCAGCAAAAAAATATACCAGGTCTATACTGATAACGGTATCGCCTACCTGGCTACAGCATTGGGTATCATATCTGTGGACCTCACGAAACACATTGTTGAGAACATAGTACCCGCCATCTATAGCTCACGATTCGTTCACAACGTATACAGCATTGTTACAGGCTTTGCACGGTCAGGAGACTACTTCTATGCAGCAACAGAGAACGGACTGTTCCGCATAAAGAAAGATGACCCGCAGATACAAAATGCAAATTCCTGGAAAAGGATAGACAGCACCCACACTATTCTGCATGTAACAACGGTGAATAATGATGTCTGGTTCGCCTCGGCAAATGCTATTTACAGGCTGAACAGTGATACGCTGATTCAGGTATACAAGGCCAGCACCATACTAAGAACAAAGATCAGGCATATAGATGCAGGCATTGATGGCCTGCTCATCAGTGAGTACAGCGATTCAACTTTTCGCGGTGCGGTGAAGGTGCTGAACCAAAATAATATTGTTGCTGACTCGATCAACTGCAAGGGCAAACCTGCACAGGCCACTCAACTGCTGAACAAAACCATATGGATAGCAGACTCAACCAACGGCCTGCAGAAAAATACCGGCGGCGGCGACCCTTCCTATCACTTTCCTGACGGCCCTTCCAGCCCTTATTCATTCGACCTATATGCGCGTAATAAGGAACTCTACATAGCACATGGAGAGATCAACCGTTTCTTTGGCGGCAATTTTACAAGTTATGGTATATCTTACCTGCATGACGGCAAATGGAAGCTATACAAAGGCCCCCAATTTCCGGGAATGCAGGACATCAGGGATGTAGTGACGCTCGCTAAAGATGAAAGCACAGACATCATGTACGCAGCATCTTTCCTTAACGGCCTCGTTATACTGAAGCCGGGTGATAAGATAAGCCGGGTGAATGAAAATTCTATTTTTGATGGTAGCTACACCTATGGCCCTGACTACAAGCAACTGATAGGACTAGGCTTAGATAGGCAGGATAACCTGTGGGTCACACTGGCCAACTCAGACCATCCGCTGTATGTGAAAACCAGGGACAGTGTGTGGTATAAATACAAACTGCCGGACGCATCGTTTGGCGGGCCACTGGTAGTTGATGATAGCGGACAGGTATACTTTGCCAGCTACCTGGGTACCACCCCTACTGCGGGCGGTATTTTGGTATTTAACCCCAGTGGCACATTAGCCGACACTGCAGACGATGGTAACTACCATATGAAGGCCGGTAAAGGCTATGGCAACCTGCCAAGTAACAATGTGCTGTGCCTGGCAAAAGACAAGAACAATGAAATATGGGCGGGTACAGATAAGGGTATCGCTATCATAAAAAGCTGCCGATCTCCTTTTACCCAGGCTACACCCTGCGATGCCGTCATACCTACTGTGCAGTCCGGCGCCAACCCGGGGCCTTTGTTTGCCGGTACTGCCGTCAATACCATAGCTATAGACGAGGCGAACAGGAAATGGATAGGCACTGATGACGGCGTGTGGCTTTTATCAGCTGACGGGCAAAATGTGATCTATAGGTTTAATACTGAAAATAGCCCGCTGCCATCTGACCAGATTCAAAAAATAACGGTGGACAAAGTAACCGGTGATGTATACTTCGGCACCGGGCTGGGGCTGGTAAGCTACCGTGATGCCATTACCGAACCAGGCACATCAGCAAAAGATGCATTCATTTTTCCAAACCCGGTACCTGCCGGCTATAAAGGCGAGGTAGCTATAAGGGGACTGCCAACAGATGCCCAGATAAGGGTAACTGATGTAAGCGGCCACCTCGTATATGCTACAAAAGTACAGGCGGGCGGGCAGGCAGTATGGAATGGAATGGACTATACCGGCCACCGGCCGCAAAGCGGGGTATATCTTGTGTTTATTACCGGCAATGACGCAAAGGACAGTTATACAGGTAAGATCATTTTCCTGCAATAGGTAACAGCAGCAGTGCCTGTAATTGGTTAGTATTGCATAGGAATGCAGGTATATTAAGCAGGCGGCGCTGTTTTAGGGGCAATATCCTGCGGGGAAATGCGTTTATTATTTATTTTTGATTGTTTTTCTATCATGGGATTTTTAAGACTCAGGTTAATATTCTCTTTTTTGTTTACAGTACTTGCCCTGGCGGCAAGCGCACAGGACAGTGCTATAGGGTATTGGGAATCGCACCTTCCGTATAACAACGCTGTGGGCCTTGCCACTGATGGCAAAACGCTGTTTGCCGCAGGCGTGCAGGCTTTCTATTCCTACGACCCTACAAGTATGTCCACGCCTGTTGTTCCATACAGCAAGGCAGAGGGCATGTCTGACATAGGCATGCAGTGCATAGGCTATGACGGCGGCACAGGAACGGCCGTACTGGTGTATGCAAACGGCAACATAGACCTGTTCAAAGACAATACTTTTTACAACGTAGCCGACCTGAAAACAAAAAGCGTATCAGGCACCAAGCAGGTATTCCAGGTATATACTGAACCGGGCTACGCCTACTTCAGTACATCACTCGGCGTATTGGTACTGGACCTCAGCTCCCAGACATTCAAGCAGACATTCCAGTTCATCAACGAAGTACTGAACAACGAAATAATACCGGTGCAAAGCTTTACAGGCACTGATCTTTATTTTTATGCAGCAACCCCGATTGGCCTTTTCAGGGCCAACAAGAACAGCCCGCAACTGCAGAACTACCAGGTATGGAAAAAAGTAGACAGCACTCATGCACTCACCAGCATGGCGAACGTGAATGGCACCTTGTTCTTCTCTACCCCTACTGCAGTCTATACTATGGTTGCTGATACGCTGCAGCTGGTATACAACGTACCACCTAATGTCACCATTCAGCACCTGGACCAGGGCGGCAGTAACCTGTTTGTCAGTACCTACAACGATACCACATACATTGGATCGCTAAAAACCTTTAATACTGCCGGCATTATAACCGACTCCACATCATGGAGCGGCAAGCCGGTGCAGGCAGTTCAGCGCCTGGACGGAACCGTATGGGTGGCCGACTTCTTCCTGGGCCTGAGCAAAATATTCGAGCATGGCTCCTATCCATATATTCCAAACGGACCGGCAGATCCGAGCACGTTTGACATTTATGCACACAACAAAACCGTGTATGTAGCACATGGCGGTTATACCACATCCTATGCAGCCAATAGCAACGGGAATGGCGTTTCCATGCTGACCAATGGAAAGTGGGACGGGCTAAGCCAGGCTGCCAGAACTGCACAGCAGACTATGCGCGATATGTCTGTAGTGCTGAAAGACGAAAAGAAAGGCACTTTATTTGCAGGCTCATTCCAGGGCGGGCTGCTTATTCAGCAACCCGACCAGTCTGTATCCGTTGTAAAAACGGACGTTTTCGACAGCAGTATCAGCCTGTTCTTTGCGCAGCAGCGGCAGGTAGTAGGGCTAGGTCTCGACAAATCAGACAACCTATGGGTAACCACTTTCGGCTCACAGCATGAACTGTATGCGAGGAGCGCGGCAGATAGCAGCTGGTACAAATTTCAGGTACCCGGCGCCAGCAATGGCGGCCCGCTGGTGGTTGACGATAACGACCAGGTGTGGTTTGCCTGCTACCAGGAGGGCCTGAATGGCGGCGGTGTTGCCGTATACAATAACGGAGGCACGCTGAACGACCCAAGCGATGATGCCAGCTATGTGCTGGTAAAAGGCGCCGGTGCAGGCAACCTGCCCAGCAACAGGGTCTACTGCTTAGCAAAGGACAACAGCAACAACATATGGGTAGGCACAGATAACGGCATAGGCATTGTAGGCAACTGCTCTGCCCCATTTTCGCAGACACCGCCATGCGATGCGGAGATACCTATTGTGCAGTATGACCAGTATGCCGGCTACCTGTTTGCAGGCAATGCCATAAGGACCATTGCTGTAGACGGCGCCAACCGCAAGTGGGTGGGCACCGACGATGGCGTATGGCTGCTCTCTCCTGATGCATCCAAGATCGTGTACCGCTTTAACGTGGACAACAGCCCGCTGCCATCTAACCACATACAGAAAATAACCGTGGACCATGTGACCGGCGATGTATACATAGGCACGGAAATGGGCCTTGTTTCTTACCGCAGCACTGCCACCGGTGGCGGAGAAACCAACAGTAATGTGCTGGTGTTCCCAAACCCTGTAAAAGCAGGCTACTCAGGGCCTATAGCTATTAAGGGCCTGGTAACGAACGGCGATGTACGCATCACAGACATAGCAGGTAAGCTGGTGTACCGCACTACCGCCAATGGCGGCCAGTGTGTATGGAACGGGCTTGACTACACAGGCCGCAGACCACAGAGCGGTGTGTACCTGGTGTTCGTATCCAACAGCGACGGCTCACAAACCTATGCTGCCAAAATTGTGTTCACACAATAGCCATGTTGCACAAAACAAACGGACTGGTACTACGCTCCATAAAGTATGGGGACAGCAGTCTCATCACCACTATCTTCACTGACGTATACGGCATACAGACCTACATAGTGCAGGGCGTGCGCAGCGTGAAGGCGAGGCAAAACCGTGCAGGCTTTTTTCAGCCGGGCATGATGCTGGAGCTGGTGGTGTATATGCAGCCGCAAAAAAATATGCAGCGCATACGCGAGTTCCAGCCGGCATATATTTATACCACGGTGCAGGAAAGCGTTGTGAAGAACAGCATAGTGCTGTTCTCTGCAGAGCTGCTGCTGCGGCTGCTTCCGGAGCATGCACCCATGACAATGCTGTTCGATTTTACGTTCAACTACTTCAAACTTTTAGACACCACTACCACGGAGCATGTAGCCAATCTGCCGCTGTTCTTCATCATACAATGCAGCCGTGCGCTGGGCTATGAACTGAAGGGCGACTACACTACCGAGACCCCGTACCTGAACCTGCAGGAAGGCGGATTTACAGATCATGCGCCTGCAGCATTGCCTTATACAAAAGACGAGGATGCAATAGCATTAAACACCTTCCTGAGAGAGGAGGATTACGACCAGCTGAAAAGCATAGAAATGAATGCAGCCATGCGTTTCCGGCTTATAGAGTGGTATATCGCCTTCCTGAAACAACATACCCAGCATATGGGTAATATCAAGTCGTTGCAGGTGCTGCAGACGATATTGCATTAGTTCGTATCGCTATCTCCAGCTGCGTAACATGTGATGCCTTCAGCATCAATTTATATTTACCATTAGATGCTATAAACATTTGACCCCTTCGGGGTCATAATTTTACGTGCTATAGATGCTGAAGGCATCTAACGTTTATAGAAAACAATAGAACAAGGGTACCGATGCCGAAGGTATCGAATGTTCTAGTGATGATCATAGGTGCTTCTACCACCATAGTTCGCTATTGTGCTTCAGATCAAGGTTTCAACATGTCATGGATTCGAGGGGCCTCACCATGACAGAACATTTATTGCGCTTATGGTTAAGGTGCGGTTACTGAAACAAATACTCTGCCTGCTCTATGCTGCCTGGCTTGCCTACGTCTATGAATAAATTGCCGGTGTGGTCGAAGCCCTTTATCGTTTCTGTTTTGGCCAGATGCAGGTACAGGTCTACCAATGAAAACTTTCCTTCGAAGGGAATATCGTTGAATATGCGCGATGAAAGCACCTGTATACCGCTGAATGCAAATGGCTGAAGATCCGCTTCCTGCCTTGATATGCGCTCTTCACCTGTGCCGTTATTCTTCCAGCCGCAAAGGGTCATTTCTTTATTGAACAGGAAGTGACGCGATGAGGAACGGTCCATAACCGCCAGTGTGCCTATGGCATTATCTGCTTCGTGTGCTGCTATCATTTTGCTGAGGTCCAGGTTGCTGAGCACATCTACATTCATGACTACGAAGTCGGTAGTGCCGTCAAAGAAAGTTGCGGCTTTCTTCAGCCCGCCGCCTGTTTCCAGTATCTCGTTGCGCTCGTCTGATATGGTGATCTCGCTGCCAAAACCATCATGCTCCATAATGGTATCTTCTATCATGGATGCGAAGTGGTGCACATTCACAATTACCTCGTAGATGCCAAAGCGCTGCAGGTAGCGGATGTTGTGTTCCAGCAATGTCTTGTCATTAACGGTTACCAGCGCCTTGGGGCAGTGGTCTGTAAATGGCTTCAGGCGCGTGCCCAGGCCTGCTGCGAATAGCATTGCTTTCATGGTGTAAATTTATAGTAAAAACCCCCAACCTCAAACCCATAAAGGGGAGCGTTCTATTTAGCAAAGGAATAAACTTCAGCGTGTCATGGATTCGACGGGGCTCACCATGACAGGATATCTATCGGGCGTGAAAATCAAGTTCATGCTGCTTGGTCATTTTTGCGGGTTGCGGGATCGATAAAAATTGCGGGATCAGACGTAGGAATTGCGGGATCGTTAAACCCCTCCGCCCCTAAAGGGGGACTTCCCTTTAATCCTAAATCCTGCGACAATGGAGTTTCGGGATCGGTTTCGGTTGTTGCATTCCCTTCGTCATCGGAATTTGCGATTTTGTGGAGTTTCTTTAGTAAGTCCATAAATCTATTACGGTTAAAGCCGGTTGGCTCTGGAGATGGAATTTGTAATTGGTAATTTGGAATTTGTGGTGTTTCACTTTTAGTAATTTGCGGGTTAGCTATAAGTTCATTTTTGCGGGATTCAGACGTAGCAATTGCGGGATTGTTGCGGGATGCTTCTGCTGCTATGTCGTTTTTTTGCGGGTCATTGCGAGTAAACAATGCAGGTGATACTTTGTAGTCATCAACGGTGATCTCGCGCTCTTTTTCTTTCATGCAGTATGGGTAGTTGCACTTGCCGGGGTAAAGGCAGGTGAGATGATCGGGGCAGGGAACATATTCTGTTTTATTGCTGTCCAGACCTTCAACTTCGTCATAACCGGGCATGATGGGTGAGACGGGTTCTACGCCATACTCCATCTGATATGGGGCATAGCCGTTCACGCTCTTCACCTCCAGGAAATCAGTTGTGTAGCGGCCGAGCTCGCGGGCGAAGTCTTTATCTATAGGGCGGATATAATTGCGGAATGTTTCGAGGACCTGCATGCTCTGGGAGAGGGACGGGTACTTTTTCATCTTCTCATAGCAGGTAACGAGTTTGCGGGTTATTTCCGCTTCCTGCATGTTGGGGAAGCGATTGTTTGGCTCGCGGGCTGCAATGCTGTTTTGCAGCTCTACAATCTGGGCCCCAAGATTGTCTGCAATGGTGGCGGGTGCCAGGAAGCCCGCAAGGCGGAGCTTGTCCCAGGCATACTGGTGTATCCATGAATGAACGGTGCGCTCGCAGACGCCTACGAGGTCTGCGATCTCTTTCTGGGACTTGCCTCCAGTCATGTAGAGGAATTGCGCTTGCTGCTTTCTTTCATTGATCTTGCTTGCTTTTTTCATTGGTATCAGGAGTTTAAAAATTGGAATTTGGAATTTGGTTTCCCGTTTTACTAGTTGCTTTCGGTAAAACGGGCAACAAATTTAGAATGGGGTTTTGAATAAAAAGTAAGAAGATATCAACAAAACTGAACAATGAAACGGCGGTATGCCGCTACCAGCAAGGGTTATCTCATGAAAAAACCTTGTGGATATTTTGTTTTGCTAGTGTAAGCCGACAAAAAACACAGCAACGAAATATATTAGTTATATTGCATTACATCTTATGAAGCGCCTTATCCTATTTATCCTGTTATTGCTTCCTGTATTTTCTTACGGGCAGATCATTACTACTTATGCAGGAGGTGGGACAGCCGGTGATGGTAGCCCAGCAACTTCTGCCAAATTAGGATTAACTTGTAGTGGGTCATTTGATTTTTTTGGTAATTATTATTTTTGGCAGGATGGGGCTGGACCCCGTATCCGTAAAATTAATACTTCTGGTATTATCAGCACAGTAGCAGGAACAGGTATTAAAGGGTATTCTGGAGATGGGGGACCAGCTACTGCCGCTGATATTCAATTGGGTTGGACTACTGTAGATTCTATTGGCAATATCTACTTGTCAGATAATAATATTTGTAGGATACGCAAGATTGATGCTGTAACAGGGATAATCAGTACGATAGCCGGCAATGGCACACCAACTACCTCTGGAGATGGCGGCCCTGCTACTGCTGCGACGATTGTGCCGTTTGGAATATGCTTTGACAAACACTGGAAAAATTTGTATGTATGTGCGAATGGATACATCCGTAAGATTGATATGGCAACGGGTATTATTTCATATGTTGCGGGAGATGGGTTAGGTGGATTTTCAGGTGATGGGGCTGCAGCTACAGCAGCAGGAATTAGCACTGGTAATATCTGTATAGATGAGTCTGGAAATTTATATATTGGTGGAGCTACCCGTATAAGAAAAATTAGTGCAGTTACTGGTATCATTACCTCGGTTGGAGGTAATGGTGCAGCCGCTTATTCTGGAGATGAAATACCTGCAACTGCGGCTCAATTTAAAGAATTCGGCATAGCGGTTGATACTAAAAATTATCTGTTTATTGCAGACATGCCTAATCAAAGGGTACGTGTTATTGACCCATCTGGTATTATACATACAATTACAGGGACTGGCACTTCCGGGTATAGTGGTGATGTAGGACCCTCTACAGCCGCACA
>Ga0209023_10008730_pt1 | contig 10106 bp, 4 predicted proteins | sample LakOneMetagenome_FD_187468 | JGI IMG/M metagenome (GOLD analysis project Ga0209023, IMG submission 187468) | Freshwater and sediment microbial communities from Lake Erie, Canada (SPAdes) (version 2) | ecosystem: Environmental > Aquatic > Freshwater > Lentic | place: Lake Erie, Canada | collected...
CTAAATGCCCATTATTGGATAATGCGCGACTGATATGGTAGAAAAAATCCACACCTTTATTGGTTAGTTCAAACCGCCATCCATCATGTTCTTTTGATTTTGCAAGATCATATTTGGTCAACACATCAACAACATGCTCACCATTAATCAAGTTTCTTGCATTAAATTCAACACTTGTCCTCGTCAATAATTCGTATAAAGTATGCGTTCCATCAATTGGTTTAAGCATTCTCTTAGACGATAGCGACTTCACAATAGTGCTAACATCAGCAGCAGAAATGTCTACCTGATAAGCTTTTTCAAACTTGGCAATACCGTCACGGATGGATTGAGCAGGGGTATTTTTAGTTACTTGCTGCTCGCCTTCATTGCGTCCATGATCTGCTTCCCGATTGGCATCAGTTCGCGTATTGTCTGCGCTTCCCTGATCCGATCTGGAAGGTGTTTTAGTCTCTGCTGATCGTCCTGATTCAGTTCCAGATACTCGTTTTGTATCCTCTGTTTGGTTGATACCAGGACTTCCGCTTTGCTTCTCATTTGAGTTATTTCCTGACTGTTGATTCGATATTTGTTCAAAACTAGAGTTTAGCTTACCAAAATCATCCTTGCTTAGAATGTCTTTAAGTGCTGTGTTCGCATCATGCTCACCTAATCCGACAGACAAAAGTTCATCAGTAGTGTCCGCAGCACGATTTAGACGATCTAATAAGTGCGACGAAAAATGCTCATGGTTGTCATAAACATACTGCTTTATCTTTGCACGAATCGCATCCAACCCGTCTAGCGTTTCTTTCGGCACATTCCCATCACGTAGCGCGTGAGCAGTCACAGCATGAACAATTTCATGATTTAGTAAATTATGGGCATTACCTTCCCATTCACCTGCTTTAGGATAAATAAAGGCGGTATTGGTCTCAGGATCATAATAACCACCAGACTTCAACCCAGAACGAATCGCAGGCTTATCAACTTGCTTTAAATCATGGACAACACGCACATTCAAGTCAGGATTTTTGCTTGTAATGTCACTGAGTAGTTTCTGAGTATGCTCCTGTTGACCTTCTCGATCTTGCGTATCTGAGTGCATTGAAGCCAATTCAGGTACGACATGACTTAACTTGTGTGTTTGATCAATCAGATTGCTTGGTATTGAGTGAGTAACACCCGATTCTGATTTGATTGTTGCATGAGAGTTGTCATCTCCAACTGACAAGTTTTCCTTGTTAGTTGGACTTTCTGTAACAGTGCGCTTGAGTACGATCTGATATTTTCCATCAATCAAGACATTTCTATCATTGCGCCAAGGTTCAACTACCCATTGTTCGTTTTCAGAAACATTATGATTGCGTTTTTTAGCTTCAATCTCAGCAGATTTGAGTGATAAACCTTCTTGATTTTTACCATCAAATACAGTTGAGCGATGGATTCCAGCAGGAGTAGGCTTACCATCTCTTTCTGCTTCCTGCGTTGCTTTAATCAATTCTGCATCTTTCAGTGATGGAGCGGAAGCATATACATGATCATATTGATCGTCACGGTCAAGATACGCTAAACGATGCCTTACCTCGTAGGTTTTCCCATCTCGATTATCCTTCTCAACAATTTCATATTTAGAGAATTTATTCGGATAACCTTCCACCTGATTGTATCCATCGGCTTCAAGCACTTGTTTTTTTTCTGCGTTACGCTGCTTAGTCGCCTCTAGTTCGGCAGGGTTCATTGGGCGAACTACAAACTCATTCTTATCGCCAAGTTGTGCGACCTTATGAGTATTCCGCAGTTCTTTGTTTTCTAATGTGATTTGTGCTGCGCCTTTGCTAGTGAACGGTTCGTTCTTTATGGAAAGAATATCGCCATCTTTGATTTGATCCTCCTTATTCGTTTCAACTGTCAACTGTTGCTTGACAGTTGGAGCTACTTTTGCTGTAGATTGAGCATTCTTCGCCATAGCATCATTAACCGCATTGGTCATGGTTGCCTGGTCAAAATTCTGATTGCCATAGTTCAATAACTGTTGTTTTTTGACCTTATCATCAGCGTTATGTGCATCAACCCATTGACTAGCAAGATCGTTAACATCTTTAGGTGGCGTAAAACTAGTATCTTGATTCGCCTGTGACTGCATACTCGAAGCAAGTTTTTGCTGAACATCAGGATTCAATTTATCCCATGATACTTTTGACATATTGCGAGCAATAACAGGCTTGATGTCTGTTGTTGCTGAGACAACCATGCGTTGTGCTGGTGTCATTGATGACCATTGTGTAGCTGGATCAATCTGAGAAGTTGGCGCAACACTTGTGCTATCCGTAGTTGCTTGCTGTGTATTTACCTGTTTTGCCTTCGCATTGGCCTGAGCTTGTTGAATGCCCTCTTTGACATACGTTGGAGCTGCTTGTTGTTCGGGAATAGGTTGCGCTTGAGACTGTGAATCTGTTGCACGTTGTTTTGCTTCTGCAACCCAACTAGCAACATCACTAGATTTCACCCCAGAAGCCGTTGCATCTGTAAACAACTTGTTTTTGGTCGATTGGTCTGGCGCATTGTTGAAATTATCAATAAATGATTCTTTCAAACTATTTGCTTGGGATAAATTAGGTAACTGATCAATTGTAGACTGAACACTTGATGTAGTTGATGGACTTAATAATTTAGCAGCACTAGTTAAATCACCAGCTGGTGACGACTGTGATCCTTGCGCACCTTTTTTCGCTTGTTTCTTTGCTTCATCTGCTGCCTGTTGCTCTGCTTGCAGGTTAGCAAGATGTTGAGATGCGCCACTATCTACAGCAATTGCCGCCGCTGATGACATCGAGCCAGCATTCGGATCAATACCCATCTGCTCAGAGAGCTTTGGTGCTTGAGGAGTAGGCGTAATATCGTTGATTTCACCACGTGCAATACGTTCAATTCGGTCTTGATCTGCCTGACGCTGCATTTGAATATCAGCATTGTCATCTGCCGTAGTACGAACAGTACCATCTGAACCAACGGAATATGTTGGAGCAGGAAGTGCTAATGTAGGTTGTGCCTGTGGCTCTGGTGACTGTGGAACAGGTGTCACATCAATGATGTTACCGCCACCTTGATTATTTTGAACGGCCGCATTCTGGTCTGCGGTATTCATCACATTACCATCACTATCAACGGTATATGTTGGAGCAGGTAGAGCAAGCACTGGTTGTGCTTGTTGAGATTCTGCTGCTGGTTGAACTTGGTTATTTGCATCGACGTATGCAGTATCATGTCCACCATGTAGCGGACCACCTGCTACCCCCATCAAACCACCAGCCAACATCCCTTGTGCGCCTGCTTCTGCTGCACCTTGATCCCATGGCTTACCCTGGGCAATATTTTGTGCAACTTGCTCCTGGTAAGATTGCGGTAATTCTTGAAGAACACCTTCAACCGCTGCGCCCTCACCCGCTTTCCGCAAGAAACCTTTGCTTGCACCTGTTGCAATCGCATCATCACCAACAGCACCAAGTTTTCCAGATGCAAGCATGGTATTGATGTCACCAATGCCCAGTTTATTGGCCAGTTTTCCTGCACCAAATCCAATACCACCAGTCAATGCACCAGATGCAGCTAAAATACCCGCTTGAGTAGGTGAAAGAGTTCCATTGGGGTCTTCTTGGCGTACTTGCTCTGCATTTTGACCTGCTGCAGTAGCACCCTCACCAAATGCACCCGCAAGAATTGGACTAATCCTTGGTACCGCTGCCATCAGACCTCGTGCAGCCAAACCACCTGTGATCATGGTCGGCGCAGACTCAATCGCCTGATCAGCAATAGTAGAAGGATTTCGCAGCATTGCACCGACTGTAGGAAAGAATCCTTTAGCGTCGTTTACCTCCTTATTCGCTGCCTGTTGTTGAGGCGTATAGAGTTCACTAAGAGCATCTTTTGCGTCTTTAAAGCGAATACCTGCACTCTCAGCAAGTTTTCCAGCTTGACCACCAGTAACAAGATCAGCAATACCAACACCAGCCTCAGGTACACCAATAATACCTTTGGCAAGCGCAACGCCAGCATCACGAGCAAAGCCTAATGCTCCGCGTCCTTGCACTGGAGCATCTGACAAAAAAGAATCTATCTGATCAGTTCCACTACTCTTAGTGGCTGGCGTACTCTTATCATTCAAAAAGGAGTCAATATTACTCATCATACAATCCTAATTAGTAGCCAAGTGCTTGTAGCTGCTTACGTTTCTCATCCATAGAAAGAGACGTATCATTCTTAATCTTCAATGCTGCTGGATTGCTTTGAATTGGTGGTAAGGCTTGCGGCTGATTAGCCAAAGCACCTGTATATTTGTTATAGATAATCGGTGCATTTTTAGTGACCTGACCACTTGCATCAACAGATGTACCGCCATCTGCTGCCGCGAATAGATCAGAGTTTTTACCTTGAAGCTCAGCAATCTGTTTAGCAATCTCACTACGAGCATCATCAGTGGTCGCAGCAGCGTATTTATCATATAAATTTGCTTCAACTCTTTGACCTGCAGACTGAAATCCTTGAGCAGTTTGATCACCAGCAAGCTTAATTGCGGCAAGCGTGTTGTTTGCATTGTTATTGCTACTGGTTACTGCTGCATTCGTATTGTTACGATAGTTCGCCCCAGACTCTTGCAGACCTGTGTTATCCAACGTGGTTTGATCACCCATTTGCTGTTTAGCAATCTGTGTTGCAAGGTCAGAGTCTTGTTTGTACTGAGCTTGGTTGGCATTGAATCCGCCTTCCAACAACTTGTCTCGGCGAGCAGCCTGATTCGCTGTGAGCTGGCTACCATGAAACATAGCTGGCTGAATCATGCGCAGTTCATTTTGACGTGCGATATTGTCGTCATAGCGATTAGCATTATTGATTTGCTGAAGCTCATTCATGCGCTGGAAATAACTGTTCGGCACAAACCCTGTATTGGATGGCTGTGTTCCTGTGTTTTGATTTCCCTGCCCCAAAGTAGGTGTATCAGCCATCAATGCCTTTTTAGCATTCTGATTCTGCGGACTATTCCAGTTTGGGTTTAGGGGTGTAATGCCATCCGAAGCCACATTTAGGCCCTTGCCATCTGAAAAACTATTGCCATTTCTAATAATCCCGCTTGGTGTAACTGGCGTAGTAGAATTTGCAGGCTGCAATCCAAGTGATGATTGTGGTGCAGTCGTTGATGTAACTGGTGGCGTAGTTGTGGGGGTACTTGTCGTAAATGGATTTGGTGTTAATCCAGTTGCTGATTTTGTAGCATTAACAGGAAGTGTTGGTGTGGCACTAGCTGCCGCAGGCGCTGCCTTAACCGCCTGACTTACTGGTGTTGCTTGAGGTGTTGTTGAATCGTCTCCAATACTGAATAAACTCTTGGCAAATCCTGTAGCTTGACGATTAAATCCATTGACTGCGGAACCTACACCTGAATCCCATCCATCAGAAACTGCAGCAGGAATCATTGCTGTCATTCCCTTGAGAACTGTACCAGCCGCCCCGCCATAGTTCCCTTGTTTAAATTGGTCTGTTGCATCCTGATTAACACCACTAATCACAGCACTTGCAGCAGGAAATTGGCTCTGATTTGCCGAAATAGCGTCCTGAATTTGTTTTTTGCGTGGATCAACTACACCACCATCAGCAAGGGATTGGCGCGACTTAAATCCAAGACCAGCGCCAGCCTTTGGATTCTCTACCTTTCCACCATTTGCAAAAAATAACTGAGGCTCTATGCCTGTAGCTTTAGGCATTTCAACTGGCTTATGCGTAGCACCTTTCATCTGATCAAGCGCTTGCACCCCAATTGCATGCACCTGCTCAGGAGGCAATTCATACTCCCCATTGCTGACATTCACAGGAACTTCTTGTCGTGCACTTGCGGGTGAGAATCCAAGACCACCTAGCGTCTGAGAACCAATTTGCTTTGTAGAATCGGCAGGCATGATATATGAGCCTGCTGGTACATCTTTTTTGATGTCGTCGGATGTGCCTGTACCAGCACCTCTAATCACGCCACCATTGGCGTATTGAGTTGAATAGCTAGTGACATTCGGGTCGAATTGTTGATTGCCAATGAGATTGCTTGAAGTGGCTTTAGGCTTAGTGCCCTTTTTGAATCCGCGCATGGGGTAGCCCTAAAATAGATGGTCTATCTAAGGATTTTCCAGAACAGGCTGTGATAAGGGTAGCCCTACAGGGGATTAGAGAATTTACTAGTAAGCGTTTATTGTTTGATATATGCTTTTTACTTAGTCGCAATATTTATTATTCAAATAAGTTCAGGAGTCAGCCATGAAAAAACTCAAAAAACTTGCGCTATCTACTTTTTTAATCTTGGTGGCACACACAGCATTTGCAGGATGGCAGGAGGATACGGATCGTCGCAATTGCGAAATGAGCGTTCCACAGGGTCCTCACGGCTATACTGCTCGCCAAACTGAAGCCTTAATGGCGTGTCGTGGAATTAAGATGAGTCGTGATAGCTACTCAAGCGGTTCATCTCAGTCTCAGACTATGTCAATGCCTGCGCAGCAGCCTTCGGTTATTACGAATTGTGATGGTAATGGATGCTGGGATAATCAAGGCACTCACTATAGTCGCGGTGCAGGAAATACTTATTTCTCGTCATCGGGTGCAATATGTCAGGGTGGTAATGGACAGATGAACTGCAATTAAATTTAGACCACAAAAAAACCGCCTCAAATCGAGGCGGCTTTCATTACCCAAAACTTTAATAACTATAGTTATTATTGGTACTATTTGAGATACCCGCCGAACCACTCGCACCAATACTTGCACTGACATGCGCTGCCGATAATGCGCCTGCCGCCAATTGTGCAACAAAACCACCTACCGCTTTTGAGGCATCAAGTGCAATTTGCGCTTGCTGGATTGCATTGGTCAGATTAACCGCATATTCGCTTTCTTTCATTTGCGCAAACGCAATATTCGTACGCGCATTCATATCAGCAAACCGTGATTGCATTTCTGCCTCAGCCGTGGCTGCTGCTGCCCCTGACCGATACCCTTCCACTTGGGCTTGGAACGCTGTCGTGCTGTACTGCACATTAGATAGATTTGCTTGCAGATTCGCCTTATACGCATCAAGATCAGCCGTGTACTTCGTAATCTTGGTACGCGCTACATTCAACTGAATATCTGCCGACTTCGCTTGAATATCTGCCTTACTGGACAAGCCTTGAATCGTTGCCGAGTATGCGCGGGTTTGCGACTCAAACATCCCGATTTTTGCAGTTTCACCACGCATCTGCGCATCATAGGCTTCGATTTTAATCTTCTCAGCATTGATCTTCTCACTATATGCCTGCACTTCTGTACGGTACGCATCAAACTGATTTTTAATCATATCAGATCGAATCGATGCACCTTCTATTAATGATTTATAAACCTCTATGCTGGAATTTATCGCTTCAATTTTAGTCTTAAATACCTCTACATTCTGTTGGTTGATCTGCGTGAGAGCTTGCTGTCCTTCAATCGCAGTTTTGTAGGCAGTGATCGTAGATATTGCACCGTCTAATTTAGTCTTATAGACCTCTGCCAGTGTCGAGAATGCACTGTTTTGTGCATTAAATAATGATATTTGTGCATTATATACACTCACTTTACTGTCAAGCTCATACTTCTGCGCTTGGAATGTCCGCTCGATCACTCTGTCTGCAATATCTTGAAGTTTCAAGAAATAGTCCATTGCAAACTGAATAGCAACCTTGTCGTACTCCAACTCCTTATCACTCATTTCAATCATGATCGTACGGTTATTATCGGCCGCTTTTAATCGACCTTCTTCTAACGCCGCATCAACCGCTTTAACCATCATGCCATTTGGCATTGAAAACCCACGGCCAGCCCATGTATCGATGGTTTCTTGTACGTTGCGCTCAGTTTCAGCACTATCACGCTCACGTGCACGCGCAAACAAGGCATTCTCGTACTTACGCCCTAGAATCGTATCGCTGCTGGCAATCTGGTAAATCCAATTTTTAAGCGTTTTCTCTAAAGCAATGGTTGATTGCGCTGGCGTTATTACTGGCTCGTTCCAATTGAACAACAAATCTGGCATTTGAATAGACTGAGCATCTGGTGCAATTGCATCAAAGGTTGGCAAAGTCGGGAATGCAAATGCTGGCAACTCGACTTTTAACAACGCATCCATTTCTGGCATAGTGATGATAGGCGCATCAGGGATTGCGATATTCGTGTCAATCGTTGGGGCGACAGGCAATTGAACGTCTGCCATTGTCGGAGTATCAGGAATAACAACAATCGGCATTTGTGGTGCATCAGGAATAACAAACGCACTGACATCCAGTGCGCTAATCATGCCGTCAATATCGACTGGTGCTGGCATGTCTGGCACAACCAGTGCAGGTGGCGTGAAAACAGGCAATGCACCAATATCAATGGATGGCACAGGTATATCAGGTGCATTTAATGATGGTGGTGCAGGCACATCATTGACTTTGATTGAACCAATATTTGACAAAGCCGAGTTTAATTCAGATGAGTATCTGTTGGTCAGTGTATCTAAACTTGCAATTTTCTTGGTGACTGTATCCATTGCCACATCAAGAACTGCCGCAGGGTTATAGACGATTTCAGCCATTATGTTCTCCGATGTGTTGCCGCTAACTCTATGTTCAAGTCGTTAATGTAGCCGCTAGTCGCATTCATGCGTAACGTGAAAGCAAAATGCCTTCCACGTAATCCGCGCCCAAAAATAAATCGTCCATTCGTCAGATTATCTGCAACTTCCTGAGCCAGACTATAGGTATATGTAGATGTTCCGCCATCTTGTGTGGTGGTCACATCCATTTGCATGCTTTTATTCAAACCAGATAGCTCGTATTCAACATACGCTGCCAGTGGGTGCACCAATACTCCTCTACCTAAATCGGTCTTCGCTGTTTTGATGTACCCTGAAATATTGTTTTGACCGCCATCCAGCGCGTAAACTCCATCATCTTTGATACCAAAAAGCCTGCCGTTAATCACGCACAGAGAGCTAAAGGTATAAGGTTGATAATGTGACATCCCCCAATTCTTCGTGTTTGCCGTCCACGCCTGCCCGAACACTCCATCTAATCCAAAAACTTCATCTTCAAGCAAAGCCGTTTCTGTCACCAACTCATGAGCATGCTGCAGTCCAAACAACTCATCGCTAATCAGTGCTACGTCTGCAACAAAATCAACACGATCACTTGCATCAATAATGGCATCGTCAACAACTGCACTATCAATAACGAGTTGTTTCGCTTTGAGTTGATCACTCAATAACTCAGAGAGTGTCAGCGTATCGGTGCTCAGATCAGAAACAAGCGAGAATGCTGAATCACTCCCCTTGGCTGTATCAATGACGAGCTGATGTGCTGTTCGTTGTAAGACATATAACTCAGTAATTTGTGCAACTTCGGTTGTAACGCTGCGCTGCTTGTCGAATACACTGTCGGAAATTGTGGCCGTATCATTGACAAGCACATTTATTTTGGAACTTACGTTGTCACTAATTTTTGCAGTTTCAGTCGTCAAGTTAGTCGATGTTTTGCGGTCTAGGACTGAATCGCTAATTGCTGCCTGCTCAACGACCAGTTGAACAACCTGATCAATCACGCTATCTGAGGCAACAGCAGCGTCTGTCACGAAGAACAGTAACGACAAGAATGTAGCACTCGTGATCCGTACAAGTTCTTCTGTTAAAACAGTCAATCCACCCCAAACCGAATCGCTGATCACTGCGGTTTCTTGTATATCATCACGATAACTACTCATTGATTACTCCAATAAAGTGATGCGCCGACTTATGATCAGCCAGTGATGTATATCCCCACCGCTTTCTTAATGTTCCGCTCTCATATTCAGATATATTGGCGTAATCTGAGTCACCAAATAAAACCTTACAGCCATCTCGATAAAATATTGCACCCGAATAGACATCGGGTGATGGTAAGAAATAGCCCTTATCAGGAACGTTATTCAGCACTAATACTGGCTGATCGAGTACGGTTAGCATCAATTCGCCATTTTGAGATGATCCGCCAGTCGTCGTGAGGTTGTACTCCTTAACTTTTGGTGGACCGCCACCACCCGAATAATTAATC
>Ga0209023_10008731_pt1 | contig 10106 bp, 6 predicted proteins | sample LakOneMetagenome_FD_187468 | JGI IMG/M metagenome (GOLD analysis project Ga0209023, IMG submission 187468) | Freshwater and sediment microbial communities from Lake Erie, Canada (SPAdes) (version 2) | ecosystem: Environmental > Aquatic > Freshwater > Lentic | place: Lake Erie, Canada | collected...
TGGTGGCGAAGTTGGCCGCCCAGGCGTCGAAGCAGTTGATCCCGAGCTCGGTGAGCCGGTCAGGTTGCAGGTAGGACTGCATGGTGAACATCTCGGCGATCGAGTTCGCCACCGGCGTCCCGGTTGCGAAGCAGGTCTGACGGGCGGGTTGCCGGTCATGGAGCCAGGCGAGCTTCATCGCCAGATCCTCGGCCCGTTTCGAGGCCACGGTGCCGACCCCTTGGATGTTCGTGATCACCCGTCGGTTCTTGTAGTGGTGGGCCTCATCGCAGAACACGTAGTCGACACCGGTCTGCTCGAACACGGCGCCGTCGTCGCGGCCGGCGACGTCGAGGAGCTTGGCGAGCCCGGCTTCGGTGTGGGCGATGCGCTTCTCGATCTTCTTCACCGCCTTCGCCCCGAGGCCTTCGGTCTCGGCTGCAGCGGTGAGCAGCGCCCGGAGTTCGTCGAGGCGGTGGTTGACGAACGCGGCGTTGGTCTCGGTGGAGACGGGGATCCGGGCGAAGGTCCGCTGGGTCATGATCACGGCGTCCCAGTCGCCAGTGGCGACTCGGGCGACAAAGGTCTTGCGTTCGTCGCGGGTGGTGTCGTCCTTGGTCGCGACGAGCAGGTTCGCGGCCGGGTAGAGCTGGAGGAACTCACGGGTGAATTGCTCGAGCATGTGGTTCGGCACCACGAGCACCGGCTTGGCGGCAAGGCCGAGCCGGCGGAGTTCCATGGCGGCCATGCACATCGTGGCGGTCTTGCCGGCCCCGACCTCGTGCGCGAGGAGGGTGTTGCCCCCGGAGACGACGCGCCACACGGCGTCACGCTGATGCGGGTGCGGAGTGAAGCCCGCGGCGAGTCCGGCGAAGGTGAGGTGGGAGCCGTCCCAGGAGCCAACGACGGTGGAGTTGAACCGGTCGTTGTAGATCCGAGCGAGGGACTCGGCGCGGACCGGGTCCTTCCACACCCATTCACTGAACGCGACGCGGAGCTTGTCCTGCTTCTCGACAGCGAGGAGTGTCTCGGTCGCGTTCTTGATCCGGCGACCGTCGGGGTCGGTGTCGTAGACGGTGACAGTCACCTGGTTCAGGCAGGCATCGAGGAGATCGATGGCGTCTTTGCGTGACGTGCCCCACTCGGCGGTGAGCAGCACCCCATAGCGCTGCCACGACGGCACGGTCACGGTCCAGTCGGCGGTGGCGGGGACGTAGTCGACGTTGATGTCGCGACACCCGAGGGTGGCTTGGGCGAACTCGGCGATCACCGCCGGTGGGACCCAGGGGGCGCCGAGGCCGACGTCGATCTCCTCGGCGGCGAGGTCGGCCGGGACGGTGGCGGCGAGCGCGGTCGCGTTGGCCCGGTAGCGGTCTTCGTTCTCGGCGGCGGATCGAGCGGTGGCGAGCTTGGTGCGGACGTTGCCCGACAGGTAGGCCTCGGCGGTCTCCCAGCGTTCGGTTGAAGGGTCGAGGTAGATCCGCCCGGCGAGTTGTACCGCTGCGTGGTCGGGTTCGATGTCGAGGAGGGAGGCGATGTGGTGGAGGTCGACTCGGCCGAGTTCGTTGAGGCAGATCGCCAACGCATCGGAGGGCGTGTCGGCTTCATGGCGGGTGGTCGAGGGGGCGATGACCCGGCGGGTGAAGATCGCCGCCTTGGTCGCGGTTGCGGTCTCTTCGTCGTAGTGCTCGAGAGCGAGGAGGATCGGGAAATCCGGATCGCCGCGGAAGCCGCCCATCGTCGGGTTCCGCCGCCGCCACGCCGTCGCCCCGCTCTCGTCGTCCACGACCGCGGTGAGGGTGGAGCGGGCGATCGGTCCGTACGAGCGGTGGTAGGCGTCGTAGCGGCGATTCAGCTGCGCGCGGGCCTCGGCGAGCTCCTCGGTGTCGGCTGGTGTGGATGCCTCGAGCTGCAGCACGCCGACGGCCGCGTCGCGGAGGGCGATGAGGCTGCGGAGTTCGGCCAGGTCCTTCTTGAACCGTGGCGTGTAGCTCTCCCACACCCCGTCGCGGGCACGAGCGACGGAGCCGTCGATGACATGGAACGCACCGTCCTTCACATCGCTTGGTGCCAACGTCGCCCTCGGGCGTGGTTGGTCGGCGTGCGTTGCCGTCGCTGGTTCTGGCCTGACCGTGATGGTGCGGGCGGGGACGAGGGCTTCGATGTCGTCGAACGCTCGGCGCAGCTGGGCCGCCAACTCCGTTCCGGTGGGGCCGTTCACGAGGAGTTGGCCGTCGCGGTACATCCCACGACCGCTGGTCATCTCACCAACCACGAACTGCGGGTTGGCGGCGAACCACTCGTTCACTGCGACGGTCCCACCCTCGACTGCGACCGTCACCACGTCACGGAACCCGCCGACGTGTTGGGGATCGGCGGCGGTGGGGCGGTGCCGGAACAGGACGATGTCGGTGACCACCTGGGTCCCTGCGGTGTCCTGATGGGCACCTGAAGGAAGCCGCATTGCACCGGCGAAGTCACAGATCTCGCCCATCGCCTCCCGCCACGACGTGGTGGCGGCGTCCATCGAGTAGGCCGAGGTGATCAGCGCGACGTACCCGCCGGGCCGAGTGAGCCGGGCCGCCTTGTAGATGGCGTAGTTGTGCAGGCTGAACCCGCCCGAGTTGTGGACCGGGTCATACGGGAAGTGCTGCGCGAACGGAACGTTGCCGATCGCCAGGTCGAACCAGTCCTCCGGCAGCCGGGCCCGCTCGATCGCTTCGTTGCGGATTTCGGCCTGCGGGTAGAGCGCCTTGGCGATCCGAGCTGTGACCGCGTCGAGCTCGACCCCGACGAACTCGAACCGATCGGGTTGTGGCGCGGCGCCGAGGAAGTTCCCCGACCCGCACCCCGGCTCGAGAACCCGACCTTCGCTGATGCCGAGCTCGGTGACGTGGCGCCACATCTCGGCCACGATCCGCCGGTCGGTGTAGTGGGCATTGATCGTCGACGCTCGCGCTTGGGCCCACTCGGTCTCGCTCAGCAGCGGCCGGATCTGCTCTCGGAGGTTGGCCCAGTCGGCAGAGGATTCGTGGAACAGGTGGGGGAGTGCACCCCAGCCGGCGAACCGGGCCAACGCTTGCTGCTCATCGGGCGTGGCGGGGCGTTGCTCGATGTCAAGTGTTCGCAGCACCCGGAGCGCTTCGAGGTTCGCGGTCGCCTTTGCCCGCGCACCCGACGGCGCGGCCGAGGTTGTGGTGGGGGTGAACCAGGTGCCGGTTACCGGTCGAGGTTGTTGATCTCCTCGAGATCGTCCTCCGTCAACGGTGCCGGGCTCGACCAGTCGACGATCGGTGTCCAGCCCGGATCGGCGAACGCTTCCGTCGTCGGGTCGAAGATCTCGCCCGGCTCCAACTCCTCGGTCGTCGGGCGGCGCTGGGACGCCAGCTCCGCTCGCACGTTCGGATCGAGCAGGCTCGGCTGGTCCGGATCCAACGCCGCCAGCCGACGTGTCACTTCCTGATCGCTCATCGTCTCCACCTTCAAGCAGATCGAACAACGACAGCTGCGCATCAGCCATCACCGTACCCCGACTTCCCGGCCCCACCAGCCGACTTGATCGACGTTCATGCGAGCCCCGGCACGGCCGGCTCCGGTACTGCCACCACCGGTGGTCTCATCGCCCTCGGCGGGGTGTACGGCTGGATCAGGCTCGGCCTTTCGCCGGGGACTGCGCTCGCCCACCGGGGATCGGCGCGGGCCCAGTCGCTGATGTCGTTCACGCCGTCGGGCAGGCTCAGCACCCCGGTGCCGAGGCCACGCTCGCCCAGCATTCGTACGAGGCTCTCGGTGCCTCGTCGGCCGGCGTCGTCGTTGTCGAACGCGACCACGACCCGACGCGCACCGGTGAGCCTGCGAGCGATGCCGTCGGTGACCCGCCGGTCTGGGTAGCCGGCACCCAACACTGCGATCGCCTCGAACCCCGCCGACGCCGCCACGTACGCGTCCGGCAGGCCCTCGCACACCAGCAGCACGTCACGCCGCTGGACCGAGGCCGGAAGAACGAACGACACACGCGGGTTCGTGCCGAGTCGGGCGATCGGGTTCTCGAACTTGCTCCGGCCCTCCGCCGAGGCGAGGTAGCGCGTCTGCACGTAGGTGATCGCGCCGAACTCGTCGAGCGCCGGGAACACCGCCGCCAGCCCGCCACACGGAATGCCGACACAGCGTCGAAACAGCTCCGGGCCCGGATCGGCACCCACTCGGTTCAGCCGCACAACCTCGGGACGAATCGACCGCTCCTCGACCAGCCAGTCAAGGACCGGCCGTCCCGCCCGGGAGGACAACATCCGCTCGCACGACTCCGCATAGCGCATCACGGCCGGATGCAGCGGCGTCGGCTCCGTGAGGACCGCTGACACTGGCCGACGACGGGCACCGAGGCTGTCGGACACGCCTGCTATTCGCTCGAGTTCCTCGATCGCCGATCGCACCGACATGCCCCGCCCGACCACGAGCGCGTCGATCACCGTCCCACCGTGCCCGCCCGACCAACACCGCCATCGCTGCACACCCCGCCGATCAACGAACATCGTGACGGACGGATGCTCGTCCGGATGATCCGCTGCCGGGCATTTCCACCGTTGCGTCCTCGTGGCGCTGGACGGCGGCCCGGCAAGCGCTGACAGCACCTCGCCGAGGTCTACGGAATCGAGAGTCTCAGCGCGTCTCGACGCGTCGCCGTTCTTGTCGCCCACAACTTCTTAGGTGCCCCTGCGCGAGCCGGCGGTCCCTGGCGAAGCGACTCTCGTCCACGGCCAACACCCATGCGAACTACGCGATGGGTCCTCGCACTTGTGTCGGGTTCGCGCCGACTCCGCCGTGATATCGCATCGACGTTGGCGCGAAATAGCTGAGCGTCGTCAGGAGGGTCCGCTGCGACCGAGGATTCGGGATGACTCTTCGCTCACGGAAGGATGATCGCTTGGTAGGTTCGCACCATTCGCCGGTCTGTGGGAGGCCAAGAATGTCGCTGTCGCTCGGTCTATACGACATCTTCACTTACGCAATCCCGGGCTCGCTCTACCTCGGCTTGATCGCCTACGTCGTCCAACGCCTCGAGTGGTTGAACCTCGACCCGGTCAGCACCTGGAACGCGGCGATCGTCTCCGCCGTCGTGGTTATTGCCAGCTTCCTGGCCGGCCACGCGACCTACCAGCTTCGCCGCTACTTCGAGGAGAGGCTCCGCTGGTGGCGACGGAGTTACGACGACAACCGTCGGGCGTTCCTCGGCAAGATGCCCGCGGCCGATGGATGGCCCCTGTTGTCTATCGATCCGCTGACGCTGCTTGCTGGTATCGAGGTCTACAACCAAGACGCTGCGAACTCCGTCGTGCGGATACGTGCCGTCGGTTTGATGGTCCGCAGCGCGGCTCCGCCGATGCTCCTCGGCGCTGCCGTTGCGGGAGTCGAGATCTTCGCCAACGGCAATCCGGCCGCAGCGGCGTCGGCCTTCATCGGTCTGCTGGTTGCGACGTTGTCGTGCATGCGACATGGACAACGGATGAGTGATTGGGCGGACATCAAGACATGGGAACTCGCATTCTGGATGCCGGACCTTGACGCTCAGCTCGACCGCGCCCGGCGTCCAGAGTGAGACGGACGAGCCATCTTGCAGCGGACGTAGCTCATCTCGCCGCCCACCCGTCACGGCGGCGTTTCCGCACCTCGACAAGCGGAGCCACAGGCGGGCCGGTCTTGTAACGACGAGGTACGCATCTCCACAGGGGGAGCGACGGCGCCCGCGGCGCACGATTCGACAACCGAACGGGACTACGCCGACATCGCTTGGTCAGTGTTGGCCCATCGGTGGTCGTTGGGTCCGAGAATGTGTTGGACGACAGCTGCGCGCTCGCCAACGCGCCACAGGGCGCGTCCTCTTGCCAGGCGCGGAAGTAGCGCGGCTTCGACGTCGCTGAGGCCGAGGAGGTCACGGGCGTCGGGGATCTGGTCGGGTGCTTGTTGGAAGAACACGCGTGTGCCGGTGTCGGCGAGGAGACCGGCGGCGACCTTCTGGGCGGCAGAGCCGTCGGCGGCCTGGGCTCGTAGGTCGGAGAGTTTGTGGCAGACGAGGATGTTGCAGATACCCCAGTGTCGGCAGAGCTTCAGCCTGGCCTGGAGGTGTTTCACGGTCCACTCGTTCTCGAGCAACGCCCATACCTCGTCGTCGACCTGCAGCCCGCGTCGTTCGCCTCGCAATGCTGTCATCGCAGACTGCAGCCAGGACGTTGCCGCCATCATCACCAGCGGGAGCGCCTCTCGGTCTTCGAACACGGCGGAGAGATCGATGATCACGCCGAGGCCGTTCTCCCAGTCGAGGTTGACCGTGGTGGGCCCGTCGAACATGCCGCGCAGGGTGCGGGTGAGGAGCTTGTTGAGGTTGAACGTCAACGGATTCGCCGCAGCCCGTAGCTCGGCGTCGGTGAGCCGTACGAGTTCGGGGTGAGCGAGCAGCTCGGCGGGAAGCTCGCCGATGACGTGGGCGAGGTCGTGAAGGTCGAACACGAGCCGGTGGTGAGCGAGGTGCTCGATCGCCCTAGAGATGAGCGCTTCCTCGGCGGGTTCAAGTCGCTTGTCGGCGACGATGGAGAGCATCCCAGTTACGAGCTTCTGCCGGCCGAGTAGCCCGCCGGTTTGATCCCCGGGGGCAGGGTCGAGCGGGTTGAGCCGGTGTTGTCCGCCGGGGTGGAGCTTGATGACGGGGATGCCGAGCGCTTCGCCGAGCGGTCCGTATTCGCCTTTGGGGTCGTTGATGGCGATGAACCGTCGCCGGCCGTAGACGCCGATCTCCCGGTGCAGGAAGGCTTTGACGGCGGCGGACTTGCCTTTCCCAGGCCGTCCGGCGATCAGCATGTTCGAGTCCGTGAGCAGGCTGCCGTAGAGCTCGAACGGGTCGTAGAACCAGCCGGATCCGCCGGCTGACCAGTTGACCCCGAGGTACGGTCCGGCGTTCGAGGGCCCGGGCCCGGTGTGCCACGGGTAGAGCGAGCACAGGTTGGCGGTGGTGGCCCGATGTCTTGCGACGGCGAGGCCGTGGGTGCGGGGACGGAGCAGCGTCACAGCGCAGCCCGTCGTTGGGCGAGGGTGCGGCCGAGAGGCAAGCTGGCAGCCCAAGCGGCTCCGTGGCGGCCTTCGAGTGGGCGGAGCAGAACGCCGGCGTGGGCGGCGGTCTGCTCGGTGTCGGCGGCGAGTTCGTCGAGGGCGTCGAGGTCGGTCGCGGTGACGTGGAAGAACCCGGCGTAGGCGAGGTCGCCGTGACCGGCGACGAGCTCGTGTTCGCGTTGTTCGACTTCTTCTCGTTTGCGCCGGTCGGCGGCGCGGATACGGAACCCGTGCTTGGCCTTGGTGGCTTCGGCAGTCTCGAGGGCGATGGCGGCTTCGTCGATCGCTCTCGCTGCGGCGGAGGGGGCGATGGGTTCGAAGACGAGGTTGATGGTGCGGGTGCCTTGGATGCCGAGGAGTACTAGGTCCATCCAGGCGGCGGGGACGTCGAGTCGGGGCCAGGCTTCGATCCAGTAGCCCCGGTGGATCGAGCCGTCGACTTGGACATGGCTGAAGTCCTCATCGACGGCCATGGGGGCGAGTTCCCCGGCCGAGATTCCGACCGCCGCTGCCAGCGACCACAGCTGAGACCTGGTGGTGACGGCACTGGTGGGGTGGGAGCGGATGCGGCTGGCGGTGGTGATGTCGACGGGGCTGAGGGGTGGGTCGACTTGGAGGCCGGCGGCTTCGAGGCGTGCGGTGAACAGTCGGAGTTCGTCGGAGAGGGCTTCGATCCCAGCGGCGAGGGTGGCCTTGGATTGACGGCGGCGGGCGCGGACTTTGGCGATGTCGATGGTGAGGGTCACGAGGACGTCGTGGGTGACGCCGGCAGGTGCGGCCCGTTCGAGCAGCATCCGGTAGTCGTGCTGCGCTGCGGCCACGGGATCGTTGGTGCCCACGGCGGGCTGTTCGTCGGCTCCGGATGTCCGGACGCTTCGAGCCGGGGTGGTGGTCGACCATTCCTGCCAGCCGACTCGGGTGACGGCGGAGCGTTCGCGGCAGAACCCGGCGAGCGCGTCACCCCACAGCCCGACGCGCAGATCTTGTTCGTTGGCGCCGGTGAGCGAGAACTGGCCGTCGCCACTGACTCGCAGGACGCCGGTGAGTTGTCCGCTGGTGCGGTCGTGGATCACGCCGATCCCGGCGACTCGCCCCTGGGACGCCCAGGGTGCGGTCACCTCGAGCAGTTCGAGGCCGTCGAGTTGCGGGGGGAGCTCGATCGGCTTGCGGTCGTTGACGCCGAGCAGCGGGATGGGCCGGAACCAATGACGGTGCCGACGTCGCAGGAGCCACGAGCAGCGCAGCGGAATGAGTTCATGAAGCGGGAGCCCGTTGACCCGTTTGAACGCGATCACCGCGGCGACCGCAATCGGAATCAGGGCGAAGGGGAACAGCTTCGCCATGATCCCGGCGAAGCTCAGCCCACCGCCGATCCCGAGGGTGATGATCTGACTGGGCGGCATCGCGCCGAACAACCCCGCCCGCACGAGCGGTGGGAAGCGGTAGCGGCGAGCGTTGTCACGGGTGCTGGCGACCGTGGCCATCAGAAGCGTCCTTTGGGATCGACGGGCGGCGTCGACGTTGCCGGTGGTTCGGCGCCGGATGGTTTGAACGGGAGCGTCGGTTGCTCGCTGGCCCCGTCGAACCGGACTTGGGCAGGTGGCGCCGAGCCGGGCTGTGCTGCGCTCGTGGCGGCGTCCGCAGTGGTGGCGACGGTCGACGCTGCGAGCGTGATGCCGGCCACGACCGGAGCCACGACCGCGCCGGCCATTGCCGCGCCGCCCGCAATAGCCGCGGAACTGCCGCTGGACGCCGCCCCTGCGCTGCCGGACAGGCGTGCTGACCCTGCCGACGCACCGCTCCCGCCGGAGCGGGCACCGCCAGTTCCGGAGAGGCGTTGGCTGACGCCTTGGAGGTAGTACGAGTACTGCATTCCCTGCATCCCGGTCCGCAGCGGCGCGGAGTGGATGCCTTGGGCGATCACGGCGGCCTCGACGATCGGGACGAGCTTGATCACCAGGAACGGCATGAACGCCGCCAGCCCGAACACGATGATCCCGGTGACCAGCGTGGAGAACTCGGCCAGCCCGTTGTCGACCGCTCCGGCGCCGGGTTGGCCGGTGGCTCCGATGCCGCCGAGTGCACCGAGACCGACGGCGAGGGCCATGGCGATGGCGATCTTCGACACGATCAACCCGGCCAACAGCTCGAGGGTCCGGCGCTTGACCGACGCAAGCGCGGGCCACACGGAGGCTGCCCAAGCGAGGGGTGCGAGGGCGACGACGAGGTAGATCAGGGCCTCGCGTACGAACAGGACGATCCAGAGCATCAGCATCCCGAGCATGCCGACGAGCAGCACCAGCGGCGCGAGGAACGACTCGGCCGGGATGGTCGTCGACACCAGCAGGAGCCCGTCGACGGCGTGAACGGCCTTGTCTCTCGTGAGTTCCCAGATTCCGTCGGAGATGCTGTCGGACAGGTCGATGGCGACTTGAGCGAAGCCGACGGTGAACAAGATCCCGGCTACCGCGGCGGGGGTGTCGCGGAACATGCGCTTCACCAGCTCGAGCGGCCGGCCCTGGACCACGCCTTGGATGAGTGCGCACATGAGGAAGATGCCGAGTAGCCCGGTGGCGACGCCGATGGCCGTCAGGTACGGGGCGCCGGTGGAGCCGGAGAACCATTCCGAGGTGAGCGTCGGGGAGGTGGTGCGGTCCATGATCGACCACACGAAGGTGACGAGTTGGACGAAGCCCTTGGCGAGCCAGTCGGTGATGCCTCCGATGACGGTGTCCCACGCCCATCCCGCTGCGGCAGCGAACGGGGTGGTGATGAAGTCGAGCAGGTTGTCGAACGGGTTGAGATCGATCGCGAGTAGCGACATGATCAGAGCTCCTCGTGCGCAGCGACGGGGGCGAGGCGAGCGACGTCGAGGTAGTCGTCCACCGAGGACGGCAACGCCAGCTCGTTCGCGGTGGGGGTGGGACCGGAATCGGTCCACGCCTCGGCGACGAGCCATCGACCGCCGGTCGCTTGAAGGGTGACGTGGACGGTGCGCCACACCTGTTCGACTATCCCTCCCGACG